>CAACVD010000159.1_pt1 | contig 18418 bp, 20 predicted proteins | sample 2381771 | NCBI WGS metagenome assembly CAACVD01 (sample SAMEA5211965, study PRJEB30684) | marine metagenome | biome: Marine; feature: Epipelagic; material: Water | collected 2015-10-15 | depth 15 m | reverse complement strand
TGCTATAATAGGCGTGCCAGTCATCATGGCTTCAAGTGTGCTTAAGCCAAATCCTTCTGCAAAAGATATGTTAATGCAAAAATCAGAAATATTGTACAAAATATTCATTTGATCGAAACCTATCCTCTCCCTAGAGAAAAATACATGATTTTGTATACCTAGGTTTTCTGCCACCTTGTACAGATTAGGGCCTTCATTATCTGTGGGCTCAGTATGCATTATTAAAGTTGCTTTTCTGGATCCTGTCTTTTTCTCTAAATCATCTAAAAAAATCTTCCAAGATTCTAACACGTCTCCGGGCCGCTTTCTTTTAGCATTCCTGTTAACCCATATTCCAACAAAGTCGTCTATTCTATTCTGACCCAATAGCTCACTCTTGTGTTTTTTAATTTTTCCACTTTCAAACCTATAAAAGTGTTCTCTAGGTATTGCATGAGGAATAAAGAATGTTTTATCAGGAAATTTATCTTTAATTAAATTATAAGTCATGTGGCTATGACAATTGATTTTGTCAGTTGATTGATAAAACTCACTATTAAAGTCTGGATATGGAGCATTATCCCAAACATGCCACCAAACTATCGGGCATATCTGGTGTATTTCATCTTCCATCTCAAAAAGCCAAATGAAAAATCGAGGATCTGTAAAAATAAATAAAAGATCTGGTTTTTCAGTTGCAAGTGTAACTCTTAGTAACTCTTGATTACCAAAGCCATCGATGGGTTTTATTATAAAATCATCATTAATTACTATGGTTCTATAATCTGAGTGTTTGAGTGCTGCTCCAAACTGTCTAAAAGACCAAGTGTTTTTATTCAATAAACCCTCTATTAAGTGTCTAGTCTGTGTTCCAACCCCACTAGTAGATAGCGCGTGGTCAGAAAGGACTAATACTTTAAGTTTTTTTGTGTTTTCCATTGATCACCTGTTTTGTATATAATACTTTTTTTATATCAATAGTAAACTATGTACAGTGAGGTGTGTTAAGAAAAGAGCAAAATTTGCAACTATTTCTATTTTTTAAAAACATTCCTTTTCTAACTGTACTTATCATACTCTTTACCATTTTATTAGCTTTTATCATACTTTTATCTCCTGCACTAATTTCAACTATTTGGCAAACTTTTTCAGGAGTTTTAATTCCCCGTCTAACAAGAACAAAATTGCAAGCGATATCCCTGTATTTAACATTATTTTTTGCACCCCAATAATATTTGTACAACATTAGCTGGGCTGTCGTTTTTATGTCTGACCTTTTATTTCGATCCCATCCCCTAGGGCCTGCTGTCTTCCAGTCTATAATTACGTACTTGTCTTTTTTACCTTTCTTATACTTTATGATGCCGTCAATAAAGCCCTTAAAAGACATATTGGCATCAATTGATTCGTACAATTGCTCTTCTGCTGAGATAAACTTCCAGTCAGGATAGTTTTTATCCATAAAGCCAGATATCCCCAGAAGTGCTGTTTCTGACCACTCTAGCCAATCATCAAGGTAATTATGCCTATATTTCCACCCCTGCTGTTCTGCTATTAAATGTCGCTCACTAATTTTATCTTCTAGGTCAAAACCGCATGTGGCCCACGCATTTCTTATTTTTTCCTTAGTTTCTTCAATCTTTAATTCTCTATGTTGTAAGAAATGCTCTAAGGCGTCATGAATTATAGTACCATATTCAAGATAGACAGATGTTTCGAAAGGTGCTACCTTGTCAATATAAGTAAGTTTATGTTTCCAGCCGCACTCTTTCCATATTCTTACTTCAGAAAATGAAACGTGTGGCTTTCCAGTTGGAAATTCTGTATTTTCAATCATAATATTCTCCTAACATTATTTTATAAAATTTAGGAACAATTTACAACTGGCAGCTTATTTCTAAGTTAAGCAGGAATATTGTGGAGATTTGTTCCAAAAACTCTTTGCAACGATAAGATCTTCTTTTCTTTCAACAATCTTGCCTTCTTTAACGTAAGATTTAAAATCGATTATAGGATAAACATCTAGGACTGTCTTTTTAGAAGCATTATAAAATTTTACTTCTTTGTCTCTTTCTAAGAAATACCTAAGAGATAGTGAGTGAACGTTTCTCATCTGATTGTTTGCTTTCTCTGGTTTGAGTATTTCTGCTACGTAATTTTTGTCAAAGTGGTTAGGATCGGAGTTGGTGCCGGTATCTTTTGTCCAGCCTAAGTCAGCCCCTATAAATACAATTTCACTGAAACCCATTAAATATGACAGCTGCAATGCTAAGTTCATTGTCGTTCCAGTCTTATCAATTCTATTTACAACGTTAGTTGAGAAACAGTTATCACTTATGTTTCCATCAGAATCAGGTTTGTTTTCTGACATTTTGTTAAACCACTTAACATCGGAAAAAAACCCGTATGGATCCAAATATCCTCTAAACTGATCTGCAATAAAACATGTTGTTGATTTTTCTGAGATTGCATCTTTTACAGACTTTTGCCACTGTTTATGCCATGGCTTGTCTGGCCTAACGTTTGTTGAAGAGAATAAATAATATGTAGGGCGCCAATCAGTTTTATCATATATCATTGAGATTCGATTCATTGCTATACATTTTTCGCCCTTTATCATGTCTAAGTCAACACTATTTAGACTTGGACCGTTCGCAATTAAGAAAACTCTTTCCCCATCATGAATGTTTTTATACTTTTCAAATACTTTGTTCACTTTTCCTCCCTGGTCGCAACTATTATCTCTCTAGGATAGTTTAGATGACTATTTTTATCTTCATAAACTTCAATTTTTGTAAAATTTAACTCAAACAATTTATTCTTAATATACTGCACAGAGGGTGTCTTGTACAATCTATTGAAATTATTTGACTTACTTTTTCCTCCGTGATCTACAATCACGGGTAGATCAGACTTGTAAGCTTTAAACTCCAGTATAACAGTTCTTCCTATTTGACACATTTTTTTTAAGCAGACACCCAAGTCTGGAATTCTATGTAGTAGCCCTAGCCCTAATACTACATCATATGTTTCCTCTTCAGGAATCTCATAAAGATCTAAAGATTCAAAACTAACATTTTCAATCCTTAAAACTTCTTTAATAAATTTTGCTCTATTAATTCTAAGGTTATCTAAATCAGAGCCTAGAACGTGCTTAGCCCCTAGCTTTGCAATTTCAATTGAATAGAACCCATCACTGCACCCAATGTCTAGAAAGGTTTTTCCTTCTGGTTTTAATTTTTTAATTATTGGAAGTAGTCTATTCCATTTGTTTATATTATATCCTGGACTATTAATGTCTCTTTTTCTTGTTTTTATATTACCAGGTAAGCAAAACTGATGGTTCCATTCTTCGTTCCCTTGCTCTTTTAGGTGTTCAATTTTTTTAATAATCTCATCTTTTTTCATTTTTTATACCTCTAATTTTTTGTTAAGCTAGAATATATTTTTTAAATATTTGTTTTGCAATTTCTTTTGTGATGAATTTATTTTTGACTGATGGCCAATTTTCAATATCACTCAAAGTAAAACAGCTTGGATAGTCTGAGCCTAGAAAACCGCAATTATCTCTATCCCTATCTTTCATAAAACTTGTTTTTTCAAATGTGACAGGAAATTTTGCACTTTGATTCAAAAAGCTGACAATTGCTGCCCTATGGTTTCCACTAACTACGTAAAACTTTCTTAAATCTATTTCATCATCAAATAAAAAATATCCGGTAATGTGACCTAATTTTCTATCTTTTTCCTTATAATCATCCGGTTTATATCCATTTTCCTTAATTGATATTAGCAAGTTTTTAATTTTATCAAATTGTTTTTTCCCAAAATTCTCGTCTCTTCTTATAAATGCTACATCTTCATACTTTACAACAGGTGCTGTATGATACCAGGGCAGAAATGAGTTTTTATAGTTAAAGTCTTTAAGAATTGAATTAGATGATATGTTATAAAAATCTTCTAAATTTTCTGGCAACTTTTTATTATAGTGTCTAAAAAGCGAAGAGTCTATGTATGTTAACTTGCTATCATCGCTTATCTCCTTACATGTCTTAAATATTGGATTATCAGTCATACCCATGGGTAGCCTTGAAAGATTGCACACATTTTGGATTGAGATATATTTTTTCATACTAGTAGACTCTTTTAATAAAAAGCATATTACTTCCAGACTGGGGCATGCCAACAATAGATATAATCATATTTTTAAAATCCTTTTAATTCAATCTACATTTTTTAAAGAGTTGTTAAAAATACACTCTATAAAATCGCTACAGATACCAGTTGAAGATGGCTTATAACTTTCTACTTTCCAATCTTTAGTATTCTCAGGCATGACATCAATTCCACACATTAACAATAAATTTCCAGGGTAAGCCCAGATATAATTTTTTGATGTTAATGTAACTTTGTCTTTCTCATGCCAAAAACAATGTATATTATTTTTAAGCATTTCAGCTAATGCCAATTGATTTTTCGCATGACACCAAAACTTTTGATTTTTAAGAAAATCAACACTAACTTCATATTGAGGATTGTCATGACCTAGAAAGTATTTACCATCTCTAAACCAAACATCTGTTTCTACGTCATATCCTTTCTTAATAGCTTGCATTAAATATTTTGGTTTGTTTTCCTTCTCTTTGTTAGGTCCTTTTAAGTTACCTCTATGAGAAATTAAAATCATTCAACCTTTCCCCACTTTCTAATTGCGTCATCATACTCAGGGCCGTACGTCTTGTCAATTGACTGCCTCATAGCAGTTGCACCTGATCTAGATCCTCCAGGGTGTCCGTGTATTGCACCACCAACGTTTGCCATGTAATTAAAACCAAATCTTTTATTTATCGCTTCAACTAAACCTGGGTTCATGCCACAGCTTAATGCAGGCATCACATTGCGATGACGTAAAGTTTCTAATGTCTTTCTTAAATCTGATTCATTATCACTTAAGTAACCACCCCACATTCCTGCATGAATAAAATCAACGCCCATCAATCCGGCTAGATCACAAATAACGTTCCAGTTAATGTGATAGTCGTGATTTTTGTTTGTTAGAATTCTGTCACCACTTTTTTGAAAATGAATAAACAGATCTAAGTTTAAATCACGTATAGACTTATAGACACCTAACCCTGACCAGAAATTAATGTGAACAGAGTTTGCGCCAAGCTCATGTACTTTTTTCACTCTGTCTAACACGTGAAGTGGATCAGAGTTTACACAGACAGAATATATTACTTTCTTGTCTTTTAAATAGTCCATGATTAGTGGTACTCTTTCTTCTACAGGGCAGCAATGTGGATTTGACATTATTTCGTCTTCTTTTATAAAATTAACACCACCTTCGACCATTTCTTTAACCATTTCTAGCAATGTTTCAGGTTTAACACCTGTCTTAGGCTTTACTATTCCCCCAAGTACAGGTTTTTCATAACAATTAGTAAATTTTCTTATACCATCAATTCCGTATTTAGGGCCTGCAAAATTATTGGTGACGCTTTTTGGAAAACTTAAATTTAACAAATGACATTTTTTAATTTCTGATATGTCCATTTGTCCACCCATAACCTGACAAAGCAAGTGTGATATACAGTCTGTCCTCCAATCTGTGTTAATAACTGGAAAAGCTATTTTTACTTTTCCTGACTTCTTAGATAACAGTACTTTTTCATCTTCAACAATAAGGCAAGAATGATTTTCAAAAAGCTCGTCAGTCTCCCATGAATTTCTAACGTTTGGGTTCCCCACACTTTGACCTATTGCTAATGCCCATGCAGCTTCTTTTAAGTTTGTTTTTGCTTCAAGATAGTATGTCGCAATAAAATATTTATCGTCTACCTCACTTCTAAAGAATTTCATTATTATACCTCTAATTTTTTTAAAAAACTTTTTAATTCTTCGGGTGTTCCCATTCCTCTCATTTCGAATACTGGGTATGGAATAACTTTACCGTTGTGATTATGAATTAATTCATTATACACCGGGCATATGTAAAATTCATTATTAAATCTAATGTTTTTGTTTATCATGCTTTCTGCACACTTTACATAATCTGAACCTTTGCGCCAATAATAAATTCCTACAGTTGCAAAATTACTTATGACTTGTTTTTCTGCGACTAGTTCTATTAGTTTAGTGTGGAAATTTATTTTGGAGTAAGAGTGTTTTGGGCTATCTGATATAAAGTAAGGTATTGCACCATCTGATTTTTGTACAAACTTCAAAAAATGATCTGGGTTCCAATCGACCCATTGATCGGCGTTACAAATTAATAGTTCTTGATCATTGTTAATTATGTCTTTAGCTAGAAGAGTTGTACAGGCTGCACCTTCTGTCAAACTATTAATTTCAACTATTGATACTTTTTTCGCTGACTCTTTTAATTTTTTCTTTACCTCTGGATTGTCTTGCAGGTGTTTTTTTTGCGCAATAAATACATGATGTGCATTAGGTAAGCCAATATTATCAACAACTCTTTCTATCATTGGCTTGCCTGCGACGTCAATCAAAGGTTTGGGGTTTTTATATCCTTCTTTTTTAAATCTAGAGCCTGCGCCCGCCATTGGTATTAATATTATCATTTTTCTCTCTTTTACACAAGGTAATTTTTTAAATGTAGTGATTCAATATCCTTTTCAAAATACGGGTACTTTATAAAAATTTTAACTTTCGATTTTTTTATATCAGGAGGATCTTTTATAAATTCCTGTGACCAATGTTTAATCCAACCAATTTTTTGAGGTTGATTTTTCCACGTATTTGACCACTTTTCGTAAAAATATTTCCAAGCGAAGGCTTTATATATTCCGCCCCTGCCTGCATTCCATATTGCTTGGTGTTCCGGATCGTCAGCTTTTCTTTTTAGTACTTCTTCACCTAAGCTGTCTGATTCTAATAAAAAATTTCTGTCCTCAGCAGTATCTAACTCAAGAAAATTCTCATTATTAAGTTCTAAACCATGCAGTGTATCGTTTATAAATGACTTTTCTTTATTGAAAATTAGAGCTCGAATCCAATAATCTGCCTCTTTATAAACTGTGCTAGCAAAATTTTCATCCCACATTCCAATTTTTTTAACAGCTTCAGGAGTGTAGCTTACTAAATTGTCACCGTAGCGCCCGACTACAAAATTAAATTTTTTGTGGAGTTGCATAAGATTAGCATACCAATTAGGATGGACTGCTGTATCATTTTGAAGCGTAACCAAATACCTACAGTCAGGTTTATTTAAGTCTACAAAACCGTTGACAAGCGCTTGATTCCAATTTTCTGCCATATTTCCATTAGACCAATCCGGCCTTAAAACATTGTTTAAAACATTAACTTTGCCTTGGAACTCTGGATTAATTTTTAAGTCTGTATGATTATTTATAATATTGACTTCTGTATTCTCAACACTAGCAAAATCTGAATTAAAAAGCTTGGAAAGGGTATCATTTAACATATCACTGCGCTTATATGTCAAAATGTATATCTTCATTTGTTTCATTTTTTAAATCCCTACTTCGTTTAAACAGTCTTTCCAGTTTAAAAACTTTACAGATTTATCATCAATATAAGCAACCGCTCTAGGTTTTTCAGATGTTACTTTGGATACAAACTGTGCCATATCATATTTCTCTAACCATTCCCATACTAGCTGTGTACCTGTTTTACCATTAACCAAACCTCGATCAGGTTTTGCTTTGCAGGTGTATACAATGACTGTATATTTTTCCGATAACGACCTAAGCGCATCATATGAACCATCAACAGGGTCATCATATATTGTTCCATCATAATATCCTTTTGAGCATTTGTGAATTACACCGTCAAAGTCAACACCAATATTAATTTGCTCATCTGGATAACTGTGCTTCCTAATTTTACCACCTTTCCAATTTAATTTCTCTAGTTCTTCAGGTGTATTTTTTCCTATAGGAGGACAGATGTTACCTGAACCATGTGTCAGTTCATAAGTTAGTAAAAGTGTCAACACTTCAGCAGTATGGTAGTACTCAGCGCCTAACTCAACAACAGTTAGCTTAGGAACCTTGACATTTAAAGGTCGGCTAGTGATCATGGCTACGTTCATACCTTGATCACTAGCCCATTGCAAAGCTTTTAAAACGTCAGTTGACGTTCCCGAGGAAGATACTCCTAACACTAAAGATTTTTTTTGTTGTGATTTGTTTTTTGTACATGTTCTTTGAGAAAGCCATGCTACCATCCATTGATCATAACCTACATCATTAATAAGAGAAGTAGCTACTATTCCTGAGCCCGGGCACATTGCATTTTTTGTTCCGTTAGAGAGTCTAGTAATATCAACTGCTGCATGATCTGCGACAGCAAGGTTTCCGCCGTGCCCTAAAATGTATATATCGTTAGACTTATTAAATTTTTCTTGCAATGCTTTCCAGCTCGAAGAATTAACTATTTTTACGAACTTTTCATCTAGCTTTTCAAAATTAAGCATAATTTTTTATTTCCTCATATTTTTCGATTAAGAATGTTGTATCCATTCCTATAGCTATTATACCATAATTTTTGTATTTTTTTAATTCTTTTTCAACATTGTTAGGTACATGAACTGCCATTTTTTCTTTTCCGACCATAGTCTCTACTTTATTTAAACATTTTACATATTTTTCATTATCAAAATCTGCAGGAACTCCTAAACTAGCAGTTAAATCATAAGGTCCTATCATGTAGTAATCAAAAACATTTCTATCCATAATAAATTTTAAATTATCGACTCCACACTTAGTTTCAATTTGAGCTATTAGAATTGGAGGTTTGGATATTAAATCTTTTTTAATACCCCATTTGTTTTCTCTGACCAAACCTAAACCTCTTTTTCCGCCATACTTTGGATACTTAGAATAATTTAAGACATTTGAGACTTGATCTAAGTTTTCTATCATAGCAAATATCAATCCATCGCAACCAGCATCTAAGCACCTTCTTATCATTTTCTTGCTTGGAGATATCAGTCTAACAAAGCATTTCTTGTTGTGCAAGGTTGCAACCTGTATGCACCTGTAAAGTGTCTCTGGGTTGAAACAGCCATGCTCTGTGTCTAAAACTATTCCATCCAAGTGGTTACAACAAAGTATTTCTGTAACTGTGGGGCTAGCTATTTGTTGCCAAGATAATTTCATTTATTTTCTCCTGTTATGCTTTTTACTAACTTCCAATCATCTTCTGTGTCAATGTCAATATTTTCTGGATAATTACAAACATAAAAATAAGGATTAACACCAATCCTAGAGTTAGTCTTTAAAAAAAAATCAGATTTAAAAATATAAAACAAAGAGTTTTCTTCATAGTATATTGGTAGATCCTGTGTTTGCTCAAGCTTTAGTGGGTTATGATTAATTGGAGTGTAACCATAGTCCTCTCTTCTCCAGAGTCTATTCTGGTAAGCATTGCTAGAAACAACAGAGTCATAATTATTCATAGAGTTCATAGCATCAAATAACGTCTGAGTCTTTAAGAATGGTGAAGTTACATGAAGCTGGCAAATTATTTTTTCTTTTATGTTAAAATTTATAATAAAACTTTTTATAATATCACAGACTGAAGTTTTATGACCTTGTAAATCTTTTTTTCTCATAAATGCTACTACATGACTTAGATTACTATCATTCTTTATTTCATTTAAAATTTTTTCACTATCAGTGTCTACGTATACCTTAAAGTCTTTGAGTTTGTAAAGACATCTTTTATAAAGTTGTATTCCATCAATTAATCTAAAGTTCTTATTAGGCACTCTTTGTGAAATTTCTTTTATGGGAATAAAAACTATCAACCATCTTCCTTTCTAAACAGTTCCTTGCTAAGCTCTTTCATGTTTAATATAGACTCCAGGGTTTTGTCTAGTTTAACTTTTTCATTATTTAACAATGTTCTCTTTGCATATTTCCACATGTTTTTCTGTACATGTCTTTTTGAATTGTATGCCAAGTCTGCAAACTCTTGTTCTGTGCAATTTTTTTCATTTTCAACTCCAGACTTTTGACCTTTAATAAAACCATCCAAGTAAAAACTAAATCCGTATATTGATAAAGAGATAGGATTCATTCTTAAAATATCGTATATTGCTAAAAATCCCGTGTTAGGTTTACATTCAACCTTTCTTGCTAAATCAGTATGAAACTCATGATCTACAATTGTCACTGGTGTATATTTTTCAATTTTTTTAACTTTACTTAAGTCTACCATGCTATGATATCTAGTAGAGCTAGATATTCCTTTGATGTTGGAGTCTGGTGGCGCCACTACATGTCTTATTCCGTATTTAAACTTAATGTCGACTGGATCTAATATCCCTGTTTGCTGTGCTCTCTCTATTAAGCAAGAGTAGTATACATCAGTTTTAGAACCAATATCTTTTTTATAAAACTCTATAGACTCAATACCTCTGTTAATTCTAACAACTATATCATGACTATCAATCTCTTCACCATAGTTAGAGTTTTCCATGTACTTTGCTGGTCCTACAATGGCTACTTTTTTATTTTTAATTAAAGTTTTTAAATCTGTTGATACCTCTTTTTTAAATATTGCTACTTTCCCTTCAATAACATTTAAAATATTTCTCTGGCCAAAAAAATGAAGAGAATATTTCTGCTCAACCATTCTCTTCATATCATCAACAACACATATCCCGCCCTCTCTTAGTAGCTTATGTGCCTTGTATATGCTTTGCATTCTTCCCGGACCCTTATATGGTCTTCCTGGAGGTCCGTGACCCAGAGGCGCATCAACAATAATAAAATCCCATTTTTCATTCTCTACATAGTCTGGAAGTTTTAAACTATCTAGTGTCTCGGTGTCATATCCAATTTTTTCATGATCTCCTACAAATGTTGAATATTTAGCATTGACTATGTGGAGACCGGTATCTTTAAACTTGTTTGCCCACAATTTATCATCTTCTATGAAAATAGTTTTGCCTGAATTATTTAGATCATTCCATAAGTAAGAATCTTCACCTAATCCAAATACTAACACATTACAAGGAGTCATTGCAGACAAAACATAGCCTATGTTAGCGTATTGTTCCGCAGACATCAATCCTAAATTTTTTGATTTCATTTCTTCTAGATTACTCATAAAATTCTGATAATTCATGATTAATACTCCACTGCCTTTTCTTTTACAATTTTTTCTAATTGATCAACTGTCTCGATATCAAATATTCCCCTATGTATCTCACTATCATAGTGTATGTGTATTATCCTAGACTCCATGTGATCTTCACCAAATTCATGTTTATATCTTCTCTGCTTCTCTCTATTTTCTTTACTTCTCACATTGTACTCAAAAGGCATATGATGGATTCTAACATTACTCTTCCACAAAGATATTCTAAAACTAATTTGATCCCAGCCATTTGTTTGCTCAAAGTACTTATAAAAATACTCTTTCCACATTTTTAAAAACGTCTGTGTTCTTGTTGAACTATTGAATGCTATTACTCCGCTATTGGCTTCAGAGAAAGCATACGGAATCTCACCATACTCGGGTACTATCATAGAATATTTTTTTCTTTTTCTAGCATAATCATTTACTATTGCAACATCAAATCGCTGTAGAAGGTCAAACATGTCATCGCAATTTCTTACTACAACAGTGTCGGAATCCATGAACACAGTATTGACGAATGGAGACTGGTCCATATAATCTACTTTTGCTCTAAGGTGATTTGCAACAATCTCACCGACCAAGCTAATCTTAAGATCATCCATCTTATTTTCAACAATATCTTTTTTATTTGTAAAGATGGCAATCGGTAGATCTGTATATCTCCTTAGAGACTCTATTGATAACAATGCTTCTTTTGTGAATGCCTCTCCGTACGCAATATACAAGTAACCTTTTTCTGCGACTTTATTCATTATTTATCTCCCTAATTTTTTCAATTAAATCCTCTGCTAAACTATGAGGATTGTAGTTTTCTTTAAATTTACTATAATATTTCTCTGATACTATCTCTCGCACTCTGTAATTAGAAAGCTTTTTTAGCTCTCTGAGCCATGAATTTGTATCATGGGCACAAACATAGTGTCCTGTTATTTTCATTAATTCAAAACTACTCGGGCTCAAATCATGAATTACCGGTATACCATGCTGGTAAAACACGTAAGATCTTCCGGCGTTTGTTTTGTTTTTATATCTCATAAAATAATCTGTGTCATAAAGTCCAAAATCTGTGCTAATTACATTTTCTATACCTTTTGCAAAAAGCCTTACATCAGTTACATTAGGTACTAAACCTATATCATTCTGTTGTATTATATCAGATATGTTATCATTATAACCAAACATATTAATTTTTACATTAGGTTTTCCAACTTTCCAATTAAAATTTTCATTTCCGGTTATTACATTTAGCTCAACGCTTTTAACATCTCTGTCATATATTTCTATTGCTTCCCTGAGATACTTTTCAAATTTAAACAAATGGGGATAATGACCGTGAAAGCATAGTTTTAAAAACTTACTATCAGATTTATGAACTTTTCTATTTATATTCTCAAACTTTCTTTCAATTAGAGGGTAAATAAAGACATTTTGATAATTGCTCATTGAGGCATATTCTTCAGGAGAACCAACTATTACAAAATCAATCTCACGACATCTGTAATTTTTGTCTATATTAATAGCACCAATTTTAACTTTTTTTCCAACTTTATCCCTGCATGCTTTTGCGTATTTGTATGCAGATTTACATAGTATCAATACATCCAATTCTTTGTCTATATTCTCTATTCTTTTCTTAATACGACTTTCTATTTTTATTTCATTTAATGTTTTTGACAAGTCTCTTACCCATATTCTGTAGGATCCTGAGTCTTCATTATCATTTAACGTAAAAAAATTAACTTTCATCAATAATGTACCTGCACTTTGTCATTAACTGATGACTAGGTTTTCCGCTAGCAGTCAATCCAACTTCCCAAATTTTAAATTTTTTACTGCTAGCAGCGAGATTGGCAATGTCACTATAACAACCAAATCTTTCATCGAAGTCGTCAAAAATCCACGCACAAGATTCATTTTGATTTTTACTTAAATTAATCACATCTGAGATAACTGTTCCCTTATCATGGAGGCCATCAATATAAAATAGTTCAATTTTTTTATCAATAACATCTGACATTTCTTTACTGGTGCCCTGTGTATAGTTTTCAAAATCTGGATATAGTGACTTATGCTTTTTCGACCTTACATCCCTAGGATCACAACTGTATACTATTCCTCCAACTTTTGAACAATACTCTGCGAAAGAATAATACTGCCAACCCTCTGCTGTTCCAACCTCTGCAATATTCTTAAAATTATGAACCTCTGCTATTCTTGTTAAGTAGTATGCTCTTTTTCTAAGGTTAGATAATATTTGTTTTCTTTTTTTCTCACTAACAATATTGTTTTCGTCTAATTTTTTTATTTGTATCGGTAAGTTAATTTCGTCCCATAGGTTTTTGTAACTATCAGGCAACTCTATATCTTTAAAGTCACCATATTTCTCATATAACTCCCACAAAGAAGCGTCTTTTTGGAAAAAGAATTCAAAATTCATTCCTGCAAAATTTCTATTAAACTGATTTAATCCAATGCAATACGATTTTTTAGCCAATGAAACTACGTCATAGAAGGGATTCTTAACAATATATTCTGTATATTTGTCTTGATCTAAGCCTAACTGTATTTGTAAATGAAATATTCCGTCAAACTTTAAAACTCTTTCAACTTCAGAAAATAATTTTTCTGGATATATCGAGTGGTCTAAAATATTGGTATATACAAAATCAAATGTTTCGTTTCCAAAATCTAGGTTATGCATATCACCTTTCACGACATGCGGTAAATTTTCAACAATATCTATCCCTACAACAGATTCAACTCCCATTTCCTGTAATGCTATAACCTCCTGACCAGTTCTTGCGCCAATGCACAAACATTTTTTTTCTTTAGTAAGAAAATTACTAATTTTTGCAAACTCATTCTTGAATCCGTCTATTTTTAATCTCCACTCTTCGCCTAGCCACTTCTTCCTTTTTTCTGGGTCTAAAGTTTTAATTGATTGGAATTCTATATACTCTTCGTAATTATCATAATACCTAACTTTCACATGATCTCCTTCATTAATTTATAATACCTTTCAGAGCAATTTACAATAGAAGGTTTATTCTCTTCTTTATTTTCTATTTTTTTATATCTTTTACTAAAATCAATTTCTGGTGGGTTGTAAAGCTTTGTAGGTTTAAAGTTCCATTCTTTTTCGCGAATTATAACACCGTTACTTACAATTTCACTTGTACCTCCAGAAGAGCTGCAAACTATTTTGCACCCTGCAGCCTGAGCATCAACTACAACATTTGGACAGTGATCCAGGTATGCTAGGTGAATAAATGTTGTTGATCTCTTGTAAAGTGAAAGCAGACTCATGTAATCTAAATCACCTACGACAACTATTCTCTTATTGTTAGGTACCAATCTAGCTAAATCATCACCTAAAAAACCTGCTATAGCTAGTACTGATTCTTTTGGTGCGAATTCCAAAAAATACCTAATATTCTCGTCTAGCCTTTTGTGAGGCCTCCAGCTAGCGGCACATGACCAAACCTCTACGTCTTTTCCGAACTTTTTATCCCAGTAGTTAGGATTTGCAGCTTTAATAAGATCTAGATCTGCAGCATTGTGTATTACATGCAAGTTTCTATGTTTACCAAACCAAGCCTCAACTAATTTTTTATCAAACTCTGACTGCATTACTACAGCCTCAGCATTGTCATAAGAATACCTTATCACTTGATTCTGTCTTTCGTAATCTTGATCAGAATTAAACCATATGCCATCTAGTCTCAAAATCATAGGTTTAACCTTTTTTACATGCTGTTGAATTAAACAGAACTCAACATCTGCTTTGTGTTGTTCATAAACAACCCTAACTTTTTTATGCTTTTCTAAACTATTAAACAGAGTTCTTGTGAATTTATTAGGGCCGCTATTGGATGTATGATTGTAGTTGTGAGGATATATATTCATCTTTGGTAATCATCCTTTAATCTTACTACGTCATCCAAGTAGTTATTACTGACTTCTATTAGAATAGTATCACCGGTAAGATCTGCGCCAAATCTATGAATTTGACCGGGTTTAACATGATATGTGTCACCAGGCTTTAGTGCCATCCACTTTTCATCATCTTCACTTTGCCATACAATTAAAATACCAGACATTACGTATAGAGTCTCTTCTTTTTTTTCATGATATTGCAGACTCATTCTATGACCGGCTCTAATTTGCATTAATTTTGCAACATAATCTTTAGTCTGTGCCCATAGCACCTCATAACCCCAAGGTTTGTCAGTTTTTTTGCATTCACTTATATGTTTTATTTTATTCAACATAGCCTCGTTCTCTTATCCACTCTGCACTTATTTTTTGTTTTATAGACCGATCTTCAGTAAAAAGCCCAGGTTTTTCTAGATCAATATTATAATGGTAACACACAAGAGGCAAAAATACAAGAGGTTTTTTCTCCTTCACTGCTAAGTGCATCATAGGTAAAAACACAGCTTGATCGCATGCTATCATTATCCATTTGCCATCATCATCAAAAAAGTTTTTTTGATTAACTTTTTTTAGTGCTGAAGCACGAAATGTTTTAAGATGGCTAGAAACCCACGGATGCTCATAAACGCTCATATTTGGCTGTAGGTTCATTTGTTTTGATATTCCATATGATGTATAAGACCAGCGTTGCGCAGTCCAACAGACAGCCGGTCTGTGTTCTGTATATACACTATTCAAGTAATATAAAGTATCACTATCAGTTAACCAATCTCCAGCATCAAGCCTAACAACTACTTCATCGTCTTCTATCCATTGTATTTCTTCAACAGTATTTCTAACTTCTCCGTATTTTTCTTTTCTTCTAATAAAATTAAATTTTTCTCTACACCCTAGAGATTCAACAAGATCTCTGGCCTTACTTAAAGTATTGTCTGTGGATAAGTCATCTATCAAGATAACTCTCCATTTTTTATAAGACTGTGCAAAAATAGAGAAAAGCGTCTGGTTGATTATTTTTTCACAATTGTAGGCGGGTATTAAAAATACAAAACTAGTCTCATTGCTCATTTTTCATTATCTCCGGCTCTCCTCTCTCTATGTAAACATGCGGTGTAGGCTTATCAAAATCAACCTTATTATGAAAAATCCATCCCCCCATTTTATCTTTTAGTTTTTTTGCTAAATCTTTTATTTCTTGATCATTGACTTCAGACCACTTTTTATTAAAGAACATGTTGTTTTCTGGAGTATCTTCCTGGCTTATATTATACATACTTTGCCAGTGTTTTGACCAGTAGTTTTTATAAGTTTTTACTTTTCTCTCAATATCCATCCAGCTATAGTGATAAACAGCAGGTAAGTTCTCTATTACATTATTAAACCAGTTTTCATACCACTCTAGACATTCTTCGTTTCCTTGCAAAGCACCAGTTCTGATATTGTGAATATTATTATCGTAAAAATTCATGCAAGGTATCATTTCCCCTGTGCCATTATCTATATAGTCGCAACCATCTGTCCCGGGCATTGCATATAAGCAGCCGTTTTCATCTATTTGCCTTAATTTACCAGGTATGCCGTGTGTTATGTGAGTATGATTCTTGCTTAGCCTCCACTTCCATGGATTAACATCAACTCTTACTTTTTCGCTTGATCCCCAATATTCAACAACAGGAAGCGCTAAAAGATGAATTGATTTTGGAACTTGTAGAGTTAGATCTTTAATTTTGTTATAATCTTTCTCATGGACAATTTCGTCAGAATCTTGCTGCCAGCACCACTCTCCGCAGCAAAGACTCCTTGCATATGCTTTCTGAAGGCCGTCAAATATAGCAAATCTAGGATGATTCCAATCTCTTTCTCTTTTTTCAATCAACAACTTTTCGTTCTCTTTTGCCATTTCTTCTAATCTTTCCCAAGTTCCATCTGTTGAACCACCATCAACAACAACAACCTGATCGCAGAAGTTTAGCATTGATGTTATTGACTGTATAAAAGGATAATCCTGAGATATGCAATCTTTTGTTGTGGTATAGCCGCTCAGTGTTGGAACCTTGTTAATTATTCTTAGAATCGATCTCCAAAACTCTTTGACAGGGTGATCTAGCATGTAATTTTCAATACTTTCAACTCCACGGCTCCACCATTTTTCATTGGTATGCTGACAATTTTCATTTGTATGAATATTCATTCCTGCTAGTTTTGCTTCAATTATTACTCTGGGACATGTATCCTTTCCTTTAGGCATAAAAACAAAGTCTCTATATTCACCCATCTTTTCTAACATTTCACTATGAGATAAATTAAAAACAACATCATACTCTAAAGACTTTTCATCGCAATACTTTTTAGAATCTTCTACACCTTTTATCCAACTACTTGAACCTATGATCAAAGCCTTGTCTTTGAGGTTTTTTAACTTTCTATTCTTCCTAATATCTCTTAACTTTTCTATGCTTTCTTTTTTAAAAGCTGAGCTTATAACCTGACTATCTCTCTCTAGAAGAAAAGGATAAAGCTTCATATATATCATTTTTTGTTCTTCTGACATCCAAAATAGTTTATCGGCAGCGTACATAAATGCAGATGCTATTTTTCCTGACATTTCATCCCTACAATCGCAAGGTTTGTCTTCTATGTCAGCATGTTTTTCAGGAGATCGATACTTACAAAATTTATAATCGTATTCAACGATTGAATAGTTTAGATTTGCTATTATCGAAGGTATTAGCTGCTTGTTTAGATTCGCCCAGTTAAAGAAGACCCAATATTTTTTTAGACCTTCTTGCATTATATCTGGGGTTAACTCGTGCGACCTTACTTTTGCGATTTTTATATTTTTAAGCTGCTCACTTTCTATTCCGTCTTTTAAGAAAAAAACTTCTGTTGTTAGCTCAGCCCCTCCAAGATAATCCTCTACGTATGCATCAGAAACGAAAACAACGTCGGAATCTTCAATAGATACTAAATTTTTACTTACATTAAAAATACTTTTATTAAACATTTTTTACCTCCACAGTCATTATAAACAATTTTTGTGGTCTGGTAAAAATATTGATTAACTATTTTAATATAGAAGTAGCTAAAAATGACAAAGAAGATCTTTCTCCTTTTTGGAGCTGTACATGTCCGGCCAGTTTTGAGTCTTTGAATTTTTCTGCAACCACAGTTAGACCATTTGATAGTGAATCTATATAGGGAGTGTCGATCTGGTCTGTATCACCCAATAGTACAACCTTAGAATTCTCTCCAATACGTGTGATCACAGTCTTGAGCTCATGAATTGTACAATTTTGGCTTTCATCAATTATTAAAAACGTATCTGCAAAGGTTCTACCTCTCATAAATGCCAAAGGAGCAACTTCTA
>CAACVD010000537.1_pt1 | contig 18441 bp, 12 predicted proteins | sample 2381771 | NCBI WGS metagenome assembly CAACVD01 (sample SAMEA5211965, study PRJEB30684) | marine metagenome | biome: Marine; feature: Epipelagic; material: Water | collected 2015-10-15 | depth 15 m | reverse complement strand
CACACCGTCTGTGTAGAAAGCCTGCTGCATGTGGTAGTTGAAGGATGCGATGGACCAATTGATGTCCTGATAAGTTCAGCGGTGAACGAAGGGAATGTGCCGAGGAATGGGATGTAGCGCAGATACTTGATCGCTTCGGGCACACGACTGTACGTGGGCACGGTGTTGGTGACAATCTCTGCAGCCTCGGCCTTGAGCAGATCGTCGTTGCGATCAGGATAAGCAGCACGCAATCGAGCCAACTCGATATCAAAAGCGATGACCTTGAAGAAGTCATCCTGCGCTTTGTAAGCACCAGAGAATACGTCCAACACTTTGCCGCCAGCCCTGCGGATTTCGCCGAACCGGGACATGACAGACTCCATATCGGAATCGCCACTTGTTCCCCACAGTTGTTCAATCTCTGTGTAATCACTGGTGTCCACGACTCCAAGTTCCAGCAAGTCTTGGTACCTGCGCTGCGCCTCCTTGCTGGGCTGCAGGAAAATACTGTTGCCTTGTGTCACGGTTTGCAAAGCCTGCTTGATTGACCGGCCAGAGGTGAATATCTCATTCAAGTAGCCGTTGCCAACCATGAAAGAAATGTTGCCGACCACGTTGCGCACGTGCGTTTCAGGGGACAGAACAGTCTTGCCAAACTTGACGCCTGCGTTGAAGCGAAGGAGCAATCGAACAATTGGACCGCTGGTGTTGTAGTCAGCAGTCTTCTTGGCCAGCAACTCAATAGACTCTTTGACTTCTGGTTCTGCATAAAGACCTTTGAACGGACGCAACGGATCACTGTCTGCCAGAGAATCAAACGGCACCAGTTTGGCTGGCCTGTTCTCCTCGTTGCCACGGAACAAGAAGCCTTCCTCAAGGCCAAGTTCAACAAGGGACTGGTTGAATGAGAATGTTTCCAAAGATGTAATCATCTTGGTCACTGAGTTTGCATAGTTTGCAGTGGGGTCAGTGGACTCACCCAAGAACGCCCGGTAAGACTGCACCAATTCGTTGTTGCCCTCGTAGTCAAACGAGTCAAGAGCAGAACGTTCCTTCTGCAGTTTGTCTGTTTGCTGCTGATACTTTTTCTTGCTGATCTTCTTGGCGATCAACTTCTCATCAAGGGCTTCTTGCTTTTTGTCAATACTTGCAATGTCCTGCGCCTTGTCGCGCTCAACAAGTTTGCGACGCATAAAGATGGTGCCAGCCTTGCTGCCTCCAACCGCTGCAGAGAATGCCATTGGAGAATCACTGGTCTCTGCACGGTACAGAATGTCATCCATCAACTGCTCGATGATCTCACCCTGCTGTTCTTCAGAGATGTATCGGTCGTTGCGTGTGCCATCTGGGTTGTATGGATTTTCTTTTGCAGCCTCCTCAAAGAACTTGCGGTACGAATGGTGCAGTGCAGATCGCATCCGACTGCGCACCTCAGGATCTACTTTGCTTGCCCAGTCTGGCTCGCTGAATGCTGCATACTTGCGAGTCAGGTAGAAGCCAATGTTGTCACTGATAACAGTAGCCATCTCTTCCGGCACCAAGCCGGTTGTGGCTGCAATCCGACGAGACAAACTGTCAATGTGCGAGCGCATGTTCTTGATGATCTCGCGCATCTCTGTGGTCAAGGGAACAGATGTGACGGCAGAATCAATATCTTCCACTGGCATCTGGAGCAGGCGGTTCACTTCGCCCATTGCGATCTCTCGCTCTTCGCCCCTTCGGAACTTCTTGACAACCTTTCGCCACACCACTTGGTTTAGTTTGACTGCACGATCAATCTCCGCGCTGATCTTGCCGTCACGCTCCACGGACTTGCGAAGCACTGACGCGGGAATGCCCCGCTGATACGTCAGGTTCTTGACGGAGAAGCGCTTTACTCGCTTGGCAGCAGACCGGAGTTGCTCAGTAGTAAGCGCCTCGACATCACCGACGCCACGGCTGTATGCAATGTTGACATCGTTGGTCATGCGACCATCGCCTACTGCAGAGTACAACTGCTTGGCGTCGATGGCGATATAACTGTATGAGTTAGGGTTGACGATGACTTCAGGATAGTCGCGCTTAAAGTCTCTCAGAGCCTTACGAATATTTGCGTCGCTGATGATGTAGCGTCCTGCAATTCTGGACCCAAGAGTGCCCTCTTTCTCGGGCAGTTGCCGCTTCATCAAGTCTTTGATCTTGGAGTAGTCTTGTTCTACTCTGGAAAAATCAGCGTACGCCTCCATGTACTCTCTTGATTTCTTGTCGCCCCTCATCCGGTCAAGAGTTTCATTTAGTCGGTTGGTGTATGCAGAGTAATCCACCCCCGGCTCATACCTGTTCAGGTATCGCACACCGTCGAAACCTAAGTCTTTGAGAATGAACTGCATGAACTCGGGGTCCATGAAATCTACTCTGCGCAATGCCATGTAATCAACGCCCGAGTATTGCTCTGCGAGACTTTCAAAGTATGCTTCATATGAGCCATGCACACTGAGAATCTGCTTGTGCCTAGCCGTATGGTTCTTCTTGATCTCTGTCTCCAAAGAATCCATAAGAGAATCCAAGTGCCAAGTCATTAGGTCCGGCAGAGTTACTGGGTTGCGGATGTCCGCATACAAAGCGTATACGCGGGGGTTGCTGAAGGTCCGCACATCACCCGAAAAGCCCTCTGCAATCTTTGGGTTGTCAGAAAGGTGTATGCCGATCTGACTGAAGTTCGGATTAAACATCAAAGGATCGTCGAAAGTCCTTCTTGTCCCGTGGTACAAGATGTCTTTGACCTTGCTCTCACCCATCGCAGCCCTGAACCGTTTGGTGCGGCGCAGGTTGGGGTTGATGCGGGCCGAGTCGATCTCGTCGCCTTGGAAGAAGAAGTTGGTCGGGTCAACACCCTTGCTCTTACGGTTGGATTCCAACTTGGCTGCAAACTTAGCAACCGCATCTTTCTTTGGCCTGCGTGCAATCACGACACCATTCTTGCCGCCGACTACTTCAACCTCTTCAAAGTATTTCTTGATCTCTGGCAGGTAGAAGTCGTTGTTCTCTGCAACTTGATACGAGTCGCCGTTGTGCGTGGTACCTTTCTTCTTGGAGTTGTACATGGTGAAGTATGCAGCGCCCTCTAACTTGATGGCATCTGCAGCCTGCACGATTGGCAACTCACGCTGCGCTCTAGTTTCGATTACGTTCAAAACATTTGACAGTGTTGCAGTGTCTGACTTTGCACCACGTATCATATTTGCAGCGTCAATGTTGTGATTTATGTCGCGGTTGTATGGGTCGTATACAACATTCTTCACGCCGAATTTGCGTTTCATTGCTCGCGTGATGTCATCATACTTGCCGCCACCAATGTCAGCATTAATTCCGCCGCGCACAAACTTCACAATATCTGCATACCGCTTGTTCATAAGTTGCGGCATCTTTTGTTTGTACTTGATTGAGGTTGCCGCTGAACCCCTGCCTTGCGTAAGCGTGCCGGGGTTGTACAACGCAGAGACGCCCTTGCTGAAGCGCACCCGTGTCTGTGGGCTGCGTGATTCGGCAAGCGTGTACGCCGACATCTGATCGGTAGAATAGATGTTAGGGTAAAACTCAAGAGCATCCAGCAGGTTGGTCATTGCGTCCGACTCTGGGGCATACAGAGGGTGGCTTTTCTGCAAAGCACGGGCGGCATTCAGCGCGTCCTGCACCGGGAACAATGGCTCAGGCTTTACGTCATCCGCACTAATGTCTGCTGTGACAGCAAGTTGCTGCTTGACATCATCTGCAAACACCTCGTTTGTCATCAGTTCTGCAACATACTCCCCAAGGTTTGTGTAGCCGTACATGGGGGCGGATGCGTTGTCCATTCTCGACGCAACATATTGCAGCGCGGAACTGCCTTCTAGTTTAGGATTTGTTTCAAGAAAATTAAGAACGCCCTTGCGCCGTTTTAAATCTGCGTCCCTTTTGAAACTCATTTCTAACGAGTCATTGGGAGAGGGCGCAGGGAAGGGCGGGCCTCTCAGCACTTGGTCCATGTTCGCCGCAGCCAAAGCCAGAACGTATGAGTTAGCCAAGTCAACTGTGGCAAGGAAAGATACAAATTGTTCAAGTTCTTCGTATGTCTGCTCTTCCTGCTCAGGAGTTTGATCGGAGTCAACATCGCCAATTTTCTCTTCAAGGTCATTGAGGTAGGCAACAATGGATTTATCAATACTGTCACGCCGACCCTCTAGCGCCATGCGCAACTTCCGCATGGCCATAAGGCGGTCTCCCATTTGCTTATTGCCTGCAACAATATTTTGCAGCGCGTCGGCTTCACCAAGAGCAACAGACGGTCCAAGAATTTTTGCAAGTGTCGCAGTGCTGTCATACATTTCACGGAAAGTGAACTGGTGCGTGAGTTCGTGCACCAAAGTATGAACCATGTCTTTCTGCAGAACACGTTGCACGTGTGGCGGCACATCTGCTGAAACGTTTGAATATGTAACCTGCAGGTTTGCAACTGCAACGTCACCGCCTGCAGTCTCCATGTCCATTTCAACACGGTTTAGGAAAAAGCCTGAATTTCTTCTCGCAGCAGGGGCAAAATCAGGTGATGTGACGTAAACCAACTGGTTTTGCAACTGGTTGGGGGCAAACATTGCAAACGCTTTGAGTCGATCTGCCAATTTAGAATCAATTTGTTCTACCAGTTCAAGGGCGTTGCCGCTTGCTAGTTCGTCTGCTCGTATTGTGTATCCCACTGTTCCGAGCAACTCGGTCATCATGTCGGCATAACGGTTACGCATGGCTTGAGATCCCATACGAACCCGCTTCTTTTGCATGCCGTTTACGTGCCTTGCGACAACCGCTTTCGCTCTCTTCTTAAGAGCGGCTCCTCCATCAGTCAAGTCTCCAGCAATGAAAAGTTGTGCAAACGGATCATTAGCAAGTTTGTCAACTGCCTTGTTAACTTTCCCCATAAGACCCGCTTCAATGTCTGCCAGCCCCAAGGGGTACATAAGCGGGTTTTGGAATTCGAGACCATCTTTCAGATAGCCGTCTCGCAAATGCTTAAACACACTGTGCAGCCGGTACGCAGCCGATACCGTTTTGCCTTCTCTGTAAATCTTGGTGCCAAGGCCAAGTTCATCAGCAAACACTTCTTCGGATGAGGTGTCCAACCCACCAAACAAGCCAGCCTTTCTGGACTTGAAGCCGAGCGTTCCCAATTCAAAGGGCACACTGGACGGGTCAACGCCACGGCTGAACCGTGGGTCTTCTAGTACCTCGTCAATAGTTGACGGGGCATCTAGGATGTCTTCGTCAATACCTAAGAATCTTCCGCCAACGCCGAACTCGCCCACGAAGCCCTTGGTGCCAGTTCGCTCATTGTAGTTCTCAGCCTCTCTTCGACGGTTGAGCATAGCCTCAAGCCTTGTCAATCCTTCGGGGTCAGAACTGGTTGGCGTGAATGCCAGCCGTGTACGCTTCATCAACGAGTCGTACATATCTCTGCGGGCTTTCTGGTCGGGCCGCAAACGCTTTGCCCGGCGATACGATTTGCCAAGCAGGCGGGCAATACGCTGACCTTTGTTTGCAGCGTCGGAAAGCAGTCCAGCAAACGGGCTGTCTGCCGCAGACTCTACAACACCGCGACCAATCGCAGATGCACCTCGGGCCGCAAGTTTCGCAGCCTTATAGGTTGCAACAACCGATGCCATTGATGCAAGCATTGCACCACTGCGTGCAGTTCTGCCAAGCACCTGTGTCTTGGCTAGAGCCTCATCCAGATTTACTTTAAGTTCTTCAAGGGCAACACCTTTGAAGAGTTTGGCTTTCCGAAGCATCTCCTGATACTGAGACGCCTGCTTGTCCGCGTCAGGGTTAATGTCATCATCCATCCGCACTTCTGCGAGGATGTTGGCAATCTGCATGTAGCGCCCAAAGATTGGGAAGTTGTCTGCAAAAGATTTGATGCCAAGTTTTTCGAGAACACCAGCAAACCATTTGCTGACATCCGCATAGTCAAGTCCATCAGTGAATGCGGCAAACATCTCACTGGCTTTGGCAGGGTTGTTGACCAGTATCATCTCGATGTAGTAAGCCATCGTTTCTTCAAGCAGTCGGTTTGTCGCACCGTCTTTTGCAAGCGGCAGATCCAAAGACCACTTGTAATCTGACAGTTCAAACAAGTTCTGCAGCAAACCCATCAACTCAGTTCGGTCAATGAATTCTGTGTCGAGGTTTATTTCCCGACCCAAAAGTTTTTCCAAAGCCTTTTTCAGTTCAGGCTCACTGGATAAAGCCTTAGCAAAACCAGCAAGTAGAGCGTCTTGGTCGCCGCTGAAGGCATTGCTGATAGCCTTCTTCATATCCTCATCAGAGGCGTTGTCTACAAAAGTGTGCCACGCTTCGTGTGCTACTACAGCCTGCAGCGCAGTTTGGACACCTGCTTTTTGTGATTGCAACGTCTGTGCATGAATGACATAGATGGGCGCACCATCGACCGGAGTTGCCAAGAACTCACGGCCTTCAGTGAAAGTGCCGTCAACAAAAACCACAAAGATGCCGCGCGCGCGCAGGTGATCTTGCAATCTCTGTGCAGCAGGACTCGGCGGGGCTACAACCTTGCCGCCCCCAAGGCCGATCTTCTGGAAGAATGCACCAAGCCTGCTGGTAGGTGCAGGTTCACTTACTCCTTCTTCTTTCGCCTCCGTGTCCGCATCGGTAGCCTCCGAGGTTGCGCCTCGGGAAAATCTAATCGGGTCTTCACCCTCTTCGTAATCTTCAATTTCTTCTTCAACATCTTCCTCTGGTGACACTACGGGTGGCAATTCTTCAGACGCTTCGTCTGCAGTTTCCTCCAGCCCTTCCTCTGCACGCATTTCGTTGCGAAGTGCCTCCTCCCAAGCAGCGTACCCTTCGGAATGATTGAATTTTGTCTCCGGGTCGCCGTCGGCTACTGTTGACATATAATTCTGAAACAAGACTTCACGGAGGGCAAAACTTACATTACCGTTTTCAAGCCAATCCTGAACGTCGTTGTCAGCAGCAGACTCGGCTCCCTCTCTGCCCTCGCCCTCAGTAGTAAGCCCTTCGGTTTCGTAATAATCAGCAAGCAGTTCCTCAAGAAAAACCTCTGCCTCTTCTTCTGGGTTTGCAACGGCCTCAAAATCTGGAGACGATTCGACTTCTGGGTCGGTGACTGTATCAATATCAGAACCGGCTGCTTCAGTTGCAACAGCCTGCTCCTCTGCTTCTCGCACACGAGTCATGGATTCTTTTGCCAGACCGGAGAACGAAAGAAGTTCTGTAGCCGACATGGACTCAAAGAAATCTGCGAGTTCGTTTTGGCCCATTGCACGGGCACGTTCAACAAACTTTTTGCTATCAACCTTGCCGCCAGTAATCACCATTGTCTCAATGATGAACGCAACAATGTCCGGCGCAATCGCTGCGAGTTCGACTTTCCTAAGACCAATGACCCCTTTCTTTGAAAGTCCTGAAGGAGAAAGCGAGTAGGGAATACTTGTGTTGGGGTCGCCAAAGATATCTGACAAATCTAGTTTGCCGTCACTGTTACGCATTGCGTCAGTGATGGCGTTGATCTGATCTTTGTTCAGTACACGGTTGCCGTCCGCGTCTTTCAGTGCAGCCAAAAATTCGCCAGCCCGCTGCGGGTTGCTCAATCCGCGCAGGTGATTGAGAAGTGCGATAGTCCCTTTAACCCCTGCACGATTACTAAACCTAGTTTGCTGCGTCAGTTGCTGCAGTCGCATGCCGCGCAAGTATGCAGCCTGTACTTCTTCCAGATTGTCTTCAGTAACTTCCGGAACGGTAGTGCCTTCGTAGTTAGCCGTAACGACTGGAACCATCGTGTCGCCAACTGCGATGGGGTTGTGCCGCATCAACTCGACAAACGACATAGCGGCACCCACGGGTCCAGTGGGTCCACCGACAGCAGCAGCAACCTGCGCTTCTTTGAGAAGTTGCCGCATGTATTCGTCTGACCAAAAGTTGCCCAGAGATTCAGGATCTCTTCGCACGAAAGTAGTGAACGTTCGCCGCGTGACGCTGTCCAAAGATTCTTGGAAGGATTCTCGGGCTGCACCAGCAGCCAGTGAACTGGCCAACCCGGCAGCCGTTTTGCCCAAGCCACTCTTGACAAAGATGTCCATGTCACGAGCCAGTGTCTTGGTGAGCAACGGTCCAAACCCGGGCACCTTTTGGATCAAACGCCCTAGACCACCAGTTGTTTGTTCTGTCAGGTAGGTGATACCCGCAGCGACAAGCCCGTCCGTAAGGGCCATCTGCCTGCCCTCTTCAGACAGTTCACCATTTTCGTCTACAAACCCTGCGGACTTGTAATACTTCTTGCGTTCTCTGAAGAACATAGCGCCGGAAAAGCCTGCGCCTGTGACTGCGAACCCGACGAAACCCAACTTGGCAGGAGCCAGAATTGCGCCCACACCCAACTGCACCACCATCTGTGCGCCACCTTGACCGAAGGCAAAGGCAAAAGAATCTCGGTCTGCCGTAGACAAGGTTATGCCGAGGTTTTTCTCGACACGTTCAAGGTGCTCGTCTGTTTTCTTTTCGACATACTCCAGAGTAAAATTCAACGCCCCCGCAACACCTTCAAGTTCAGGAACATCAAGTCGGTGTGCAATCTTGCTGTACGCTTCTCCAACAGTTTCGCGTTGTACTGCAGCAGCAAAACTAGCCAACGACGGCAGGTCCGCCACACCAAACTGGGTAACACCTTTGGCAGCCTTCTGCGTGAAAAAACTCAAGTCCCTAAATTGTTGCTTGTAGTTGACTAGGTATTGACCAATACCTGTCTCGGCAGCCACGTAACTTTCTGGGTCTTGAGTGAGGAACCGCTTGCGCGCGTTGATGCGAAGTTCGTCTTCACGTTGCACGGCAATCTGTTCTTCGAGAGTTGCGAGCGACTCAACCAAGTTGTCAGGATTGAGGGCTAGTTCTTCTGGATCAAACAACCGTCGCGTGTACTGCCCCGGCGCAGACTGATCGAGAGACTTTGCAATCTGCTCAAACTTTTCTTTGGTAATGACGTTGTCTTGGGGCAGCATCCTGAGTACGGACTCATAGCCCGGGAGGACAGCAACATCTTCACGAAGAACAGAGCCGTCGTGGCGCATGGTTTGCACGGCTACGCGAACACCTTGCGACGGATCGCGAGGCAACTTGTACCCCGGTCGCATCTTGTATCCCCGAGCAACAAAACTCTGTGGCCCACGCCCAAACTGAATGTCGGTACCCGCAGGCTCACCACCAATCGCTTCGAGACCGAGAGAGATTGGGTTGAATGTGCTTGTGTCTACGCGCTGTATGCCGCCCTCTTGGAAGGCAACACGAAAGTCGCGGGCTGCAGCGTCAGCGGCTAGTTTCTGCTGCGCACTTTGCAGCGTCTCGTCAAAGTCTTTTGGTACTTGCTGTGCAACATCAAGGGCAGCCCGAGACTGCTCGTTGAGTTCTTGGTCTACTTTGAAGTTTGCTAAGTCCGGGACTTTCGGCCCCTCCGGGGCGCTGCCAAATCCTAAATCATTTTCCATTGTTATCTTCTTTCTTTGCGACCTTCACGAATGCTCTTCATTGCTTGTTCTGGCGCACTCATGTTTGCGTATTCTTTACTGGCTGTGTCAACAAAAGCCCCCGTGCGTTCTGCTGCCATCTTCTCCGCTTGGAACTCAACCTCGCGGCTAACTGCACGCTGTCCAGACTGTGCATAAATAGTGAGCAGCCGGTTGCCAATGTCTCTAATACCAGACTTGAATGCACCATCCAAATCGCGCTGGTGTTGTGGAGCATTCACAAATGCTTCGTACTCTGCAGTTGTGACTATGTTTTGTTCATCCCGGTTCGGTGCCCGAAAATTTGACGGGTTGGCAGCAAGGGCTTTGTACGAAACGTCATACCCACCAGTCTCGGTGATATTTTTCCCGGCTTCAAGTTCGCGCCCCATCATGGTCAGCGGCAACTCCATAGCGTATTTGCCCTGCCCAATGGTTGGCGTGCGTGGATCTACGCGACGTTCCATTCTTCCAGAATCCCGGGCGGAGGTTGGGGTAGAGACCGCCGTGAAAGGTGGCTGTTGCGTACCATGCGTCTTGCCGTACAAGATTGCACTGCGCGCCGCTGGTGGGTACATCTGCAACTCACGCAAAGTCATTGGGTTTGGTGAGCCGGGGTTCATAATTCGGCCCTGCTCTAACTCTCGACTGATGCTGTTACCCAGCCGATCCATCTCTGCTTCGACAGCAACCAGCGCCATCTGCTGCGGCGCAGTTCGCTCGTCGAACATATCTATTGCTTCGAGCCGTGTGATCACTGTGCCATCCGGCTTCTTCATGCCGACCACTGACTCAATAAAAGTGTCAGCCTGCGACAAGTGTTGCACCAACAGTTCGCGCCGAGCATGATTGCGGTCGTATGCCAACTGCATAGGCAGCACCGCATCTTGCGTAACGGATTGGATGTGGTGTTCGGTCATGCGGGCACGTGCAAAGTTTTCATAACTCATAACCACTGGCCTGTTCGGGCCACTGGGGTACAAACCTTGCGCAGCGTTTTCGTCAAAAGTTTTTTGCAGTTCGGCGGTCTGCTGTTGGTATGAAGCAAACTGCTGCTGAAGCATGGTGCCGCCCTGCGCTGTGGCTGGATTAGATGCTTGTCTGTTTTGCCTGTTTGTTTGCACAGTTTGCTGATGGTTCACATCTAGGGCTTGGAACTTTTCATCAAGTTTTATTGCAAACTGACCAGCATCCAACACCAGTTGGTTTTGGGCTTCTTGCAGGCGTTGCACTGCCTCGGCTTGGGTTGCTACTGCTTGCGCACCCTGCATCCGCTCCTGCAAGCCCCGCGCCTGTTCTTGCAAGCCAAGCAATGCTTCAGCACGCATGTCTTCGTCCAAAGATGTATCAGTGTTGATGGAGTCCATTTCACGCTGCAACTTCTGAACTTCGCCAAGCATCGCAGTGTCACCAGTAGATCCTGCGTAGCGTTGCACAGCGCTAATAATTGACGGCATGCTTTGGATGACAGTCTTCTGGCCTGCGGTCGGGCCAGTGCTGGTTTCCGGCACAACAAATTGGTTCTGTGCTGCGTTAAACTCTACGTCGGTCAGGCCGTCAATTTCTGAGTCGTAGCGTGCAAACTTGCCACCGCCCAGATTGACTATCTGGTCATCCTTGAAGCCCGATGTATCTACATCTCCACTATCGGTGTATTTGGCATCGACTGGCTTGTTGAGATCAGGGGCATCTGGAACAGTGAACTCATCCTGCTGGGCAACGGTTCGGAATGGGTCTGACCGCCCACGCTTACGCTTGCGTGCCTCGCGGGCTGCATCACGGGCAGCGTCACGCGCCTCTCGGTTGGCTCTAGCGGCTTCTCCGCGCATGGCTTCGTCTATGCTATGGTCGATAAGACGATTGCCAAGACCTGCCTCTTTGTTAACTTTCCTCTCTTCTTCTATCGCTTTACGAGTTGCAATTTGCTTGGGAGTTAACTTAGCCATGATTACCTCTTGCCAGATCCACTACCGTCGGCGTCAGCGTGTGCAGGCTGCAGCACGTCGCCACCGGCTTTTGTAAGGCTGGAGAACTTGGTCAAGTTACCGGCAGCAGTCTTGTCGATGGTGCCACCAAAGATCAACACATCGCCAAGGTCAATAAATTCTGCTGACGTGCTAGCCGCAACCTTAGAAAAGTCTGCTGTGCCCCCGTACACCGCGAGAGTCTTGCTGCTGCCAGACAACGCTGCGTCGCTTTCGTGCCGGTAGGTTCCGCCAAGGAGCATGATTGATGCTGAACTAGCGCCAAGTGAGCGAGCAGCCATAGCAATTTGGCCCGACCCCTTGGTGACAAATGTCCCACCGGACATAAGCAGGCTTGACTTTGCAGACTTGGTTACTGCAGAACACTCGACCAAGCCACTGTCCATGCGGATGTCGCCGGTGTTTGTTGCAGTATTAGGAATAATAATTCTGCATGCAGGAGACACGTTGCTGATTGTAATGTCGTTTCCGTTTGTTGTGGCATCTGCACTGTCAAGGGTAATGCTTCCGCTGATAGCCGGGCCAACAAAGTTGGTTTCAGAAATCTCTCCAGTAACCTTGAGCGTGCTGCGGTTTGCTGACACGTTGACGATTGGGAAGTCACCAGAGAAGTTGTACATGAACCCAGAGCCAGCAAGGTTCAATGTGTTTTCAGCGGCAGAGTTGCCTGCATCTGTCTGGATTCGCAATGCCGTGGTACTGGTGCCAATGTTTCCGCTGAACCCTTCCGACACTGAGAACTGGTACAGCACAATCGCTGATTGATCGAGTCCGTACAGCAAGTCAAAAGAACCACTGCTGAATGACACCAAGTCATCTGATGCGGGCTTGGTGCCGCCGCTCCAGTTTGCAGCAGTGTTAAAGTCGTTGGGTCCAGCGCTTGCAGTAGGAGAAGCGTTGCTCGCACTGGCGGACCCACTCGTAGCGCTGATGCTCATGTTAAATGGCCGACCAGCAATGCTTGCTGTTATCGTGACCACTGCACCGTCTACCGAGTAAGTAAGTTTTTGAAACTCACTTTGGCTGCTGGCAGCAAGGGAGTTGCGATACACAGTGGCTTGGTCAGCAAGAGTGCTGCTGGTCATGGTTGTGACCACACTCTGCGTTGACCCGTCCTCTGCAGTGAGAGTTGTTGTGATGGTGCTGCCTGCAGCCGCACCTGTAATTTCTGTGGTGCGAACCTGAGCAACTGCCGTGGCTCCACCAATCCATCGTCTGAAGTTAGGCATTACTGGAAATACACCGATATGTTTGCAGACGGGTCAGCAGCACCATCTGCAGTGGTTGTAAGGAATCGGACGGAGTGTACGCCCTCAATGTCAACGTTGAAAACCCCGGTCGTGCTGGCGCTCAGGGTGGAAGATGAATTCGTAAAGTTCTCGCCGTCTGCAGATACCTGCAGCGTAGCGACGCCTGTGCCGAGGGTGTATGAGTTGTCTGGGTCTGGGAATAGGTTGGCCCCCATGTGACGGTACGCCCCCGCCGAAACGACGTTGGAAAAACCGGCAGCATCGGCCAAGTTAATTCTCATACTTGCCTTGATTCCCATACTTAAAAACCTCGTTCAGTTTATCTTGCCGCTTTTTACAGCCGCAATCTTTCTTCTTATATCTTCGGAGTGGGGTCTTGTTGATTAGGCCAGCAATCGTGTCCCCCAGCCCTCTAGATTTGTTGTTGCCAGCCGCCATACAGGCGTCGCACTGGTCTGGGGTGGGTTTGTCGTGCCATCCGAGGAGACACTTTCCGTCGCTGTAAAATTTGCAGTTGCTCACTGTATGCTCACTGGTTGAAAAATTGTAAATCCGTTCCCGCCACCAGACAGGAAGTTTTCTTCGCCTTCATCAATGCCAAGTTCTGGTACTCGGAAATCACTTGCTAACTCACTACGCCCCGCACCCTTAAAGAAGATGCCCAGCCCGTCGATTGGGTTTGGGTATTCTCGTCCACCAAATCTTTTGACGTAACTATCTGCACTTGGAAACTGTGTAAACATAGAACACAGACCAGCAGAAATTTCCATCGCTTGGTTTGCAGGGTTAGGGTCTTTCAAACGCGCCCTATTGCCGAACCCATCCGTGCCGAATGTCAAAAATACCGTATCTGGATCGCACGTATCAAAGGGCGTGAAGGGCGGGAAGTTAGGAGTTGGACAGGCCAAAGATAAATCTCCTTGGTACACCAGTCCCTGAAGAACGCCTTGATCGTTGGGCACTTCGTTCTGCCCAAAAGAAAAGAAATAGGGCGGGCCTAGCGCATTGACAGTCCCGTCACATTGCTGCTCCAAAGACACCGATTCTGTGACAACCATATTAAGACTCAAGCCTTGCCTTGGGTGAATGTAATTGGAGGTAGTGCCGTAAACACCTTCGACAGTGCTGGGGCCAAAATTCATACTGTATAGATTACCGCCACCAATCAAGAATACTGGAGCCTCGCATTCGCCCGACTGTCGTTCCTCTAAACAATTAAATACCTGTCTAGTTTCTTCATCTTGTACGTAAAGGACTTGGGACATATCTATAGGCAGACCCTTGCTCCTGACGGTGGGCAGATTGTTTGCCATGTTATATGTTGGGCGATACCACTTTTGATAACCATAGGTAGTGCCGGTAGCATCAGGATCAGGCCCAATAGTTGGGTCCATATTTACAGTAAAACCCGCGAAGGTTTGATTAATAGCATTTCGGCTGAAGAGAAGAACCCCAAGGTGAGTTACCGTAATAAACCGCTGGTCATTATTTTGCTCAGGGTCTTCCTCTACCACGAATGAAAAAAGAGGCGGGGGAGGCTGCCTGTATCGTGCCCCACCAAAACTAACTGTAAAACGATCCGGGGCAAAGATGGGCGGCTCAAGAAACTCGGGGCTAAAAGCGTCGCCCAAGTAATCGCTGCTGTCATCAAGCACCCAGAGTTGCACGCCATCATGCCAGTAAACAGCATCTCCGTATGGGAAGAAACCCTCCTCTTCCAAAGAGTTAATAACGCTCTGATTTAAGAACGTCATAAACTGCGCGTCTTCTTGAATCGAAGGAAAGCCCTCGTTTACAAATGCGTCCGCGCAGTACACCGGCTTGCATGTGTACCATCCCGGCCCCACGTCGCAGCAGCATTTAACTTTCAGAAGAGCAGACATTATGCGCAAGCAACCGCAAGATCCGGCTTGGCGTACACCACGCAGTGCACTGCCCCCTCGGGAAACTCCGCATCTACTTCGTGAGCAAACGCTGGTGCTGCAACAAATGGTGGGTAAAACACCACGAGCACACCGCTGGAGAAGAATTCCAGTGTGTCTACCACTGCACCTTCTACGTTGCCCACAGTCACACCGTGCAGGCGTTGTCCTTGTGGTGGTGCAGCAGGGTTGTTGATTACGTTAGGTATGCCAGCAATAGTTGCAGGAATAAATTCCATCCATTCCTGCGGCTCTCCACCCTTGTACTGGCTGATTGCAAAGTCGCCATCAAAAGCAACGGAAACAGTAGACTCGGTCCCCCCTGTAACTCGGGCAGGCAAAATAACAGGAGACTGACCAGATACCTTTTCTGCAGAGCCGAGCCGGTCAGACAGCGCCCCCAAGTCTGCCATAGCAAGATCAAAACTTCTGGTTAGTTGCTCTATCTTTTGCTCAAGACCCTCGATGTAATCGTCGAAGCCCCTTGACAGTGGATGTGGTGCGGGCATTACAACCTCCAGTTAGCAGGCTTAAACTCCGGGGCAACATCTAACACATGCCCGTCTTCGACTTTCTCGAATCCCTGCACTGGGAATCCGTTGTGGTCATACACAAGGCTCAGTTTGTATTCGTATCGCAACTGGTCTGCTGGGGTCTGACCTGCAGGATCAATTGTTCCAAACGTAGTCGCGGTTGACTGCAACCCTTCGAGCATTAAAGTGCCGGGCGCGCAGGGAAATCCTGCAATAGTGTTTGAATTTTTGGACACGGTTCGCATAAAAGAGCCAAACTCTCTCATTGGGTTCAGGCCAAAGTTTACCCTGTCTACAGAAATTCGCATTGCAGACCTTGGAAAACTACGTGTGCGCAGGTCCGTAACTTCTTCGCTAGTGAACTGACTTGTCACACTGCTGCCGTCAATCATCAAGCCAAAGGGCAAGCCATTCTTAAACGTGCCCTCTCCATCGTCCCCAGAATCTTTTGCTTTGGTGAAAATTACCGTCGGCATAGTAATCATCTGAAAACTAGCAAGGGTTGTACCGTCGCCAACTACTGAGCGACCGGCATAGTCAATCTGCAACTCAACAAGATTGCGTGCAACTTGTCGGCCAGTAATGCGCTGCACTGGCAAGCCAGCATGACCCGGCGAAAACCGCCGATTGTTTGGGGCAGCCTCATCAGTAAAGTATTTGTTGACTGCGCTTCGGATAAGTTCCGGGCCGTCGTTTGATTCTGTGTCGGCATCAATGACAACCATTGCGCGAACACGCATCTGGTCGCCAAAGCCATCAGCGCTGTAGACAGCCTGCGTGCCCTGATAGATTTGGTCTTTGACTCGCTGAGTCATGCGCCAAGTTCCTCAGCAATCCGTTTTGGCAGGCTTTCTAGCAACTCAATAACCCTGCTTAAATCACCGTCAGACCTACCCTGTGGAGCATTTTGGAACAGTTCTGGAGCCTGCGCTTGCGTGATGACATCGCTGCCAACACGCTCACGCGCCTCTTTTGCCAATGACTCCAGACTCGGCACCTCAACCTCACGGCCTTCGAGTTGCTTCATCTGTTCGACAACTTCTGGGTTGTCCATTGGGTTAGCCATTATGTGGTTTGTGCTCCAATAAAGTCATCAGCCGCTGCACACATCATTTTACCTGCCAAGGCAATTCCGACAACCGGCTGCTTTGGATCGTGCTGAATTTGCATCTGTTGGATAATGCACGGCATGGCTTGAAAAGACTGACTATTGCCAGAAGCAGCAGCCGTTCCGGAAAACACGAAATCAATTTTAGTTGCGTCCGTAACCTCACCGTTAGACTCAGTACGTTGCTTCACCAACTTCTGGATGCCCGGCGCTTTAGTTGCAATCATTACGCCAGTCAACTGGAAGTCACAGAGAACTTTGTCTCCGTGGTCAAACGTTGTGCGTGTGTCCCCTGACCCAGTAGTCTCAACAACAGCAACGCTGAAGTTGAAAGTTGCACTGGTGGTCTTGATAAGAAAGACATCATCAGCGTCGCCCTGCTGTGACGCATCAGACGTAATAATAGCGCCAGTGATGCTACCGTTGTTAGCATTACCAAGCGCAGTTCCCGGACGGGCTGCAGCAGCATTAGCCATTGGTTACTCCTATCAAGAGGCCGAAGGTACGCTATCCCAATCGTTGGTGGCAGTGTTACCACGAACGTAAAGGCGAGCGTCTTCGTCAGTTCCGTCAGTTCGGATGTACAAATATCCATCAGTGCTACCATCAGGGGCACCAGAACCAACTGTGATAATTTGTGCAACGATCCCCTCGACGTAAGAGTGCTCGGTTTGCCTTAATTGTTCTACGATATTGTGACCAGACATTAGTATTGAACTCCATTAACAGTGACAGTATTGTCGTGCAAGTACCGACTCAACCGCGAGTCAGTAAACCCAGTGATTGTGCCGAACTCAGATGGATCAGCGTTGTAGCCAAGCGTTTCCGAACGAATGGCTTGTCGATCCAACTCGATGCTTGCGGCCAAGCGGCGACGGTATGTAGCCGCGTAGCCGTGCGGTGAGTTGGGCAAAAAGAACTGCTCTGCCACTGCAAGGCAGGAAGCAAGTATTGTTTCGCCGTGCAGCGGCCCGCCCAGTGGTTTACCAGTCAGGCTGTACTGCGGCTCGTTGATCATTTTGTACTTGAGGACGTACGTTGCATCTGGGATCGGGAAGAACGCGATGCGGTGCGATGTGCCCGTGGTGCCATCTGCACCAGTAGAAAACACAGCAGCGACACGGGGCTTGTCATCTCGGTCTTCGAGATACTGCATCATGTCCCGTAACTTGGCCTCGCTCGTCACCTCGATGGTTTGATCGGCAATGTTGGGGTCTGTGCCAAAAAAAGTGTCGTACGTCAACGGCCCTTCGATGCCTGCAAAGTCTGCAGGCAGGGCATAGGTGCCGTTGTAGTGGACTGTGCAGGAAATACCTGTGCCCGTAAACCCAGCAGCCTCGGCCAAATCTAGCGTAGTTGTGTCTGCAACAGTGCTGACCAAGTGCTTTGTAGTAGTGCCGCCATTAACCAAAGACAGGTGAGAAATCGACAGGGCGTCAGTGGTAAGCAAACTGCCCGTGGTAATATTGACTCGATCAGTGTCATTACTGGGGATAGTTACAGTTGCTGCTGAACTAGGAGCATGAGTGTTCAGGGTTTCAATGCTGCGCAAGAATGACCACCGATGCCCCACGCGCTCGCCCTGCAGCGGCTCTGGCGTGTAGAACTGCCGCATGCCACGCTTGACACAGGCGATAACATCATCTTCGCTAGAGTTGCGGCCATAGCCTAAGGCTCGACCGACCTCATCACGAATGTCATCAATCGTTACTTCTAGGCTCATGGTGCTACATAGATGGTGACGGTGATGTTTCCGCTACTGTCAACTGCATCACTCATGGTTACAACAATGCTGCCACCATCAAGTGCGGTACCGCCAAGTTCCGTCTGCTCGTACTGTGCGCTGCCACCGTCAGCAATAGCAGCCGTAGTTGCATTGCCAATGATGTTCAACTTGCCGCCAGTGGTAATCGAGGAGATTGACCGAGGCGTACCACTGCTGCAAGTGCTTGCTGCGTACACAGACACAACCGCACCTGCGTGGAAGTCGGTGAGGGTTGCCGAGGTTGACCCACCCGGGACCACGATATTGAATGAATAAACTTCTGAACTCATCGTCTTTTAATCCTTACTATTGCACCGGAAAGAATTGCACTGGCTCTGCACTCATCGAAAC
>CAACVD010000536.1_pt1 | contig 18442 bp, 27 predicted proteins | sample 2381771 | NCBI WGS metagenome assembly CAACVD01 (sample SAMEA5211965, study PRJEB30684) | marine metagenome | biome: Marine; feature: Epipelagic; material: Water | collected 2015-10-15 | depth 15 m | reverse complement strand
TTCATGTTTATCACCTGTTTGGCTATTCTCCACCCCGGAGACAATAAAAATAAGCCGAATAAGTTGATTAGGGTTAATTGTTTCACAATTCAAAGACTAAACCATATGGTTTGAATAAAATGAAAACCCCACCCCCAATCCCGAAGGATTGAGGGCAGGGTCCGAGTTTCGCTGTTTTGACCGTCAAGCCACATCTTCACGGGTGAGGCCGACGCATTTGAGCCAAAGGTCCGCGTTTTCAGGCGCACCTTGAGAATCCCAAATTTCAACCACCAACTTTCCGAGTTCGACAGTCGTCTTCTGGAATTCGACCCTGTTATGCTCTTTCTGAATTTCGCGGTAGTGGTCACATGTGTCGCACAGAATCATCACGTCTTCGATATCAACGATTCGACCATTCATCTCAATATCCACCTCGGTTGAACAATCATAGCAGAATGCTTCTTGTTTCATGTCAAAATCACACAATATGCATTTATGGGGTTCTAGATACAAAGCCCTACAACCATATGGCTTTGTTCCAAATTTTATTTTTATTTTAACTTTGCAAATTGAACGTTTTAACGTTAACTTCGTGAGTTAAACACGCTATTTCGGAGCAAAAACTTAGCCAAGCGACATCATTATATGCTAGACAAGACTAGGCTAATCCGAGAGGGTTACATGGCTTCTGAGCAATCAGTTAAAGACGCACTTACTTCTGTAGTTGCCTCTATTGAGTCATTATTGGCTGACGTTAAGGGTAATGAAGCCAAATCTAATCAACTTACTCCCGAAACTCGCGCTTTAGTTAAAGAGATTCAAAAGCGCCTTACTGCCGTAAAGAAGGAATTACTAGATTACATGAGTCCTAAGACCGTGCAAACAACGTTGCAATTTGAATGATTCAAACTTAAAGTTACAACTTCAACATTATAAAATAAACGGCGCGCGCTTAACAATTAAACATTAAAATTGCAAACTTAACGAAAAATTGCGCAAGGTTTTAAACTGGAAATACATAAATTAACTTTAAAAAATGGGCGCAAGTGCCAAAAAAATTCCGGGCCAATTTTTGAGAAAAAAGAGTTGATTAAGATGAATTGGGAAAATATTCTTAAGAACTTGCAAGAAGAGACTAATAAAAAACACATTCGAGAAACACGGGAGTTAGTAAATGACGCAATTATTCGCCTAGCAAGAACGGGCGAACATAAAGAACTGCGTATGGAACTAACTCGCATTTACGATAAACTAGAAAATCTGGCTCGATAAAATTCCGCCAAAATTTTTTGAGAAAACTTTTTCATTATACAGCATAGGTGACTAATATGACTTGGGAAGACGTTATTAAAAAAGCAGCAAGGGACTACGAAACAGGCCGTGCCTTAGTTGAAGGACCGAGAACAAAAGAGGAACAAGAATATGCAGACCTCGCTAGAAAGCCATTAGAGGAACAAGAGAAGTTTTTGCTTGAAGAAAGTAAAAAACGTGCAAAAATCGACTCAGAAATTTATACTACGGCTTCTGCATTAATTGACGTATTTAAGCCTGTTTCCAAAGAGTTGAAAGAAATTTCTGAAAACAACTATGAAATGAAAAAGTTTCTTCAATACTTTCGCTTCCTTATTAAACACGTTCTAGTCAGGATTGAAGATTCTATTAAACAAGAAACTGATTTTGTGGACAATTGGTCGCAGTTAGGTTTCGCAAGAACAAATCAATTCTATAGAGACTTAAGATCAGAATATGGTGAAATTAAAGAAGACCTGCCGGATTCTTTGAGGTGAACAATATGACTTGGAAAGATATTTTAAAACAAGATGGTTTGCAACAACTCAAAAGAGCACTTTTAGGTATGTATGACCCACAAGAAATGCAAAGATTATTTGGCGATAAAATCAATGAGAGCAACTATAAAGAAATTGCTGAGGATGAACTCCAACAAGCAAAGAAATATTACTCTCAAATGAAAGACGATTCAACATATCCTAGTCCCGAAGGAGGAACAATTACGGGCAAAGAATATAAAAAGGGATTACAGAAGTATATTGATGCTTTAGAGAAGGTGATTTGATGACGTGGAAAGATATTTTAAAAGCACCGCTAAGTGAAAGAGAGATGGCGGAAGTTAGAGAATTTATGCCTGAAGAAATGGAAAGTGGGTCAATTAAAAATTTCCCGCGCATTAGTCCTGTTAAAATTCCAAAAGTAATTACTTCGGAATCTGAGTTAGAACGTCGTCTTGAAAGTTTTAGGAACGCTCCGTTTGGATTACAACGAAGAAGTGCTTTACAGTTATTGAGAGAATCAGCAGAAAAAGCAGGTATGCCTAATGCTGCAACAGCACTTGCTCCCGAAATTGTGAACTTCATAAGAGGAATTAAAGTTCGGAATAAAGACGACCGTTCTAATTCTGGAACTGCGGCTTGAGGCGATTTAATGACTGAATGGTTCGATGTTCTTAAGATGCTTACTCCGAGAGATTTATTGGAGAACATTAAGAACGACTTCGGCGGTAAGATTACCGGGGGTTTCAGTAAATCTGGGCCAAGGTATAAACTAACAGCAGATTGGGGTCAAATTGAACTCACTTCAGAAACTTCTGGAAGAAATAAAGGAAGAATGACTATTAAGGTAAGAGTCCAAGGAATTACCAAGGCATTCAAGGCCTTCAATCTAAACAGAGTTTTAGATGATATTTCTGATTTTGTGAGGGATAACCAATGAGGCCGTTCGATATTCGAGACAATATTCCCGACGAGCCAAATGCTTTATCCTCATGGATTAAAGAAAACTATGGTCAGGGTATGCTGAAATTAGCAGCAAACTCTGAAAAGAATTACTCTCTTGGTCCCAATGCTTTTGCTCTCTTAATGAGCGAAGTGCTTGGAAAGTCTTTAACTTTGGACCCCGAAGATGTTTTGAGTCCGGGCGAAAAGCCAGAGATTGACCCAGATATGGACCCTGAAGATATTATTGAGTTACCTTTGTTTGAAGGTATGATTGATAATGAGAAAGTTGAAAGGTCTATCTTTACTATGGTCAATGATATTCTTAACGATAACTCTTTTGTTGAGTCATTGAGAGAAGCCATTGGAACCGAAATTGAAGATATTGATGATGCGGTAGTTGAGTCTCTCACAGGCGAAGTCATGAGTTTCTTAGGAACATTTATGACCGTGAATGCTCTGATTATTCACAATGAATCTAGGAATCTTTCCGAGAGAACTTACGACGACCCTGAAACCTTTGAGCCAACTGAACCTGAATTTAGTCCTGAGTTTCAAGAGATGTATAAGTCCGAATGGTTTCGACTTTTGAAAAGGGATTGAAATGAATTGGTTTGATATCCTGAAGGAGCAGGCTTCTGTTCAGTCTTCCCGTGCAGGGATGGCTCCTATTGATATTCAAAAACCTTTTAAAAGAGTAAAAGAGGACGAAAGCGATTGCTATGACAAATTTGTTAAAATTTATGAAAAAACTAAGAACTCATTCCCTAATGCTAAATATGTTAAACATGACCAAGTAGGTGATGAACAACAATTTATATATCACTATAATGAATTTAGAATGTATTTTACAAGTATTATTCCAAAAAAGGGAAAAATTCCTGATAAGGTATTTTGTGATGCAATTAAAACATATAAAGAAATTACGGCCTCTAGATTTAAAAAGGATTCAATTGAAAATTACGCTGTTTATATAACAAAAGAGGAAGATATACATTATATCGACATTTTGAACAATACTAAAGAAACTCTTGAGGCTTCTATTATTATAGACGCTGATCATCCATATAGTGGAAAAGGGATTATACCAGATATAAACGGGAACATTGATGGTTGGAGGGGGAGTTTCATTTGAATTGGTTCAACATACTTAAAAATGCTAAGACTGTGCAAAGTCAAAGACAGGGTATGTCTCCAATTGATATCCAAAAACCTTTCAAGAGAGTGAAAGAAGAAGAGGATTGCAGGCAAAAAATTATTGACGAGTTCGCAAGAGTTTGTCAGAAACTATACGGAGAATCTCCAAAAATAATTCATAATTCTGATACGACAACAATGTATGAAGTTTTACTTCCTGAGACAGACGATGCCCCATTAGGGAGTTTCGATGCTACACTTAATATACAATACCCTCAAAATGATGCGGAGAAGAAAGCCTTTTGTCTATTCTATGATAAATTTTCAAAAGGTAAGTCTTTTTTCCCAACGATGTCTGATGGATTAACATTTAATGAAGAAAAACTTGAGGTTGGGCCTGAACATTATTTTACTGCTTGGAGGCGAAGTCGTCGAACTAAAGACAATCTCTTTATTTATTCTGCCTCTTTGTATGACTATAAGTCTGACATGAAAGATTTGGTTGAAATATACATTCATACAATAGATGAGGTGGATTGGTAATGAGTTGGATTAATATCCTAAAACGCCAAGAAGTTGCCCAAACTTCACAGACGGGCATGGCTCCCATTGATATCCAAAAACCGTTTAAAAGAGTAAAAGATAAAGGTTGCTATGAAAAGTTCGTAGAAATTGCTAAAAAGGTGCAAGCGTCTTTTTCCAAAAGCAGAGAGGTAAGCCACGAAGTTATTAATTCATTCCTTAGTGGGGAGCATCAAGCAAACGTAATGAATTTTTATTATACTGAACCAAATACTAAAGATAATTTTTACATTCATACAGCAGTTAAAATCCCTCCCAAGGGAGAGATTCCCGACGAAGTTTATTGCAAAGCAATTGAATTGCTTAAAAAAATAAAGTGGGGATTCGAAATGTCGGATGAAATTGGTGAGTATTTTCTTCTTGCTGAAAAACTTGGAAATTCTTGTTTAATAGAAATTGGCCCTGAAAGTTTCGCAGGCCTTGTGCATGATAAGCCAAAAACGGCGCTTATTTTAGTTTCCCATCATTTTGAAGATGAAGAAAGGTCCCGTGAATATTCCAGCAAACTTGAAGAAAAATTTGATAATTGGAGTGGGTTCCCTTGACTTGGTTTGAAATCCTTAAGGACCAAAAACTTCAGGGTAAAACACAAACGGGTATGGCCCCAATTGATATCCAGAAACCATTTAAGCGAGTCAAAGAAGACAAGGATTGCTTTGAAAAACTCAAAGAGTATCTTATTGATTTATCAAAAATGTGGAAACATTCGACAACGATTTTGAATCATAACCCGAATAGACTTGCTATTGGTTTTAGTGTTCCGGGACCAAAAGGGAGAAAGAGGATAAATGGCTGGATATTGTTACAAAAAAGAAATTTTTTGGAAGATAGGGATTACTGTAATTTATTAGAAGACTTAAAGAATGAACCTCAATTAGAGGCAATTATTAGGCTCGCTTTAGAAAACATCTTTAGTTTCCGTGATTGGGCGTTTTCGCATGGATTTTACTTAAAAGCAAGTCATAAGGATTATGGTAGGTCAGACTACGACGGAACAAAAACACAATTTGGTATAGTTCGCGGAACCGGGGACTATAATGCAAAAATTGTCTATGGTAACAACCCAATGGAAGTAATTCGCTTCTCTTGGTCTGTTTTGGACGATGAGTCTAATAACGAGGACACACAGAAGGCGGCAGGGGCGGTAACTTCCGCTACACCCGGTATTCACAACATTCGATATTCACGGAGGAAGAAGCGTGGTAAGGAAGAAAGAGAGGATTGAAATTGTTCCCGGTGTATTTGTCGAAGTCGTAAATCGCGGCTTTGGTAAGTCTTTCAAGAAATGGAAGAACAAGTGTGCATCGTTCTCGGGTGAAGCCCTTGGAACAAAGGAGGAAAAGGGAAACCTTTACGAGCAAATTTCTCAGCACGTTAATTCTCAAGTGCGCCGTGCAAACTCTAGCAATTCTGGAGAAGATGGTGCTTTCAAAGTATTGGAAGAAGTTGGTAAGATTCTAGAAAAAGGATACCAAGACGAAAAAGAGTTAGAAGTGTTGGAATCTTTACTTGACGCACTAGATGAATTTAAGTCTCCTTCTTCGACATTGAATCCAAAGAATACTCTCTTCCGTGAACCTAAATCATTTAGGGTAGTGAGGGGTAAAGTAGTCCCAAAGGGTAAGAAAGTTTCCGTTTATGGTCACTACAGGACTCCGTATTTTGAAGCCAAAACCGGCAAGGCCGCGAAGGAAGGGTTCTCTTCACGTCGCCCCAATGGTAATCAGGACCCTCCTTATCATCAAGCGATTTTCGGTGATGGTGGCGGAAGTCTAAGGCTTACCGGACTTTACTTCATTTTGGAGAAAGCCATTGAAGACATTGAAGAGAACGAAGTTGACCTAGTGATTAACAATCTTACTTTGGTCAACAAACTTGTTAAACTTGACCAACTAGGACAATACCTTAACAGGGCATTAAAGACTGCTTCACTTTATACTGAGGAGGAATTGAGTTCAAAGAAGTTAGCACAATACCTTGCTACAACTCCTCTCAAATTAAATCCAAAAACTTCAGAAGACGTAAAAAGAATCTTTAGTTTGACGGGTGAAGTTGATGAGATTTTCTTTGAACTTACTCCGAAGAATACGCGAGAACTATTACGACGTGCTGCGACTAGAAACACAAAGGTTCCCGAGAAGTTCGTGAATCCAACCACTCAAGAAGAAGTAGTGTTGAAATGGGATGACGTGTTGAGGGTTTGATATGGTTACTCGAAAACGCTGTGGTTTGTGTAATCACGAAGACCGCGATGCTTTAGAAGCAGGCCTTGAAAGCGGACAACTCAATCCTGATACGCTCGATAGAGAGAACGGATGGAGAAGTGGGACGTGCGCTCAACATCAGAGGAATCACATGGGAGACTACGTTCTTTCATCTAATCCCCGTTGTTCTCTATGCACGGACCCATTAAGGAAACACTATGAAATGGCCCTTTCCGAAGGAACAATTGATGCCGAAGCGATTTCTCAGGCCCTCGGGACCACGAAAGCACAGGTCCAACGCCACATGAAGCACCACTTGAAGCCGATAGTGCAGGAATCTGCGGCCTCTATCATTGCAAAAAAGGAAGTAAATGAAATCGAAATCCTCTCAAAGAACATTCAACGTTTGGATATGGCTTTAGATGGTGTCTTTGCCCAAGACGACCATGACCCTAAAATCATTGATTCCCTTACAAAACTAGCAAGAGAGGTTCGAGAGAGCCTAAAATACCTAATGCAGTTCAAAGGTGAATTTGTTAACAAGACCGAGCATACTGTAATTCACAAGCAGATGGAGATTGTTCAAGAAGTTTTAGCAGAATCTGACCCTGAAGTCTGGCTTCGCATTAAAGACCGCTTCCAAAGTGAACTTCAATGAGGTGATTACTTGGCTTTTCCTAAACTTTTGAAGAATTTTGCTATCATGGGTATTGGTGGCCGTCAAGATTTAGTGAACATTTCCAAAAAGTATCAGCAACTTAAGGAAACTGACGAAGTTCTTAAGTTTTTGTCGGAAACTTCTGCTTTAGATAGCCTCGAATCCTTTAAAAATGAGTTTTCTTCACTAATTCGCAGCAAAGGATTAGAAAAAATACAATTTTTTAACGAAATTTCGAAACTTTTTGTTAAACCTAAGTTCAAAAGAGAGGATAGAGTCGAATTTATTGAAAAACTCTATGAGCAATCTAAGAAATATTACGAAATGAAGAAAAATGTGCCTCTAAAAGACAATTTTTCTTTCTTGGGACTCGAACAAGAGACTGATTTAGAGAAATTGAAGGAAATTTACAACAATTATACTTTATCTAGAACAACTGTAAGTAACAAGACTAAAAAACAGATTGATTCTATTGTTAAAAAACTCGTAAAACTAGCAAAAGCCTATCCTGAAGAAGTTGACTTCTTAAAATTTAGGAGAAGCATTACTGTAAAGTATGGTGATAAGGAATTCACCACTCCAGAAAAAGAATATGTCTTGGGACAGAGAGTAAATGGTGAAGACCCATCAAAATCTAAATTATTGAAAGATGAAAAGAGAGCAATTGATAAAATTGTTTCTAAAACACAGAGAAAAAAGTATGCTTTAGTTGATATAGAAGGTAAAAATCAAGGTTTTGATGCTACTGTGAACTTCACTTACTCTGATTATTATCAAGCCCTAAAAGATGATAAAAGAAAAATTGACTTAAATTTAGGTCTAGATGTTGAATTAACTATGCCTGCTAGATACGAATATTCTGACATTTATACGCTTTTTGTCTTGGCTAAGCAACTAAAAAAGAATATTAAGCCTGTTTTTGACATTCTATTTCCAGAGAAAATCGGAAAGGATTTTACTGATTATGCTCTAAAGGACCCTAAGAATATGAACTCTGCCTTTGTCTCTTTGTTTTATCAGAACAATGGGGAAGTTGGAAGGGTAGAGAAGTGGTTGAAAGAAAACATTCAAAGTCCTAGAATTGGAGAACAAGTTTTCTTTGATAGAACACAAACAGTAGAAACCTTACAAGGCAGGACCTCTAGGCCAAGAATTAAGGAAGATTTAGATGTAGAGGAAGAAAGGATTAGTGATGCTAGAAGAGAGTCCTTAAGAACCTTTGAAGACATTTATCTTTATCCAGATGATAAGGAGTTTGAAGAATTCTTTGACAGATATAAGGATAATAAAAGAGTCCAATTTTTGGGTAAGAAAGACGGAAAACAGTTCGTTAGGCTTAAGAGTTTTGAGCCCTATAATTACGTAAGACCATTTAAACATTGGTCTGAAGAAAAAATCGAAGAGTATAGTAATGTAGAAGAATTCGAACCTATTGGTATGGAAGAAAGTCAACTACCGGAACCAGATTTATTTTTAACTGTTAAGAAATATTTAACTGAAGAGAATTTTGATAAATACTATGGCCTATCAGATATTTCAAATTTAAGTTCTAACTCAAGCGAAGACTTCTTTTTCTCTGCTCTTCTTTTAGTTGACCATTTTATCAAGGACAACACAGAAGATAGTGAGAAATTATCCACCATCATTTCATCTGACCCGGAGGCTTTATCTGATGAGTCTTCGTCCTTGCAGAAGAGGGTGCAGGACCTCCTTGACGACTTAAAAGAGGGATTGGTTAAACTATTCGATGAAACTATTGATGAATTCTATAACCATATTAAAAATAACTTAGAAAATCCTAATAATGTTTCGACTTTACTTTCCCAAGAAAAACTACTAAATCGTCTAACAACAAACAACATTATTTTAATTGATTCTATCGAAGTGGAGGAAGAGACATGAACCCTAGTGAAAAACAAGAAAAACTAGAGTCACTTAACCAAAGATTTGGTGGAACTCAACCTCTAGTTGGCTTATACGGTAAGTATCGGGCCGCAACAAGTTCTAGAAAAAAGCAAGGAACTATTGCTGACTTCTTAGAAGAACAAGGGATTGAATTTGCTTCCGATGAATTCGACAATCTTTCTGAAGAAATTGAAGAAATTTTTCAAGGGCGCGATAGTCCTTTTCGTGGACAAAGTGCAACGCCCGGACCTGTTGAACCGATGAAAGAAACTCAAACTACTGAGTTGCTTAAAAACTACGTTAAAAGACTAAAACAATTTAAAGTCACTTATAGTGGCGAAGAGATTACTGCCAGAGATTTAATAGAAGTTCCTTTGGCTGAGTTAAATTCTAGAACTATTTCTAAATATCGAGGCCAAGAGAGGGCGAAAAGAAGTGACCTTAATCGAACAATCGGAGATGGAAACTTAAAACTGTTAGACCCTGCTCTTCACTCAAAACTATTACAGTTCTCCCGTTCTGTTATTCTTAAAATTAATCCTAAGAAGAGCAGAAAGATTAAAGTGATTAACTTTACATCTCCATTATCCGATGAATTTAAGTTGGGTCTTTCTAAAGAGGAAAGGGAAAGAATTTATAAAGAGTTTGAGCAAGTTAATGAGGATTATAAAGAACTCATTAAATTCTTAAAAAAGCCAGAATATAAAAAGTATAAAGGCGTAGAAAAAATGAAAAACTATGTCGAAAAGGCTAACTTTATGGTAGATGATAAAGAGTTCAGTCCGAAGTTAATTCCTATTTATGACGCTGCGGGTGCAGCATCGGCCATGTTCGATACCTTGATTTCAAAACTAGGCTTTATGAATGCCTTTCAAACTATTGCTGAATCAGCAGAAACAACTGAAGGAACAGATGTTTCTACAGAAGAAGATTTAGAAACTGAATTTACCGAGTATGAGAAAAAAATGAGAGCCGCTACAGAAAAGGTTACTCTCGACCCTCTTGCCGTTCTTCACGTAAATCAAAACCTTAATGGCTTAGCAGTTAAAACAGACTTTTTAGGAAATACTAGAGAGGAAGCACTTTCTTATTTGAGAGAAGAATTCATTAAACCAATGTTTGATGAAATTAAAGGAAATGAAGTAGAGTTTCAATTTAAACAAGACGTGGAAGAAATCATTGATGACTTGTTTGAAAACTTAGAAGAATTAACAGATTATGCTGGTTTCGATGTCACTTCTGAAGAATATCCTTATGTATCTCAAAAGGATAATGCTCAGTTTTATCTTCCTAATTTCTTAGCAAAACATAGTTCATTTGGTAATTTATACAGCGTGAAACAAAACGAGGATAGTATCAAATTGTTCTTGGACGCAGTTGTTGAATATTATTTCGAAGATGCTCCGACTAGAGCAGCAACTATGGAGAGTCCGGGTTTTCCGACATATGTTCCTAAACCTGAAGATAAAACTTCTAAACCTATTCGAGTTTCAACAAGAACGCAAATGGATAGGGACTATTATTCGTTAAACTTACCCGTTAAGCCAAGAAAAACAGGAAAGAAATTTGCTAAAGAACTTTCAGAACTTTTAGAAAAAACATTTGTTAAGGCTTCCGAACTTTGTGAAGAGTTGGACTATCTCACCTTTTATAGAAACCATCCTTTCCTTACAGCCATCAAATCTGAAAACTCTTTAAGGGGTTCGTTTGAGAGTAAAACTAATAAAGGCTTGAGTTCAATTACGTCAACTCAAATCAAAGCCATTACTGATTTCTTTAAAAGATTCAAAGAACCCGGTGAGGTTCGAGACTTTGATGAATTAGCCAAGAGTGCTAGAAGAGCATCTAAGGCATTATCTAGTTTCTTTGGTAAAGGTAGGAGAGGTCCTGAACAAAAACAAGTTTTAAAGGAACTCGCTGCTTTTATTGGCTACCAAATGAACCTTCAAGGTCTAGGTGAAAAGACAAATCTAGGCTTTAGTGAGTTTGATAAAAGCCCGGTCCAACTCTATAAGGATTTAAAAATTAATGAACCAAAGGACATTGAGTATTTCTATAATATGATTTTGATTATTTCATCTAATCCAGAAAGATTCGAAGAAAATGTTCAAAGTCTCATTCAGTTAGGTAGGCAGTTCAATATCATTAGTGAAAGAAAATACCTTCAGGTTAGGAAGTCTCTATTAGAAGCCCATGATAACTTAAGGTTATTGAAAGGTGAAAAGGTTTACTATGGTCTTCTTTCATATGAAAGTATTGACGATATCATTAAAATGCAAGACTACCTTCAGCAAAGTAATCTAGACTTAACGGCTCTTGAAATTGAAAATATTGTGAAAGCAATTGATTCTTTTAAATCAATTGGATTGGACTATGGCGTTTCTTCTGAATCCGTTTATCTAATCAAAGCACACTTTAGGTGATATTATGGAAAATTGGCAAGAGATTCTTAAGAAAAAGAAAAAGCGTAAGTCCACTGTAAATCAAGCGGGGAATTACACTAAACCCGGAATGCGTAAGAGAATCTTTAACAGAATCAAGGCAGGAACAAAGGGCGGTGCAGCAGGTCAATGGTCTGCAAGAAAAGCACAAATGTTAGCCCAAGCCTATAAAAAGGCAGGTGGTGGCTATCGGAATTGATTGGAGAGAGGTTGTTAAAGCCAAATCAAAAAGGCAACGCGCCCTTACCCAATGGACAGATGAAGATTGGGGAAGCCAAGAACAACACCGTGCTAAGGCAAAGGGAAAGAAGGCTCCATCTAAAACTAAAGGACGTTACATGCCGAAGGCCACATATCAGCGCACTCCAAAGAAAACTCTAGACTATCAAGACCAAAAGAAAAGAAAGGGTCGAAAGAAAGGTAAGCAACACATTCCAACAGGAAAGAAATTTAGTCAGAAGTGATTAAATGAAATGGAAAGCGATTCTCAAAAAAGACATGAGTTACTGTGTATGTAGTGGGCCTAACAAGACAAAAGGATTTACATGCAAAGCACATTGTCGAAGCAAAGAACTTAAGAAAGCACCTCGCATTCCAAGAAAGAAAGGGCAACGTGCTAACTCCAAAAGACACTCAGACCTTTACACAGACGAGAATCCCAAAGGAACAATTCACGGACTAGGATTCAAAGACGTTAAGACCGCAAAAACATCCGTAAGCAAAATTAAAAGAAGTGGTCGAAGTCACGCACATAAAACTCAAGCAGCAATCGCTATGGAACAAAGAGCAAGAGAGATGGGCAAAACATCCGAAGCAGCAGTTTATAGAAGATTCATCGAGCAACAAAAGAAAAAGACTCAGGAGAGAAAGAAGTGACTTGGAAAGATATCTTAAAAAGTGAAGAAATAAAAGGTTATGAAAGAATGCTAGATAAAGCAAAAGAGAAGGCTAATTCTAGAAAATATACTCCTGATACGAGAGAATCAATTGATGCAATATTAAATTCATTAGACGCAAAATTAGCAAGACTTAAAAAATTAGATAGACTTGATGGTTCTGAAGTAATGTTTGAAGATACTATGGATAGGTTAGATTATTTTATTAATCTACATTATCGTTAAATGCAGGAGAGAAAGAAATGACTTGGAAAGATATTTTGAAAGCCCATTGTGGCACAGAAAAACAAGAGATGGAAAAGAAACTTGTTGGTAATCAAAAGAAAATTGATGCCGACAAGGACGGAAAGATTACCGGAAAAGATTTTGCTATGCTTCGAGAAAAGACAAAGAAGTCTGAAGGTATGGAAGAAAAAATCCTTCGAGAAATCGAAAAAGAAGGCGGCGCATTGGGTATGAAAAACCTGAAGCAATTTGGCGAAGAGTCTGAAATTAAGCGCGTTCTTGCTGAGATGGAAAAAGAAGGCAAGGTTTTCATGCATAAAGATGGAGACATTTATACTCACGAACCTAAGAGGTGATTCTAATGAGTTGGGAAATTATTCTAAAAGAATTGGCTTGTCCACGGGCAACCCAAGACCTGAAGTTAAACACTAAGAACAGAAATGCTGCTATTGACGCAGAACATATTCGTTATGGTCCTCTTAATCTTTCAGATGAAAGTTATTGGGAGGATGCAGCAGAACATTGGAAAACTACTCCTGAAGTAGCAAAGAAGTCCAAGTGTTCTAACTGTATTGCTTTCGATATTAGTCCACGGATGCAAAAGTGTATGCCGTTAGAAAACGATAAAGAATTAGGCTACTGTTGGATGCACGATTTCAAATGTCATAAAGATAGAACTTGTTTTACTTGGGCAAAAGGTGGACCTATTACCGATGATAAAACCTCGAAGCAAAACCAAATGAAGAGGGGTTGAAATGGATTGGAAAGAGGTCATGAAGAAAGACAAAAAAGATATGCGCGTTGGTCGCGTTTATCCTTCTGACCGAAAGGGCAAGAAAATTATGATGCTCACCCACGAAGGTAAGAAAATTCACGCCGGAGCAAAGGGTTACGGCAACTATAAAAGAAAGGGAAAGAATCGTGGTGGTGGAACCCACAGAAGCGCAAAGCGACGTAAGAACTTCCGTGCGCGTCACAATTGCGACCAATGTAAGGGGCGCATCACAACTCCAAAATGCCTAGCCTGTAAGAAACTCTGGTGATTCTTATGTCTTGGTGGACTATTATCAAATCCCACCCTCGTTTGGTGGAAATGATTGGTAATAGTTCTGAAAAGTTAGTTAAGTTAGCAGACGAAGAAGAAATGATTGAGTTATGGAATGCTTCCAATCCTGAACTTCAAATGCAAAGTAGAGACAGTAGAGGACTCCAAAAATACCCGATTGATGAATGGTATGGCTATATTAAAATCGTAAATGAAAAGCCTGTTCTTGGAGCCGTTGGTGGCTATGCAATTCGTCAAGGAAAGGGAGGGAAACCCTTTGCTTATATTGGCGGTATCAGAGGAAATAGGACAAAGGAGTTCCAAGGAATTCCTACACAAATTGTTAGGCCGGAATATTTAAAACAAGTCGAAGGCATCCCAAAAATTGCAGGATTTACCAACATGGGCGCTCTTCGTTTCGTTGAAGGAACGCCGACTCAACCCGAAACCCATGAAGTTATCCCTGATGATGTTTTAGAGTATTTTAGAAACGCTCAACGTTATGCTACTTGGAACGTCACAAAAAGCAATTCTTGGGGCGTGTGGATTTAATGGAGGCCGCACCGTTAGACCTCCAAGAAGCGATGGACATGAAGTTGTCCGCAACTTCTTTTCCATATTTTTTCCAACAGGTCTTAGGTTTTGACTTTCCATCTTACATTCAAGAATGGCACGAATTAATGAATAACACCCAAAGAACAGTTATCATTTGTTCCCGTGACCACGGAAAGTCTGTGTTTATGCACAGTTGGGTTGTTTGGAATTTAGTTTTCCAAGAGCCACCATATCAAATGCTTTACATTTCATCGAACCAAAAGCAGACTCTCGTTCACATGAGGGACATTGATAAGATGTTCACCCATCCTTATCTTAAGAAGTATAAGCCTGCTCGCGGTTGGGCAATTGGAAACATTACTCTCACAAATGGAAATCAAATCCTTGAACGTTCTGTTGGTTCTCAGATTCGTGGTCTTCACCCACAAGAGATTGTAATTGACGACCCTTTGAAAGAATTTAGTATGTCTGCTATTCAAAAAGTTACTGATTGGTTTTATGGGGACATGATTCCTACACTTCACCACACCGCATCACTTCGCGTCATCGGGACACCTTTCAGTTATACAGATATTTACCAACAGTTAGCAGAAAATGAAGCCTATACTGTTAGAACATATCCTTGTCTCAATTCACTAAATGAACCTCTATGGCCTGACCGTTGGAACTATGATGCTCTTATGGCGCGTAAGGCTGAAATTGGAACACTTAAGTTCACAAGAGAATACATGTGTGTTCCCATCTCAACAGGCACAAGTTTATTTAATCCAGAATACCTAGATGCAGCAAAGAATAAAGATTTGATTTTGAAACCAATGCGACGTGAAGGTTTCAAATACTTCGTTGGCGTGGACCCTGCTATTTCGACTGATGGTGACTATAACGTAATCACAGTTCTAGAAATGGATGAAGATGAAAATAAAAGATTAGTTTATATTGACCGAGCAAAGAACGTTCAGTTCCGAGACAATATTCAGAAGGTTAAACTCATCAACTCAATGTTCCGTCCTGAAGTTGTGTTGTTTGAAACAAATACATTCGCTAAGTCTTTCACGCAAGAGTTACGTCAAGTCGCAGACATTAATGTTCACGATTTCAACACGACTCGTCGCAAGAAGCAAGAAATTATTCTAAGTCTTCAGATGACTCTTGAAAATAAGAAAATTAATTTTCCTTATGGTAATGAAGAGAGTCGTCGAGTTACTTCTGCATTACTTGAAGAATTGTCTATGTTTGCAATTACCGATAACGGAAAGTTTGAGGGAATCGGAGCGCATGACGACATGGTAATGAGTCTCGCCTTAGCAAATGCAGCCACCTATCAGGCCTCAGAAGCGTTTATTCTGCTTGACGACTTGGACGTGTTTGGTGGGAACCCAACGGCTTCCCGGCCCCAACGTGGCTTCATGGGCTTGAACTTTTGAGGTGATTATGTGCCGACTCCTGAAGAATATAGAGAAGCGGCGAGCCGAATGGAACGTCTAGCACAATTAGATGAAGAAGAAGAACAAGTCAAGGATGAGGCAGAAAGGGCCTTGGGAATGAGTTTTGATGAAGTTAGGGCATCCCTTGATACAGGTGCAGTTCTTTCTGAATTAGAAGAGATTACTAAATTATCTAATGACTTAGGAATCAATGCTTCCCAAGCAAGGAAGCACTTAGATTCTTTCCCAAAAGAATACATTGTTAAAGAAGAAACTGTCCCAGACCTAATCAAAAAATTGCGTATGGCTAGGCGCAAATTAAAGGGCGAAGATAGAGAGCGTATGTCTAAATCTATTGATACTCTTATTGATGCTTATTCTGACCACATTGATAAATCAATTGACTCTATTCATTGGATTAGACCATATAAGTCTACTCTACTTAAAATGAGATTCAATGAAAAGGATTTGCATAAACTTCATAAAATGAAAGATGTCGAAGTTAGAAGAGAAGTTATTGACTCTCTCTGTAAATATTGGGAGGCTGACTTAAATCAGAGACAGGTCAATTTAGGTAAAGAGTTTGCTATTCTTCAGAAAGAAATGACTTCAGCAAAGAAAGAATTCAGGAACAGTATTGCAAAAATTACAGACCAATCTATTACCAAATCGAAGAAAGAGAGAATAGAAGACTTTATTCTCAAGGCAGTTTGTGATGAACCCGGAATCGGAGCAAAGAAAATCCATGAGAGAATGCCGGGAGTTTTGTATAAATCTTCAAGCCCTGCATCTATTTCTCAACTAGTTAAAAAATTAGATATTGTTAATACGGGTGGCTCTTACTATAAATTCTCTTCAGAGATTAAGAAAAATATTTGGGCATACACGGCTGCCTTTATTGACTCTGATGGTTATATTACTATGGATAGAAACCATAATCCAAGAGTAGGTTTGGTCGCAACAGGTGAAAGAGGTAAGGCTTTCATGGAAGAAATGCATAAAAGTATTGGTTTTGGTCGCTTGCATCTTGACCAAAAATCACCGCAAGATACACGTCCTGTTAACCGACTTAATTTTTATTCACAAGAAGATGTTCACAATCTTTTAACTAAGTGCCTTCCTCACTTTAAGTTGAAGAAAGGAAACGCAGAACTTCTTTTAGAATTAGTTCGGATGAAAAAATCATATAAGAAACAAGATTGGTATAAGCAAAGATGTGATGAACTTTTCAAGTTAATGAAATGGGAAAACCACAAAGACCACGTTGGGTTTGATTTTGAAAAGGAAGGCATCTATAAGGATGATATTCAAAAGTTTAGAGACAACTGCAAAATGTCTATAATGGATGAACTAGAAGGAATCGGGACTATTATTAAATTTGATAGAGCAGAACTTGTTAGAAGTTATCCTAAATTAAAACCGTTACCCGATGAAGCAGTTAGAGAGTTCGAATCTAAGATTAACGATAGGTTTAATTTTGAGAGTGCCGCATCAATTATTTCTAAACTTCTAGTTAAGTATAAGAATCAGTTAAAAACTTTCAGAAAGTCAGAAGAAAACACAGTTGAAAGGAAATTAAAAAAGAGGGCTAGTCATGCCTGATTGGACGTATCATATGTGTTGTTACTTTCCTGAAATTTATGGCTTAAAGCATGCGCCTTTCGGTTTTTGTTGCAAGTGTTGGGAAAAAGCAGGCAGGCCTCAACCAATGGATGCCGACACCCTCTTGAACGATGAGGAACAAGGGACGGACGGAGGCGTTAAGCATGGCTGAATCACCAAGGCGTTTCTCCATTACTAACCTATTTCGGAGACAAACTCCAAAACCTGCCGATAGGCAAGTTTACAACATGGGTATTCAAGAAAGAAGTTATAACCACATGGTAACTTCTCCAATTATTTATTCCCTTCATCAACAATCGGTTATCGTTAGGACTTGCACAACTCAATTAAAACAAGAAGTCTTTAGGCGCGGCTATCTTTGGGAAAAGTCTTTTGATGCTCTGTGTTTGGATTGTGGTAAAGAACACAAAAAACCTGTAGAAGAGTGTGCTAGATGTGACTCGACTAACCTTAGAAAGCCTGACCCTAAGCAGTTGATTTACGCAGAAAAATTCTTAGAGGGCTATATTAACAAGTCAGAACAGTTGTTTATTGACGTTCTAAAAGAACTAGAAGATGACTTAAACATCATGGATGATGCCTATATTGTTTTAGTAAAGGAATATTTTATTGACGGTAATGGTAAAATTAGAATGCATCGTATCAAAGAAATGTATAGAGGCGACCCCGTGACTATGAACATCTATTCGGATGAAGATGGCGTTAGAGGAACGAAAGGTTTTACTTGTATTAACCATCGTTCTGTTTTAGCGACTGAACCTCACGAAAGTTGCGAAACTTGCGGTAGTAAATTGGTTCCTGTTCACTTCGTAAATCGCGCTCATGGTGAAGACCAATACTTTATCGAAGGAGAAGTTCTTCACTTCAGCAAATATAGTCCTTCTCGTCTTTATGGAACTTCACCGATTCTTACTCTCTATAACTTAATCATGACTCTTATTGCTATGGAGAACTATGTTAATTCTTCATACACAAAGAGCCGAATGCCCCGTGGTCTTCTTGCAGTTCAAACTAGAAACATGGAATCTATGCGTTC
>CAACVD010000535.1_pt1 | contig 18448 bp, 24 predicted proteins | sample 2381771 | NCBI WGS metagenome assembly CAACVD01 (sample SAMEA5211965, study PRJEB30684) | marine metagenome | biome: Marine; feature: Epipelagic; material: Water | collected 2015-10-15 | depth 15 m | reverse complement strand
TATTGGTGACACTCGCAATGACGTGGGGAATGTGGAGCGAACGCTTAAATGCAGTAGAAAAAAAGGCGGATAGTGTTGCAGAAATGCAACAAGATTTAGCTGTTATAAAAGCTCAATTAAAATCTATGGACGAGAAAATGTCTTGGATGGAAAGTTTTCTAATAAAGAACTATAATGAATATTAAAAGATGCAGTAAATGTGGGTGTTGGTGTCATTGCCAAGAAACTTGTGTTTACTGTGAATGTGCAGGATGTGAACATGGTGATAAGCAGATCTCAGATGAGAAAACAGATAGAGAACCCGGGAAGGAGTAAAAAGAAAAATGGCAAAGTTGTGCGCAAGAGGAAAAGCCGCCGCAAAGCGAAAATTTAAAGTGTACCCTTCGGCATATGCAAATATGTACGCAGGTGCAGTATGCTCAGGTAAAGTTACTCCCGGTGGAAAGAAAAATAAAAAAGCTGATGGTGGAATGATTAATCAAATTTCACAAGAAAGAAAAAAAGTTTCTAACTTTAAACAAGGTGGCATTGCAAAAGGTTGTGGTGGCGTTATGGAGAATAGAAGAAAAGTTACTAAAAGAGCGTAATGGCTAAAAAAGGTCTTAAAGCTTGGGTTGGAGAAAATTGGGTAGACATAGCCAATAAGAAAGCTGATGGATCTTATCCTAAGTGTGGTAGATCAGGCGGAGAGAAAAGAAAAAATTATCCTAAGTGTGTGCCAATAGCAAAAGCTAGAGCCATGTCTAAAGGACAACGTGCAGGAGCAGTGAGAAGAAAACAAGCTAAAGCAAATACAGGTCCTACACCCTCAAGAGCAAGAACATTTGTCAAGAAAAAAACAAGCAGAAAAAATAAAGCTTGATGTAATTCAGTGGTCTAAGACTGTCTTAGAACCAGTGAACAAACACATAGGTTTCCCTGCGTGTCCTTTTGCAGCTAAATGGAGAAAAGATAATAAACTACGAATAGAAGTTCGTATGGATAAATCTAAATATGAAAAACAATTAACTGATGTAATCAAATCTTGGAATAAAAAACAACACGATATTATAATTTATTGTGATCCTTTTTTTGAACAATACACACCAGAAAAATTTCAAGAAAAAATAGACTTTTATAACAAAACTTATAATAGACGAGATGTCTACTTTATGGGCTTTCATCCTGAAAATCCTGCAAACCCAGATAGTGAAGCTTTTCTTTGTGACCCCACAGGAGAACCTATTGAACATTCTGATTTAGAATATTCTATGATGCTCATACAAAAGTTTAAACAACTATATGAAGCAAGTTGCAAACTACATAAGATAGGGTATTATAAGAAATGGCCTAAGGAATACTACGAAGAAGTAGTAGCTGAGAGGCAAAGTACGTACGAAAAACTTAATAAAAAGAGGTAACTATCATGATGGGTAAAAAGAAACAAGTAATTAAAAAAAGAGGCGGCGGAATGGCTAAGAAAAAGCAAGTCATGAAGAAGCGTGGTGGCGGAATGGCTATCATGAAGAAGCGCGGCGGCGGAATGGCTAAGAAAAAATAATGGCTACATCAGGTACAACAGATTTTAATTTAGATATTGACGAGATTATCGAAGAATCTTTCGAGAGGATTGGTAGACAAGTCAGAACAGGTTATGATATTAAATCGGCCAGAAGAAGTTTAAATCTGTTGTTATCTGAATGGGGCAATAGAGGAGTTCACCTTTGGAAAGTTACTAATCATACTCAAAATTTAACAGCAGGAACTACAACATATACTGCACCTGCAAACACAAGTGATGTGTTAGAAGCAGTTTTTAGAAATGGTACTACCGATACTACCATGACAAAAGTTTCAAGATCAGAGTATCAAGCAATACCCAATAAATCTTCACAAGGAACACCTTCACAATATTATGTCAGAAGAAATTTATCTAATGTTCAAATTAATTTATACTTAACTCCTAATACAACTGACACTCAAATTAATTATTATTACGTTGCAAGAATAGAAGACGCAGGAAAATATACAGCTAATCCAGATGCCCCTTACAGATTTTTGCCTTGCATGGTTTCTGGTTTATCTTTTTATCTATCTCAAAAACATAACCCCGGAAGAGTTCAAGAAATGAAATTGTATTATGAAGACGAATTACAAAGAGCTTTAACTGAAGACGGTCAAAGAACTTCTGTTCATCTTGTTCCACAAAATTATTTTAGAGGCAGTTAATAAATGGCATTTGCAGTTGGAAAAAAATCACAAGCAATTTGTGATAGATGTGGTTATCAATATCCTTACTTAGATATAAGAAAAGAATGGAACGGACTTATGGTTTGCCCAGAGTGTTATGAACCAAAACATCCACAACTCGATCCTCCTCCTTCAAGACCAGATCCACAAGCATTAAAAAATCCTAGACCTGATAGAGTAGAACCTATTGTTGTTCCTGTCGGGTTTCCTAATAGTACACCTTTTCAAAGTGTCGGAATGCAACCCTCTGCTATTAGAGATGACTTGATAATGACATCTACTGTTGGTACAGTGACTGTGGTGATATCATGAATTATTCTGAACTTTTAGACAATGTAAGAAATTATACAGAAGTAACATCTGATGTTTTATCAAATACAGTTATTAATGTTTTTATCACAAATGTAGAAAATAAAATTGCAAGAGAAGTTGATAGTGATGATCAGAGAAGATACGCCACTACAGCCTTTGAAGCTAACAATGCTTTCTTAGATGTATCCGGGCCCGAAGGTGGATTTAGATTTGCTAGAGGACTACAGTTAGTAGAAACTGACGGAACTAGAACTTGGATTCAGCAAAGAGATGCTACTTTTATGGATGAATATTCTCCTGAAAGATCTACAACTGATACAAATTTTACAGGCAAGCCAAAGTATTGGGGAAACTGGGATGCAACTACTTTGGTTGTAGCGCCTACTCCAAACACAGCTTACACAGTGGAGATGTGGTATGATGAAACCCCACAAAGATTAGGCAATGGTTCGGGCACAACGACCACTACAACATTTTTATCTAATAACGCACCAGAGGTTTTAATTTATGGCACTGTTGCCGAAGCATATTCCTACTTGAAAAATACACAAGATATGCAATTATACGATCAGAGGTTCCAGCAAGCTCTATCGCTTTATGCACAAGAGCAGATGGGACGTAAACGTAGGGATGAGTACAGTGATGGAGTATTACGACTCCCCCTAAAATCAGTAGACCCAGGAGGTAGTTAAAAATGACAATAAATCAAGCAGTCTGTGCTTCCTTTAAACAGCAGCTATTGGCAGGAGATCACGATATTGATACCGATACAATTAATCTCGCTCTGTACACAAGTTCGGCAACTTTAAATGGAAACACAACAGCCTATTCCGCAACAAACGAAGTAGGCGCATCAGGAACATATGCAGCAGGTGGTATAACTTTAACAAGTCCAACCATTGGTTTGACAGCAACTAGTGTAACAGCTTCTACAGCATTTGTTGATTTTGCAAACGCAAGTTTTACATCAGCAACAATTTCTGCACAAGCAGCTTTGATCTATAACAGATCTTCAAGTGCTACAAACGCAGCTATTGCAGTTCTTGATTTCGGTGCAGTAAAGACATCAACAAACGGTACATTCACAATCGCATTCCCAACTAATGATGCTTCAAGTGCTATATTAAGATTATCTTAATATAAGGTAGCATTACCATGGCAGATGCTTGGGGTGAAAATAATTGGGGCGAAGGCGCATGGGGCCAACAAAGCTCAATTACAGTATCTGTTACTGGACTATCGACAACAACAGCAATTGGCACTGAGTCAGTTGTTGCAGATTCATTAGTATCCGTTTCAACTTTATCTATGACCAGTGCGTTAGGCACTGCAGTAGGTGAACCTGAACACGTAGTATCACCCACAGGTGTTTCATTCGAAACACAACTCTCTGGAGGTTTAGTAATTAACGAAGGCGCAGGCGTAGTGCTTGGTAGCCTTTCTATGGCTTTCACTGCAGGAGATGAAACTGCTTCAGGTACAGTAGACGCAGGTTGGGGAAGAAACACTTGGGGATCTTTTGCTTGGAACGAAAACATAACACAAGAGGTTAGCGTCACAGGTGTGGCTATGACCACAGCACTTGGAACAACTACTCAAGAAGTTGGAACAGGTGTCATTGTAAGTCCAACAGGATTAGCAATGACAAGTGCTTTAGGCACTACATCTCAAACAGGAACAGCAGTAGAAACTTTAGATAGTTTAACCGTTGGTGTCGCTTTATCAGGAGCAACTGTTTCTGGTGAAGGAAGTGCTGCAGTTATAGCACCTTCCGATCAATTAGACTTCGCTATAGGAACTCCTACTATTGAAATATTCACACAAGTAGATCCTGTTCCAGTAACAATGACTTTAGCTTTAGGCACTGCTGTTGCAGAAGCCGATGCTTTAGTCACTCTTGGCAGTCTAAGTATGACCTCAGCTTTAGGCACTGAAACTGTAGAGGTAGGTACAGGAGTTATTGTAAGTGTCTCAACAGTAGCCTTATCTTTTGCAGAAGGCACAGCTACAGTGGGAGCAGGAGCCACAGTCAATGTGACAGGTGTTGATTTATCAATAGTCACAGGAAACCCATTTGCAACACCTTGGGCAAATGTAGTAACAGGAGCAAGTAATACATGGACAGAAGTAGACGCAGCATAATTCATAAAGAATTATCTGAAGAGGCAGTAAATAAATTTTTAGAAACACTAGAGTATTTTAAATTATTAAGACCTGATTTAAATATGGCAACAACAGGAGATGTTTGCTCTATAAATGCATATCACACAGGTAATATATTTAAATTTAAAACTTGCCTTGAATTAAAAAAAGAAATTGAGCCTGTGATTCCTTATGAGGAGAAACTTGATTTATTTCATATACATCTTTTACACTTCTTTAATAAAGGTTTTGAAAAACCTCACGATCATCAAAAAACTGAGGATTATTCATTTATTGCTTATTTACAAGATTCTGAGGACGGAAATACTTGTTTTCAAATGGACGATGAAGTGATAAAAATAAAACCTGAAAAAGGTAAAATAGTGTTTTTCCCAAGTAGTATATGGCACTGGGGAGAATCTAGTTCAGGTAATAAAAAATTAGCAGTAGGGGCTTTAAAAATTGTTGCTTAAAACATTAAAAAAGATATATTTTAGAGAGGTATAAACATGGCAAGTACATATTCAGATAGACTTAAATTAGAAATAATGGCCACTGGCGCTAATGCCAATACATGGGGCACAAATACCAATAACAATTTAGAGGTTCTCGATGCCTTTGCAGCAGGATATTTAGCTAAATCAGTTGCTGGTTCAGCAAATATAACACTTACAACAGCTAATGCATCAGACACAGCTGAATCATCCAATAAAACTATAGAATTAACAGGCACTTTAACAGGAGACATTGTTGTATTTATACCTGCAGTAGAAAGCGAATATAACTTTTTTAATAATACAGCAGGTTCTCAAACTTTGACTATCGCAGCTACAGGGCATACAGCAAACGGTATTGCAATTGCTCAAGGTGCAAAGACAACAGTATTTTGTGATGGCGCATCCAACTATAATGTAGAGATTATTTCATCTACAGATTTAGGGTCTTTAAGTGGGACTCTTCCACAAGTTTCAGGTGCCAATTTAACAAATTTAAACGCAAGTAATGTTGCTTCAGGAACTTTACCTGATGCTCGTTTCCCTGCAACTTTACCTGCAGCCTCTGGAGTAAATTTAACTGCCCTTAACGCAACTAATCTTGGTTCAGGAACAGTTGCTGACGCTCGTTTACCAACAGTTCCAACTTCTAAAGGTGGAACAGGATTAACTTCTATTGGAAGTGCTGGTCAAGTCATTAAGGTTAATTCAGGCGCAAGTGCTCTCGAATTTGGAGATGCAGGCGGCGGTGGTGGTTACACCAAAACAATTTACACTTCTCCTGCTACTTATGCTCCTCCTGCTTCTTTAAAAGCTCTTAGAGTAACTGTGTATGGTGCAGGTGGTAATGGTGGAGAGTGTCCTAATCCAGACCGTGCAGGCGGTGGTGGAGGTGGAGGAGGCCTAGCCTTTGAAGTTCTTCAAGCTCCAGAAGTCCCCGGTCCCGTTTCAGTAACCGCAGGCCCAGGAACAAATAGTTTTGGATCATTACTTTCTGCAACCGCAGGTGGTGCAGGTGGTGATGCTCCAAATACCTCAGGTGGTTCTCCAGGACCAGCAGGTGCAGGATCTGGTGGCGATGAAAATTACAATGGCAGAACAGGTAGTGGACCTATTGATAGTACCTCAACTCCAGGTGGAGAAGCAGCATATGAGGCTAAAACATATCAGTATGGTAATGGTGGCGGTACTTTCTTTTCTCTCGGTACTTCTAACGGTGCGCCCTATAATCAAGGACCTGAGGACGGAACTGGATATGGTAATGGTGGTCGAGGTGCTCGTGCAAATCAAGGTAATAACGGAACAGGAAGCCCTGGTGCAGTTATTGTTGAGGAGTTTGTATAATGAAAGCTTTGATATCTCCAAACGAAAAGGTTCAACAAATTACTTCATGGACCTCAGAAACAGTTGATGGAAGAACAAGTAATTATGCAGTTTATACAGATATTCCAAACGGCTGTCGTATAGTTCAAACAAGTGAAACTGAGTTTGAAGTTGCTAGTCCCCTAAATTGGGTAGACTGTGCTTCAGATTTAGATGCAACCGCTAATTACTATGACACATCTGATAATACAATAAAAACAATTACAAACGCAGCAGAACCTTCTTAAACATTGATCTCTTACATAATTAGGATATTATCTCACTCATAGAAATGAGTCCTCAAGAATTATTTCAATCAAATGGATATGTTTATCTAGAAGATTTTTTAGATAAATTCTCATGTGCTCAACATGTTTTAGAGTTTCAAAAGCACATTAAAAATGGCGATGTACAAGTAGGAGATGATCAATGTCCTTTATCTTATAGTTTAGGTCATTCAGCTCTTTTTGATTCTCTTTTAGAACAACTGACTCCTAGCATGGAGACTGCCACAGGAAAAAAATTATATCCCACTTATGCTTATGCTCGTTGGTACTCACCTGGAGATGAGTTAAAAATTCATCGTGATAGACCTTCTTGTGAAATAAGTGCAACAATTAACTTAGGATTTAAAGGTAATCAATGGCCTATTTACATGGGTTACGATGAAAATAAACAAAACTGTAAAAAAATAGATATGCAAGTAGGGGATGCTGTTATTTATAAAGGCGAAGAATTGTATCATTGGCGAGAGAAATACACTGAAGGAGAATGGCAAGCACAAGTGTTTGTGCATTATGTTGATGCAGAAGGACCTAACGCGGAATGGAAATATGATAAAAGAGAAAAGCTTCAACATCATGATGATAAAAAGAAAATGAAATTAAATACCGATGGTCTTTTTCTAGTCAAAGAAAATGCTTTTTCTTTAGAATCTTGTAATAGAATTATAAATTCTTTTGAAAGTAATACATCAAAAATGCAAAGTGCCCTCCTTGAGGGTAACAGACTTGACAAAACACTGAGAGATACAACAAAAATTCCTACTACAGTTCATCAAGGTATAGGAGCTACTTTAACAGGAATTGGATTGGGTGCTAATCATCACACGTGGGATTTTAATATTACTCATTCTAATCAATCAGAATTTTTAAAATATGATAAAGAGGGTCACTTTAGGGAACACATAGATACTCTTTTTACTGAAAGAGGAAACGAAACAAGAAAATTAACTATTGTTCTTTTTTTAAATGAAGATTTTGAGGGAGGGCAAATGTATATAAAAATTGGTAAAAATAAAATATATCCTTCTCAAAAACCAGGAGATGTATTGATATTTCCATCTTTCTTTTTACATGGAGTTGAACCTGTAACTTTAGGTATTAGAAGATCTATTGTGACGTGGCTTTGTGGTCCTTTCTTTAAATAATGCCACACGTACTTATTGAGGAACCTTTTCAAGAAAATACTTTTATTGGGGGATGGTATTTTCCGATAAATTACTGTGATGAAATAATTGATTATTATAATTTCAATGAAAAATATGCTTGTTCATCAGATAAAAATGATCCTAAGTCTGGATTAACAAAGCATGAAAAAGACAGTTTTGATTTAATTGTTGGTAGAGGAAATAAAGACAATATTTGGAGAACTTATAGAAATTTTTTACAAGCATGTTTAATAAAATATCGAAATAAATACACTTCATCAAACAAAGTAAATTACTATGACATAGTAGAGGATTACAACATTCAAAAATATCCTGTTGGAGGAGGTTTTAAAAAATGGCATTGTGAAAATCAAGGAGATGATTACAACATTAGAAGACATTTAGTTTTTATGACTTATCTTAATAATGTTGAAGATGGTGGCACAGAATTTAAGTATCAAAAAATTACTACTCAAGCAAAAAAAGGTCTTACTTTGATATGGCCTGCTCCTTGGACTCATACTCATCGAGGACAAATATCGAATACGAAAGAAAAATATATTGTGACTGGGTGGTATAGTTTTTTAAATGAAATAAAGCAAGGAGAAAAAAATGATTAAGCCTGAAGAAATAAAAGATAAAAACTTTAAAGTATTTTTAGGTATGCCAATGTATGGTGGTATGGTTTCTGAAGCAACCGTTCATGGCTTATTAGAGATTCAACAGTGGAGCATGGCCAAAGGAGTTGGTCTTAGATTTCAATCAATGGGTAATGAAAGTCTAATCACTAGGGCGAGAAATACAATTGTTTCTATGATGATGGATGAAAAAGACTACGTAGCTACACATCTTTTATTTATAGATGCTGACATAGGTTTTAATTGGCAAAATATTGAAAGATTATTATGCGCAGATAAAGATGTAGCTTGTGGAATTTACCCTAGAAAACACATTTATTTAGAAAAAGTAAAAGGAATTTTAAAAGACAATCCAGAGGCTACTCCTGATGATATTGAAGCTAGAGCCTTGGGTTATAATGTTAATTTTGATGATCCTCTTAACTTAAAGGGTGAACAAGGTTTCTTTCCTGTACAAGAAGCAGCCACTGGTATGATGTTGGTTAAAAGAGAAGTGTTTAGCACCATGATGAAAAAATTTCCAGAACGTAAGTATGAGTCTGATCAAATAGTAAATGGTGGATCTTACAAGTCTGACAATTGTTATGATCTGTTTGCTGTAGGACCATACAAAACTAAAACAAAAGAGGGTCAACCACAAATCAGGTATCTATCAGAAGACTATTATTTTTCAAGATTATGGCAAGAATGTGGAGGAGAAATTTGGGCAGACTTAGCTATGCCTTTGACTCACTTTGGTAATCGTGCATTTAAAGGTCATGTTGGGTCTTTAGTTGCTAAAAAAGACTAATTTATATATATTGGCGTCATGCCATTAGTAAATTTTAGACCCGCACCAGGTATTAATAAAGAAGTCACTGATTACACAGGCCAAGGCAAGTGGACGGATGGTGATAATGTGCGTTTTTTTCAAGGATTGCCACAAAAAATAAAAGGGTGGGAAAAGTTTATAGCTACAACATTGGTCGGTGTTGCACGTGATATGCATGCTTGGGTAGCTTTAGATGGCACACGATATAATGCAGTGGGCACGGATAGAAAGCTTTATATAATTGAAGAAGGTCTAGCATATGACATCACACCTTTAAGAGAAACACAAGCTCTCACTAATCCATTTACTACAAATGCTACAACTTCTGTCGTAGTAACTGATACAGCTCATGGAGCAATAAAAGGTGATTTTGTTACCTTTGATTCCTTTTCTGCTATTGATGGTCTTGATATGAATAAAGAATTTGAAGTGACTTCAGTAGCAAATAATAATGCTTACGTAGTCACTACTGGCTCAGCTGCTTCAGGATCTACTGCAAGTGGAGGAGGTAGTGGAAATGCTAAGTATCAGATAACCATTGGACCAGAAATATCTACTTCTGCATTTGGTTGGGGAACCGATACTTGGGGAGCAGGCACATGGGGCACTCCTTCAACCACTTCAAACGTAACACTAGAAGCAAGACAATGGTCTCTCGATAATTTTGGGGAAGATTTAATTGCAACTGTTTTAAACGGAGGTGCTTTTAAGTGGGACACTTCAACAGGTGTAAGTACAAGAGCTGCAACGATATCAGGTGCTCCTACAGCATCAAGATTAAGCTTAGTTTCTACTCCTGACAGACATTTAGTTTTTATGGGCACAGAGAACACGATTGGAACTACATCTTCGCAAGATGATTTATTAATCAGATTTTCTGATCAAGAAGACATTACCACATATCAGCCTACAGCAGAAAATACAGCAGGTTCTTTACGTATTGCTGACGGATCACGAATCGTGGCCGCAGAGCGATCAAGAGGTCAAATACTTGTTTGGACAGATACCTCTCTACATTCATTACAGTTTATAGGTCCACCTTTTACTTTTGGACTTAGACAGTTAGGTCAAAACTGTGGTATTATAGGTATGCACGCGGGTCTTGATATTAATGGTGTAAGTTATTGGATGTCTCAGGACTCATTCTTTCTCTTTGATGGTACAGTCAAAAAACTACCTTGCACGGTAGAACAATTTATTTTTGACAATATTAATGTGACAGGCTCAGAAAATGCTTTTGCAGGTCATAACGGTGAGTTTAATGAGATTATGTGGTTTTATCCGAGAACAGGTTCGGACACAATTAATGCAATTGTTGCTTATAATTATTTAGAACAAACTTGGTGGACTGGAACGCTAGACAGAACAACTTGGATTGATAGAGAAGTCTATGAGAACCCTGTTGCCACTGATTACTTACCAACGACCACGGCCAATAATGAAACAATTTCAGGTCTGACTGATGGAGCGACACAGATGTTTTTACACGAAACAGGTAATGATGCAGACGGAGTAGCTATGACTGCTTTCGTCAAATCAGGTTCTGTGGAAATAGGAGAAGGTAATGATATTCTTATGGTACAAAAACTTATTCCTGATATACAAAATCAAACAGGATCTTTAAATATGAATTTAGAATTCAAATATTATCCAAACAATACCACAAGTGTTATTAAGACAGCTACTTTTACAGATACCACAGAGTTTGTTAGTTTAAGAGGAAGAGGTAGAGAATTTACTGTCAATGTTGTTTCTAATACTACAGGGACAGCTTGGAGATTAGGCACACAGCGTTTTGATGTACAACCTGATGGTAGAAGATAAAAAAGGTTGATTGAAGTTTACGATAATATTCTTTCTCAAGAACACGAAGATTATTTTTTTAAAACAATATTAGAGTCTCAATTTCCATGGGTTTTTACTAGAGATGTAACAAACAGAAAAACAAAAGAAAATCCTAGACCTGCCTTCTCTCATGTTTACTACAGACCAACAGGGTTTAGCACCTCAAGTTATTCTTTTTTAGTTGATAAAATAGTAGAAGAGGGCCTAAAAATAATAGGTAAAAAAGGAGACATCATACAAGCTAGAAGTTTTTTACAATTACCTCTTAAAGGTAATTTTGATTCTTACGATTCTCCTCATATAGATTTAAAATATGATCATCTTGTTTTTCTTTATTATGTCTGTGATTCAGATGGTGATACTGTTTTATTCGAAAAAAACGATGAAATTAATAAGTTTGCAAAAATAAAAAAACAAGTAAGTCCTAAAAAAGGTAGACTTTTAATTTTTGATGGTAGCTATTGGCATACTGCCTATCAGCCAAAAGAAAATATTAGGTGCGTTATCAATATTAATGTAAAGTGTTAAGTTAATATGGCAAAATTAGTATTACAAAGATTTCCAGATCCAAGACCTGAATATGATGCAGCACAAGCTGCGGAACTCATAAGACAACTTGAAGAAATGATTCAACAGTTAAACACACAATATACACAGGACACTCAAGAAGAATCAACAAGAAGGGCATGGTATTTTAGTGGCTGATGTATTTAAAAGATTTATAACTAATGTTACTACAACAGATTTAACCACTGTATTTACAGTGCCCACGGCCAACGTAGCTGCAACACCTCCAGTTCCTGTATCTACTTTTATTGTAAAAACAATTAATACTCATAATTACGATGGATCTAACGCAGTGACTGTTAATGTTGATCACAATAATGGCAGTGCAGACTTTCAAGTATTTCAAGTTGATGTATCTGCTAGTGATACCAATACAATATCTACAAGCATGGTGTACGCTGAGGGTGACTCTTTAAAAGTTCAAGCCAATGCTGCTTCAAGAGCTATGATTGAAGTATCTGTTTTGGAGATAAAACAACAACAATAATGTACATACTATCTGACGTACCTAAAGATATCTTAAAAAAATTAGACAAAATTATAAACAAAAAAAATAAACCTGCTTACAATGAAAAACTTGCTGGTTCAATCAAAAACGAATTTGGCATCAGAGAAGGTATAAGCATAATATCTCCTTTTCTTATGCAAATGGTAAAAGCACACGGAGAGAAACATCCTGGTTATATTAAGAAAGCTCATTCAATGTTTAACTACAAAACCATAGATATAGAACTATTTGATCTATGGGTAAACTTTCAAAAGAAATATGAATTTAACCCTCCTCATGTTCACGATGGTTTATTTAGTTTTGTGATATGGCATAAGGTTCCTTATCTTTTGAAAGATGAAAAGGCTAATTTTCCAAATATGACTGAAAAAAATCAAAAAGCAGGTCAGTTTGCTTTTTTATTTTCAGCTCCTGATGGAAGGCTACACACTGAAGATTTACCAGTTGACAAGGAATGGGAAGGCAAGATTGCTTTATTTCCTGCAGACTTAAACCATATGGTCTATCCTTTTTATACTTCAGATGAATATCGAATATCTATATCAGGTAACTTAGGTTTTAAAACCTCAGACAAATAATCTATTGATTTCATAGTTTTTCGCCTATAAAACTATACTATGGCAAAAATTGTAGACGAAGCAAAAATCTTACGGTATGACGAGATCGGCGGTAAGAGAATCCCTGTTTATAGTGCTAAAGTAGAAACAACCATTACTAATACTAAAACAGGTCAAGAATACAGTTCACACGAAGAATGTCAGGCAGATATTGACAACTCAGAAACAGACACAACAGAAGCAGATATTAGAAGAGATGTTCACGTAACAGCTCCTAATGTATTTGCAGGGGCACATACCCTACCGGAGTAAAAAATGTTTAAGAAACTACTACCCGCAATAACAGGAGCAATAGGCTTCGCAGTAGGAGGACCCTTAGGAGCCTCTATTGGTGCAGGACTAGGATCAGCTATTAGAGGAGACAACCCTGCTAACGTAGCTACATCTGCTTTAATGGGTTTTGGTTTAGGAAGTTTTGGAGCTAGTGCAGGTTTAGTTGGAGGTAAGGGTTTAGGAGCATTAGGATCTAGTGCAAAAGCTATAGTGTCTCCAACACTAGGTATGAGTCCTGGGGAATCTATGGCTAGAGTTGGAAATATAAGTAAAGCAGGTACTACCCCTGGTGTTTTTCAAAGAGGAGCAGAAGCATTTAAGGGAATGAGTGGTTTAACAAAAAGTGCATTAGGTTTGGGTGCTATAGGCGCATTGGCATCTATGGACAAAGAAGAAGAAGGCACTGCAGTGCCAGATTCTACATTAGCAGGGAGCATTGCTCCTTTAGATATGAGTAGCGCACCTGTAACTTATTTTGATGAGTCCACAGGAGAATATGGTGCAGCTGCACCAACTTATAGAAGTTTAAAAGACGGAGGCTTTCCTAGAAAGACAGGACAGATCTCTGGCCCCGGCACAGAAAAGTCCGATGACATTCCTGCTATGTTAAGTGATGGCGAGTTTGTTATGACTGCAAAAGCAGTTAGAGGACTAGGAGCATTGAAGGGCGCAAAAAAAGATGATAAGGTAGAGCAACGTCGTCAAGGTGCTAAAACCATGTATGATATGATGAGTAAATTGGAAAAGAAGGTAGCGTAATGGCAGATGAAATAGTTCAATATTCAAGACAAGCTCCGTTTATAGAACAGAGAGCAGAACAGCTATTAGCGTCTACTTTTGGCGTTCCTTTAGCCCCGGGAGAAATGCCTCCTCCTAAACTACCGGGAGAAACAGATGAGGAATATCAATTAAGAATTAAGGGACTAGCAGGTATACCACAAGGAGTTCCAGCTAAACAAGTTGCTCCTTTAGAACAAGCACAATTAACTGCAATACAAAAAGCACAAGAAGGTCTAGGAGCTTATCAACCCTTTTTAGATGCTTCAGGTAAAGCTGTCGAAGCAGGTCTAGGAGCTATATCTTCTGGAGTTCAAGCCTTAGACCCATCACAAGTTTCAACTTATATGGACCCTTATCAACAAAATGTTACACAAGCTGCCTTAGCAGAATTAGATAGGCAAGCTGCAATTCAAGGACAAAGAACATCTGCCGAAGCAGTGGCTGCAGGGGCTTTCGGTGGTTCGAGGTTCGGTGTCCGGGAAGCGGAAGAAGCTAGAAACTTAGCACAGGTAAAATCACAAAGAATTTTTGAAGACTTATCAAGAAATTATTTACAAGCTCAACAAGCTCAAAGAGCAACGGCACAACAACTAGGATCATTGGGAAGTCAAACTTTAGGTGTAGCTCAAGCACAATCAGGTTTGGGATCTTTAACACAACAACTCGGTGGTGTAGATATAAACAGATTATTAAGTGTCGGTGGAGTTCAACAGCAACAACAACAAAATACTATAGAAGCAGCTAGACAAACTGAACTAGCAAGGCAACAAGAACCATTTAGAAGAGCAGGATTTGCTTCTGATATTTTAAGAGGAGTGCCTACTTCACAAATTCAATATACCTCTCAACCTTCTCCTTCACTCTTCCAACAGGTTGCAGGATTAGGTATAGCTGGACTTAGCACACTAGGTGCATTAGGGGGAACAGGAGCAGGCATTAGCTTGTTATCATAATGGCTATATTAGATAGACCCCTGTTTCAACGCCCACTGCCCACGGAACAACTCCGTATGTATGGTATCCCTGCCTTTGCTAATGGTGGTGTGGTTAATTATAACACTGCAGGGGAAATTAAAGTTATAGATGAAGAAATAGTTACTAAGCCTAATGGAGATATCGTTAGAGTTAGAACTATTGAACAAAGAACTCCTCGTGGAACTGTAACTAGAAAAATAGAAGAAGTTCTTGAACCTGCAACAATTACACAAGACAGTAGTATAAATCCTAGAAGTCCTAAAAAAGAACAAAAAAAAGAAGTGAATGAATCGAAGTCTAACTTAAGAGTAGCTACTGAAATGGAAGCAGGTGCAAAAAAATTAGCAGAATCTACTAGAACAAAAGAAGCAATTGTAGCTGATGCAGAAAAGAAAGAAGAATTAGATAACTCTGGTTTAAACAATACAGATTCTGAAAGAGATACATTGGTAGGTCTTGAAGAAATGGTCAAAGAAAGATCTGAGTTATATAAAAAGATTTTAGGAGATCCTAAAGAAGGATTAAAACAACAAGGTCTATTACAACTAGCACAATTTGGTTTAAACTTAGCTTCTGCTAAGGGAGGTAATTTTGCAGAGAAGATTGCAAATTCTGCTAAAGATCCTTTAACGGCTTTTGCAGCTTTAGGTAGAGAGTCTTTAAAAGATGAAAGAGCAATAGACATGCTAGCTATAAAAGCTACAGAAGACGAAATGGCTAGAACACAAAAGGTTGGAAATTTTGGTCAGTTGGTTCAAGACTTAATGAACACAAAAGGACTGGATAGAGCAGCGGCTGCAGCTGAAGCAGCTGAAATATATCAACAGAAGACAGGGAAAACTATCGCTGAGATGAAAGACGAAAGGTATTCAGAACTGTTAGTTCTTTATGAAAAAGAACTTGGTGTAGTTAATGAAGCTATTGAGGCGGCTGACGCTCAAATTAAAAAAGAATTTGGAACAGGTATGTTCCTAACTCCAGAAACACCACAAGAAGAACCTGAAGTGTCAAGGGCATAGGAGGCTAGGCTATGGCCATCTATGAATATAAAGGCGAAGAATTTAGGTTAAAAGAAGGTCTCTCACAAGATGAGGCAGAGACTAAAATTAAAAAATTTCTCCTTGAAGAAGAAGAGCAAAATAAAGAGGACAGGTCCCCTGGATTCTTAAAAGGATTTTTTTCAGGTATAGTTTCTGGTGCTATTAAAGTACCAGAGGGTTTTGTTTCTATTGGTGCCGAGCTAGTTGATTTAGGATTAGATACAGACACAGCCACAGGTGTTGAAGAATTTTTTGATAAGATAAATCCTTTTGAAGAAATAGCAGAGCAAACTGTTGCAGGGAAAATTACTGAAGGACTTATTCAGTTAGGTATACCGGGTGTTGCAGGTTATAAAATAGGAACAGGTCTTGCTAGGAAAGCTATAGCAGCGAAAAAAGCTAATAAGTATGCAGGGAAAGATGTCGCAAATAAAGTTAGAACAAGCAGGACGAGAGCAGATATAGATCAAGTTACTGGTAAAGCAGATCTTGGTAGAAAATTTAAAATAGGTGGAGCAGGATTATTAGGTTCTACTATTGGTGAAGGTATAGCTTACACAGATGACTTTGGAACTATTGGAGATGTTCTTGGTGGTCCTACAGCCACAGATCAAAGAGAAGGTGCTGAGGGTAGAGAAGAAGCGTTTAGAAGATTTACTAATCGTTTTAAATTTGCAGTAGAAAGTGGTGCCTTGGGTGCAGGTTTGGGCACAGTAATAGCAGGAGTATCCAAAGCAGCGAAAGCTTCTCCTTTAGCAAGACAGTTTGATAAGAGTCCTTTGCAAAGTGTAGTAGGAAAAGCATTAAATAAATTAACTCCCAACAGTGTTCTAGGTAAAAGAGCCTTTAATATTTTAAAAGATGGAGATCAAATAGCTACAACTTATGCTTTGAAGTCACAATTTTTTGTAGATAACTTAGCAAAGAACGCAGAAAATATTTCTAAACAAGCTTTAAAAAATGCAGGATCACAGAAAGAACAAGTATTTAATAAATTTCAAAAACTTTTAAATGACAGGCTAACTGACTTTGGTGATTTTAAAAAAGCAGATTTTGTTTTTGATGGTAAAGGAAATATTTTAAAAGAAGCAGTTCCTGAAGCCGCATACTCCACACCTAGAGTAAAAACAAAATTAAACGCAAAAGGAAAAGAATTTGAAGTAAACAATCCTGCTTATCAAAAAAGAGAACGCTTACATGATTTTATGAAGAATACTTTAAAAGCATCCGATGACGACATAAAACAATTTGAAGACTCATTACTAAACGCAAGGTATCAAATAGATTTAAATTCTTTAACCTTGGACAAACAATTATTACAACCTTTAATTAAAGAAGCTAGGGCAACTTTAAAAATTACAGGACTTGATGCAACTGAAGAAAAAATAGCTAGAGATGTTTTAGAAAATGCAGAGAAATTAAGTGATACTTTTACAAGTCAATTAGGTAAGTACGTTAATAGAGAGTACAAGTTATTTAAAAAAGATAAGGGTATAATTAAAAGTTTATTTACTGATGCTCAATTCAAACCCACTCAAGAAATAATGAGAAAAGCCGAAAGAGTTTTTTCTAAATCTATTGCTATGTCTTTTAGAAACAGTAATAAAACTAGAGCAAAAGCAACTGAAATCGTAGAGGCAAGAGCAGCGCAACGTCAAAAGAGTCCTATGGCAGGGAGAAGAGATCCTTTGATTGAGAGAGAAAGAAAAATAGGAAAACAAAAAGCTATTGAAGAACAAATTAAAAGAATGAGCGACGACTTTGAACTAAATAAAGCACCTCAAAAAGCGGTAGATGCAGTTAGATTAATTGTTAAAACTAAAGGTAAAACTTTATTTGAAGAGTCAGCGGCAGGACCAATAGGAAACTTTAGAAAATTTTTAAAAAGTGTAGACAACAAATTAGAGGTTGACGAAGATATATTTAAAAAGAGAACTGTAAAATCAAAAGCTGTTAGAGAATTATTGGGAGAAGTTGAAGATCCTTTCTTTAATATTGCTAATACCAACGCAAAACAATCTGAGATAATGGCTCAGCTAGCAACACATAATAAATTATTTCAAGATACTTTAAAACCTAGTGTTATACCGGGGTCAGGTAGAGGAGTTAAAAGCACTTTGTTTTTTGATTCTACTGCCGATGCTGAAGCAGCTATAAAAAATTTACCAGAATACAAAGATGTAAATGTAGATTTACGTGATGATATTGTTCAAATTGAAACTACCAATGGCACTCTTGTGCCTAGTGTTTTAGAAGGAAAATATACTTTCAAAGGTGTAGCGCAGGCTATTACCAACACTGACAAAATGATAAGCGAAAATACTCTAAATAATTTGTATAAGTGGATGGTCTTAGTTCCTAAAAGTTTGTCTCAACAAGCTAAAACTATTTATTCTCCTTTTACTCACGTTAGAAACGTAATATCTG
>CAACVD010000099.1_pt1 | contig 18458 bp, 29 predicted proteins | sample 2381771 | NCBI WGS metagenome assembly CAACVD01 (sample SAMEA5211965, study PRJEB30684) | marine metagenome | biome: Marine; feature: Epipelagic; material: Water | collected 2015-10-15 | depth 15 m | reverse complement strand
AAATGGTCAAATTTGATGAAAGATAAGTGTGAGAATGCTGAGGAGCAAGAAGCTCCGAGTGATGCTGGTAGCAAGGGTCAATTAGTAAATTTCTTAGAAGATTTCTGCACTGGCTATGCACAAGCGCAAACTAGAGATGAAATGATTTTGGGTAAACCTTGGACTGATGAAGAAAACGATAGAACATATTTTAGATCTGCAGACTTTCAAAAGTTTTTACAACAGCAAAGATTTTTAGGTTTTGATGGCAGAAGATTATGGAATGCTTTACGCAATTTGGGTGCAGAACATCACCAATTCTTTGAAAAGGGGAAAAACATACAATGTTGGTCTATACCTAAGTTTTCTGAGCAAACAGAAGATTTTCAAGTGCCAAAAATACAAAATCACAATGAGTCTTTTTAATGTTTAATGTTGAACCAAAAATTATATTGGGTGGTCCTGGCACTGGAAAGACAACAAAACTAATATCAATAGTTTTAAAAGAAATAAAAGATGGGGTTGAACCTGAAAGAATTGCTTATGTAAGTTTTACAAAACAAGCTGCATATGGAGCAAGGAAAAGAATAGATCTTACAGAAAAACAAACGCCTTGGTTTAGAACTTTACATTCAATGGCTTTCAGATTTCTAGGCATGACGAAAACAGAAGTTATGGATAACGAGCATTACAAGACAATATGCCAAATGCTAGGTATGAGTTACACAGGTCATATTGACTTGGATGGTCCTGCTAATGGTCCTGAAGGTAATAAATGTTTAGGCATGATTGAATATTCAAGGAATACTCTTACAGATCTTAAAAAATCTTGGCAAGATAATGCACACGCCATTGATTGGTTTAAACTCAAAAGGTTCTATGACACTCTACAAACTTATAAAAAAGATTTACAATTAATTGATTATTCTGACATGCTAGAAAAATTTGTTAATTTAGAATGCACTCTTGATGTTGATGTTGCAATAATTGATGAAGCTCAAGATCTAACACCACTGCAATGGCAAGTTTGTAAATTTGCTTTTAAAAAATCCAAAAGAATTTATGTCGGTGGTGATGATGACCAAGCTATTTATAAATGGTCTGGCGCAGATGTAGATAGCTTTATTAATCTTAAAGGTGAAACAGAAGTCTTAAAAAAATCTTACAGGCAACCAATCCAAGTTTTTGCTCAAAGCAGCTTAATTCTAAACAGAATTACAAAGAGAAGATTTAAACAATATGAGCCGTCAGATAGAGATGGCTCAGTATTTTGGCATAATCGAATAGAAGGCATAGATCTTTCTGAAGGTACATGGCTTTTATTAGGTAGAAATTATTACTTGTTAAGGCATTACGAAATGATGGTTAAAGAACAAGGTTATCTTTATCAAACCAAGGGACGTTTGAGTTATGACAAAAATTTAATTAGATCAATACAGTCTTATGAACGGCTACGCAAAGGAGAGCAGATACCCGGTTCTGATGCAAATATGATTTTAAAAAGATTAAAAATAAATAAAAAAGTCAATCCGCAGAAAATGTTTTTTGCTGAAGATCTAAATATAAACAAGTCTTTACAGTGGCATGATGCTTTCAAAAGTGTTGCACTAAAGGATAGGCAGTATTTAGTTTCTTGTTTGCGTAGAGGTGAAGACCCAAGAAAAGAGCCAAGAATTAGAATTGATACAGTACATGCAAGTAAAGGCGCTGAAGCTGATAATGTGATTGTCATGTCAGACTTATCTAAACAGTCTTATAATGGGTTACAATTATCACCTGATGATGAACATAGAGTGTTCTATGTAGCCTTAACAAGAGCCATCAACAATTTGCACATTGTCCAACCACAAACATCAATGTTTTATCGAATTTAGTCTGATTCGTTTTTTAAAAATTGTATTTTTATGTTCTTAAATTTCGCAGTTTTACGTTTGCCAAATTATTGAACAGCAATTCAGAGAAAAAGTCAAAAAAGCGTTTTTTTCATTATTTTAAAAATAATTTTTTAGACACTGTAACAAAAACTTTTACAACTCGCAGTGTTTTGTTCTGCTTTTCTAATTTTTGGGAGTTTTCGAAAAAACCCATATGATACAATAATGCTATAGAGATGAAAATCTTTAGCTGTTGAACATCGTGGGATAAATGATCTATTCATAAATAAAGGAGAAAATTATGAATAAACTAGATCAAAGAAGAATGGATAGTAATTATCGGGAAATTGATATTCTTTTAGAACATCATGCAAATTTAATTCCAAAAGTAATTACATCAACAGAGATTCTTAGGATTAAAGATCGGCTTTATAATAAGTTTGGCAAACATAGAGACGGCAAGACTAAGATTCATCATAACAAAAAGCATTACCGCAAATGTTGGGTGACTAACAGCTTACAAGGAGCATCAATTGACAAGGGATTACCAAGAATGATCCATGATGTATCACATAGAATTGATGAAATTAAACAGCGCAACTATGTAGATCATTACAAAGATCATAACTTGTACCAATCTCAATTAGAACTTGAAATGACAAGATGGGCTGTACAACAACCTGAATTTTGGAATGGTACTTATGCTAAAAAGCCAAAACTAAAACCTACTCAAGAAGAAAAAATTAAACAATTACAAAACTTGATAGGTAAATGGAAGACCAAAGAAATGAGAGCTTTGACTTACATTACTAAATACAAGAAAAAACTCTCAAGACTAGAAAACAAATCATAGATCATTTTCCCACGATGTACAATTAAACTTCATCTCCGTACCTAGACTCGCAATAAAATTCAAAACCTTTTAATTCCTCTCCATAAGCCAATATGTGAGGTGTAAGCAATTCCATTTTATTTTTTGAAATGTATTCATGACAATCCCAAGTATCGTCAAAAGTTTTAACTTTGTATTCTCTACCAAGAGTTACATCTGTGCCGTGAAAAGTCATAACAATGACTATGACAAACCACATTATTTAATCCACTTATCAATTATTTTTTTGCCAACATAGATGGACATGATCAAAGCAAGAATTAAGAAAAAGTCTAATGTATTTGACCCAGTATCTACTTCTACCTTACCTTTGTCAAAAGCAATTCTTTCATTGCCTATTATTTCAACAGAAGTGATCTCTTCCATTATTTTTTAAACTTGTTTAGAGTCGTAACTCCAAAACTTCCTCCAACGATTGTCAAAATAATTATCCAAAAATAATCGTTTGCTGATTTAAGTATTTCCCATCCTGCTGCCATCCATGGCTGTGTCCATGGTAAAAAATGCATAAGGATGATTGCTGTGAAAAACAGGGTTAAATATTCGTCTTTAAGACTATTCTCCTGCTGCTTGACTTGCTCTAATTGTACACCGATCTTTGCAACATCAACTTGCTTTGCTGCTTCAATCTCTTTTGCTTTTATAATTTTATCACGCTCAATTTTATGAGTAATTGCTCCGACAGTTTTTTCAGTGATAATTTTTGTAATCGGATTGTTAAGTAAACCACCACCAAGACCTAATAATGGTTTTATTAATAATAATGGGTTCACTTGCCTTGTCCTCGATATTTTTTAAAATTCCTTCTCTTGCTTTTATTCTTTGGTCGGCTTCTAATACTGTTGCCTATACTTGTTCTTTTCTTTGGTCCTGGCTCATGCGATTGATAAGTTTTTGCTTTTCTCAACTACATGCTCTCATTACATCAGACAAATCTTTTGCTCTGTTAGGAGTTTGCTTTGCCCATAAACTATCAAGCATTTGGTCTGCTGCTTCTGAATAGTCTTTTTCTTTTAATGCTTTCCACATCATTTTAAATTTCATGACACCACCTATACCAAGCTGAAATATCATTTCAATAATAACTTCTTTAGCTTTTTCATTTAAATCTATTCCACTCGTTAGAGAGTTAGCATGAGCTAAAGCATTATTGAAATCAGTTTTAAATACCAATTCTAAATGCTCTTTGTTATACTCTTTGTCTTCTTCCCAAGTTTCATCATCTCTACAGAAGTGACCATAACCGATTGTTTTAAATCCTAATGAATCTTTATAAACTTTTGGAACAAAACCTTCGTGGAGTTTTATTCTTTGCATTAATTCTTCGTACATTTTGTTCTCCTTACATTATGGAGCGAACAATCAAATAACACATTTGAGCAAAAACAGTGCCTCCTACAATCCAAACAAATTTAGTTAATCTGTCAATATCTGAAGCCATGTGACTTAAATGGTTATCTTTTAATAGATCCAATTTTTGATGCAGTAATTTGAGTTCGCCCTTGATTTCTATTATGGCTTCTTTGTTAGATTGTGCTGTGTTACGACTAGGCATTTTTGCTTTATATCTGATTTTATTCATGAAGTATATTGTTTTTTAATGATCATGATCATCATCCTCGTCAGCAAAGTAATCATGCCCATCAGAGTTAGGATTATTGGCTAATGCATACTCTTTTCCGTATATTTTGTATGTAAATATGTAGTTTAACGCTGTTATTTCGTCCTCTTTATGTGTATTTTTAGCAAAATTAAGGACTATATCATCATTTAATTCGTTCATAGGTATGAAATCAGACCTATCCCCCATGCCTATTTGTATAGTATCAAAAGGAATCCAAAACTCTTCTGTTGCTGATTTATCTTCTCTAGTTGCAGTTATTTCTACTAGAATATTTTTTACTATATTCTCTAATCTATCATATCCAGGCTCATCAAAAGTGCCAAATATAAAGTCTTTTAAAACCCAATTGTAATTAAAATCTGTAAACGGATAACTCATACTGAGAATTTATATGCCCTATACTGCACTGCTTTTGAAGAATTTAGTGTAACTCCATTTCCATCTCCTTGTGCGGATAGAACTATTGTTAAAGCATTACTGCCTGTGTAATTGATACCAAAAGCAAATTGAGATTTACTAGCATCACTAGTATATCTATCTATGTGACCTGCTTGAGAACTTAATGTAAAAGTTTCTATAACTGCAGAGTTACTGTTTGCTACTGAGGTTGGAGTTGTGTGAGTTGTGTTTGCACTTCCAAATGTAAATTGACTTGTGTCATCAATGAAAGCTAACTGCACTGATTTTACCTGACCAGTTCCACCTTGTATTCTTATAAAACCAAAATAGAATCCTGCACCAGTGCCTATTGATCCACAGTTTCTATTATTCATTCTGTTCTCAAAGAAGCTACCTAATGAAGATCCTGAAATAGTCGTACCCACTGATGGCAACACTAAGTCAGTTACAACAAGCCTGTCTGCTGCGATTGTTGATGCTGCAATCTTAGCACCTGTAATAGTATTGGCTGTAATTTTATCTGCAGTAATAGCATTTGCTGCCAACTTAGCAGTTGTAATAGCTGTGTCAGATATTTTGGTTGTAGTAACTGCACCTGTGCCAAGTTCGTCTGCAGTAATAGCACCAACTGCAATTTTATTAGCAGTAATTGTATTCGTAGCAATTTTATCTGCATTAATAGCACCTGCATTTACTTTATCAGTTGTAATAGCACCATTGGCAATAAAAGTTGTACCAACTGCACCAGTGCCAACAAGACTACTTATATTAGAAGTTGTAACAGTATCTACAGTGGCAAAAGATCCAAGTGAAACTGTTCCATTGCTTACTATACTACTACCACCTTGAGTAACATCCAGTTGTCCTGAAGCTGGTGTCACTGCTATCCCATTCACATCATTAGGGAAAAATGCACTAGCATTACCTGTAAAGTCTGTTGATCTAATCCAAAACCTTTGCTGTGTACCTGCCGTTAGGTTTTGTCTAGCAATATTCATAACCTGTCCTGGAGATCCTGCCACTGAAAAATTAATAGTAGAGTTACCGCCAGAGTTTGGATTACCCGTTCCTGTTCGCATAACAAACTCTGCACCTCTAAAGTCAGTTTCACTTGGATTGGTAAATGTTAATAATGCTCCTTCACCTATTGCTGTTCCTGTCAAGCCTGTATATGCAGATGGAGCAGTTGTGTCTGCTGCAATAGTTAAATTACTTGATGTTGCTGCTGAACTTCTTACTCCTAAAACAGACACGCAAGTTACTTTACATCTGTAAACACGACCTACTATTAGTCCACCAAAACGAGTTGTTGTTACTCCTTGTTGAACATTTTGAGTATCTACAGTTACAAAAGAGCCACTAAGTTGTGCTTGTAATTGTATCTCTGAATGTGAAATAAAACCACTTGTGCTTTCTGCAAAAGATAGTATTGCACTTGATAAGAATGTTCCGTCATTGTTTAAATCTCCTGTATTAGTAAATGAGCTGATTACTGGAGTTGATACTGATCTAAATGTTGGTAAATTAGTGTCAGGAGTTGGATCGACAGTTACTGCATCGGCAGAAGGATCAAAATCATAAGCAGCAGATGTATCTTCTCTAAGAGTTAAAACACAATGCAATTGATTTTTGTCTGAGCCGAAATTTACTGCAACAACTCTAAAAACTTGATTTGTAAATCCTAATCTTGTTGATGTTATATCAACTCTATCATTAGGAACTAAACGCAAACCTTTTAAATTAGTAGATATATTACATTGCAATTCATTCCTTCCTTGAAATAAAACAGTCTTTGCAATTCTTTGTGCTTGGCTACCTGCGATACACATAGATAAAGGCACATCTTTTATTATCTCTAATCCGTCTTCTGTAACAAAACTACTCTGAACAAATGCAGGGAAGTCAGCTTCTTGCCAACCATTTTCAGGACCAACAAAAACTCCTTTCACTCCGTTAAATCTATCTTTTCTAGATATCTTAGTTTGTATCTCTATTGGACCGATTATATCATCGTCAGTCAAACTTAAAGACGAATTTGCAAATGACGCTGGTGACATTCTAAATACACCACCTGTATAAGTAAAAGTTCCTGCACAAGATGTTAATATATTTGTAACATTAGTTTCATGAGAAGCATCTGATAATAAAGTTCCATCACAACCATATCTAATTTCTTTAGTTCTTTCTGCTGTTATACTAGAACTTGATGATGGTAGTGATGTTGATCTGTTTCTCCAGTTTGCTTGACTAGTTGCTAATCTAAATGCTTGGTATTTACTAGAGACAGCACTATCATCATCAGGATGATATTGAGTTAATCCGTCACCTAATATTACATAATAAGCTGTCCCACCAAAGGTTAATTCATCACCATCATGCAATGTTACAACAGTTCCATCATTTATATAATAATTTACTGAAGCTATTGATTGAACTGTATATGTATCAGATATATTGGCAGCATCATCTTTATGAGTAAACCAAGAGTGTGCTACTGATCCTGATGCAATTATATGAGTATTGTCAATCTCTGAAGACGCTGCACCCAAACCAAATTTAGTATCTTGCATATAATCAGCAAAAATATATGCAGGATTATTTGAGTAGTGTGTTGCACTCCTATTATAATCGTATATTTTTTTGCCTCTAACTAAGGCAGAAACCATCGGAATACCATTAGGAAAACTATCAGAATCAAAGTTACATTTAACACATATACATGCTATGCCTTTAAATTTATCAGTCGTATTTAGTGATGTATTTGTGCTAAAATCACTCGGTATTGTTTGAGTTGTAGTTCCAGGAAGAACTTGTATGTGAACTTTGCCATCATACTCTGAAGGATTATTGGCAGTTCTAAAACCAGTAAATGGATCTCCATTAAATGTAACTGGCGTATCACCAATATACAAACGCATGACTCCATCTATTTCATGGGATGCTATTCCGATAACCATGTATAAATCTTGATCATTGTTTGCTGTCTCTATAAATAAAACAACTCCTGATACTTTTGATGTTCCGTAAATTGTTCTTCTAGGGTGAGCAGGTTGCTTAATCATTTGCTTTCGCTCTTGCATGCCCATATTTATATCAGGCTTGTCCATTAATTTAGGTAAAACTAATGCTGTAACTAAGGTTGTTACAAATGCCATTGCAAAAACTGCTGCATAACTTGCAACTGCTACACCAGTTACTACTGCACCTATTGCTGCTGCACCGACTGCTGCTGCACCTGCTACTACTGCTACTACTACTGCCTGTGGCATTTAAACTCCCCAAACATATTTAACTCTAGCCATTGGCACTTCAACTAAGTAATCTTTTTTAGCATTTACATATGCATATCTACCAGTATCATTTACCACTCCAGTATAAAGGTCTTTTTGATTTGGTAAGTCCATAAGGACAACATCTCCAATCATAGTTCCACCTAATGATTTTGGCTCTCCTAAAAAAGAAGCCCAAAAACCAATTAATCCGTTATACTTGTAAAATTTTCCGTCCAATCCTTTCATGCCTGAAGATAGTGATTTATATGCAGATTGTTCATCTTTATATAAACTTTTAAAATTATCCATTGGACCATAACCAGTCATAGCTTTAATACAATCAGAAGCAAAACAGAAACAATCTGTTTCACCCCAAACAAATTCATCTTTTTCATATTGATCAAAAACTTTATTAAGTTTATCTTGCCAATCTTTTTTCCTAGTTACGCTTTTAAATTGCATAATTATCTACCCCAAGATATTTCTTTGTTTTGTAAACCTGCAATAAATCTTAAACTATCATCACTAGATTGATCTATTTTTTGATCTTCCTCTGTATACCTTCTGTTGCGTCTTTCTTCTAAAGCTATAATTCTATTTTCAACTTTAAGACTTACTACTAGCTCTGAACCACCATCTGCTATGTTCATAGTGTCAGCTTGACCTTTATAAACAGTGAAAGGATCTGCAATAATAGTATCGCCTGTAGAATTTTCAGACAAGAACCCCATGAATACTGTAACAGGTGAACCTTGATAAGAGTCTGTAAGCATAGTTCCTAGCAAAGAAGAAGGAACTCCTGATAAACTTAATTCTATTCCTGTTGCTTTTAACTCTTCACTTTCTTCTACACGACTAACTCCAATAAGATTACCAAGTCCTGTGTAAGTTTCTGAACTTATAGTTGCTTCACCTAAACCAGTCCACATCCTTAAAGTGCCTGAAGGAAACTCAATCTTTACTGCAAAAAATGCTTTTACAGTTTCATTGTCTAATTCATTTGATATATTTGTTGTAAGAACTCTTGTCATTAAAATGCCTGAGTGCAACTAAAAGAGAAACCATAATTACTTGCTCTGTTTGCAGACCAACCCATTGCATCTGCATCCATTCTAAATATAGCTTTTGTTCCAGTTAATTTTATAGCAGTATTATTAGCAACTGCAGCACTAAGTGCAGGCTCAAAGTGAACTGTTGCTGCACCACCAGAAGCTGTTGCTGTTGCAGAAACTAAATGCAAGGTGTTTGCTCCGTCTGCACCAATCTGTATGTAATCGCCTTTGATTATCGTTCCATTATTAGTAAATCCGTCTAATGCAATTTGAGTAGCAGTAGCATTTGCTGCACCATTTGTTAAAATTGTTCCTGTCGCTGTTCCTTGTAACTGTTGTCCGTCAGGATCTCCAAGCAAGAATGTACCTTTGCGACCTCTTAATTGAGTTACAAAGACTGACCAATTATTCCAATCAGACCTTTTCATAGGTGGCAATGTAAAACTTGCTCTCCAAAGTGCATAAGGAAACTCATGAACTTGTTGCTTACCAGTGAATGGAGATATCGTAAATCCTGACTGTCTAACTAACTCAAAATTAGATTCAGTAAATCCTGGAGTTGTTGGTAATGACAATGGATAACTTGGATTTGACATTAGCTATTGCTTAAAGCAGATCTAAATCCGCCACCTCTTTGTTTAGTATCAGCAACTGCATTCAAAGTCTCTCTCTTAATTAAAGGCATCATATTTAAAACTTCTGCTCTTACTGTAGGTGTAACTCCAACTGCAAAATTATTATTTTGAACGACTGTAACACCTTGTCCACCACTCATCATGCCTTTTGAATCATTTGCATTTATTATGCTTCCTGCAGTTCTTGGCATGAATATCTCTGGACCTCTTTCTCCAACTAGCATAGGTTGATTGCTACCAATAGCACCTCCTGATGCAGATGCAGCAATTGGTGTATCTGTTGGTACACCTAAAGCAGTTCCTACTCCTCCCATAATTGCATTTTTAATTTTGTCGAATATAAGCATTTTTAATATTGCTGTTGCTAAGTCAGCAACGAAACTTCTCAACATGTCTTTCATTACATCTTTTAAATTTTTAGTTCCGTCTATAAGTCCTACAATAGAATTTTCCATAGTTGAAAATGCATTATTCACTGCTCCTTGAACTGCATTGTAACTTTTTTGAAGTTGCTCTGTCGCCATTGCATGTTTTCTAACTTCTTCAACCATTTGATCAACTGCTTCTTTTTGGCTTTTCGTCATTGTTTCAAACAATTTATCTCCGTCTTTAAATATTTCATTAAGGATTTGTTGTTTAAACTTTAAGGTTTCTAATGCTGCACCAGTCTTGCCTGTTTGAATTTGTAATGCTTCTTGACTTCTTACTGCTCTATCGACTTTCTTTTTCATGTTTGTCATGACTAATGATAACTCTTCTGCGTCTTTAGATGTCTTTGGAAGTAAATTAGGATTTGCAGCTTGATTAGGGATAATATCACCCATCCTTAAATCTTTAATTCGTTTATTTAGTCTTTCTATGCGGAACTCTAAAATCTCTAAATTCTTTTCATTTTTTCTTTGTGAAATTGCGTCTGTTATAGCAGTGCCTCTTACAGAGGGTGTTTTTTCTGCATCCTTTATTTCTTTTTTAAGTTTATCCCTTTCTAGTAATATCATATTCAACTGTTCAATAGCTGCATCTTCATCTAAAAGATCAACATCAAGTGCAGGGAAAAGATTTGCAAAAGCAAGTACAGCATTTTTAAATAAGTGTAATAGTGTAGTTCCGCCAAGCATTTCTTCTTGGAAAAGGGTAAACTTTCTTGACAATTCATCAAAAGCACCAGCCATAGTAATTTCACCACTAGATCCTGCCATAGCACGAGCAACACCTCCTGCTTGACCTTCAATTGCTGAAAGTATCATGTCCATTGCTTCTGCTGATCGTCCTGTATCACTTAAAGCATTAATTACTTCTTTTTGTGATTCTGTGAAACTTACACCAGATCTTCTTAACATTGATAATCCAATTCTCGGATTTTCTAAGGCTTTACCAAGTTGTAATACTGCTGATTTTAAATCTGTACCTAAGATTGCTGCTAAATCACCAGCTACATGCATCGATCTACCAAATGCATCTCCTGTTACAGCTTTGAATGTAAGCATAACCCCTGATGCATCACGAACTTGTTGCACACTAAATAAAGTGTCTTTAGCCATTCGTCTTGAGAAATTCTCTAGTTCATTTGCAGTCATGCCTGCAGCCATACCAGTAGATTTGACAAGTGCTTGAAATTTCATCATTGCCATTTCTGCTCTCATTGCACCTGCTACAAATGATTTAAATGCTGCAATTATTCCTGCCATAGCCAATATGAATGCACCTGCAATAAATCCAGCACTTCCCATTAAAGCGCCAAAGGAACGCATACGACCTGCTACAGGACCAAGTGGACCTTGTAGAGCAGCAGTTGCGGTTGCTGCATTACTCATTCTTTTTGAAAATGCACTTGATGCCTTGCCTGTTTTATCCAGGCTCTTTTTCATTTTATCAGAAGACTTCTTGACACTTGAGTCAGCTTTTTTCATCTTGGACTCAAGATCTTTAATATCTGCTTTTATCTTTACGACTAATTCGTCAATTGTAGCCATTAATCAGGAAACCTCGTCATTAAATCCTCTAATTCATCACTTGTTACAGGGTTGTTATTCTTTTGACCAGCATGGAATTCATTATGACAATCCATAGCAGCTTCAAATTGCTTATAGCTCATACTCCAAAATTCAGATGGTGAAATGTGCAATATCCCAACTGCTATTCCATACCATCTAGAAAATGGTAAAAATTCTATTGGTCTTGGTTCTCTTCTTGTTCTAAAGGGTTATCACTTGCCTCTTGCAATCCCATTGATGTAAGTAAAACATCTGAAACGATTGTTAAACAGCTAGAAAAGCCGTGTTGTAATACCATATTACCAACAGCTTCATAAGTGAACTTACCACCTGCACCTGTTAATGCTTCGTGTAAAATAACAGTGACATTATTTATACCAATGTTACCAGCACCAAAACCATTAACTATTTTCATAACAGGCTCGTTAAGTCTTGCTTCTATATTAGATAAATTTTTAAAAGTTAATTTAAACTTTCTGTTTTTACCTGCAAAATTATATTCTAAAGCACCTTCTATATTATCAAATTTCTCTTGACTCATCTTTAATTTCTATCTCCTTTTTCTCTTTTGGTTTGTTCTTTTTGATTTGAACGATGTCCAAAACAGTCAATTCATCATGTCTAGATATGACTGCTCTAACATAAAAGTAAGCATTACCAACTTTCACTTTATCATCCAAATTATATTTTTTATCTTTATCAAATGGTAATTCTATTGAGCCAATGCCATTAACGACTTTAGCCATAGCATCAATTTCATCACCATTGATAGTAATTGATTGTTTGCTCCACGGCATAATAACCTCCCTGTTATGTTAGTTATTATGCTGATGTGTGAGTAATTTGACCAGAAGACTCTAATGTTAAAGAGTATGTTTCTTCGCCATTGAACTCACCAGCTCTTTCATAACTGGTAATTTGAAAACTACCAACTATGTGATCACCATCACCAAATAGAAGTTTGTAAGTGTCTATTGAGCCTTTTTGCGCTCTTATTCTTATATCGTTTTCAAGAGCCGAGTCAGTAAAAACACCTGAAGCTGTCATTGACATACTACTAACTCCTCCACCCTCAAGTAGCGTTCTTGCTTTAGTAGCACCGCCGCTTACTAGTGGATCAGAGTCTTTTGTTGTAATATCAACCACTTCGCCATTGATTGTCATAGATGTAGAACGAAGCCCAGCAACTGTGCTTTCAGATCCACTTAGTGTCGCTTTTAAAAGTAACGCACTACCTTTTTGTGCAGCCATAATTAACCTCCTAGTTAAATTTTCGCTTAATTTAAATGTAATTCTGCAAACGTCCACGCTTGCTGTGGTTCTAGATTGACCAATATACTAAAAATCAATCGCTAAGTATAGTTCTAAATCTTTGTACGCCATGATAAGTTAATCCGTCATTTTCTTTAATAACATCATGAAATTCAAAACGGGTGTTTATGTGATTCGCACCTGTAACTGTGAGTGTTGACTTGTGTAAAAGTTCATACACTCTTGCCATAATTTGTTTTGCCTCTTTTCTGCCTCTATTTCTAGAAAATGTATGGATTACAAGAGTAAATTCATTAAAATCAATGTCTTTTGTGGAACTATCATCAGTCATAGTCTCTTCTCCTATGACAACATACGGAAATTCAGTGCCTTGTGGCACATGATCATGAATTGTAACACTAAGTGTGCTTGTAAGCGTAGAATCTCCATTTAGAGTGCTAAAAATTGCTTTTTGTAAGTTAAAACTGTGATCTGTCATTATTTTGTACTGCTTTTTGTTGCTGATTGCATTGCTTTTTTAATTCTATCCTTAATTTTTTTCTTATTTTTTTCCATAGCTGGGAACATATAGGGTCTAGGCAACATTTTACTAGTTCCAAACTCTAAAAATTTTGAATATGTAGAACGACTAGCGATTTCACCGCCCATGTTATCACTATCCATCTTTCTTTTAATATTATTAACTAGAAAACCAGTATCAGTTGCAGGGGGTTGACCTGGCGCTGACGCTTGGTGAGTTCTTTTGGGTTTGTACCTTTGATAAATTCTACCTGATGGACTACCTTGAGATATGGATTTTTTTGCATGTTTCTCAACATCAGCAACACTTTTAAACACTGCATGCTGTATCAGTTGTTTCCCTTTGGCAGATATATTTTTAATCTTTTTGCTTATGTTTATTTCTCCAACAATTGTTGTTTTTATATTACTCATGCTGATATTGCTACGTTTTCCTCTGCTTCAATTTTAAGAAATCTATTTTTTTCTTCCAAGTTTAGAATGGTTCTAATGTTGAACTCTCGGCTACCAAAAACTATTTTACTAGAATTAGCAATAGTTATGTCATCTCTATATCTAATGAATATTTCATGTGTTATTGGATTTTCTATTTGCATGGCTTGTGATCCATCTGAATATTGCTCTGAACCTTTGACAGGTGTGATTGATGCAAATACACTAGCTGTGTTACTATATGCTTGAGTAAATCCTCCTGCATCGTCAGTTGTATTTGTTGAGTTTTGTATAGTAATTAAATGTCTCAAATCTCCTATTTTTGGCTTATTCTTCATTTAATAATCTTCTCGCAATGCTTTACACCTGTTTTATCAATAGACATTTCACAATTTTCTAATGTACATGTGTATTGAACTTGATTGCCAGCGTTTCTCTCAGCAATCCGTTTACCTTCTAAACAAGCACCAAGATTTTCTTGATGATACCAACCTTCTATAGTTTTGTTGCCTCCGTCATAAACATAAAGACTAAGTATAATAACTGACTCAATAAGTCCCATTTTTTTCCTCCAAAGTAATTATTCTTTCTTCATGAAATTGAATTGTCATATCATTCTTTTGTATCATTGGAATCTCTAATTCCATTTGCTCTTTTAACTTGTCTTGATTTTTAGATATAAATTCGACAAGCATAAATAACTCTTGTATCTGTGGAGAAACCATGTCTCCTTTGGGGACTCCGTCTATAAACTCATTTGCAGCATCTAAATCTTTAGTTATTAGCTGTAACTCTGTTTCTATAATATTAAGTCGCTCAATGACTCCAAACCCGAACCAAGCACCCACAGCAACAGCACCAATAATGCTGAGTAGATTACGCATTGGCATCGAGATCGATGTGTCTTCACTTATTTTCACCTTTAATCCCTATGTTTACCTAAATTAATTAAAGAAGCATAATACTCTTCTGCTCTTTGTTTATCATGAACACAGTTCATGCAAGGACAACTAGGACATTTGCTACCATTAGAACAATGACAAGAATGATCACAATTCTCACAAAGATAACTTTTTTTGCTCATTTATCCTCCAATAATATTAGAAAACCTTACAACTCGATATGGCTGCAAAATTGTTGCTAATGTCATAGGCACAGGGATTTGTCTTTGCTCTATGTACAATTCACGATTTTCATACAAATGTGAAGTGTATAATCCAATTGCCTGCTTAATAGCTTCAGGGACATCTTTAGGTGCAGCTCCATAGCCTGCATCAAATCTTATAATAAATGCATTTGCTACTCTAAGACTTGCTACATCTGGTAATGTTTGACTTCTTCTTAAAACAATTTTTGCAGGGTTACTAAAATTGTCTAAATAATAATTACTTGATGCATATGTCGTTTCAGTGTCTGCATCATTAAAATATTTAAAAGAACCAATCGATACGACAGGTGATTTAGGAATAAATATATGGTTTTGTGTTTTTTCCATAAATGCACCTGTACTAAACCCTTCTATGAGTTTGTCGTCCTGAGCATATGGAATACGATCCAAGGCAAAATCAAAGGTCTTAGTTATAAAAGATCGTCCTGTATATTCTTCTAGTGTCTTTATTGAAGTTTTAAGCATCATGATCAACTCTGCATCTTGATCAAAATTGTCAGGATCAATACGCAAGGTTTGTTTTATTTCATTTAAAGTAACAGGTAAAACATTTGTTTCTGTAACTACTTTTATCCCAGCCATTAGTGTAATGTCCCTTTATCTATATCTGAATCATAATCAGATAATTCTCCATGCATTTCTGCATCTCTTAAAACCATTAATTGAGCAGCATAGATGCCCGCAACTTCTTTAGATGGAAATCCTATAACCTCAAATGTTATACTTGCTTTACCATTATCATCTTCATCTATTCTCATAACTGTTTGTAATTTAAAATTCATATTATGTTTTCAAAGGATGACCAGATGGGAGTAAATCTTTGTCAAACTGTCCTGATCTAAATCGTCCCGTTCTGACAGCAAACAAAAATGCATTTACTCTCGCATATGCCCATTGCTCTTCGCTCCTTACGTTTGGTCTAACTGATTGAGGATTAGTTCTATATGCGCCAATACCTCTTCTAAAAACAGCGCTTAACATTCTTAAATTTACTTTTTTGCCTTTTTTATCGCCATGCTTTTCATTATGATCTTTTACTTTGTTTTTTAATCCTTCTTTAACTGCAGCAGTAAGCTGTTTCTCTTCATCTACAATTATATCTTCCTTTGATTCATTTTCAATTTGATCTCTCTTTTTGCTAGACCAAGTAAAACCTGCATCTCCTCCCCATAAAGCCCAAGCGATACGACCATTAGAAGGATAGCCATCCTCTCCAGGTCTAAAACCTTCGGCTCGTTTGTCAACCTCATGTCTTTTGAAAAAAGAATACATTCTTTTTACAGTCCTTGGTGATAATTTTTCTTTTTTAGCAAGTTGATTTGCTCTTGCCATTCCTACTAATGTGCCACCTCTTCCAAATTCTTTTCTCCATTCTAAGCCTTTTTCAGCTTCTTTTGCCATGCCATCAGTTGGTGTAAAATCTATGTCGCTAATAGCCTTATCTTCTTCTTTTGGATAATCTTCAGTTATTGGAAGTGACTTTTCGTCTTCATCATCGCCAATGCTCTCTCCTGCAAGACTAATAGGCATCATCGCAGCAGAAACAAATAAGGTATCACCACCCTTTATTGGGTCAAAACCAAGTTTAGATCTTGCTTCATTACGAGTTAGTATTCCTGAATTCACGCCTTGTACAACAGAATCAAAAACCCTTTTACGGCTTTCAGCCATAGCAGGAATGCTATCAATGTCGTATTCTAATTTAAGGTCATCTCCAAATTGTGGTGTTAGCCACTCATTTAAATCAGATTGTATTCTTCTCAATATTGGAATAATTGTCTCTTCATACAATGCTAATCTAGCTTCAGGCATATTGTTATATGTTTGTGCATCAGGAATGCCGACTAATTGTGCAGGAACTCCAAAACATAAAGCAATGTCAATCGCTGACATTTTTTTAAGAACTGAGAAATCCATGTCTTTTGGAGACATTCCCATTTGTTGAAAACTGAAATCACCTTCTAGCAGCATCGGTCTGCCTGCATTATTAGTGCCTCCAAATCTATTTTCCATGTCAGATATTATCTGAGATCTTTGAGTATCACTTAATTGTACTGATGACCCTGTTTCATCTTTCGGTTTAAATATTACTGCACCACTAGGTCTTGCTCCATTTTGTAATAAAGAAACATTATGTTTATTAGTAAGGTTATGACTATCAATGTTGCTAGCTGCAGCTACTAATGGTGACAAGCCTAAATAATCGCTTTGTGGATGAAATAATTTAAAGTGTTTTACAGCAGAAGCTCCTGTGATTTGATCAACATTATATTCTGAAATAACTTTACCCCCAATAGTGTAAGAATAAGAGGCTGGTAGATTGCTTTGACCGGGAGTTATCTTAATTCTGTCTGGTCTTAAACAATACAATTCTTCTGGCGGATTGTTTTCTTTACCTGATCCAATAATGTAAGAATTGCCTGCTAATAATAAGAAACTGTATAGAGACTCGAACAGTTCAACATACCCTTTAGTAGGTGATGGTTTTTCAAGTAAATCAAGCAAAGGGTGATCGTCAACATTAATCTTACCTCTGAAAAGTTTTAATTTAACACCTGCTGCACCTTGAGATATTTCATTAATACATCTAAATGCAATGGCATTATTTTCATAACCTTCTTTGATAAGATCTTCATAACTATACCTTTGACCAGCATCAGCGCTGACTGTGTTTAACATAGCCATGCTTGTATGCTGTCTTTTGACCTCTGAATTCGCTGGTCTAAAGATATTTCTTATGTTGTCAAGTACGCCCATTTATTCCTTTTTATCTTCTTCTGGTTTTTCAAAACTTTCTTTCATTAAGTTTATATACTTTTGTGCTGCAAGATCCATGCCTTCAATATCCATAGTAACTGATTGCAATGTAATCTCTAAGTTATTTTTCTTCTGACCTATTGCTCTTAACACACTTGCGATGCGTTTTTGATTATCGTTTAAATCAGACTCTTTGTACTCTTTACCATCAAAAGTAATCATTGGTTCTTCTGACATATTCTACCACTCCTTTGTTTTATTGGTTGTTACTGGGTTTTTACTAGCTTCTATTTGTATATCTAGATTTGCTTTCATTTCGTCTTCAGTTTGATCAGAGTTATCAATAACACAAGTAATACAGTTTTCTTTAGTCATTGAATCAAAATCCATATCAGCACCATCACAAGAGCCATAAGATCTTGCACTATGCTCACCATCAACTGCATTTAATGACCAGTGAATTGTTTTTACTTTATTATCTGAGTCTGTCTCAAAGTTTGGAAATGACCAGTTATATTCTGTTGCCATTTTTATCTCCTTTTTAATTAGTTAATTTATATTCTCGTTCTATTGGTTCTTAAATACTTAT
>CAACVD010000524.1_pt2 | contig 18477 bp, 20 predicted proteins | sample 2381771 | NCBI WGS metagenome assembly CAACVD01 (sample SAMEA5211965, study PRJEB30684) | marine metagenome | biome: Marine; feature: Epipelagic; material: Water | collected 2015-10-15 | depth 15 m | reverse complement strand
ACCGCTGCATCGTCGGTAATAACGGTGGGGGGCTGCCTGATCCAAACGCCGGCAGAGGTTTTCGGTCATCCTACATTCTAGATATAAAACCGATCTTCCTTTGGCTATACTATTTACAGCAGCTATAGGAGACTAAATGGCTAAGAAAAATTACGTCCTTGACACAAGCGTATACCTAACAGACGCAGACGCACTGTTCAAGTTTGACAATCACGACATCTTCATTCCTCTTAAGGTTCTTGAAGAAATCGATAAGCATAAAAAGCGTCAAGATTCTGTTGGAATTAGCGCTCGTAAAATTATCAGAACCCTTGATGAAATGCGCGCTAAGGGCAGCTTACAAAAAGGTGTAAGGCTTGGCAAGGGCAAAGGTGTGCTCAGGGCTGTCTCTTATGAAGTTTTAAAAGATGTTGTCTTTCCTTCTGATCTCGACCTAAGCATACCAGACCACATGATCATTGCATCAGCGATGGCGGTACGCCAAGAGTCTACGCGCAGGACTTGTGTTGTGTCTCGCGACATCAATATGCGTGTTATCTGTGACTCAATCGGTATGCCATCCGAAGACTACATCACTGAGCGCGTTGTTCACTCGTCAGATGAATTGTACTCTGGCTTGGCCATACATCTTGTGGATGATCAGATAATTGATCGCTTCTATGACGATAAAGACATTTTGATTGAAGAGGACGAAGTAGAGGAACAATGGTATCCAAACCAGTATGTGCTAATGGTATCCAACGCCAATGAGAAAAAGACATGTTTAGGACGCTTCTACACCCATTTCCAGCCCATAAAAAAAGTTATCCACTCTACGATACCCGATTGGAAAATATCTTCAAGGAACAAGGAGCAGGCGTTCGCAATTGACCTTCTTATGGACCCCACGGTAAAGGTTATATCACTTGTCGGACGGGCTGGCTCTGGCAAGACCCTGTGTGCAATCGCAGCAGGACTCCAACAGACAATTGGTTTGAGAGAGAATCACTACGACCGCATGATTGTTTCTCGCCCTGTCCAGCCGCTTGGCAAAGACATTGGCTTCCTCCCTGGCACCATGGAAGAGAAAATGCTTCCCTGGTTGATGCCCATACAAGATAACCTGCAATTTTTGGTCGGAGGGGACAAAAAAACCCTACAAATGTACATGGAAAAGGGTAAAATAGAAATAGAAGCTCTGACCTATATTCGTGGTCGCTCGATAGCAAATGCGTTTATCATCATTGACGAAGCACAGAACTTGACAGCACACGAAATCAAGACAATTATGACCCGCGTAGGCGAAGGAACCAAGATAGTGCTCACAGGCGACATTGAACAGATTGATAATGTCTACGTGAACGAGACCTCTAACGGTCTTGCACACGCTGTTGAAAAATTCAAGTTCTACCCACTCGCTGGTCACGTTACATTTACAAAGGGCGAGCGTTCTGAAGTCGCAACATTAGCATCGAAGATATTATGATATTTATAATTTTCCAAGTTCTGACTGGCATACTTGCTGCATCGTTTATTGAATGGACAGTTCATAAACACATTTTGCACGAACTCGGTAAAAAGAAAGTTTCAATATTTTCGTTCCATTGGGGCAAACACCATGCTGCTGCTCGGCGTAATGGATTTGTAGATAGGAGCATATCTGGCAGAGAAGCTTTCGGAGTTTTTAGTCTTTGTGTTCTTGCTCTGCCAATTTTGTTCTTGCTTCCTTTTACTTATTGTGTTATGTTGTTACATGCTGCCACCTACTATGTTGTACATACGGCAGCACATCGATACCCAAGCTTTGCTAAAAAGTGGCTGCCATGGCACTATGATCATCACATGGGCAAGAACCAAAACATGAACTGGTGTGTTGTGCATCCACTAGCAGACTACATAATGAAAACAAGGATAAAATATGACTACGAATAAAAATGAAGTTTCCATTGGAGACAATGTCAACGTGGGAGCAAACGTTGTAATTGCCGCCGAAACTCCTCTAAAGCAGATCTTATTGGAGTATGTCGGCAACAAGTATGCAACACCAGAGGATGAAGGCGAGTTTGAAGTCACAGTTCAGATGATTGTAGAAACACTTGCACATGAATTCCCAGAGTTTGTCATGATTATGGCAGAAGAGAACTGGGTGAGAGGATATCAACAAGGGATAGACGATGCCACTAAGCTACCTCAAACGCCGCCAGCAGATGCTTGAGCAATCAAATAATTTTTATACACCCTCGGGCATTCATGTCTATACTAAAGATGAGATGATGAATGATCTTGTTGATTTGGAAGGAGTTGTTTCAAAATTAGAAGCCACCCTCCCAGATCATCTAAGAGATGGTGTAGAGATGATTATTGTTGGACAATTTGATGAATTTGCCGAAAGGGATATAAACGCTTTCTACAAGGATGGTGCCTTATATGTCTCTAATTTTCAAAGCGATAACAACGATCTACTTGATGACTTAATTCACGAAACAGCACACTCCGTTGAAGAACAGTATGGCATGGAGATATACGCAGATCAAAAAATAAAAAATGAGTTTTTGAGAAAGCGTGAGCATCTATGCAATATCCTGTCAAAAATGAATATGGCCACAGACAAACAAAGATTCATGGACACTGAATACGAACAGGAATTTGATGAATACCTCTTTAGTGATGTGGGTTATGACAAACTATCCGAAATATTAAAGGGCGTTGTGGTGACTCCATACGCTATGACTTCGCTGCGTGAATATTTCGCAACAGCGTTCACTGAGTTCTACTTTCAGCCGGACTCCCATAACTACATAAAGAAGGTATCTCCAGAACTTTACAAAAAATTAGTCCAGCTTCATCGCATCGAAGACGCTTGACATTTGTACAAGAGGGTGTTATATTAGGGGTATAGGAGATTACTATGCCCCATATTTCGTTCTCGGCATTAAAAGATTGGAACACCTGCGCTTGGTATCATAAGCTAACGCGCATTGACAAGGTAAAAGGCTTTACTGGCAACGCCTTCACAGCATTTGGAAATGCCATCCACGATGTCTGCGAGAAAAAGCTGCTCAAAGAACAGATAGAAGAGGAAGATTACTTCCTCGAAAGGTTTGAACATTTTCTTGGCACCCTTGATGAAGAGCCCGATCAAAAGCTTGTCTCAGATATGCGCTCTCAAGGTAAAGCTATTTTGCCTGAGATTGAAGACGCCCTTGAAGATTACTTCGGAGAGTATGAAGTGCTTGGATCTGAGATTCCACTTGACGAGCCGATTGAAGATGAGGACAAATTTATTTTTAAGGGCTATATTGATGGCGTCATTGCCACACCCGATGGTAAGGTTCACATATTTGACTGGAAGACTTGCTCTTGGGGCTGGGACGCAAAGCGTCGTAGTGCCCCTATGACTACTTACCAGCTTACCCTTTACAAATATTTCTTTGCCCGTAAGATGGAGATTGATCCAAAAAACATTGAGACGCACTTCGCTCTACTTAAGAGAACGTCAAAGAAGGATAAGGTTGAATTTTTCAGAGTTACCTCTGGTCCAAGAAAGACCGAGAACGCTACAAAACTTTTGAAAAAAGCACTATACAATATCAAGAACAAGCGATACATTAAGAACAGACTTTCTTGTAAGTTCTGCGAGTTCAATAAGACAGAACACTGTATGTAGAGGAATTAATGACAAAGAAAAAGATTTTGGTCCTGTCGGACCACCCGCTATCACCATCCGGTGTTGGTACACAAACAAAGTATATGATTGAGGCACTACTCAAGTCTGGGCGATATCAGTTCGTTTGTCTTGGTGGTGCAATGAAGCATAAGGATTATACCCCCCAAAAAGTTGATCCATGGGGAGAAGATTGGAAAATTTTCCCTGTTGATGGATATGGTAATCATGAAATGATAAGATCAGTGTTACAAAAAGAGCGACCAGACGCCTTATGGTTCATGACCGATCCTCGTTTTTATGGGTGGCTATGGGAGATTGAAAATGAAATACGAGCAAATATTCCAATGATTTATTATCATGTCTGGGATAATTTTCCTGCACCTGAATTCAATAGTCAATTTTACGATTCTAACGATTTTGTTGCTTGTATTTCAAAAGTTACCCACAAGATTGTAAAAACTGTATCTCCTAGTGTTGAATCAAGCTATCTGCCACATGCTGTTAATGATTCAATTTTTCATCCTGCACAGAATGATGAACAAAATATGGCAACTCAAGAATTAAGAAAAAGGATAACAAATGGCAATCCAAAAAAGAAAATATTTTTCTGGAATAACAGAAATGCTCGCCGCAAGCAAAGCGGTACATTGATTTGGTGGTTTAAAGAATGGCTGGATAAGGTAGGACATCAGACAGCAACACTATTAATGCACACCGATGCTAAAGATCCACACGGTCAGGATTTGCCTCATATTATAAATCACCTTGGCCTAAATAATGGACAAGTGTTATTGTCAACCAATAAAGTAGCCCCAGAGCAGTTGGCAAATATATATCGAGCAGCAGACTATACAATTAATATATCTGACGCTGAAGGTTTTGGATTAGCAACGCTGGAATCTCTTTCTTGTGGGACGCCAATTATTGTTAATATGACTGGTGGACTACAAGAACAGGTGACTGATGGCAAAAATTGGTTTGGAATTGGAATTGAACCATGTTCTAAAACAGTGATAGGTTCCTTACAGGTTCCATACATTTATGAAGATAGAATTAGTCAAAGAGATTTCGACAAATCCTTAACTAAAGCTGTAAAAATGCCAATCAAAAAGTATAAACAAATGGCATCTCAAGGTCGCAGACATGTTCTTAAAAATTATAATTTTGAAAATTATGAAAAATCATGGGTCGAGACGATGGATAAGATAATAGAAAAGCATGGTTCTTGGGAAAATAGAAAGTTATACAACAAATGGCATCTTATGGAGGTAGCGTGAAAAAGAAAGTTTTAATAAAAGGTCCGTTGTTGACTCGCTCTGGATATGGTGAGCAATCTCGATTTGCTCTTAGGTCTCTTAGATCTCGTGAAGATTTGTTTGACATCTATATACACCCGATTCAGTGGGGACAAACATCTTGGATGTCAAATATGGATGAAGAGCGAGTCTGGATTGATAATACGATTGAAAAAACAATTGCATTTACTCAACAAGGCGGGACTTTTGACATGTCACTGCAAATTACAATTCCAAATGAATTCCAGAGAGTGGCTCCCGTAAATGTAGGTTATACAGCCGGAATAGAAACTACAAAAATAGCTCACCAGTGGATCCCAAAATGTAATGAAATGGATAAAATCATAACAATTTCTAGTTTTTCTAAGCAAGCATTTGATTCAACTGAATATGAGGCAACAAATAACCAGACCCAAGAAAAGGTTGTTCTGAAAACATTAACGCCTGTAGATTTTGTCAATTATCCTGTAAAGCATTTTCAGTCATTGCCAGAATTAGATTTAAACATTACGACTAAATTTAATTTTCTTGTTGTTGCACAATTTGGACCAAGAAAGAACCTTCAAAATACCATTAAATGGTTTGTAGAAGAATTTAGAAATGATGATGTCGGACTTGTTGTTAAGTCTAATATTGCAAAGAATTCTCTGATAGATAGAAACAGACTGTTTAATGATATGAAGAACTTCATGAATGAACTAGGTGAAAAGCAATGCAAAGTTTATCTTCTACACGGGGATATGAGTGACGAAGAGATGCATTCTTTGTATAAGCATCCGAAGATTGATGCATTTGTTTCATTGGCTCATGGTGAAGGTTTTGGCTTACCAATTTTTGAGGCTGCGTACTCAGGGTTACCGGTAGTTGCAACTGGCTGGTCCGGTCAATTAGATTTTCTAGTTGATGAAAATGGCGATGATCAATTCTATAGTGTATCTTTTGATTTGGCACCTGTACAGCCGGAAGTTGTTTGGGAGGGTGTGCTGATAAAAGAATCAATGTGGTCTTATCCTCGTGAAGTTTCTGCTAAACAAAAGATGAGGCTGTGCTACGAGGATAAAACAAACAATATTTCGAGATGGGATAATTCACAAATAACAAGCAGATTTGAAGATAAAAAGCAATACAAGAAATTTGTTGATAGTGTGCTTGGGTTTGATTCATCATTAATTGAGGTGCAAGACAATACCCCCGAAGATCAAGAAGTTCTGGAATTTGAATGAGAAAGGTCGTTTTTATATCTGATTTCTTTACAGAAGAGATCTCAGGCGGCGCGGAAATTTACGATCAAATTCTTATAGAAGAGCTTCGCCAAAAAGGAATCAAGGTATGTAAATTCAAATCTGGAGAGTTCACTGAGAAGCATTTTCACCTATACCAACAATGTGGATTTAATTTTATAGTTTCAAACTTCGTTGGTCTATCCGAGAGTGTTAAAAAACTGTTTACTCTCTATGGCAATAGATATTGTATCTTAGAGCACGATCACAAATATTTGAAAACAAGAAACCCGTCAGTTTTCGCAGACTATAAGGCACCGCCACAATTTGTAATTAACAAGCAATTTTATAAGTCCGCGAAGCAGGTGTTTTGCCAATCAGTGAAGCACGCCCAGGTCCTTGCCGACAACTTGAACATTTCAAATGTTACCAACCTTGGGTGTTCTTTGTGGTCTAAAGAACAGATAAGTCTCATTAGGGCATCGGTATCAGATAAGAACAACAAAGCTTACATCATAAACGATGCCAACAAGATCAAGGGAACACCTACTGCCGTTGAATTTTGTCAAAAAAAGCAGATAGATTTTGATCTTAAGGATAAGATGCCTTACGAAGACTTCATTAAGGCTTTGGGTACTTACCAGAGTTTTGTATTCTTTCCCCAGACCCTAGAGACTTTTAGTCGCATTATACTTGAAGCAAGAATGCTTGGCTGTAAACTTGTCACAAACAATCTAAATGGATGCACATATGAGCCTTGGTTTAAGAAGCTAAAGGGCAAAGAACTAATTGATTTTGTTGAGAACAAGAGAGATGAAGTCGTTACAATAATTGAAGACAAATTGTTTGAAACCAAAGAAACAAAAGAGGCAGATATCACCGTCATTCTGAACTGCTATAGGCGACCCTATAATCTCAAGATGCAAGTAGAGGCTTTGAGAAACCAAACAATTAAGCCAAAGCAAATTTGGTTGTGGATAAACTATCATGAAGATAATAAAGATTTTGATCCAACCACGATAGGCGTTGATAGAGTCTTTAAAAACGATTTCAACTGGAAGTTCTATGGAAGATTTGCGGCTTCGCTTTTGGCAGACACAGAGTACGTTGCCATCTACGATGACGATACAATACCCGGCGACAGATGGCATGAGAACTGCCTCGACACAATGAAGACTCACGAGGGCATTTTAGGGTCTGCTGGTATTATATTGAAAAGTAGCCAGTATATTAATCACGATAGATGCGGTTGGCCAACTCAGAACCCGACAACAACAGAAGTTGATTTGGTCGGGCACGCTTGGTTTTTTAAGCGAGAGTGGCTGAAGTACCTTTGGCAAGAGAAGCCCGTAACTTGGGATAATGGTGAAGATATACAGTTTGGTTTCATGGCAAAGGTCTACGGCGGCATCCCAACTTACTGCCCCCCACATCCACCAGATGACAGAAGCCTTCATGGTTCCGTTCTTGGAAATGAGTTGGGGATCGATAATAAAGCAACATCGACAAACTCTGCTGTTTCGCATCAGCAGTTCTTTTCAGAGAGAGACAGGTGTGTACAAGAGGGCTTGAAACGCGGGTGGCAAACAGTAAGGAACATCAAACTATGAAAAATTTTAATGATGCGTTTGATTCTCTTTTGAACAAGATTAAAAATAAAGAGAACTTTGCCTTTACAAGATTCTCAGATGGTGAATTATTTATTCTTCAAAACAAGACGGTCGTTTTGGCAGATGATCACTATATTACGGGAAATATTAAAGGTCGCAATCGCTACACAAAAGAGGAGCACAAAGAGTTTTATCCTGAACAGCATCAGCAATATAGAGATAAGCTAATTGAAACCTTCAAGCACAATCAAGATGGTTATTTCAAAGGAATCTGCACATCTACAGATGGTCATGTTGGAAAGGAAAATTTTGATTGGATGGTGGATCTTCACGGCGGCGACCATGATAATTTGACTTTTGCCAACCTGTTGATTAATGCGAACTACTCTCGTTTTGTTGAAGAGATGATGCCGCTTTTTATGGATAGAGAAATACTGTATGTGGTTAATGAAATGGCTGATACATCAAAGCTTCCATTTGAGATCTCAAAAAAGTTTGAGATTGGCTCAAACTGTATGATAAACAATTATGACACTGCTGACAAGGTAAAAGATTACATTAGAGAGAGTGGAACCAAAGATGCGATAGTCCTATGTTCTGCCGCTAGCTTGTCTAATTTTGTTATCTATGATGGTTTTCGTGATAATCAAGACAATACTTTCTTAGACATTGGTTCTTGTCTTAACCCACTGCTTGGTCTGGAGGGCTGGAAATATACTAGAGGCTATCTAACCGGGTATTGGCTAAACTCAGGAAGCCCATTCCAGCGTCAGGTGGATGTGTGGAGCTAGTAAAAAATAGTTACCTATACTGGGAGTTCATAAGAAATTTAAGGAACTTAGACGGTGTTAGGGAAGGTTTTATACAACAACAGATAATCCAGCCTTTACAACACGAGCAGTACATGAAGGAATTTTCTAATTGTTTTTATATTTGTGTTTACAATGGAGAGCCGGCAGGTTATATTGGTATTGTAAACGATGATATAAGGGTAGCAACGCATCCTGATTTTCAAGGGAAGGGCGTGGGCTCCTTTATGGTAAAAGAGATTTGTAAAATTTATCCAAATGCTGTTGCTAAAGTAAAATTGGATAACAAGGCTAGCTTAGCACTTTTTGAAAAGTGTGGCTTTAAAGTAAAATATTATCTATTGGAGCAAACTTGAGACATAACCCATATAAGATAGTGAAGATGTTTGAAGAAACGGTTGCGGATTATTGTGGTTCCAAGTACGCTGTATCGACTGATAACTGTACTGACGCACTGCTGCTGTGTTGTGAATATCTGAACGTCAAGGACGTGGTAATACCAGCGCGTACTTACCTCTCTGTCCCCCAGTCAATTATTCACGCTGGCGGTACGGTAAAGTTTAAAGATTACCGATGGAAAGGTGTTTACCAACTAGAGCCATATCCAATTTGGGACGCTGCCAAGAGGTTTACGAGTGGTATGTATATTCCTGGCTCATTTATGTGCCTGTCTTTTCATATTAAGAAGCATCTCAAGATTGGTAAAGGCGGAATGATCCTGACCGATGATCCAGAAGCAGCAGCGTGGTTTCGTAAAGGACGATATGAGGGTCGTGGAGAAGTTATGTATCACGAGGACAATATAGCAATTAATGGCTGGAATGCCTACATGACACCCGAACAGGCTGCCCGTGGTCTTATGTTAATGCAAAATTATCCAGAGCATGTGGAAGATCTACCAGAAGAACCCTTTTATAGAGATTTGAGAGAATTTGATTTATTCAAAAAAATGGAAAGTATAATATGAAAGCACCAGAAGAAATACCAGACCATATGTTACAAGAGTACACTATGGATGGAAAGGCAAGAATAGAGTACAAGTATGCCAATGATTGTAGCGAAGAAATACAAGAATTAATAAATAATAATTTTACAACAGAAATATTCAACAACTCACTTCGTAGAATACAGAATAGGGAGCAGAATTATTATGGCCCTACAGATACATGGTTATACAAAGCATTCGATAAACACCCAATCACAGGCTTAGATGTTTGTATTATAGGATCAACCCACCCTTGGTATGAGGCAATGTGCCTATCATTTGGATCAAAAAGTGTTACAGTATGTGAATACTCAGATAGAGAAAGTATTCATGATGAAATAAAATACATTAAACCATCGCAAATGTCTGATTATACTTTTGATGCCTGTATTTCAATTTCTTCATATGAGCACGATGGTCTTGGGAGATATGGTGATCCATTAAATCCAAATGGCGACATTGAATCTATGGCGCAACTTAAGAAACATGTTAAAAAAGATGGATTATTATACCTATCTGTGCCGACTGGTTATGACAAAGTTGTCTTTAACGTACACAGAATTTACGGACAGCACAGATTTCCACTACTGATAAAAGATTGGAAACTACTGGACATTTTTGATGTGAGTCCATCAATGTTTTTAAATGAATATAACGGAGTACATGGCTCACCATATCAGCCTGTTTTTGTTTTGAGGAACATATGATTACTTTTAAAGATTTGGGACTGTATGGCAGGCTCGGAAATCAAATGTTTCAGTATGCCTCGTTACGAGGAATAGCAGAAAAAAATGGCTTTGTTTGCAAAATACCAGATTTTTCTTCGTTTAACTGGCATGGACAAAATTGTTTGCTTAATAACTTCAATATAGAAGCGGATAAGTTACAGCCGATTGATCAATTTAATATCTTAGGAAGAAATATAAATGAAAAAAACCATGATCAATTTGATGAATCGTTTTTTAACTTGCCTGAAAATGTTAGCATTAAGGGTTTTTTTCAATTTACAAAGTATTTTGAGCACTGCGAAGATTTAATAAAAAAAGAATTTACACCCAAAGAACAATATTTGAATCCTGCACAAAAAATTATTGATAGCTATAGGAAAGATGGCTATGAAATCGTATCAATTCATGTCAGAAGAGGCGATATGATGCAGCACATGTATGCTGATACCGGAGTCCACCCAGATTCAGTTTTTGGTGTTGATAATATTTTTGATAACAATACTATTTTTGGAAATTATTTAAATAAATCTATGGACTTTTTCAGCGACAGGAAGGTTAAGTATTTTGTTTTTGCCGGTGGCAAGAGAACTGGAGATGATGCAGACGACATCTCATACATAAAAAGAGTATTCAAGGGGGATGAATTTATTATTTCTGACTCTAACGATCCCATGGTAGATTTTACTAGAATTATGAGTTGTGACCACAATATTACCTGTCACCAGAGTACCTTCGGATGGTGGGCAGCTTATTTGAATTCAAATAAAAATAAGATAGTAACTTCACCTGAGCATTATTTCTTTTTGTATTCAAAAGAAAGAAGTGACCAAAGAATTTCTAACGGACACTTTCCTAAAGACTGGAATATTGTAAAATGAATGATTTGAAAACATACGTTTTTGACTTGGATAACACACTTTGCAAGACCAACGGCAGCAACTATATTGATGCTACTCCCTTTGAGGATCGTATAAAAAAAGTCAATTTGTTACATGAAGCCGGACACACCATTATTATTGAAACTGCTCGTGGATGTGTTTCAGGTAAAAAGTGGTTTATTCAAACGATGGAGCAAATTAAGTCTTGGGGCTTAAAATTTGATACTTTGCGTGCTGGTGTAAAGTTTTCTGCTGATTTCTACATTGATGATAAAGGAATAAATTCCGAGGACTTTTTCAATGATACAACAAAGCTAAACTTAGAGAGCGGAAGCGGCGCCCAAACTAATGTGGTTGTTGTTAGCAGAGTCCTCAAAGAAGCAACCAACGAGAGGATGGATAAACTTGTAGATGAGATAAACTTTATTGATAATATACCCACACCATTTAAAGATAAGTTTCCTAAGATTGTGTTTTCAAAGAGGGAGAAAGATAAAGTCTTTTACGAAATGCAGCACTACCAACTTCCAAGTATCCGCCGGCTTATCCTTTCAAATGAGTTTGATTCGCATGATATTATTAACTGGTCAACAAAAATTACTGAATTTTCTCTGAATATGTATAAGCATCAGGTTGTAGATATACCCAAGAAGACTGCTTTAGAGAAGCTTCATTGGGAAAGATTTGAAAACAGAATGATGGAGCTTTCTGTTAAATCGGAGTGGTTTAAAGATGCGTTATCCAAAAAGAATGTTGTGATTAATGGCGAAGAGTATTTAAATCTCAGTTATTTATATGATAATATAAAGGAAAGAGAAGCATGGTTCCATCCAGAATTTTTAGGTCGATGGTCACACAGTGATTTGCATTTTTCTAACATCCTTGTTGATTTGCAAAATAACAGTTTTGTATTAGTAGATCCGAGAGGTTATGAATTTTGCGATTATTATTACGACTTCGGAAAAATATGGCATTCAGTTGAAGGCAAATACGAGCTAATCGCGGACGGACTGTTTGAGGTATCAGATATTTCAAAAGGCAACTATTTTCAGATAATAGAAAACAAATCCTACAATTCACTTGAGATAGCCAAGCAGCCTATCATGGACATGTTTTGTAACTTTTCTAACGAATCGGCTGACAATGTTGTGTTAAAGACAGAATTTAATAATGTAATGCATTTTGCCACTTTGATCCCTTTTCTCTTAGAATTCGATACCAAAGAATCTCGTGCCAGAACATCTTATTACCAGAGCGTTATTTTAATGAATAATTTTTGCAAAAAGCATGGAATAATATAATGAAGGTTTTGTGGTCAAAACCTGATTTTTCCTCTGAGGAACATGAAGCTGCGTTCAATTCCATTAAAAATTATATTGGTGCGAATGGACCGGAAGTAGCAAATCTTGAAAAAGAGTTCGCCGCCAAAGTTGGAAGCAAGCACGCAATAGCCGTATGTAATGGAACTGCGGCTTTGATGTTATCCTTAATGTGTATGAGACACATGTATGGTGATTTAAAAATTGGTGTTCCATCTTTTACTTTTATTGCCTCTGCTAATTCATCATATCAAATTTTTGGGAAAAAAAACGTAAAGTTGTTAGACTGCAATATTGATACTTGGAACACAACGATAGAAGATGTATGTGATGATATTGACTTACTGATGACAGTTGATGTCGGTGGCCTTCCCTGCGATTATACAGAACTAAGCAAACTAAATGTACCGATAATAGCTGACTCTGCCGAGAGTATCGGTTCTGTAATTGACAATCAAGTCGTCGGCTCACAGGCAGCCATGCATTGTTTCAGCCTTCATCGTGCAAAAGTCGTTAGCTGTGGCGAGGGTGGCATGGTAACAACTAATTCTGATGAATTGTATGAACTTGCCAAGAGTCTATTGAACCATGGTTATTCAAAAAACAAGCATAGCCACGAGTATATACATGACAACTATGGTGTAAATTTCAGAATGTCAGATGTAAGTGCAGCAATTGCGAGAGTGCAGTTGCGTAAATTATCTAAGTTTGTATCTCACAGAAATAAAATTGCAAACATCTACAAGCAAGAGCTTCGCGGCTTGGCAGACTTTCAAGTCTATGATTCGGACAGGCTTAAAAGCAACTATTTCTTTTTTGGAATCAGAGTTGAGGACCGCCCCCGAGTTATCAATAGCATGTATCGCAATGGAATACAGGTCAAAACTTGGACTGCTGTTCACAAGCAGCCTATTTGGAATGATGTAGAATTACCTAACGCGTCTGCTATATCCGATTCTGTTGTTTTGTTGCCAATACACAATCTAATTGAAGAAGAAGAAGTTGAATACACAATAAAGAAATTAAAGGAAATATTGTAATGAAGAAAATGTTTTATATTGTTTATGATTACTTTACATTTAATCAAAACAAGTACCTAAAACTTTTTAAAAAGTTAGACAAGCTTAGAGGACAGGAGCTTACAGATTACCAGCTAGAAAAAATAATCAATTGCTGTGCTGCCCACGGCGTTGATGTATGTTCTTGGGAATCTTTCAAGAAGCTGCCAATAACGACCAAAAAAAATCTACCTGATACTGTACCAATCAAAAAATTCAAGAAGCATGAGACCTCTGGTTCTACCGGAGAGCCTAGGATTATATATGTCCCACTTGAGACGTGGTATAGAAAAGATGCCATTTTTACCCGAAGCTGGTGGAAAATGGGAAGAACAAATCAAAAAGTTTTAAGATTGATGGCAGGCGAGCCCTCTTATGCTTTTTATGATTGGCTAAGAAACGTAAAGCCTATGAATTATAGAACCGTTGGGCAAGAACATGTAGATTGGCTTGTTAAGAATAAACCATATCTCATACATGGACCCGGCGGCGCCATTAGGCAGTTGTGTGAATTAGTGATAAAGCAGGGTCACGGAGAATGTCTAAAAGATATAAAAATTCATTGGTGTAGTGAAAGTTCTCAAGGACACAGAGAAAGATTAGAGCCGCTAGTAAAAGAATTCCATGAACAATACGGCTTAGCAGAAATGCCCACCGTGGCTGCTACTGATGGACAGGGAAGCCTAAAGCTAGTCGAAGAAAAATGTTATGTTGAAATAGTAGATGATGATGGTAATATACTACCAGATGGTGAAGAGGGGTTTATCGTTGTGACAGATTTCAACAATGATTTAACACCCATAATCAGATATAAATCTGGTGATAGAGGAAAAATTAAATTTCACAACGGGTATAGAGTATTGTATGATATAATAGGTCGAGGTGTTGATTTTTATGATGGACCTGAAGTTAAGAGACCAGTGGGATGGTGGGTTGTATCGCCGATATCTCATACACTTGGTCATATAATTGATCAATGGAGAGTAGTGATACACCCAAAGAAAAATCTATTAAGCTTACATTACAAGGGTTCTGCCCCTGACACACATCCAGATTTTGAAAACTATAAAATTTGGGTGAAAGACAATCTAGGTTTAAATACCGAAATCAACAAATCTGAAGAAATTGTAAATTATTCAATCTATTGGAAAAATAAATTAGTAAAGGTGGTGATTGATGAATAAAATTAGTTTTATAGGTCTTGGTAAGCTGGGCTTGCCATTGGCAAGCATATTGGCGCAAAATAACAAAGTCCTATGTATTGATAAAAATGAATATGTTCTTTCTCAACTTGCTGATGGGTTGCTTCCTTTTTATGAAACAGGCTTGGAAGAATTAGTTCAAAGCGTTTCACACAATATAATTGATTATACAGATTCATACAGGAGGGTTATAGACGAAACAGATGCAGCTATTATACTTGTTAATACACAACTTGGAGATAATGGCTATTCTTCTGAGTTTGTAAAATCTGCAATTTGCGATCTAGCAATAAATTTAAAAAAGTCAGATAAAGAATATTTTAATATTATTCTGTCTTCAACTGTTCTTCCTGGGACTATTTTTAAAGAATTAATACCGCTAGCTGAAAGAATATCGGGTCGTGTTTACGGTGAAGGATTTGGGTTTTCGTATGTGCCAGACTTCGTGAAGTTGGGAACCGTTATACAAGATTTTAAAAATCCAGAGTTCTTTGTAATTGGAACTAACAACGACAGAGATTATAACTCAACACGGGCTATTTTTCACGGAGTCCACGAGAATGATTGTAAAAATTTTAGATTGACATTGGAAGAAACAGAGGTTGCAAAGGTTGCTTTAAATGCTTTTATTGTCAATAAAATTACATTTGCTAATTTTCTTGGGATGATGTGTGACCAAATGGACAATGTAGATGTCCATAACGTCACAAGCATGATTGGCTTGGATAGAAGAATTTCTCCATACTTTTTTAGAAGCGGCACGCTTTTATAAAGTTTGCAAAAGATAGAAATTTAAAGGCCAAAAACCTCATGTTTGCAGAGGAGGTTAACGAACAATTGCAACACTACATTTTTCAAAGGTGTAGGGACTTTACCAAAGTAGGTATTCTAGGTGTTTCGTTCAAGCCAACGTCACCCGTTGTGATTGGCTCTCCTTCAAGAATTTTGATTCAATCCCTGATTGGTGATAACAAGCAAGTGCATGTATATGATAAAATAGACGAGACTTATGATAATCTACGATTAGAATGTGTGAAACATTCAACAGCACAAGAGTGTGTTAATTCTAGTGAACTTGTTGTTATCATGCATCCTGATAAGGACTTCTCTAATTTAAATTTTGATAATGTTACAGTAATAGATCTTTGGGGTATAAAGGAGAAACAATGAAAAAGATATTAGTATGTGGCGCCGGCGGATTTATTGGCGGCGCTATGATGAAAAGGCTCAAGTCTGAAGGATATTGGGTTCGTGGCGTAGACATAAAACAACATGATTTTTTTGATGCATCAGCGGTGGCAGATGAATTTATCGTTGGTGATTTAAGAGACCCTCTTGTTTGCGACAGAGTGGTGACTGAAGACATTGATGAAATTTATCAATTTGCAGCAGACATGGGCGGCGCCGGTTTTGTTTTCACAGGCGAGAATGATGCGGATATCATGCACAACTCAGCTATGATTAATTTAAATATTGCAGAACAGTGTGTGAAAAAGAAAGTCAAAAAGGTTTTTTACTCTTCATCTGCTTGCATGTATCCTGAACACAATCAGCTAGATCCAGACAACCCTAACTGCACCGAAGATTCAGCATATCCAGCATCGCCAGACAGCGAGTATGGCTGGGAAAAGCTTTTTAGTGAGCGCCTGTGGTTTGCTTTTGCTAGAAATTATGGTATAAATGTTAGAGTTGCAAGATACCATAATATTTTTGGACCGGAGGGCACCTGGGACGGTGGACGAGAAAAGGCCCCCGCTGCATTTTGTAGAAAAGCGGCTTTGGCATCAGATGGTGAATCTATTGAAGTCTGGGGCGATGGGAAGCAAACCAGATCATTTCTTTATATTGATGAATGTATTGAGGCAACAAGAAGATTTATGGACAATCAAGACTTTGAAGGACCAGTAAATATTGGCTCCGAAGAGATGATTGCAATTAATGATTTTGCGCAAATGGCTATTGACATATCTGGGAAGAGTGTTACAATACACAATATACAAGGCAAAGAGTTTGAAGATAAGTATGGTTTCCCTTGTCCAGTCGGTGTTCGAGGTCGTAATTCAGATAACTCATTAATCAGACAAAAGCTAGGCTGGGATTATGAACAGCCACTCAGAATCGGTATGGAAAAAACTTTTAAATGGATCAACAAGCAGGCTAATAAACAATGATATTTATTGAAGACTATGATGGATGCTACGGTGACGCTTTAGAAAGATATTATAATTTTAAAAAATACTCTTCTGATGACGGAAACGTGTTCTTTCATGGCATGGGCTGTATTGAGAAAGCTGTCCACAAAGAAAGATATTCAGATTTCAACAAGAAAGTATTTTGGAATCTTGAACAGCCTTGCGCTTGGCAAGGAGATGAAAGAACTAAGAACATAAGTTCAAATTCAGATGGCTATTTTGATAAAATATTTACTATTTGCCCATATTCAGCTAAGTGGCTCAATGAACAGCAAGGTGGCAATGTTTTTTCAACATCGTTTATACCATTTAGCGAAGATATGATCATAGACAAAAAAGAAGATAAATCTTATGATGCAATATATTGGGGTGGTATTCACAGTGAAGAGAACTTTAATATAGTCAATTCTATCAAAGACTTTAAATACAATTTCATGTCTTTAGGACCTGGGCACTGGTCTTCACAATTCAGGAACAGTATAGCAAGAAGGTTTATTACATCTCAAAATGTTCCTAGAAAAGTAATGTGGTCAATTCTTAGAAAAACAAAAGTGTGCCCAATGTCAAATTTGTTGTTTTTGCAAGAACCACAAGTAAGCAGTATTAAATCTATGGAAAATTGGGAACAATGCGAAGCATTCTCTCATTTGGATCAATTCATTATGCCACAGAATAAGACCAGAATGATAGAATGCGCAGTCAATAGAACTTTAATCTTGCTTAAGAGAAACCCATGGCAACTGGACAGCATGTGGTTTGAGCCAGAAAAAGACTTTTTATACTTTGATGAATATTTTAGCATCACAGTTGATACATTCTTCAAAAGGAACCTGTTGTAGTTTCTTTTGTAGTCCTGCCTTGTCTACATCAACCATATACTTTTTGGCTTCTCTGGCGAAACTGTGTATATTGCCCCCAGTTATTCTACCAGAAATTCTACTACCGATGGCTAGTAGTAGGTCAGAGTTTTGTATCCCAAAATTCCTACCTTCACCACCATAAGTTCCTATTTTGCCAGCGTAAAACTCATAATCTGCGCAAATAATATCTAGAGCGTTATACGTTGGATAAATTGGTATTCGTAACAAATCTCCTAGATGCAGCATTTCTTCCAGTGCCCCTGCGAGCCTTACGCCGCCGCCGATCATTAATACTGGTCTCTCGGATTCTTTCAAATCTTTCAAGAACTTTCGTGCCTGTCGTTCTACGGTTTTTAGATTATAAAAATCCTCTTCCAATGTTGTATCATATCCAATCAAAGAATCTGGGTCAATCATTGCTTTTGCAATGTCCATGGGTATGTCCATATGAACAGGACCGGGGCGACCAGATTTCATCAGATGGACACACTTTTCAATTTGGTACTTCACATCTTCTGGCTTTTTTATCATAACCGAATACTTTGTTACAGGGGTAAAGCAGCCTACCTGATCTGATTCTTGAAAACCAATTTGTCTAATTGACTCCTCTGGCCTCATAAACTGCTGCTTAATTTGACCAGTGATAAAAAGACACGGCACGGAATCATAAAAACA
>CAACVD010000534.1_pt1 | contig 18535 bp, 17 predicted proteins | sample 2381771 | NCBI WGS metagenome assembly CAACVD01 (sample SAMEA5211965, study PRJEB30684) | marine metagenome | biome: Marine; feature: Epipelagic; material: Water | collected 2015-10-15 | depth 15 m | reverse complement strand
ACCCAGAGCGTCCATAGGAGGCTTCACGTTCGGCTAAATCGATGTCTGAGAAGCGCAGGGGTTCGGTACTTCTACCCTTATTATCAGAACACACCACAAAAGAGCTGAGGTTGCCGTTATATCGATTTTCGTTATCAGATGGGTCTACATACTTACACGTCCATATTCGTGTCTTGTAGCCCCTCTCAGCAAGCTTATTGTACACGGTATCCTCACACTGAGGAGTACCTAAGAAGATGATGCGGCAATCATCGTCTGGTTTAAGAATAGAATCGAACTCTTTTATCTGTTCTGCCAGCTTATCTCGCATACCTTGGGTAGCGGAGTTGTTGGGGACTTCTACGTCATCTGCGACAATAAGGTCGGCACGGGAACCTGTGAGCTGTGAGGTAATACCTAGGGACTTCACGCTAGGCGCGTGGCTGGCAGGTGCGCCGCCGACATCGAAACTTATTTTGGAGAACCGTTGCTTATCTGTAGGCTTCAGGTGAGCCAATAACGGCATTTCGTGGATTAATCTAAGAGTAAAGGTGGAGAAGTCATCAGCACGTGTTTTAGAGGCTGAGACAACAAGGATGTTCTTAGAGGGGTCTAGTAACAACTGATGGACAACAAACGCGGAGCATATCCAAGATTTACCGACTCCTCGGAATCCTTGGATTATGGCGCGTTTGTCTCCACTCTGCATATACTCAGCCATCTCATACTGAATAGGTGTAGGGTCTGGAAGGTTTAGTTCCTTCCACACAAGGTACAGGAAGTTCCTGAAGTCCTTGAGTTGTTCTGGCACATCCATAAATTACTTAGTATATTTTATGTCTGACTTAGCCTGTAACTCTTTAAACTTTTTAGTTTTATACATTAAGCCTAACTGTTCATTTATAAAATTATTTAATTTATTTCCCTTTAAACCCATTCTACCACCGACCTTTTTTGCCGCATTAGTTTTACTAGTTACCATTTTTTGTAACTCTTTAGCCGCAGGGGACTGTGCCGCTCTAGCCGATGCTATAATATGTCTTGTTTGAGCTTTATCATCTTTTATCTTTAACTTATCTCTTTTCATTTTAATTTTCCTTTAGTTTTTTATTAGCCATTCCTAGAGCGGTTCTTCTCTTTTGATTGGATGCGGAGATTACCGCGACTGTTATTCATAGGGTTACGGTCTTTGTGGTCAATGTCTTTACCTGCCAGTTTTGCCTTTCCGTATCTCTTAACTGCGAGGCGGCGACCTTTATTTCGCCCAGCCCGACGTTTCTTTTGTTGCGGCTTGCTGTGGTAATTATCGTATTCTTTACGATAGTTTCTCATTAATCACTCCTTCCGCTCTCCGTATAACACGCTCGCTTTCATCGTCGAAAGGAAGCCCCGCTACTAGGTTGGCTAAGGGATTATCAGGCTTCAGCACTGCATGAACACCATTGTCTTTAAGTAATTGACGGGCGGCGTTGAGGTCACTAGGTGTCGCTTCTCCGCTTTCTATCCGACCAATAAACTCATCGATAAGAATGTCCTGTAGTTGATGAAGTTTCTTGCTATTATTACTCATTTATTTTCTATCTCCTTAACAATGCGTACCACTAGGTACACAAGAGTGGTTAAACCTACCAACAAACCCACAAGTTCATTCGCATCTCCTAAAGTAAAAGTACTAAGTAATCCTACGGTTCCGACTACTGGTGGTATGTGTTGTGAATTCATTGTTGAAGCCTTCTTTGTTGGATTGTGGTTGAGTACGCATTTCTAAGCTCATCAAATTCATTAAGGGTGATGGCTTTTGCTTTACGACGGTAACGGTTCATTACTTTCTGAAGGGCACGTACTCGTGGACTTTTAATTCCTAACGCATCGTCACCTTCGAGATTCATCGCTTGATATTCAGGTGCTTGGATTAACTGTCTCAAGGCTTCTTTTTGTGTGAGTCCATTAATCTTTGTTGTACCACTAAGCTCCAACATACGGTCATAAGCTGTCTGTCCGTCTTGGTTTTTATACTCGTGCATATCAATGCTGTTTAGAATTTTGTGAGTAGGCTTACTAAAACCATGACTAAGGTTAGCAAACTCGTGGTTCACTAAGTCATCAGATACCTCTTTACGATAGATAGGGTCAAGAACTCCCCGTATCCCGCTTGTAGGCATTGTCATAACATCGCCAAAAATATCCCGCTTAGGCATCAACCGTTGGTTCAGGAACGGGGTGCGTTTTAGTGCATAATCTAATGTACCCCGTGTTTCCCGCAACAAACGGTCTTCCTGATAATTCATCGCGTGGTTCATAACGTTCGGTACAGCCCCTGCCGCGATGTTACCAATAAACCTACTACCGTTTTTCATCGGGTCACGCAGAACTTGGAACAGGTTATCAAGACCTTGTACATAAGACTTGTTCGTGATGTTATTCTGGAACGTTAGGGCTAACAAGGCAAAGATGTTAGACGCACGGTCACCATCTAGTTCACCACTTCGGCTACCTTCAATTAGGTCAGCATATATACCAATCATTGTAGCAAACGGGTCAAGACGTTGGTAGCTATACCATGTATCACCAACCCGAATAGAATACTCTTGATTACCTGCGTTCTTCCATGCTTCTCTTTGCTCTTTATCACGGGGTCCGAATCCTGTAATAAAATCAGAGTTATTCATAGCATAATACAAACCCAGACTTGTCATACCGACGGCTGTTGCCAACTGCCCTTGAATTTCAGCTACCTCTCTACGGTCTTTTGAACTCAATTTTTGCTGTAGTTCTAGGGCTTTTCTTTCGCTTTGTTTTAATTCGCCTATCCGCTTGTAGGTCTTCGTATCTAAAGCTTTTAGGGTTGTACGCCCTAGTGCAAACCTTAAGATGTTTGTAGGGGTTCTAACAAACGGAACAACGAAGGTAAGTGCTGGGTTGTCGTTAATTATTTTGGTTATTTCTCTCATACTACCAACCTTAACGTCTTGTGTATGAGTGTTTATAAGGGTTGCTTGCTTAGCACTCTCAAGCAGGGTCTCTTGTTCTTCGTCGCTAAACCCATCCATTTTACGGCGGTTTTCTTGCATATACTCGTCTATAAACTTTCTGCGCTCCCCATGCTTCAACCCGACGGTTCCATACCTCGCGGACTTCGCCTTGTCTGCGGCTATACCAGCTTCTCGGTATAGTGCGTCTTCGCTGTACATCGCGCCTGTTTTAGTTACAGAAGCTTGAAAGCGGTCTTCTACATATTTAGCTAAGTCTTCTCCACGAAGCCCTTTTTCATAACCTGAGACTGCGAGTTCTGTGCGAACATAGTGTCTATAGTTAAGGGCTTTGAAGAACTCGTCACCTGTTAAGAGAAAGCGAGAAGGGAGACCTACAAATTCACCTAACCAGTTAAATGCTTTACCCATTGTAGAGTCATCATCTAGCCCTGCCTTTTTAGCGGTTATTGAACGTTGGTCAAAGTTTGTTTCAAGAAACGCTCGTCTGTCGGGGATGGTTATGGCTTCGTTCTTCTCCATTGTTTTACTGGCTAACGTAAGAGCTTCTTGGAATGCCTCAAAGTAGTACGTTAAGTTAAGGTTTGCCCTGACAAGGTTTGTGTCACCACGCATCGCCGCACCTACAACAACCTCTGCTTGTCTAATACCCTGTGTCAGGAAGTTACCCATAATGTTCACAAGCTGTGTCGAAGGTGCAGAAAGTAACGAATTAAGCCAGTACTCCTTAACCATATCAAAGCTATTATTTAGACGCTGTTTGTGGTTTAGTTTGTTCATGCTTTTTAGCATGTGCTCCATATCTTGAGCATCTGTGGCGGCGATAAGAATATTTACCATCTTATCTTCGTTAATCGACCCAGTCATGCGGTCACGATACTCTTCCATAGAGTCTTTTGTGACACGTTTTGGGTCATCAAAGTCAAAGCCTTGTCGTTTATCTTCAAGAGCTTTAGCACCTGCTAACCGATTATGTCCTCGTTTATACAGGAAACGCCGACTTAGTAACCCTAATGAGTATTCCCGACCGACCTCAGCCCATAACTGTTGAGCATCTGTGAGCTGTTCCAAAGCAACAAATAATTCTGTTCTAGCTTTTTCTACACCACCGCTTCCTGTCTTAGCGTCAGCTTCTTTGACAGCTTTGAAGTTTCTAGCGGCTTCTGCCACGTTCTCGGCGGCATACTCCTGCACATCATAAAGAGCATCTTGCCTAACCCGAAACTCTTGTAGCTTTTCTGGGTCATTCTTAATTTTACGTAGGGCGGCTTCTACTCCGTTCACGTCCCCACTGTTTAAAATATCTATACGATTTCTGGAAATACCGACCAGTTCTTCCGCTGTTGTTTTAGGAAGAGTCCCTGCTTTTTTAGCTCTGGCAAACCGTTCTTCTGCTAATGCGCGTGTGAACATCGCTCTTTCACTTTGAGTGCGAAAGCCTCTATAAGCACTTTTAATCGCTTGTTCCCCACCTTCAATGTTATTACCTGTTTTGTCTAAGACCTTACGAACGGTTGTCATTACATCATTGTATAAGTCAGTCTCACGTAGTTCTTCACCTGTTTCCCTTGTTTGAGGTTCTGGTATTTCGTCTACGTCTCTACCACCTATACGCCCGCCAACACCTTCGTCTGCGTCAGGGTCAATGTAGGGGTTAGGGTCGTCAAGAGGGTCAAGGGGTCGTGCTGAGTCTTCAGGCATTTCAGGTAAATCACGCTCTTCAGGGGGACGAGCAATACCTGTCTCTGGGTCTACGGGTGTGTCTGCGGGTATATCAGCTGATTCGTCAAAGTCACCACGTCTCTGTAAATCCATATCAGGAGAACCAAAATCTCCACCCATTTGTGCCATTAACTCGTCTTCTTCCGCTCTTTCTCTTGCGGCTTGCTCACGGGGGATATACTCCTCGATTATCTCATCTTCGGTTAAGTCTGAATCTTTTAGTGCCTTTTCTTGGGCTTCTACCTTAGTGAGACCCTTAGCCATACCTTTGTTTCTAGCTTTGATAAGTTTAACGCCCTTAAGAAAGGGAACAGCTAAAGCTCCGACACCGGCTTCAATAAACAGACCTTCTAGTACATTCTTTAAACGTCCTTCTATTTCATCATCATTCTCATCAGATTGTAGGAACTCGGTAACTGGGTTTTTAAGAGAAGGGAACTGCTGTATTAAATCGGAAAGTCTTTCTTCTTGACCATCGAATGCTAAAAAATCTGTGGCTGTGGATGCGGCAAGTCCCTTTAATACAGTTTGTGTTTTGGGTTTTAGCCTTGCAACAGCTTTTAACTGGTCTGGTTTTAAGTGTGAAGCTCCCTTGGCTATAACACTTGCCGCACCTTTAGTCTTAGAACTAAGAGAAGCAACTTTACCTATTTTGCCTAGTCCTCCCATGATTGGCACGAAGCCTGTTAAAAACTGAGTAGCACCCTCAACTAACCCACCAGCAAAAGTCTCAGAGCGACCCAAGAATCGTTCGTTATAGTCAGGGAGTGCGTCGCCTACTACGGTGTCTGCTAAGTTATATATACTCTGTCCAAACCCCTCCACCCCTCTAGGAACAGCCAAAGCTAAATCCTTTAATAACGAAGGCTGTTCCCCCTGCTTGGCAGGTGATGCCGATTTTAACGCACCCTTAGCTAGTTCCTCTGCTGTTTCGTCAAATCTACCCATATTATTGTTCTCTTATCTTTCTTAAACCTTCGTGAAATTCAATTAATGTATCAACTGGTATATTTAATAACTCAGATATTCTTTTTGTTTCGTCTGAGTCTTTGTCTAGTCCTTCTATATACACTAGATTAGCTGGACTAAAGAAATCAGGTTGTAACCTAAATCCGCTAGAATGCCTTAATTCTCTTGTGGTGTTGCCACGAGCCGCACCTGTTTCCAATAGTGAAACGACCTCTGATGAATTAAAGGTTTCTAAAAGCAAGGCTTTCTCAAACTTTTCAGAGTTTTTTGAGATAAAGTATTTGCGCCTGCTCTCGTGATTTTGTCGCTCTCGTATATTACCTTCTGGGGTTTTATTAAATTGGTCTGCTTGTGAAATTAAATCTTCCCTAGTGGCTTCGTTTATTTTACGTACACTATTGACTAAGTTGTAAAAGTTATTGCGCTCTTCCTGTTTTTCCGTTTCATCTTCTATTTCAAGTATAGACCCTCCATAAGCATTTAAAATTACATTGTCATTCGTAAACTTACCCCCACCTCTAGTTCTTCTTGAGCGTGTTGCCTGTGTTAATCTGTCGACTTCCTGTCGCCCTCCTCGTTTATAAAACTCAGAGCTTGCCTTGCTCATCACATCTTCAACCTTTTCTACACCCGCAACGGCTTCCTTGTCTAATTGTTTTTGTGCTCGTACTCTATTACTATTCGCGACGAGTGTGGTTAACTCTCTGACAAAATTATCGTCAACAGTCTCTTGTAATATTGCATATTGTTTACCTTGCTCCGCAGGGTCTAAACCTAAACCAAGAACATAATCCAATGCTTCTCTTGTACCCTCTTGCCACCGTCTTGAAGCCCCGCTAAAATCGTGGTAACCCTCTAGGTTAACGGTAAACTCATCTGTAATAAGGTCGTATTCAAACGGAGGTTTCTCCTCACCGTCAAATGATTCAAAAGCTTCGACTACCTTTTTAGGGCTTTGAGAATTAAATAAGGCGCTACCCTCTCCTACTGCCCTCTCAAATAAGTTGTTCAATCTGCTGTCTGTTAGTCCGCTTCTGGCTTGTATATTTTCGTAACGTTGTTGGATTGCGCTATCTTGACCATATCTCTCTTTGGATAACCAAATAAGGGTTTCATTTTCATAATCAGTTGCCTCACCCCCGTTTGCCTCAATGGTGTCCATTAAGTCCTGTTCGGTTTGTGTAATCCAATCCAAAGCCTCACCTACTCTTCCCTCATCGTAGTAATTATTTAAAGTTTTTGTGTATTCAAGTATCGTAGACTTGTGAGCTTCTGCGAGTTCTTTATCTTGCTCTGCTTCGTAAACCTCAGCTTTATCTTCTATGTTTTGCGCTATCTCTTCATAGAGAGTTGTATCTTCAAACTTTTGAGTACCAATCTTTATGTTTGATGATGCAAGTAGTTCTAAAAAGTCCTCAGCTTCGTCACTATTCTCTGGGCGTATAAGATTAAATGTCTGTTTAATTACATTTTCTTGCTGTGCTGGCTCAAGCATTCCTGTGTCTTTCCATGCTGTTTCTAGCTGTATAACAGAATCGTCATACCCCTTGTCTATAAAACTGTGTTTATATGCGCTATAAAAATTATTAGCTATAGCAGGCACAGCAATGTTATCACGATGGTATTCACTAAACGCCGTTTGAAGGGTGGAAACGTCTTTGCCTGTTTGCTCCATAATAGAAGACATAAAGCCTTGGTGCATGAGGGAGCCTTTTTCCATCTGTATATCGTTTTCGGCTAGAAACCTATCTGCCAGTCCATATACAAACTCTTCTATATCCTCCTGCGAAGGAACCTTACCGCCCATGTTTTGTTTGTATTGTTCAACAGCTTCATTACGGAACGCAAGGTACTCAGCTTCTTTAGTAGCTCCTAGTAACCGCTCTGCTCTAATAGAGGCTAAGGGGTTTAAGCCATATTCTTGTCGGAATTCGGCATCAATCGCTTCTTTTGTCTGTTCCTGTCTCTTTGCCAAAGTAGTAATTATTTCATTTTTGGCTTCGGGAGTTGCCCCAGATAAAAAGTTTTTAAAGCCTTCAATACCAGCTTCTGCTTGTATTTGGTCAATCTCTGTTTGTATTAACTCGGTCTTCTTCTCTGTAAGCCCGATTCGTTCAGATAATAACGCACCCTTAGCTTTAGCAAGTTCAGCCTGTTGTCCAATTTGTTTAGATTTTTGGTACTGTTCGATGATTGGATTAATCTTACCTAATGCGTCAGCTATTCTAGCAAAATTATTTGTTTTAGGTGCGTTTACAAAAGCAGTGGAGTAACTACCGCCTCGCTCTATGACATTACGTAGTCTAGGAGTTGCCAAGTTTAGCTCTACCTGCACCCGCTCATCGCTTGTGCCTAGTAGTTGTTTAAGGGTTTGCTTTGCCACTTAGAAGCCTCCCGTTAGTTTTCGTTTGTTTAGTTCAAGTTGTTGCTCTAGTAATTGGTTCTGTTTACCGCTCTGGGCTAACTGTGTTTGTGTCAACTGATTTTGAAGTCCTGTTTGTTCAAGTTGAGCTTTGTTTAATTTACGCTGTTGTGCGCCCGCTTGAATACTCATAACGGAACCTGCTAGGTTCATCGCCGCCCCTAGATAGTCAGGTTGCTGAATGGGTTGGTTAATTTGAGCTAGTTTATTCTCAGAGGCAAAAATAGATTGTTTGTCTTGTAACATAGTGTTCACTTGACCCATAGACTGTTGTTCACTTATAGCAAACATTGCTTGAGCTTCTTGTCGTTCAAAGTCGTCTAAGAGTTGCTGTACAGATGCTCCCGTCACCCCAGCCTCGCCTGCGGCAACACGCGCTGTAGCCTTAGCTTCACGTGTTTTCTTAATAATTGACTGTACCTCGTTAGCGGCTATTTTGTTGTCCTGTGCTTCTTTAACGCGCCGAGCTGTCATTTCTTGACCGAATCGGATTGCTTCTCGTTCTGATGCCGCCTCTTGTGCCCGTTCTTGCTGTTTCGCGGCTTCTTGCTGTCCTTTAATAGACATACCTGTTTGAGCGGCACTTACAGCTACTAATCCGATTGTTAGTGGGTCACACATCGTTATCCTTCGTTATCATAAATTTATAGAACGGCTCTCCGTTAATTGATATTTTGGTAGTGAACTCAGCCCCACACCACTTAAGCCATTTTAGGGCTAGTTCGTTGTCGCAGTGTACAAAATTAAATACTTTTTCATATATACCTACAAACCCCCAAACCCACTCTCTACACCGTTTTAAGAACTCTAGGCGGTATGTTTTAATGTCTTCTGTACCTAGCATCCATATATACGCGTCTTCGTCTACCTTTCCTCCACCAAACATAGCGTACGGGATGTTGTACGGGTCTAGGACGGTCATGGTCGCTTCGTCTTGTTCTAATGCGTTAAGAAGGGCTTCCTCGGCAGTACCACTAAAACAGCTTACTTCTTTAAGGTCTTCTTTACGCATATTCTTAGCAAGATACGGGATGTGTCTCGGGTGTGCTACGACAACCTTATGACCGCTTTTGTATTGTTTAATTATCTCATCCAAAACGACGAGACCTTTCGTGTACAAACATTTCAAACTCGGCACTGCTAAAGTTAGCAGGGAGTGCGCTGTCGTTCTCGATTGTTATTACAGTGTCCTGTGCGTCTGTAAACACGGGGAACCTAAAGCTCCCGTCGGCAAGGTCTAGTTCTCCCGTCGCAAAAGAAGATTCATTGTCATACTCATGTACTGATTGAGCACGAAGGTGTGGGGTTACTTTTATGGAGAACTTATCAGCATTATTGTAGAAGACGACTCCGTTACGAATCTGAGACCTAACAAAGTTAGACGGAGCCTTAGAGTTACCTGATGGTGCTTTAAATATTTGCTCACTAAATGTATATTTCATTGTATAAGCAAGCCCTGAGAATACATCCCCAGTGTGTGGGCTACTCAGTGTCACTGATGACGTAGATGCAGAAAGCACTTGGTTGTAGAGTATGTTACCTTCATCGTCATATACTTGTACACGGTCTCCGACGGAAGCTGTGAAGCCTAGCTGAACAGAGCTAGAGTTGCTGAGGGTTTGTTTCTTCCGCATATCAAGGTACGTGTTATAGTTTACACCGTCGTCTGTGAGACCGCTCTGTAGTGGCATTGTTACGTAATGAGTTTTAGACTCTTTTACACCTACAATACCTAACTCACTGTGGAACATATTAATACCTTCTATATCAAAAGGTAGGATAAATTTAGACCAAGAGCTTAGTAGTTTTTTAGCTCCACTCCAAAAATACTTATATACATATAAAACATTAAGCTCGTCTGAAACAGTTGCGAACATTATATCTTCGGCTGTTCCCCCAATTAAGGAGGTTATATTATTTGAGAGGTACGATGGTACGTGTTCTGTTATTTCTTGAGCGTCGTAGTTATCTGTAGTGCTGTTTACAGTAAACTCCCGAATACCTGTAAATGTCCCACGTGTGAAAGGGAAGTAAATATACGAACCAAGAGGTATAGGCTCAACAGCCACATCGGATTCAAAGTTTGTAATAGGTGTTATTGAAATCGTACGAGCCGTTAACAAATCCCCGCCTTTTAAAACAAACTGCGCGTTATTAGCAAATAACACTAGGTTTTCTTGGAATCCGACGGCTGAGGTTAGGTTTGTTACCTTTGTAGACGAAACAGTTACATCTATAGGGTCAGAGTCTAAGGAGGTACTAACAGTTGTGCGGTAAAAGTTATAGCTCATTCTATTACGTAGGTTTAGGCTACCTAAGCCTGCTTCGGACATAATAACTCTGTCTTGACTTACGAATCCAAGTCTATCCTTAAAAAAGAATAAGTTATTAATTGTACTACCAACAAAAGAGGGGTGTGAGTTTGTATCTAGGTCTCCCGCCTGTATTGTAGCAAACGAGGTAGGTAGTAAGAGGAATTGATTGACATTTTCATTTATTAAGGAGTAAGGCATAGTTGTATTATCAAGCCCCGATGAGGTAGCCTCTCCTACAGTTTCTACCCACGCGCCTTGTCCTATATTTGCCACTAATGCGCTATACTGATTACTTCCTAATACAAGGCTAAATCCTTTATCATCTAGATTGTCGGCTACAAATTCCACATAGTAGTCATCTGCTCCTGATTCAACATCCCCCTTGACTTTTAATTTCATCCCATTTAAACACACCAAGGGAAGGTCGCTAATCGATGATACAGAGCTGTACAAAGTTCCCATACCGATTCCTGAAAGGTCATCAATAGGGGTTACAAAATCTGTGTATGTGTCGTTTTTTAAGGCAATTACATTTTGATTTGTAGAGAGTTTTAAAACCTCTGTAGCATTTGTAGTACTCATAGTACCACTGGGGTTGGTATATCCGATACTTTTAGCGTCCCACCCCGCAGTTATTAGGTTGTTTCTACCAGTGAATATTGAATCTGCTACTCTGTTTAATATAGTCGCAGAACCAGCATTAGTGGCGTGGCTGTCGCTTCCGCTAGTAGTCACTACGTCGATGACCGCCGCTGTTCCTTGATATGAAAACCCATACTTTTTCTCATAATCACCCTGTTTGAGGAACAGAACAAGGTCTTTACTTATCGACTCTGTGGGAGTGTTATTGTTTGCTACCGTTACGGTTGTATTTAGAAGTAAGGTTGTGTCACCAATAGACTTGGCTTTTATGTTAGCCTTTGGGTTATTTGACTGTCTTAGGTAGTGTGAAGCAGATGATAAGAAATCGGTTTTGCTTTCGGTATTATATTCATGCACATATGGGGCATTTGGGTCTACAGGATAATCACCTGTTCCATAAGTAGTAGTACTTAAGTTACCAATAGTACCATCTGATGCAACATCTCCCGTTTTCCACGTACCTGTTTCGCTTAAATTACCGTCTGCGTCTACTTTTAAATACCCACCATCGGATTGGACGTTATTTATTCTTGATATATATTTAGTATTACTAACTCTACTATAAGCCAGTAATACTGTGTAGGGCGGGGTTGTTAGTGTCTCTCCTATGTCATAAAGGTCACCATTGATTTTTTGAGTTTCGGTTGCGTTGAAGTATGCTGGAAAGGTTAACGCATCACGATTTTCGGTCGCAGTAAGAGAAGTATCCCATTTATTTACAGGTACACTGAATATTTCAAAATCGCCATACAACTCCTCTAAAGGCGTACCCACAACACACCGCTCCCCTGTAATCGTATTAAAAATGTGTACGTCCTGCCCGTCCTGTATGTATACGTAACGTTCGGTTTCGTTTCTATCGATAAAGTGTATAAAACTGTTATCTGATATTGCTGTATCTATAAGCTCCGCGACATACTTAGTATAGGGACGCTTACTTAATCCGTCCACCACGCTACTGAGTGCATTCTCCTGCTCCTCACATTGACCGTCAAAACGTGTAACGTCAGGCTGTTGAGAAACACCGCCGATAAGATTAGGTAAAGCTGTATTAATTAAAGGCATTAGATTATGTCGTAATTTCTGTTAATTCCAATACGTGCGTTAGTATCAAAGTTATCAAATATATTATAGTTACCTTCCTCATTCTGTCGGTCTTTAAAGTATGTCTCCAACTCTTTTTCAATTCTAGGTAACCGTTGAATGTCAATGCCATCCCTTGGGTACATCTCAGTTAGCAGGATTGCCACACGTACTTCAAGGTATTCTTGAAACTTTTGTGGGATGTCGTCTAAGTCGCGTTCGTATATAACAGTTCCTTTATATGTGCCGCTAAAGGATGTATGTGACTTTTCTTTTAAATCATAAAGATACTTAGTTCCGCTGACATTTTTAATACGAGTATCATACTCATTTAGTTCTACAGACAACATACCCGCAGTTGCCAGTCTACCGTCACTGTCAGCTGTAAACTCTACATCAACCTCAGTATTGAACCACCAACCACGCCCTTGTAGCTCTGTAGATGTCTTACGAAGCATACGTACTGCCTCAGAAGCCATAGAATCACCATTTAAGGCGGTTATCGGTGCTTCCCCAATCATACGTCGGATGTTGTTAACAATGGCTATTTCAGTGGTATCTGTGCCTGTTTCGGTGGCTGTCGATGTGCGTAACTTTGTAGCGTCCTTGAGTGCTTCCTTTTTCTTATAAGCAGGGAGCTGATAAAAGGCGGGTTCTTGTACTCCCATCATTCTTAGCTCTGCCGCGAAGTCACGGTACGTTGTGCCACTAGCAATACCTGTAATAGCGTCGGAGTATGCTTTCTCTTCGGTTAGCTCTAAGGCTATTTGCTTTTCAAGTTGGTCTTTTTGTTGTTGTACTAACGCGTCTTGTGATTGTAATAAATCAACTTCTTCTTGTACTTTAGCAACTTGCTCGGTTTCTGTTAAAATCTGTTTCTGTAATAAAGTTTCTTGGGCATCGATAAGTTCAGCTTCACGAGTTCTTTTGGTAGTCTCTTGTACTTCCGTAAGTTTCTGTTGAGTTACTAACTCTTCTTGGTCAGCTAGTAGCGATGTTTCCGCCGCTATTTTAGATTGTTGTTTTAGCTCTGTACCTAAACGAAGTGTTAAAAGTTTTTCCTCGGAAGAACCTTGGAGAAACATTACTTCTTCAATACCTAAGTTTTTTAGGTCAGCCGGAAAAGCGCTAAAAGAGGTTGAGTTACCACCGTTGCGTACGTGTGCTTGTTGTAAAGTTGCAAGCGATACTAACTCTTCGTTGTACGAAAATTTATGTAGGTCTTCGTTACCTATAAAACGACTTTGTAGTACACGGGCGGAACGAATAGTAATGTACCGCCGCGCTTCTTCGGGTATATTAGATGAAAAATCGTCTGATACGTCAGTGCTGTAGATAGTTATATCTGTCCCACTAGTATTAAACCACCACCCTTTAGATTGGACATCACGACCAACCTCCTCAATGGTTTGTTTTGCCAGCGCGACTTGCGTAGGTAGACTGGAGCCTGTTATCGAATTTACAGAGGCTTCCCCAATCACATTTAAACAAACATTAACAGAATTTGTTAGGGTTGTAGTAACACCATTTACATCAGACATGTATTTTCCTTTAAAAATTAAAGGGGGTCACAAAGACCCCCATAGTATTACACGATTTTAACAGCACACTCAGGACGCAGAACACCGTGTCCCATTGCATACTTCGCAACAAGAGCAGTACCCTGTTTAGTCATGATGTACTCAGACTCCGTAGTTAAGTCCATTAACTTAACAGTACCGATAGCCGCAGTGTGTCCACCAAGGGCTTTCAGAGTAGACAAGTTAGCGTTGTAACCGTCACCACCAGAGGCGTGAACTTCGTTACGAGCATTGTCGTCGTCTTGGTCTTGGCTTGCGTCTGCTACAGCAATGTCATTCAAGTGGTTAGACTTGTAGATGTCAATACCAGCAATCTGAGCTACTCGACCAGAGTTCAAGTCGCCGTTGTTAGTAGTGAAGTCTTTGTTAATTGCTTGTGAGTTAGAACCTAACAACTTGTAGTAATCAGCAGGCTTCAAGATAACGAAACGTCCGTCAGAAGGAACGTCATTTTCATCAAGCTTTTGTGCCATAGTTGTGAGGGTTGCAATGATGTCACCAGCAGTGTCAAACACATTACTTCCTGCATCATCACCGTCAGTAGCTGTAATAGAAATACCACCGTTACCGTTAGTAATAGTAGCCGATTGTCCAGCCGCCGCCGCCAATGTCTTCATTGTAGCAATGTCGAAACGTTTAGCCAGAGCCTTACCAAGTTCCTTAGCATAGATGCTACGAACGTCGTAGTGGTTCTTCATTTCGTCAATGTTAGCGATGAAGGTTGATGCCAACAGTACGTCATCAATGTTGATGATTTTCTCTGCGTGCTTGATTTGAGAAGTATATCCTGCATCAGATTCAAGGATGTCTTCACCTACTGTGTGGTATTTAGCAGTCGCAATACCTGTTACAGGGAACTGCGCTGATTTACCTGAACTAATTGTCCGTACAGTGTGCAGAGATTTCATTACGTTGAATTCTTCAAACGTAGTGAGAACCTCATTTGCGAACACCTTAAGGAACAATGAGTTGTCGTTTGCGTATGACCCACCTGTAGCATTAATCTGCCCCAAGCGAGATACTGAGCTTACGTCTCCGTTTGCCATTTTATTGTCTCCTATGAGTTATAGTTATTTATTTAGGGTTAAGGTGTCCTTTATCACCTGTTCACATAAGAGTTGTCTGACGCATCAGGCTCTTTAGTTACTAATTGCTTTTGGACGAAATTGATTATAGTTACTTCTTAACACGTAAACCACTACGTCTTACTTTAGCGGCTTTTGTGTTTGATACAAATTGTTTTCCTTTAGAACCTTCCCGCTTCTTTTTACGGGCTGTGGTGGCTCTCTGCGACTTAGATAGGCTACGGGCTTTTGACATAGGCAGACAACGGTCAGGGTTCTTTTTATTTTTACTAGTTCCACAGGCTCCTTTTATCGCCCCGTCTGTACCGATGCGAACCCAGTTTTGTCTGCGCCACTTTGCTAATTCACCCATTATTTTCTCTTTTTAATCTTAAGTTTCTTCCGCTTGCCCTTCCCATAGTTGGGGTCTTTGCAGTATTTAGAAGCCGCCATATTAGCGTATGCTGATGGGTACTTATCAAAAGTACGCTTTGCCCACGCTATTCCCTTTGGACAAATCTTAGCCATTACTTCTTCTTCTTAGTTGTCTTCTTTTTCATGGTTGTCTTTTTAGGTGGTCTTCCTACTTTATTTCCGTATGTTCCTTTTCCTTTTGGCATATCAGCATCTCCATTTTCTTAAAGCTAGTGCTTTTCTTGTTGGTCTTCCTTTACTGTCCTTCATTGCACCTTTAACGCCCTTCATACGAGCGCAGAATGATTTACGACGTTTAGCCGCCTTGCTACCACGTTTCACCTTACCTGTTACAGGACGCTTGAGGTTGCTACCTGTAGCTCGGTTGTATTTACGTCGCCCCTTTTCAGACAAACCACCTGTTGGGTTTTTATCGGCTTTTGTCATACTAACGCTAAGTTTTTTTCTTTTCATATATACCCATTTTCTAGTTCATTAATATATTCCAACAACTCACCTATAGTATCTCGCTCTTCTTCTGAAAACTCGTGTTTATTCAGGCTCTCAATCAGAGTCGGAATCTTGCTTTGAGTTAGGGTTACGCACCCAGTTGTTGATAAGAGTAGTGTTACGATTATGACGCTTAATACGTTTTTGCTTTTCATACCTGTCCAATAACTCAAAAAAAAGCCTCCCCATTTTTGGGAAGGCTATTACAAACTTAGCTATAAGCGGAAACATTATTTGTCTTTCGCTTTACCCACATTAAGAGCCAACCAATCAAGAATCTTATATACTTTCTTAACCGCTGAATCGTCTGCTGGTGTAGGCGTAAGAGCCGCAATAGCTGATGCCGCCGCCACAACTGACGTAATAACACCTAGATAAGTGTCTAGGTTGTCCATGATGTTAGTGATGAATTCCATTATTTCTCCTTATACATTACTTATAGATAAACGTTTAGTGACCTCTGCTCGGTACGCTGGGTCTTTGTCATAACGTGGGTCAGACATAGCCTGTACCACCTGATGACGTGATTCAAACGGAGGCATACCGACACCGTTAACTGAGCCTTGGACAATACGTGGTGCACCCGCCGCTTGAAACTGGTTATACAATGCTTTGATTGCGAACTTAGCTTGAGCGACTGTACCTGACTCAACGGTCTCATTGTACGCCTCTAACTCTTCTTCAGACAAGGATTCAGCCGCCCAGTTAGAGAGCTTTTGATACTCCTGCATACCACCAATCTCATTGGTAATTTCCATTTGTTGTTGGTTGATAATTGCCTGTTGACCTGCAATGTAAGTATCTACCATTGCTTTGTTAAGACCTACCTTGTTCAGCTTTTCGTAAGTCTCAGCACTTAATTCACCGTGGTTTTCAAACTCTTCTGTTGCAAAAGCAATAGCATCGTCTTGAGTTTTCGGTTCGTCTGTAGAAGCTTCTTCTTGTCCTTCTTCAGGGGGTTGCCCTAACTTATTTTCTAGCTCAGAATAAGCCTGTGCCATAGCCTCGACACTTTCAAACTTTTCAGGAAGCCACTCAGGACGTTCCTCTTCGTAGGTCATCGGTTTCGGGTTGCTAGCCTCTTCCTGTGCCTGTTGTTCTTGTACTTCTAGTTCATTAGCCGCATCTTGAAGAGTTGGCTCTGGTTGTTCAGTCGCCTGAACTGAATATGAATGTGATTCACCCATTACTGTTCTACCTCGCTTGGTTGTTGTTCACGAATGCTTTTCGCTTGGTCGCTCATGGCTTTAATAGCTGGTGCGCCCATCGATTGCATCATTTGTTGTTGTTGCATCATCTGAGCTTGCTGTTCTTGTTCAGCATTAAGCTCTTCTTGAGACTTAACTAGTCCCGCCGTCTTGATACCTAAAGCGGTAGCTCGACGAGTAAAATATTCTCCTACATTGATAAACTGTGCTATTGCATCACCACCTAGTGTCTGCACTGCGCCCTGAATAAACAAGTCTAATTTTTGTAAATCGTGTCCACGTCCTAACGCTTCTACGCCTGTAATGATAACAGGATTAATAATGTCATCAGGTAACTTAGGAATACGGTTGTTTTTGTTCATTACGTGCATCAACCGATTAATCATAGGTAACTGCATTTCGTTACTAAGTAGGGAGTATAGACCACCTAATGCCGACTCCAACTCTAAGGACAGCATACGGATTTCTTCAGCGGTAACTCGTTCTGCGTTTCGCACGACCCCTGATGATAGTAAGAAAGCGTGTCCTAATCGTTCGCGTATTGTGTTAATTGTTTCCTGAGCGACTCGGAAGTCATTGAATTTGTTTAACTGTAGGACGCTAACGTCAGCGGCATTACCTTGTGTTATTGCCCCGTTGGGGGATTCTGCTAATGCTCTAGCTCGTGTTGTTCCGTTAGGATTAACTAAGAACAATACCTTAGCCGCCGCCGAAGAACCCTCTACGATTGCTTGTGTTAGTTTCTCAAGACTTTGTAGGTCTCCTAAATACTCTTCTACATAACCACGACCGTAGTCTTCTCCGTCAATTTTAGAGAAGCGTAGAGGGATATAAGGACATTTGTCTAAGGGGTACACACCTTCGGTAGGCATACGAATACCTTTGATGTCTTGAAACACGTGATATTTGTTGTCATGGCGATACACGGCTGTGTACAGGTCACACCTATCTGTAACGTCTTTACCATAAGCACCCAGAGCTTCCTTCATCTCATCGGGTAATGCACTGTAAGCTATGGTCTCTTTGGTGGCGATATAGATAATATTACCCATAGGGTCACGCTTTATAATAAAACGGTCAAGGTGAAACACACGTAAGCCGCCTTCGTCAGGCATATAAAGTAAAGCGTTACCTGTAACAATGAGATGTTTAATAGCTTCATGAACGCCAACACGATATGATTGAGCGGAGACTTCGTCCATCGTACTTTCTTCTATTCGTTGGAGAGTTGTCTCAATCTCTGTAATTATTTCTTCTTCTGCACCTTCTTGCATTAAAAGGTACTCGTCTATATTTAAGCGAAAGAAAGGGGCATTAGGTGGGAGGAGTGCCAACAGTAATTTAGATGCGAGGTTGTTTACTCCTCTCGCACCTATGCCCTGAAATGGTGTTTCTAATCGACTGTGTGAGCCAAAGGCTTCCTCCGGTAGTAGATAAGGTAGAGTTAGTTTAGAGCAAGTTCTAGCTCGGTCTAGGTAACTATGTCGTTCACCTTCACATTTAGTGTAGAGTTGCTCTGCTGTTTCATTGTGCATTTGTTATTTTAGTCTCCGTTTGAAAGCGGCAAGAACCAAAGCACCAGCAATAAAAAAGCCAGATACCACAGGCTCTGGTACTGAAGGTACATAGCCACCTAC
>CAACVD010000446.1_pt1 | contig 18543 bp, 36 predicted proteins | sample 2381771 | NCBI WGS metagenome assembly CAACVD01 (sample SAMEA5211965, study PRJEB30684) | marine metagenome | biome: Marine; feature: Epipelagic; material: Water | collected 2015-10-15 | depth 15 m | reverse complement strand
AGCCTATTCTCAACTGCCGACATTTTATTATGTGGCTTGGCATTGAACTCTACCTCATCTGTCTCAGACGTAGCATCTTCAAACAAATCAAAGCCAATATAATGCACACTGTCTGTATTCTCAAACGCTGCAAGTGCCATCTCAATAGCACGACCACCATTCCAAGTACCTGTTTCAAGAATAGTAGAAGGCTTATAGAACCTAATCAAATCGGCAAGTTGGCGATACCTGTTGGGAAGAATGTCTGGAGATGTCTCGGTATCAGATAGCTGAAGTATTCTGTTACCATCCTTGTCTCTAAGAGCAGCACTTTTTTTATCTCTAAGACAAGCAAACAAAGCATTGATATAGGACTTTTCATTAGAGAGTTCTTCGTATCGCATACCATGTGCAACATAAATAGTACGCAGTCTATTAAGAACAAATGTATCGTGCCACTCTCTGTAGTTTAGGAACTCACCTGAGATAAACGCGCCCCTAAAATCTCCTAACAAGTCTACTGATGTCTGCCTAGATAAATTAAAGGCCATTAGATATTCTGTATTTCTAAGACAAAGCATATCAACCTTGTCTTCTTCGTCTGGGAACAGCTTGTCTAGTTCCTTGGCAGTAATTTTTTTCTTAGCTATAACATCAGGATCAATCCAAACCATCCATGCGTCTGCATTATTAAACGCACACTCAGTCAGGGCAAGAACGCGAGGCAAGAACTTATGTGGGTTTAGGATATCCTGATAAGGAATCTGTCCACCTTCAGTGCCATCATGTTCTTTATACTCTTCTAAGAATTTTGAATAATCTTCTAGAGTTTCTAGGTTATGATAGAAAATGTTTGGTGCTTGTGGCAGGGAGTACTTACTAATATCTATCTGATAGTAATAGCAATGAAACTCAAAGCTTGGTTCCCAAATTTCTTTAAACTGATTTAGTACTGTATTGCCTGTTTGATTTAGAATTTCTTCATTAAAACAAGTTACAATTTTATATTTCATTAGTAAGTCCATGTAAGAGTAAGTAAGAGTAATCCATATTCCACTCGGCAGCGTACTGACCATCTATGGCTCGACGGCATTGCCAATCTTTAAACCAAGGACCACCAGTAGTGAAGTGTACGTTACGTGCCTCAAGGTCTTCAGAAGAGTGGTTGTCTAGCCAGTTCCAATCCTCAGTAATCTTACCAATGTCGGATGCCTTGTCCGATAGCCAGCCAAACTTATGTAGCCATGAGCCTGAGTTAGAATTAATTTCGTCTACTGTTAGCTTCTGATGTGCAGGATGTCCGCAGTTCCATAGCACAAAGCTTGACCAGTTTTTTCTAAAGTAATTTTCTTGTAGCTTACCATCCATCTTGTGTGTATCTTTAGGCGCATAGTCATGCTGCACACAGAAGAGAGGGTAGAAGTCTGAATACTCTTGTGTTGTATAGTCCTCGAACAGTTCGATAATATCTGTTCTCATATACATATCACTGTCCATATACAAAGCCCATCCTTCGTACATGTTAAGTGCTGGAACCAAGAACCGAGTGAAGCTAAAGTCTGTAGAGAATGGTCGCCCATCCTTGCTGTCAATAAACTGATCGTCTACAATATCAAACTGCCTATAGTATAGACCCATGCGTTCCATTGTAGGTCTCTTGATAGGTAGGATTCTGATAGGCTCTGATGCTGTTCGCTCTATAGAAAACTTACAGACATCATATGCAGTTTCTTCTCTAGGATCAAAGCCTATGTAAACAGTAAAGGGTAGTTTTTTTGTTGCCATAAAATAGTTGCAGAGAGGAAGCCAAAGCCCCCTCTCCACATCCTCTCATTATTTAATGTTAATAGTTTTAGGTTGCTTACTTTCTGGTAGCTCCTTTTTTAAACTAAGAGTTAGGATACCATTGGTGAGATCAGAATCAGAAACTTCCATGTACTCACCTAGTTTAAACTGCTTATGAAAATCTCTTTCAGCAATTCCATGATATAAAAATTTACTATTTTTGTCTCCTTTCTTAGCACCCTTAATGGAAAGTAAACCATCAGTTTCGGTGATGCTAAGTTCTTCCTTTGCAAATCCTGCAACAGCAAGACTTAATTTAAAAGTACTACTATCTATTTTTGTTATGTTATGAGGGGGATAGTTACCAGCAAACTGTAACCTAATTGTTTCGAGATCATTAAACAATGACTCAAATCCAATTGTATAATTATCTAAAAGTGCTGACTGTATTTGCATAATAGTTCTCCTTATTTAGCGAGTTGTCGAAGCCCCATAATGGCAGCTTCATATATATTATATATTATTTTTTTACAATATGCAAGTCTTTTTTTTATACCCCACACACTCCACCACTACCACTGATGTCGCAGATGTCATGTGTCTGTACGTTGTCCTCAAACTCTTCGCCTAGTTTTTCTACTGCTTCAGCATAGGGAACAACAGTAAGAGGTTGACCACCACGGCATCCATCGGGGAAGCAAGTGAAGCCACGTAGTCTGTGAGCATACTTAGCTAACGTCTGTGCAAAGTCCTCTACACCGTCTTCGTTGTTGCCCTCTGTACCCCATGCAGGAAGGTTAATAGTACTAGAGATAGACATGTCTACATACTCCTGCACGTTAGCCTGAAAGCTTAGACGCCGTTCATAGTCAGTAGCAAGATCAATAGCAGACTCAATCTTATCTGGCTTGGCTCCGTACAAGTCGATCATCTCCTGTGCTGCGCTGTCTACTACATACTGGTAGTGCCATTTCTTAGACTTGAGGTAGCGTCGTTTGTATGAGACTGCAAATATAGGCTCAACACCTGTGGAAGTTCCAGCCAGAATACCGATTGTTCCAGTAGGCGCGATAGCTCTAACTGCTGCTGGTCGTGAAACTGATAGTACCTTTGAAAAGTCTCTTGCAACCTTGTCGGATTCTGCCTCATAAACTTTAAGCCAGCGGTGCATTTCTGGAGTAGTTTCATATCTGTGTCCTCTCTGTATAAGCCATTCGTGAAGCCCCATGAGTCCAAGCCCAAGCCGCCTGTTCTTTTCTCTAACAAGAGTAATCTTATCATAAGGTAGTTGTGCGCGTAAGGTTCCGCACAAGAGAAACTTGGTTGCGAGTTGGACAACATCTTTGAGTTGGCCGAGGTCATCAATCCTAGCAAAGTTAAGACTGCCAAGATTACAAACATCACTATCATCTTCGGACGTAACTTCCGTACACGCATTACGCAACGTCTCTTTTTCTTTCTCGAAGAAGTTGAAGCTAAACCCTGGTTCCGCAGTTCTAAGAGCCTGACGTATATTATACCTAAAGACATCTCCTATATCTCCTGTCTCCCAATAGTTAAGTAACCAATCAGTATCATAGTTGACACTGATGTTTGTCATATCAAGAGGACAGGGAAAGTCAAAGTCGTCTTGCTTGACATCAAAGTAAGTTTGTCCTGTCTTACCAACAGGCATGTCTGCCCAGTTCTTTGCATTAAGAAAGGGCATGATATCAGAGTGCTGATGATTAAGAGATGCGTAGATAGCACTACGTCTGCTACCACCCTGCATAACCCTGCGACCGATCTCATTAATCATTTGCATCTTGGGTATAGGTCCACTGGCTGTACCGCCTGTACCTTTTAGTGACGCACCCTCGCCACGATACACAGAATAATCAATGCCAATGCCACCACCTGTCATTAGGCAGGACTCAGACTTCCATGATAAGTCAGCCCAATCCTCTCTGGTATCCTCTTCAGCACGTAGCAGATAGCAGTTATTAAAAAACTTTTTCTCTCTGCCAGCATAATATAAATATCTACCACCTGGAAGAAAGCGAAGATTAGACATATGGTCTATCAGTTCGTCCTTCTCGTCACGAGTAAGATAGCTCTGACACACATCCTCAACCAGAGTACATGCCAGTTCGTGCATAGTCTCCGCTCCTGTGTGTGAGTACTTAGTATTAAAAATGTCCTCGCTGAACTTAGACCTGAACTGTGGGTTTCGATTTGATTTAAACATAGACATACACTTCCCCTTTTACTTCTACTTGTTATAATATAATTCTAAGATTAACTCCGCATAGTGTATAGCTTTTCTGATGTCTTTCTCTCCCTCTCCTTTAGCACGGTGGCGAGTGATATACTTTACCACGTTACCCTCAAAGTAGTCAAGGCTATTGGCATGAATATATTCTACTGGCTGGATGCCACAATCTTTGTAATGATTTCCCCCAACCTGCTTGGTTAGGGTATTGGTTTCTTCTCTACTTTTTCTTTGTTTTCTAAACTGTCTTAGATAGTAATCGTCTGGCCCTTCGTTAGAGGAGTAAGCTGATTCTTCTTCTGACATTTTCTTGATCTCCTGTGTCTATAACTTTTAAAGCAAAGCTTCGTACCTTGCGTGGCTCAAGTCCTGCATAGGTACAGACAGTATCAAAGTCGTCGGCTGTAACACCAATAGAAGCAAAGAACCAAGCCCGTGCTTGATCCCTTTCCAAGGTAATACTGCTTGCCTCTTCTTCTCGTTCAACCTTGAGCAAGTCTAGCAACGCCTGTAAGATAACAGATATATATAAAACTTTGTGTGGGTTCTTATTTACTTGATCGTATAAAGATTCAATAAGCTCTTCATTCATCTTCATTAAAGTCCTGTACTGGTCTATAGAACTTACCGCCTATCCAGTTGTTATAGTAGGCTGGCTCGTCCGTTCCTTCTAGTTTTGCAGTAAGGACATGTCGTATAACTTGGTGGTAACACTCATAATACTTTAAGCTTCGTTTGTTTTTAAACTGTCCTAAGATTTTAAATTTAAAAGTATCCTTACCAAATTTATCTATGTCTTCTTTAAGATGTTTGCTAGAACCAGCATAGACTTTCCAGTTAGATTCTTTTTTCTTTTTACCTTTACGATAAGTCCAGTACTGCTTGCACCCTATGTAAGCCTTCTTAGTTTTTGTGTTGGTGATGCAGTATACAAAACCAAAATACTTTTGTATGTCTAGTTTCCTATCGTAGTCCCAGTGCATTTAGTAATGGACTTCCTCTACGTCTGGCGTCTTCGCCACCTTAACCAGATGTCTTTTGCCCGACGCATATTTAAATGTACGTAAGCCTCTGCCCTCATTTGCATCACTCCAACACTCTCTATTATGGCGACAATACACACAACCAATATGAAGACGCATGTTACCAGACTTACCATCAGGAACAGCAGGATAGCACCTATCAGGGATTGCGGCTTCCTTCGCAACCATTTGCTTGAGTTTCTTAATTCTTTCTTTGGCATTTATCATCTCCATTGAGTGTACTCTAGACAAACAAATCTCTCCTGTTGATTTATCTATCACAAGAAAGCCAGCCTCATCTAGTCCATTAGCCTGTGCATACGCAGAGATTTGTGCAATGTAACCAAAGGGATCATCGTTTACTAAATCGTTACGCCTAAACTTATCAAAGCTTCTACCTGATGCACTCTTACAATCAATAAGAACACCATCAATCAGTGAATCCTGATGGCCCTTAACACCTTCAATAGTAAGTTCTTTCTGCTGATCTGTAACCTTGTGTCCAGATATAGACGCACACAACAGCAGCAACTCCTCTAAAATATACCCATACAAAAACTTAATTCTTGTGCTAGGTTTCAAGTAATCTTCAGTTGTTTCTACTCTTGAATCATACCATAGCTGTCTATCTGGTTTGCCAATAGCTGAGAGGCGTAGTGCTGTGCGATTTTTAGGAGACTCATACATAAATGTTTTTATATGTACCTTCAGCATCTCACCAAAGGTATCAATGTGCTTGTCTACTTCTGCCTCATCCATATCAATAGGATCAAAGGTAAATAAATTATAAATATCCTCGACTAATGTATCTATTGTTTTTGTCATAAAAATTAGAGGGGTACCTAAATTAATAGATACCCCTCCTCTCCTTTCAAACTACGAAGCGAGGGGGAAGTCTACCGCTTCTTCATTCGTGTATCCATCAGGGACCACATCAAAGTCAGGACCGTTGCTTGTATACTCAACAAGTTCACGAACCTGTAGGGAGTCAAGATATCCTTTGACGCCTTCCTTACCACCAAAGGTCCATGCTTTAGGATATGCTTTAGCGCATACCTTAGAACCATTGCCAATTAGTGTATTAGCAGGGAAAGGATTACGTTGTGCATCCACTACTCGAATACTTCTGGGATCACCGTTAAAGGTTGTAGTGAATTGCTTGAGTGTAACAAAATTACCACGCTTATCATCTGGCTTTTCTGCTGATACATTCTTAACAGTCAGCCCGACATCCTGTGCAATCTTTAAATTATCAGGATCAAGATTACAAATATCAATAGTGTACTCAGGCTTCTCTGGGTTGATCGTGTTAGGCTCAAACACCTTTGCCCAGTAAGCTTCACCAGTGATAAAGATAGGGTCTACGTAATTTTCGTTAGCCATTTTATTTTCTCCTTGAGTTTCTAAATTTAGTTTCTATCTTGTCTACTACACAAGAACACACATTATAACATGCGGTATCTTATAAGTCAACAGTCTTTGTCAATTAATTTGTACTCTACTTCTTTCATCAAGTCATCAACTGATACTTGAGTTAGTAGGTCATCTCTTCCTCTTCGGCTGTAAAATTTATACTTAGCATCTGAGGCTCGTTCTACGTCTATATTCTCTACTTTTTTAAACGCAAATTCTTTTAACCTTTCTCTATTAATCATAAGAAAATCTGTGTTTCTTTCAAAGGCAATCTCGTCTGCCTCTCCATGTAACCACCCAAAAGCGCCACGGACATTTACAAACTCAATCCATAGCCACTCGTCATTTACTTTATTATCTGAGCGGTTAGTTTTCTTCTGAGCTTTAACATCAACAGAGAAAAATTTATTTTCTTTACTACTTACTAGATGAAAGTCTATGTGCTTCTTAATGTTCTCCTCTTTTGTTGCATCATAAACGTGCCATCCTAAATCTTCCATTGATTGTTTAAATAAATCTTCTGCTTTTTTGCCTACGGAATACTCTCGGGCGTAAGACATTACGCTACTAGACGATAGCGAGTGTACGCAGCACCGTCTGGGGTCATTGCCTTGACTGCTTCAATAACATATCCCTTCTGACGTAGGCGAGAGATAGCGGCGGTAAGGTTCTCACACCAGCCTCTTTCAATAGCCGTCTTACGGGTTACTCTCATGCCCTTCTTCAAGGCACGAAGGATTTTGTTATCTACTGATTTTGTCATGTTATTCTCCATTGTGTTTGATTTATGTATGATACTACAAGTAAGCAAAGATGTCAATAAGTTTAATGCGTCTCTGCCCATGTCTTGCCTACTTTATACTGCGCGTCGAGTGGACACACAACAGCTAGGTTACGAGACGTATCTAAGATAGCCTCTTTAGTTATTCTACAGAAATTAAGAGTATCTTTTACACTAACTTCAAACTGATACTCATCGTGAATAGATGCAACAAGTTTAGCGTCTACCCCTCTTGCATTTATTATCCTAGTTATTTGAACTAACCATTCTTTACAAATGATTGCTCCTGCACCTTGCAGTAAAGTATTTAGTGCAGCATGTTCTGATCTAATTTTTAGATGTCTACCATCCAGACCTAAGATAGAACCTTCTCTTGCAGCCTCAGTGACTTGGTTGCGTAGTCTTTTAAGGGCTGGCATATTACCTAAGAACCTTTCTATAAGGTCTCTTCCCTGTGCAGACCCGCCACCAACAACCTTACCAATCTTGGCAGCACCAGCACCATATAGAAATGCGTAGATAAATGTCTTTGCTTGGTCTCTATTGGTTAGCCCTGCCATCTTCATGTTGGCTGTATGTACGTCACCATTTACTACTTCATTAATGTACGCTTTGTCTCGCATGTAATGTGCAAGACAGCGTAGCTCTAATCCAGAAGCATCTGTACCTATTAGATTGTACTTTTCTGGATCAGAGATAGTCCACAGCGATCTAAACTCTTTGCCATAAGGACTGTAAGATGCAGGGACTTGAGCCATGTTAGGACTGTTGTGAGCCATACGACCCGTCACAGTTTTGAGCGTCATCACCCTGCCTCTAACCTTCTCGTCGTCGTGACACTCTTTGATCCACGACTTTAACATTCCTGTACGCTTCTGTAGCAAAAAGAACCTACTAAACATCTGAGCTTCGGGCATTTTAATATGGCTCAATGTCTCTTCATTGACAATAACATTGCCCTTTTCTGTATGATGTTTAGGTTCCCAACCTTTCTCCATCAGTCTTTCTGCAATCTGTTTACGTGAAGCTATGTTAAATGGAATGTACTTTACTTTTGTTTTTAGTTGTAACTCTTTTGGTGGAAACATCTCAGTAGCTTTGGCAACTAGGCTGTCTTCTTCCTCTTGCAACTCAGATAGTAAAAGCATGGCACCACGAAGGTTAAGTGTGAAGCCATTCTTCTCCTGCTGATCTACGATTGCACGTACACAGTTCTCTAGTCTTTTACTTTTACTAGAAAACTTGGCACCCTCTTTATCAAGATGCTGTGCAACCTTATGTGTAAGCCTAACGTCCTGCTTACAGTACTCTAGCATTTCAGGTGTGTAGTATTCAAACTCCTGAAACTCTATCTTTGCAAACTCCAGTTGCTCACCCCATGCTTTGAGGGAGTGACCGCCTTCTCTGATTGGGTTATACAACTGTGATTCAATGAGGGTGTCACGGATTTGACGTAGCTGTATTGTAGAACCTGTTAGTCTGTTCAAGACAGGTGCATCAAAGCTAATGCCATTGTGCATTATAAATTGTTCTACATTCTTAGACCACGCTGCAAACTCGCGACACTCCTCACCTACCCATGACCACTCAGTACCGTTGTCATAGTCTCTGGCTACGATGCAGTGGATAACTGTAGCATCAATAGCATCTGTTTCAATATCTACAATAGCTTTCATATCTAGAAAGGAATATCCTGATTGTCTTCATTTTCAACAAAAGGATTATCAATCTGTGTCATGCGACCTGTTTGATTATCATAATGAAGATGCGTAGCTATTCCTGTGTCTCCTGTATATCTGTTCTTTAGAATACGTAGTGTAGTTGTGTTGGCTTCTACTGGATCATCAGCCTGTTGATTGCGCTCCAAGGCTATCACACTATCACTTAGATGAGCGATAGATGCTGACCCACGTAGATGCGATAGGCTCACCTCACGGCCATCCTCATGCCCCTTGTCACCTGATGGGCGACGTAGGTGACTGACCAGCAGCAAGCCAATGCCTGTCTCTTCAACAAGAGAGCGTAGCTTGGTCATAAGAATATCAATAGACTTACGCTCATCTCCATTGTCCTCTTGCCCAGAGACAAGGATAGATAGATGGTCGAGGAACACCCACTTGCAGTCCAAAGCCTTTGCCATGTACCGTACACGATCCAGTATCTCGTCGTTAGAGATAGAACCAAAGTGATCGAAGGCAAAGAACCTACCCGTTCCTACCGTCTTTTCCTGCCAATCATTTAGTTGTTCCTGTGTAAACTGATCTCTGATCTCCTTGATATATAGTCGAGCATTAGCTTCAACAGACATAATGTTAAAGGCAGTGCTTCGGATGCTCTCTTCTAAAGCTAGTACACCAATGTTCGCTTTAGTGTTGCCCATAATGTAGTGCATCAGTTCTCTGATGATGCTGCTCTTACCCATGCCAGCACCGCTAGTGAACGTAACTAACTCACCTGTACGCATACCGTACGTCTTCTCATTAAGCTTGGACCAAGGGTAGGCTACAGTCTCGAAGTACGCTTCGTCGTACAGCGAAGAACCAAGATCACTAAGGTTAATAATTCCTGCTGGTGTATAGGATTTAGCAGCCCACCATGTATCTACAAACTTCTGTCGTTGATTTGTTTTTAGATACTCATTGGCATCCTTCATATCAAGGGTGGCAATCTTACACTTGTTAGGCTCGAACAGTTGGGCAACTTTAGTAGCTGCTTCTCTACCTTCTTTGTCATTATCAAAACATAATACAACGCTGTCATACATATTAAGAAAGTCAAACTGTTCCTTACAGTTTTTAACTGCTGCCCCTGCACCATTCTTTAGTGAGACTACAGGCCACTTCGATCCGAGCAGTTCATACGCAGACATAGCATCTAGTTCACCCTCGCATACGGTAACGTACTTTGCTTTGCGAGTAAACAAATGCTGCCCAAACAATCCTGCACCTGACAGGTTGCCTTCAGACCAGAACTTCTTGTCGGCGGTAGACCTAATCTTTCGACCGATCACTTCGCCATCTGGCCCACGGTAGTTATACAAATGGTGTGTGATGTTTGCGTTGTCTTTAATGACCGACGCCCCAAAAAGTTTGGCAGTCTCGGCTGTAATCTTTCGATCACCAAGGTCAGATATAACTGCATTGTCATAGCTGTTCATTGGTTTCCTTTTATCTATTGCTACTACTGTATTTGTTTGCATACTTATTTCCTCATCGGCTGGTATAAATGCTTCGCATTTGTGACAGTATTGATGGCCGTCTGAATACAATGAGTTGGCATCAGAAGACCCACACGCTTCACATGGAAGGTGCCTTACAAAAGTTCCTGTATCTGACATGGGTTACTCGCTATTGGAAAACGATTGAGTAAAGATTTTTACTATCTATATTAAGAGCGTAACATAATGTGTTACGAAAGTCAAGCGTCTCTTTTGCATCTCCTTTTGTATCGCAGGTGTCTACTATAGTTTTTGTTTTTGTATTCTGTACTGTCCATTTCTTATTCATTACAAAGACCTCTGGTGATTTTTCCAAGCATCTCTAATAAGTTCTTTACGATACTCTGCTATTTCCTTTTCTATTGTAACTAACATTTCTATTTGATCTAGCATTTCTAGCTTCTTAAAGTCATCTTGTGCAGACAATACTACACCATTTGAATATCTAATTGCAAACAACTGTTCCATTTCTAAACCTCTTGTTGGTTAATTAAAGCGTTCCACGAAATAGGAAACTGTTTCTTTAGTAACGAGTTCATTTCCTGCGCTATGATTCTAGTTTCCAGTTGGGTATCTTCTGCAAGACGCAGCTTACATACCCTAGCAAAGGCAGCTATACTACCGCTCCAGTACCACTCAGTCATGGTAGACTGTGGCAACACTGCCCTAGCCTGTTCCTCACATACCTTTAAATCTAGTAAGGATTTATATACTTGAAAACATTCCCATATTGCATCTTTATACTTGCCGCCTACAAGCTGCTGCGACATAACTAACTCATCTGAAGAGCCTTGCTTCTTATCCTCTGAAGCTTTGCGCCACTCTTCAGGAACCCACATCTCTGGATCATCAGACACATAGCGACGGCTCACCTCGTTCCACACCAAGCCTACCTGATGCTTGCCTAACTGTCTAGCTACAAAAATAGGAGCCTTCATGTGGAACTGTGCGGAGCAGTGGCCGAACGGTGTCCAGTGATTGTGCTTGGCAAGATAGTTAATTAACTTAATATCTTTGTCAGAGATTGGTTTGCTTTTGGGTGATCGTTTGTTGAATGATACTCGCGCTGCGTTTGCAACAGTAATATCATTACCCATATAATCTATAAGTTTAACTGTCATTCAGTTGTCCTAACATCCATTGTGCAATTTGCATATGTTCTTTTGCTGTTGCGTCATCTTTTAATCGGTTAGCTCTAGCAGATACCCATCCAACATTTCCTTTTACATATCCTTTATCAGGTACAATACGATCTACTTGTGCCGCATTGTCAGCATATTGGTTAGTGGCGAAAAGGTCTAACTTAACTCCCAGAATAGGACAGGTATCAGTCCAAATAGACTTTAGATATTCTTCTGTTAAATTAAAAGGTATTTGTTTACTAGTTGCTTTATGTTTAACACGCATACATCTCATATGGAATGGTTTTTCTTTTTTATTTTTTGCAACACTTTCTTTTCGACATGCAGCACAACGGGAGTCTGTACCGTCGGGGCGACCGCTGTCTTTATGATACTCAGTTAATGGTTTATTTTTTTTACATTTGCCACATACTTTTGTTGGAAGTTTTGTAAATTTGTCGAGCGCGTTAAACAAGTTAAGGTATTCTTCATCAACCATCATTGAAAGTTTCCCCCCATAGATTATCTATAAAGTTTTCTTTGTCCTCCATGATCTCGTTGATCTCTTCCTTGGCAAGCTTCTTAGCTTCCTTCGCTGTGTATCCTTCTTCGCTATACTGTTTAGTAAGATCACGAAACAAATGGTTACGTTCTTTTTGCCATAGATTTTTTGCCATTACTCTGCCCACTTACTCCTGTTTATTGAATGTTCTGCAAGTAACTTTTTAATTGTCTCGTCCTTATCTTGTAAGGCTTTCTTGAGTACAGTTATATACTGCTCAAGCTTTAGTATTTTCTGTGCGTCATTCATGTCCCTTCCTAACAACATAGTTCGCGTCTATAAAATACATGCTCACCTACCACAGCCAGCAGAAAAAAGTTATCTGCCATAGCCCATTTAGGTGATACATATACTGCATGATAATGTGTAGCACCAAGGGTATCTCGAAGTAGTACACCATCAAGTGCCATATTAACTACCTTAACAACCTCTTCTAGTGCTTTGATATTCCTCATCCTTTCAGTCTTACCATCACACCAATAAGAGAACTGACATTTATTTCTAACTGGATTGCCTTCCCAATATATGCCCTGCTTTACAACTTCGCAGACACTATTAGGAAAAGTTTTATCATACATCCTTTCAAGAATTACATTAGCTACTGCCAGCTTACCAGCAAAGGTTTCAGACCTAGCCTCAAAGTAAACTGCCTCAACTAAACATGTGCGCTCCTCTTCTGCTTTAGCTGGTGTTACTAACATAAGCAGTAACAAACTACTTAAAATATATTTAATCATTAGTGTATCCTTAGAACGTGTAGATCGTGTAGCTGATCCCCAAAGAAAGGTTTTAGAACATCGTCCATGAACAACTCTGCTTCCATCTGGGTATCAAATTTTTCGATGGTATCTCCATCGTCTGCAACCAATGGGGTTGTTTCTTCTAGGTCTAGGTTAATAGGAATTTGTACTATAATATATGACATAGCAATCTCCTTTCAAGAGATTTCATTATATCATGCCACCTACATTGTCCCTAATAATATCTGTGTGATTTAATTCTGCCCAATAAATTTCAAGGGCTTTGGTTTCCTGACAGGCTTCAAAAGAGTGCTTCTCTCCAGCAGGAACCACACACATATCTCCCATAAACAAATGGGTTTCATCTACTAAACCATAGTCCTTATGCCGTCTAATAATTAACTCGCCTTCCAATACATAGAAAGCATTGATCTTACTTTGATGTGCGTGTGTGCTACAAAAACCACCGCTATTAATTTTAATCTGATGGATTTCAATAGCTGGTGTTTGTAACAGGGGACAAGTACTGCCCCAAACTTTTCCTTCAACATTCATTACAGTAGTTCTCCTTGTGAGTTATCTTGCTTACGCTGTGCTACACAGATCGTATCGTTGTGCGGTCCACCGTGTGAGACAAGCATTATTTCTTCTGTTATAAATCCTTCCTTACCTACTCCTGTACTATTCCACCCAAAGGATAACACAATACCATTGTCTTTCACAAGAGGTTTTATATTATCTTTTACTTTAGTGTAGAACGATGCTTGTGTATCCTGCTGTGTAACCTCAAGCCCTGCTATTTTGTAGCACTCACTGACCTGTCGGACAGAATAGGGTGGATCGTACAGCACGACATCAGCCTCAACACCTTGAGTTAAAAGACAATTTAGAAAAGCTTCTGCTTTCATATGATACTGAGCATCTGTCTCTGGGTTTAGGTCGTTGGTGATTGTTCCTATTCGTGAGTCACGCGCAAACGGATCAACAATTATGTCCGCGCCGAGCGTCCATCTAGCAACAAACTCTTTGATAGGTTTAATGCTAAACGTATTATGGTTAGGCATAGCCCATGTCTTGCTAAACCGTACTCTTATGTTCTGTTCTGTAGTAAAGCATGGGTCCATAACATCAAAGGTGTTCATTCTGTGTCATCCTGTACAATTATGTCGAAAGCTTGATAAATAAACTCATATAAATCTTTCTTGTCATCAGGGTTATAGCCAAAAGAAAATACAAAGTTTCTTACCGCATCCCACGGAACTTCCAATCGCTCTGGTTCCGAGGGTTTAGAAAAGTCTACATGAATTATATTATCAGGCATCTTCAGTTACTCCACAGTAATCCATGATATAGCGACGGGCTTCGTCGCGACAGAAAGCTGCATCGGTGCCGCTCTCGTGAAAGATAGTATCAAGTATCTCACTCATTACCCATGCTTTGCGGCGAGAGGCTTTACCCTCTGCCATCAACTCATCGACCCGCTGCGAGATAGGTTTCGTCAATCCATTGTTCATATTCATTCTCCATAATTAAAAGTTCACTTTCAACCCAGTGATTGATCTCATCAAGTTGTATGTCGCTAGATATACTACAGTACTCCTCTACAACTGGAGTTATCCAAGGATCATAAACTTCATCTAGATACTTCAACACTTCTTCCTTAGTATTAAATTTAGTTACCGACATCTGATGCCTCCACCTCTACAAACATATCGTCGTCGTGAAAAACTTTATGTTCAATTTGATTACCTTTAATGTCGGTAACAGTTACTTTAGTAATACTATAACTTTTCTTTCGTTCAGTATGACATACAATTTTACTAGCATTAAAACTTGTGGTCTCACTATACATTTCATTCTCCATTTTCTTATGTATAAGATTTTACATCATGTAAAATTTTAGTTGGCCTCCACAGTAGGACTCGAACCCACAACCTACAGCTTAGAAGGCTGTCGCTCTATCCAGTTGAGCTATGTGGAGTATACACTAGTCGTCGTAACCTAGCAAGTCTGTTAGCTTTTTATTTAACAGACTGTGGATTACGTGCATGGCATCAGTGTTTGATGGAGCATGTAGGAAAGCCGCATCAACAGCAGCAGCAAGCGCACCATAAACTACAACCAAAGGATTTTTATTCTCTGTTTCCAGATTATAATTTATTTCAGCACCAAATAATTGATAAAAAGAATCTATATCTTTACCCCTTCTTTCCCATGTATCATTTTCCATTGCTTGTCTCCCATGTTGTACTCCAAGGTATGCCACGCTTCTCAGTGCGGCGTAAAACATTTTTCCATTTAGATAAGTTAATACGTGTGTAGGTTTGTGGTATAGGGTACGTCACAGACTTTGCCCTGACCCACTTCCAACCTACCTTGGCTGTTACCAGCCGTGCGCCTGATCCTATGCGGGGCATTTCGTCCTCAAGATAGACCCATCCTTTAAAGTCAGCCACGATTTTTCCTCTTACGGTATAAGATTAAGTTGATAATAGTGTTGAACCACACGCCCAACAATACAGCACCCTCTACAATTAGGGTTAGAATGTCAATCATATGTATTTTCCTTGTTCATTTAGTAAGCCAGTTTAACGCTATAGTAAATAGAATATAACAACCAAAACAAAAACATAAATAAGCAGTGTGCTTCTTAACATTCATCGGCCCTGACCACGATATTTTTTGTAGCTGGCACGTTTATTCTTGTTCATAGTTTTAGTTGATAGCATTGCATGATTACCACCAATACTTGTTTTTTCTTGGTCGCTTCTACAACTATACTTGCTTTAGTCTTAGCCATTAAGATACTCCTTCTAGCCATTCGGGAACAGGTCTATTAGTGTACTTCAAAATATGTGACTTGTAAAGCTTATAATAATTACGATAGCCATCAACAGGATCGTCACGCTTTGCATCGTCGGGCATACACTGTGGCATTTTAGTCATAAACTTTTGCTCAATACCGAATGGCGGCATATCAAGCGGACCTCTTAACTTCTTTATGGTTAAATGCTCTTTGTTATATCTGTGCCTATACTCCTTTCCAAGTTCTAAGAACAACTCATACAGCCAGTGATAGTTATTGTTAGATTGTCTGGCCCATACATTAGATGGGTGGTTTTTATGCGTTGCTTTATACATGCCACGCTCATCTGGGTACTCATCTCCTGCTGTGACGCGCCACGCAGTTGATAGCAACTGACCTGTTTCCAATATCATTTTGACTACATGCTTATCGCAATGATACTGAGCCGCCACAGCAGGATTTTTATCAAGCATAAATATATTCATTTAAGTCCTCTTTGAATTTATCAACAGGCTCACTATACCACTTGTCTCTTTCAATCTTCAGGCCCATAGGGCCAGTGACACTGGTCAAGTCTGATAGCATGAAGCTACCCCATTCCTTTTCAAATCCTTCTACAAAGCCAAAGAATAACCAATCACCATCCTCAGTCTTCTCACCTTCGGTGACATACCAAGACCAGTTTGACCAAGGCGTAAAGAATTTAATTACTTTTTTGCCTATGTCTTTTTCATTTTGTTTTGTTAGTATTTTCATTACATCACCTTTGCAATTAGATTATCTTTCATGGTTACTTCTGCGAAGAACTCTCGGCCTTTGATGCCAGTAATTGATGGTCGATTACTTCCACAGAATGTCCCATCACTCTGATACTCAGGTCCAAACACGGAAGTTTCCTGATACATCAAAGGTTTACCTACATTTTCTTTAAGTTCTTTCTTACTTTTATAATGCAAAATCATCATAACTATTCTCCATAGAGTTCGCCAAGCGCCACCTCTGAAGTAACATACTCCACAGGCTTTGCATGGGCTTCGGTTTCACAAGCAACACAATAGTATATATCAGTTTGATCTATAGACATAACATATTCCATACGATTTGTCATGCCTTTACAAACTTTACAAGGTTCGTTTGTCATAGAGACTCCCATTCACCGTTGTTAGATTTATATTTTATGTCCACACATCCTGCATTAGGCATACCAAAGTCATCTAGTGGTTCAAAGCCGTCAGCATCATCACCATACAAATAACCCTTATAATATAGGATGCCATCGTCATCGTACATTTTAAATTTTTGGCGTTTCATTGCCTTCCAATTTCTTTTTGACGACATGCTAGTTGTCCCTACGTCATCATCAAGACCTAAGTTTTTGTTTCCATAAGTAATTTCCCAGTATGAATTTTCAGTCATCGTAGATCACTCCATGATTAGCAGATGCTTGGTGAGACAGTACGAACTGCACTGCTTTTTCATAACTTTCCACAGTTACTTCCATAGTTGCGTCCTGAAAGCCAACACCACCCTCAACGTCATACAAACAAGTTACTCCAAACCATTTATAAAAACCACTTGCTTGCATTGCATAACCTTGAATGTTGTATGTCCACATAATTTATCTCCTTTTTAATGCTTTGGATAGCTGATAAACTCTACATCTTTCGACCAACATGCTTTGCATGGACCGCAAGCATTGTCTCGGTCCCTTGCTTTACACTCTAAACCTTTAGGCTCAGTACCTTTAGTAAATACTTGTGAACCGTGGTCTATACCGTTGGGCATAGCCCCGTCCAGTTTACTAGCCGACACTCGGATCACAAGGTTGTCTGGCACAACGCCACCATTAGCTTTAAACTTTTTGACTATACCACGTTCCTGCGTAGGTAACCAGTGCTTTGTTTGTGGTGTTTGTAAACAAACATCCACGATAGCATCCAGCATCTCAAGAGACTGCAAGTCTCCACTATCAAACCAACGGTGAAAGCCATCGGTATTATACCGCTCAATCTGAAAAGCCATTGCTTTTGCCCATGCTTTCGGATTAGCCTGTAACCATTTAGATAGGTTAAGCTTCCAACCTTGATCGACGGTAGGTCGTAGCTTTTGCAAACGCCTAGCATAACAGCTATGACAGGGCGTGTTAGGATTTTTAGCTAGTTTACTTCCTGTTTTACAGGCGAAGGCATCAATGGCAAACGTAGTTGTCCCCATTTTTGTATTGCCCGTACTAATGTTTCCAAGTTTTTTAGCATCTTTTACCAGCATTAGCTTTTCCTTGTTTCAATTTGGATTCGTCGGCAAGAACACTAAACTCGTTGAGTTTAGCCAGAAAAGCTTCCCATTCTTTTTTGTTGTTCAGATAATCAATAACGTGTTGGTCCATTTTCAGTCTCCAAGTTGTAGCCAACGGTCGATCATACTTTTAGCTTCTCTCAGTAACTCCGCTGAGTCAGTCCAAAAGTCCTCAGTTTCTGGTCTCATATTAAAGTGACCAGCTTCACATCTTTCTATAATCCAACCTCTGTAGAAATGTTCGATTTTATTTCCCCATTTTTGATGGCATGGATACCTTTATCCACAGACCTACTTGACATACTGGTGGCAAAATGTTAGCCGCGCGGTTTTCTATCCCTTGGCCCCAAGTTATTTCATCCATCATATGGCTGTATTGGCGATATGCCGCAAAGATTTTACATGGTGTAAATTGTTGTATGTCTTTGTCACCATGCGATTGCGATAGGTGTTGACAACGCATATCCGTTTGTGCCTATGATGATACACGGTCATTGCCGTAGTTGTTGGAAATCGTGAAACACTTCTCTCGCCGCGTGGCAATCCTGCTGCGTGGCACAACCTATGAGGT
>CAACVD010000532.1_pt1 | contig 18568 bp, 15 predicted proteins | sample 2381771 | NCBI WGS metagenome assembly CAACVD01 (sample SAMEA5211965, study PRJEB30684) | marine metagenome | biome: Marine; feature: Epipelagic; material: Water | collected 2015-10-15 | depth 15 m | reverse complement strand
TTTTTATAAATTATCTACATTTTTTAAAGAAGTTTATCTAGAAGATAATAAAGAGGTAACAAAAGACGAGTTAGTTGCATTAATTAGAGCGAATAGAATAGATGTACGAGAGGTCGAGATGACTGCTCGTGGTGATGGAGGAAGAAGAGAAGACTTTCCAGAGAAAAAAAATCTACTAAATAAAAGAGTAACAGACCCAGATAGATTGGCAGATGAATCTATTAATTTTAAGGCTACGGAAAGCTTTATAGTAGGAGCAAGTCCTCAAGCTCAGAGGGGTAATTTGATTGCAAAAGGAACTATACAATCATTGGGAACGCCTCACTTTACAGAGTCAATGAGAATGGATTCTCTTGTGCGATCTCCATACTTAAATAAAACAATGGCATACGAAATAATAATTATTGAGAATATGAATAATTATCCTAAACAACCTTACTCTCCTGATGCAGGATTGGAAGTATTGTATGACGTTGGCATGGAACCTCAAGAAGAACCAGTAATAGATATTAAAGAGGGATATACAGAAGGTCCTGATGTTATAGATGGAGGTCTAGGAAGGTCATCGCAAAGAAATAAAAAAGCATACCTTATGAGATATGAAACTTTAGAAGATATGAAAAATCAAAGTTTTGATATCCAAGATTTAGAGAGAGATTCAATAGTTAAGCTTGAATCCACAGGTCGAGATAGAGACACTGATAGAGACCTCATCGAGGACATGACAGAGGAGGCAAGACAGCACTCTATTTATAAAGCAGAGGACTTTGGAGACTTGTCAGGGAGAGAAAATGAAATAAGAAACAATGAAGTAACTAATGAAAAGATAGATAAAGAAAATGTTGATAGAGAAAGATTTAACGACAAAGTAGATCAAGAGATACAAAGAATAGAACAACGTAACAGAAGTTTTGACCCTGCTCGTTACGAAGAAAACACGTTTAAAGGAGGAACTAATTTCAGGGTTATTGAAATAGAGCTTCCCTATGAAATATTTCCAGACATTAGAGTTAAGCCTGCCCATTTTGACGGGAAAAGACAGCTAGTATTTGCTCTTGTAAAAGAGCGTATCTATCCAGACGGCAAAAGAGTTTTATACATTGACCAATTGCAAAGCGACTGGGGGCAAAGAGGAAGAGAAAGTGGCTTTGTAGATGCTGTAACAAACAAAGAAGTCGATGCGTTTAAGAAAAACATAGATATATTTTACAAAGGTTTATTAGATGGTTTAGACAATGCAGATGTGTCCTCAATAAATACCACTGCTAATCTTAACGTGGAAGATCAAATATTAAGAAAAAAATCAGAAATTAATAACTTTAGAAAAGACGCTTTAGAGCAGATAGAAAGATCAAGAGCTAGATATACGAGGCGAAAGTATCGTGAGAATGTAGATGCAGATATAAAGTTTCGCACTGCCCATAATTTATTCCGTAAAGTGCAGACATCATTAAAGGTAAGCGATGCTGAAAATGGTCTTAGATACGACATTACGGGCAGTGTAGTGGCAGCAAATATGCCTGACTCAGCAAAAAAAGCATTTGAAGATATGAGAACAAGCAAGCTTTTACAGAAAGGTGTTTATCCAGATGCTCCTTTTATAAGCAATACAAAGGCGTGGTCTGAGTTGATGGTCAAGAGACTGTTAAAGAAAGCATCAGATGAAGGATTTGATTATGTAACTTTCCCAGATGGAGAGCTTGTGCAGAACTTGGTTGGCATGAGAAATGAAGGAAAAGATTATTATGATAATCAGCTAAAAAATTATGTAAAAGGAATTGTAAATCCAATTGATAAAGATGCTTATGTTGGAACGTATGAAGATGCCGTAATAAAACTTCTTGGCAAAGCAGGAAAAGAATTACCACTTAGATCAAGAGAGTTGTTGGGCGTATTACAAACTAAAGAAGCAAGACAAACAGCAACTGAATTAGATAGGTTGGGGTTTGAACTAGCAAAACAAGAATTAACAAGAACAGAGGGATTTAAAAGAGCCTTATTATTTGATACTGCTGCGGTTCAACAAGGGAATCCATCTTTGCAGAGAGGTAATATACCTGAAGAATTTGGAGCGAAGCTATTATCAAAGTTGCCCATGAAAGAACAGCTTGAGTTTAAACAATTTCAAGATGCACAAAAAATAAAATGGCTTCAGCACGTTAAAACAGGGAGAGGGTTTAGCCCAGTAGAGGAAGAGGGCTTTCTATTTCAGAAAAAGTACTATGATACTTATTTTGATCAAGACGGAAATTTTAAATCTAATGAGGAGCTAGGATTAAGATTGGGCGTGGAGGATCAAGGTCTTAATGTTCTCACACCCTCTGGTGGAGCAGGTGATGTATTAGCAACTGTAAACAATATTGCATCTGCTGATCACATTGCTTTAAGCAAAGGATATACAGTACGCCTTACACCAAAACTTAAAGACACATTAAACGAAGGGCAGTTGTCTTTTTCCCTTGGATACACACCTGAAGGAGACAAGGTTACTGGAATAGATAAGTCTCTTATGGAGAGGGTCATATCAACTCTCACAGAGAACCAGTATCTCATATCCTCACTGCCAGAACTAGAGGATGACCCAAAGGGTGACCCAACACTTAACTTTAGGAACCTAATACCATCTACAGGAAGAAGAGATGTGGTGTTGGTTATGAGAGATTACCTGTCACACAGGCAGGAAAGAGCAGGCGACTTTAGAATAAACCTAGATGACGTAACAGAAGCAGACAAAGATAACATTGCTACCATAATGGCTGCCGAAGCAGAGGTTGCATTAGCCAGAGATGGTAATGCTCTTGGTTGGTATGATGCTAAGTTTAGAGCTGCTAAAAGTTTAATCGGTCTTATACGTCCAGAGATACGCAATAACCCTGAACACGATGCAGTGTTTGATTATGCGTTGGCAGTTACATCTAATGGTGTAGCTGTGATGCAGAACTTTGAATATGCCTTGAAGCAATATGACTATTGGGTTGAAAACGGCAAGTTTGATGAGATAGGTTATGGAAAATCAACTGGAGCTATGGAAGCTCACTTTGCATTGTATAACGCTCTTACGGATATGATGAAGTCTGGTGACTATAAGAGACCAAAGAGACTAGATAATTACCCACCAGAAGCCATAGGCGTAGACATTGAGCATTTCTTAGACAGAGATATAAAAATCAGAGACCTAATAAATGACCCTGTGTTGAGTGGCATAGCAGAGAGAAGTGGCGTAAGCCTTGAATCACTAGGCTCACAGGAAAAGAAAGACACTGTAGTCAAGATGTCAACCATTATAGGATCGAAGATAGGTGGTGGCTTCTATCAGAACCTTAGAGGTAATTACGAGACCCTTACTATGGATATGTGGTGGATGAGGTTCTTTAATAGAATTACAGGAAACCCATTTAAGATACCGCAAGACAAAACGCAGTTAAAAAATTATAACCAATTCCTTGAGGAAATCACAACAAACAGAGCAAACCTTACACAGATAGAAAAGAGACAATTAAAAGAAGCTAAAGACAACATAGGCAATGTGCCTTTGCGTAGAGATATGTCAGCAAGAACAACGCAAAGAATGGATCAAAGAATAATTGATCTGGCAAAAGAATACTCAATAATAAGAAATCGTTATTTTAATTCTGTTTCCAAAGAAGGAATAACAGATGGAATGACATCAGAAGAAAAGTCAGCCATAAGACTAAGAAATAGAGAGCAAAACAATCTTCTTGTTAAGCCAAGGTCTGTTTTGTTAGCCGACAGTATAAAAAGAAACTTTGTTGACTTTGCTCAAGATACTCCAAGAAGTGCCACTGACCGTGAGTTAATGAGAGAGACTACACAGATGGCTATAAGAAAATTAGAACAACGTGGCGTAGTGCCAAAAGGAGCATTGACCAATGCAGATTTCCAAGCTGTTATGTGGTTCCACGAAAAGGAACTGTTCGATAAGCTAGGTGCAAGAAAAGGAAACGGACAACAAAATGATTTTGTAGACAGTGCTATAGAAGCACTAAGAAAGGAAGGTATAGACGATGACACGATTGCGAAAACACTCCCCATTGCAGAGCGAGGCAGGATCATTCGTGGAGCAGATTCCGAAAGAGGAGTTGCCGAACCTAGCGAAGGCTCTATTGCGGCTAGGCAACAACTCGCAGCTTTCAAAAGCATTAAAGAAAAAAACGACATCACAAGAAAGCAAGCAGAGGACATCAAGAAAGAGTTAGATCAAAAGAGACAGCCTTTCTATAGCTTGGGCTACATCCCAGAAGAGATGGAAAGAGACAGAGTAAACTTTGAAAGCACATTCAGAGCTAACGTGCAGGACTTCCAACATAAATGGAACTACAGTGCATCATCAGACTTTGTTGCTAAGATACTTGGTGGCATCAAGATAGGGCAAAGCTTTCAGCTAGGATACAGCGATGAGAAAGCCAAGGCATTGTCAGATATATTTATCAGAAAGTTCCAAGACAGAATGATACCTGTATCTAGAATGGTGGACGAGTTGCAGGAGAAAGGGTTTAAACTAACAGATGGTCTCAATCCTATAATGCAGGCTAGACTATCACAAGGTAAAGCAAACGAGGAGATAAGAGATAAGAGAGAGACTATTCACAAAGACGTAGTCGAATCTATATCAAAACTTAACTTTACAGATGCAGAGTTTGAGCAACTCAAGAGTGTATCGAATGCCGCTACTGACCCTGACCAAGGTGGTGAAGGCTACATAGAAGTAGTCATGAGAGATTTTATTCCATCATTCTGGAAAAGAATGTTGTTTGGAACACCAAGCAAGAAGTTGGTCATGGCAGAAACATACCTATACGCTCTACACGCAAAGGAGAGAAACAACTATGTCAGAGAGATTGATGTAAACAACATCAACAAGTTCAAGGATAGAGGGTCTGGTATGTCTGACAGAGAAGCAGATGCCATACTCAATTGGTTTAGAACTCAGGAGAGAGAACTAGGGAATCTCAACGATATACGCACAAAGATACAAAGAGTCATAGATGATACAAACGAAGTAAGAAGAGCCTCTGGTCTACAGGCTATGTTTCTACGAGGGTCGAACTGGACAAACTATGTACCTTTAAGAGGTGCTTTCGATCCAGAAGATGAGACCGTTGACTTTAACAATGCAGGTCAACGTAAAGCCCCATTGTTTGGTAGTAAAGGTAGAGAAGACCCTGTGGTTAAAGGTCGTATAGATTATGCCCCTAATCTTATTGTAAACACACTGACACAGAACGCTAACTCCATCATGAGAGCATCACAAAACAACGTAGGTCGTGTGGTGTTGGACATGATCAGAGAAGACCCTGTGATGCTTCAGGAGTTTGCAACTATACAGGACACAGTACCAGAAAGAATGTTTGTGGATGCAAGGACAGGGGTTCTAAGCAAGAGACCTGCCACAAGGGATGATGTTGCAAAAGACAAACACATATTGATTGTAAAAGAAAACGGCAACGAAGTTGTTATACGGTTTAACAGTGCTGTGGTTGCAGGTGCGTTTAGGGGTGACACTGGAGCAGGAGATGCATCAAGCAACTCTTATGTTAGGATGGCTAACAAGTTTAACAGATACTTGTCTAGTATTAACACCACGTTCAACCCAGAATTTATTATTCCAAACTTTGTTCGTGACGTACAAACGGCAGCGGTCAACATTGATCAGTATGAAGGTGAAAAGCTAAAGACAATAGTTGTAAAGAGATCACCTGCTATGGCTAGAGGTATATACAAAGCCGTACAGAAGAACGATATGTCTTCACCAGAAGCACAGTTGTACGAAGCGTTTGTAAAAGCAGGTGGTAAAAACGTAACGAACCAGATGACAACGCTTGGCGATCAGGTTGCGGATATACAAAACACATTGAACTCTATATCTGAGGGAGGAGCAAGAGGTGGGTTAGGTAAGCTTAAAAATAGCTTTGTAGGTAAAAAAGCTAGTTCTCTAATTAACTGGATAGAGAACACCAACACCGCTATGGAAAACGCAGTTCGTGTATCTACGTTTGAAGCTTTGTTAAATACAGGAAGATACACAGAGCAACAGGCAGCCCTAGCCGCCAGAGAGATTACAGTAAACTTTGCTAGAGGCGGTGAGTACAAAACATTCTTGAACTCTATGTACCTATTCTTCAACGCATCACTACAGGGAACATTTGCTCTAGCGGAAGCAGCCACAAGATCAAAGAACGTAAGACGTATGTGGGTGGGCATAGTGGTAGCAGGTATATTATCCGATCAGATCAATGCAATGTTTTCTGATGAAGATGATGATGGCATTCTTATTTATGACAAAACGACAGACTACACATTAGAGCATAACTTTCTCATACCTAATTTAGCAGGCAAGGCGATTGATGCTGTAAGAGATGAGGAAGATAATGTGATGCAGAAAAACTCTTTCTCTGTACCGCTGCCCTACGGAATAAACCTAGCGTTTAATGTGGGTCGGTCTCTCAGTAGAAGGATGAGAGGAGCGTACACTCCTGCACAGGCTACAAGTTCTATAATGTCTACAACATTTGAGGCTCTTAATCCTATAGGTGGTTCCGAAAGTGTTTTAAACATGGCATCTCCTACTATTGGTGACCCATTGGTTAGTCTCTTGCAAAACATTAACTACGACAAAACACCTATAACAAAACAAGTTTCGCAGTTTGCGGTGGGTACGCCAGATAGTCATACATACTGGAATAGTGCAAGCCCTATGTCTATAGGTATTGCCCAGTTCCTAAACAACAGGTTAGGTGGAAACGCAGTGAAGAGTGGGATTATAGATGTCAGTCCAGATACATTAGACTTCTTGTTTAATTACTTCACAGGTGGTGCAGGTATGTTTGTCCAAAGAACAGCTACATTTGGATATGACTTGTCCACAGGAAATGTCTTTGAAGCATTTGAGGATGGTCTTACGGGAGAAGCAGTTAGAGAGCAGATCAGGAAAACACCTATACTTAGAAAAGCTATTACATCCGTATCAGAAAGAGAAGATACAGGTAAGTTTATCCAGAAAAGAAATGTAATATTTGGTGCGAAGAAGGAGCTAAAGGAAGCTATAGCTATCAGGGATATGGATGAGATTAGAAGAGTTAGAAACAAGTATCCTAAAGAGTTGAGAATATACGGTATAATTAGAGCCATCAACAGCAAGAGACAGAAGCTTACATCAATGAGAAACAAACTGATTAGGGCAGAGAAGACAGCTAAGAACAAAGAAATCTATGAAGCTAGAATTAAAAGATTAGATAAACAGATACAGGCGTTGATAGGTAGAGGCAACTCCCTAATGAAGAATGTAGAACTTGACTTCCTTACAGAGTACGGCTTAACAGGATATTAAAAAGTACTATGGTACTTTCTGTTTCTTTCTTTCTGAGTTTTGTTTTTTTGCTTTTTCAGCAAGCTCACTAATTCTATTGTGACGACGTTCTACACTATGACGTATTTGCTTTTCTAGTTTCGCTAGTTTTTCTCTTTCTTTTTCGTTCTCTTTTTTCTCCCAATTAGCATCTATCTCATGCTGTCTGTCTATTGCTTCTGCAACTGCTGAAGCATACCCTGCTATATCAACCCAATTATCTTCATTGCCTCTATCTTGTTTTGATCTGGCTAACTTAGCTAATATAAATAATACACCAACATCATAACAGGATATATCTTTCGCAAGATGGCAAGACCATAGGTCTGCAATCCTAGTAAAATTATCGAAAGGAGTTCCGTAACTTCTACCTCTTCGACCTACGGTCTCCATTGCTTTGTCTAATATGTCTTCTTTCTTTGTCATTCTGTTTTCACCTTTGTAAATAGTGGAGTTTCACCCATAAGCCTATCTTCTGCTATCTGGATGTATTCCTTGTTAAGTTCTATAATAGTAGCGTTTCTATTTAATCTATCTGCTACTAACCCTGTAGTTCCCGATCCACCAAAGGGGTCAAGAACGTGTCCGTCTTTTGGGCAACCTGCTTTGATGCAGGGTTCTATTAGATCAGTAGGGAATACAGCAAAGTGTGCTTCCTTGTAGGGTTTAGTGTTTACTGTCCATACTGACCTTTTGTTTTTAGTCTCTGACATCATGTCTCTCTCTCTAGTCAGACCATTAAAAACATTCTCTTTATCTTTAGAGTTCTCTACGTTGATGGGTGTCTTGCCACCCCATCTGTTTTGACTAGCCTCTTCTTGTATAGCTTCATGATCAAAGTAGTAGTGTGAGTTCTTGCTCAATAGAAATATATATTCGTGTGCTTTAGTGCATCTATCTTTTACTGATTCGGGCATAGGGTTTGGCTTGTGCCATATGATATCCTGCCGTAGATACCATCCATCTTCTTGTAAAGCTAATGCCACTCGCCAAGGTATGCCTATCAAATCTTTCTCTTTTAGTCCTTGTATCTTGTTTGCTCTGTTAGGACTCACCTCTGGCTGATCATGTTTGTCTTTGTGGAGTGTTTGCTTAACATTTAACCCATCTGCACGATAGTTGTGATATGTGTCTCCCAAATTTAGCCATACAGTACCGTCTTCTTTTAGGGTATCTCTTACTCCACGGAACACCTCTACAAGCCTTCTGACGTAATCCTGTGGGGTCAATTCCAAGCCAATTTGCGAATCTTTACGCTCTGCACCGCATATTGGACACTTTTGCCTGTAAATGGCATCTCCGACAACATCTCCGTGTTCATGCATATTTGCATGACCTGTAGCGGTATCTTTAGATATCTTGGTTAGCCTTTTATGAGGACAGTTTGGGTCACCACCCACCCACGTTCCTGTATTGTAGTCACGGAGTCCGTAGTAGGGCGGTGAGGTAACAACAGTATCAAAGTGATTCTTTGGTAGTTTCTTTAGAACCTCTAGGCAATCACCTATCTTTATGTTGATCATTCTTTATCTCCCAAGCTTTCTTTCGTAAGTTTTTAAACTTTGCTTGTGCCATTTCATTCGTTGCTAACTCTTTTCTTGATTCTATATTAAGAAAACCTTTCAAAGCCTTAACACAGTGTTCTTCACTATCTATATTATCCGTCATTAGGTCGTAGTTAGATTCCATGAGGAAGTGATTAGACTCTGCTATCTCATCCATCAATACTTCCCAGAACTCTGGTTCTTTGCAGGACATGATAGCACTCTTGACCATTCTTTGACCTTCTAGTTCGGTTGGTTTTATGTCTACCTCTTCATGCTCGTTTATCCTAACCATAGCTACACCATATCTAGAACCCACCCAATCTCTGAGCAATCCGTCTGGAACATCATCAGGGTGTATGCACAAGCGTAAGTTAAAACCATTCTTATCTTTGTTCATTGATACCTGCACAGCTTCAAACTGATACGCTATATCTTTTACATTAGTCATCTACTTTCTCCCCAGATGGTGTTGCTTTAACTGCGGTTACATTCTTAACTTCATACGCTATCTTATTCATCTTATCGTATCTCTTGCTTGCAACTGCCAACTCTCTATTTCTTGCCATCTCCTTGGCTTCAAGTTTATTCCTTGCTCTGATTCGCCTTGTTCTTCGATATACAACTTCGACAACGACATCAAACGACATGGCTCTAATATAATCAGTTGTTCCTCTATCTAGTTTCATTGTACTTTCTCCAATTTTTTTCTGCCCATTCGATTGGGTCAACTCCTTGGAATATCCACCATCGCTTTTCGTTTCCGTCATGATGTATTTCCATATGGTGGGTATGGCAGATAGGCACTACCCAATTGTCGCCCACTTTTAATGCAACACCTCTAGGTTCTGCATACATAATGTGATGAGCCTCACTCTCTCTTCCACAGATCAAGCAAGGCTCTTTTCTAACTAGAGATAAATATTTTTTATCTCTTATCTTCAAGACAACAGATCGTCCAGAGTTGTTGTTGGTGTTGCAGGTTTACTTGGTATAGGTTGCTCACCATCTTTCCTATCCTTATGAACGCTTGCTCGCACAGTAATATACTTCTGCTGTTTGGAACCATCGTCTTTTGGCTTACTAAGATTAACCCAACCTGCAATACTGATCTTTGGCTTTGGGTCACTATTGCTTGTTATGTGATCTTTATATAAAAGATACTGCTTATGTATATTCTCACACAAATCCAAGGGAAGTTCCAAGTCACCAATCATATCTGGCTGACCATCCTTCTGCTTAAATCTGTTTGAGTTTAAGATACCATTAAAATATATTTTATTCATTAGCTTGCTCCTTGTAATTTATCTAATTTGTTTTTGGTTTCTTGTTTAAATTTAGCCATCAAATCCTTATCGTCTTTGAACTTGTTTATGGCTTCTTGGTTTATCGAAATAAACTCCTTTAGATGGTTTATAGACCCTTGATCTTGCATGAAGTGTTTAAGTATTCTAAACACCGCCTGTTCATGGGTCTCACCCTCATTCTTTTTTACCTCGTTCTTCATACCAGAAAGTTCTTTCACCACAGTCTTAACCTCTTCCTGGCTGTTGCCTGGCTGCGGACTAGGTGTATTTTGTACCATAGTACTTTTGGGTTCTATCGTGGTAGAATTGCCATCGTCATCTGTTTCTGGATCACATTCTAGGTTCAACATGGATTGCAATAGATACCTTCTCATGTAGGTGATGCCACTACCAATAGCTTGGCTACCCTTTTTCGTATCGTCAAGACAACTAACCTTGCTCTGTAGTTTCTCACCAGAAGGCAGATGGTAAAGAGTGCAAACCAATAGGTTTTCTATTCTTTCATTCATGTTCACAACCTCTGTAGTAAAAGATATGTGAATACCATTCTCTTCTAATGGCTTCTTACAAGAGTCAAAAACATCCATGAGGGTAGAGTATTTACTACCGATATGAGGATTTCTCCCAGACTTTTTAAGTTCTGAAAAACCATCTCCTCTTGCTTTCTCTATCGCTTCAAATATTTTTTCTTTAAGTGGCTCAACCATTTTCTTTTCCTTTCATGTATGATTCAAATATCGAGTCTATTACTGCTTTGTATTGGCTCTGTGTTGTGAACTGAGAAATCATTAATTCACCTACCAATTTCTGAAGATGCTTCACATCTTTCTGACTTATATTCCACATTATCTTATCGCTATAAGGGAATGTTTTTTTCTCACTCATGATTCTCTCCATATATAGTTTTGGTTTTAAAAAATCCTTTGTGTTGTGGATACCGATGCATAAAATATCGTGCATACATCGATATGAAGTCGTTACTGATCTTGAATGGGTTGCCATAGGTCACAACACTTGTCTCCCACCTAACCCTGTTTATAATCATCCACGCTGACATCTTCTTATGACCCCTCTTGATCGCATGGAGAGTGAACTTATCGAATAACTCCCCTACCTCTGGGTTTTTTAAATGCCATGCCCACCACTTCTCTTTGAGGTGTTCGTAATGATTAAAATATTCCGTCATCACTTTCTGCCTTTTATAGGTATAGAAACAAGGTCATTGAAAAGATTTGGATATATTTTTCTTTCTTTTGGCTTACCTGTTTTTCTGTCGGTATCATGTATTATGTAATAGTAATCACGATGGTTTTCTGGCAATTTACATATGGAATAGTCTTCCTTGTATTCTTGCTGTAATTTATTAATTTTACTCATATTTTCTTTTCCTTCCTTTCCTTGCTTTACTTGTCTTGTTGTTAAAAAGGTCTGGTTTTAAAAAACCCTTGTTCATGTCTTCATGTATTTGCTTATTGATTGTCGCTTTACGCTTGCCTATCGCAGATAGTTTCTGACTTCTCTTCTGCTCTGACGTTATAGGTTTAAGCTTTAGTGATTCCCAATCTATATAAACTGATTTCTTCTCATCGCTCATAGCATCCCCTCTGGTTTTTTAAGTGGTATTCTTACGCTGATTTCAAAGTTCTCTACTGCAACACAGTTAGGCTTGCCAATGATTGGGTCTCTAAGTTGTCTGAGTGCTTGAGCCATCTCAATGCAATCCTGCTTGTAGCTAAACACCATCCTGTGTACATCATGATCATCTTTCTGAATGTCTGGCAAAGTTATTAAAAACAATACGAAATAGGTTACGGGGTTCATGGCTTCTCCTTTGTGCTATGGTACTTTTTAAGATTGATTAAATTGTGAACAGAAATCAGCGACAGAGCAGTAGTTCGATTTACATCGTGTATACTCACCCTTACGAAACTCTATGTTATGATTTGGTTTATGTACGTCTACAGCTATCTTGTCTGACAGGTCGTAAACTAAATCTTCTGCATCTTTTTGGCTATCTAAGACCCTAAACGCTTTCTTGTTACCTTTTTTAATAACCGCCCATTTGTCTTCCTTTGCCCATCTCTCTTTGTCAGAGCAAAGAACAAACTTATCTTCTAGATCAAACAACTGTCGAGCATCTTGATGTGCAGTAACCCTCTCATTAACGTATTTGATTCTGTCTTTCATAGACCATAAAGGTATGTCTATGTAGGCTACAGGATGTTGCGGATAGTCTGGTTTTAATTTAGCTTGTGTCCTATTCCAATCTCTTAATATCGCACATATCTTTATATTGGTTACAGGTATCTTTTTATTTTTCTCTAGCAGATAAGCGTACACATTGAGTTGGTTTACCCACTCCTGCTTGTCAAACATTACTGACCATACAGACGTTACTTTGTAGTCAGTAATAATTAAATCATCACCCTTTGATTCGTATTGATCTATTGCACCAGAGATTTTCCAACCTCTAACTGTGTCGTATAATCTTTGTTCCTTCGTTACGTTTATTGATTGACCACTCTCCAAAACAGAGTGTACTGCCGTTCCAAACAAAGCAAAAATCATATCCATAACATCGGTGGATATTTCATCTTTGTGTTGCTCTCTCAATATAAGAACTCTGGGCGAATCAATCAGTTGCGTTACAGATATATCCGCATCACCTCTACTGTATTTATCTGATGTTGCATAATTAAGAAAAGAGTCTGGAAGACCATAATTATTAGTAATCATTTTATACCTATGCTTTATTATTATTATATTAATATAATATTATTATTGATTATTTTTTAATTATATAATAATAAATACAATATATGTCAACTCAAAATAGAATAAAAGTTTTGTTTAATACAATTTTTACAATAGAAGGCGAACCTGCAAGCAAAGCAAATCAACGAAAATTAGTGTTGATTAAAGGTCGAATGGTTCCAATAAAGTCTAAGAAAGCATTGGATTATGTTAAGGAATTTCAGAAGCAAATTCCAAAGATTGATCCCCTTACAGAAGACTACGTCAAGGTGGAGATGATGATCTATTATGCTTCTAGAAGACCAGACTTAGACGAATCACTTATATTAGATTGTATGCAAAACTATGTGTATTACAACGACAGGCAAGTCAAAGAGAAGCATATCTATTGGGGTCTAGATAAAGAAAGACCTCGTACAATAATAAGAGTGTCTGAGTACAGAAAGGAGGACACACCAGACTACTTGACAAAATAAATAAATAAAAAAATAATACAAACTTCATAGTGGAGATATCATGCTAAACTCAAACATGAGCAACATGGTACTCAGTTTAGGTAAAGGGCAACACAAACTACAATGCCCATCAACAGAGTGCCAACAGCGAAAAAAGAAAAACCTTAAAACATTATCCGTTAAAGTGGATATGGATGGGGCAGTTTACTACTGTCATCATTGCAATCTTAGTGGTCAAGAATATTACAATAAACATAGGGAAACTAAAATGACACCAATACAAAAGATAGAGAAAAAACCTTTAAGTATCAATGGCTTGAACTGGTTAAAGAAAAGGGGTATTAGCGAATCAACAGCAGATACGTTGGGCATTACAACTTGCACACACTACATTCAAGGAGTTGGAAACGAGACTGAATGTGTAATGTTTCCCTACACAAACAGAGGTCAGGTTTATGCATCTAAAATTAGATCGATAACTGAAAAGGGGTTTGCTTGCTCTGGTTCACCACAAAGCTTCTTTAACTTGGATAGGGTGGACACTACCAAGCCACTAATAATATGTGAGGGTGAGTTGGATGCTTTGTCTTTTATAGAGTGTGGTGCTGAGAAAGTAGCATCGGTTGTTAGCGTACCCAATGGGGCAGTCATGAAGGTGGTGGATGAAGAGTTTGCCAAGAAAGATGATAGCAAGTTCCGTTTCCTGACAAATGCAGAGGAGATGCTAGAAGAGGTGGAGAAAGTAATTATAGCAACTGATTCGGATACAGCAGGTCAGGCTATGGCAGAAGAAATGGCTAGAAGAATAGGTAAGCACAAATGCTTTAAGATAAACTATCCGAAGGATTGCAAAGATGCTAACGATGTTATTCTTAAAAAAAGTACCATAGCACTTTTTGAATTGATCGATCTTGCCTCCGCCTATCCAGTGTCAGGATTGTATGATGCATCTCAGTTTTACAAAAACCTAGATAGTTTATATTCAGATGGCTTTGGGAAGGGAGAGAGTACAGGGTTTGATAATGTGGATGAGTTATACACAGTTGTTAAATCACAACTCACCATTGTTACAGGTCATCCGTCAAGTGGCAAGTCAGAGTTCATAGATCAATTGATGGTTAACCTTGCCGTCAATAAGGGATGGAAGTTCGCAGTAGCAAGCTTTGAGAATCAACCAGAGATACATTTAGCTAAGATTATATCCAAGTATAAGAAGAAACCTTTCTTTGATGGATTGAACCCAAGACTAACTCAAGAGGAGTTAGATGATGGTAAAGACTTTATAAAGAAGCACTTCTATTTCGTGCATCAGAGAGATGGTAGCTTGAGTTCAATTGACTCCCTGTTAGAAAGGATCAGGATTAGCGTATTACGTTATGGTACAAATGCAGTCGTCATAGACCCCTATAACTATATCATGCGACCAACAGACGAACAGGAGACCGCTTTTGTGTCTAGTCTGCTCAGTAAGATAAGAGTGTTTGCCCAGACATATGATATACACGTTTGGCTCGTGGCTCATCCCACTAAGATGATGCGAGATAGTTCTGGCAAAGTACCACCACCTATGGCTTACGATATCTCTGGTTCTGCTCACTTCTTTTCTAAGACAGATTGTGGCATCACAATTCACAGACCAGACCCTGCTAACAGTAATATCACAGAGGTGCATTGTTGGAAGTGTCGATACTCTTGGGTAGGTCAGCAAGGACAAACAATATTAAGCTACGATGGCTTGACCTCTACATACAAACCTTTTGAGCCTTACAAAGGTATAGATGAACTGTTTACTGACGCTCCAGACTTTTAGTTGGACACGTTGGACATGATGATAAGTGGCATATGCTGTGTCTGAAAAACAACAAACCACAAAATATAGCATTGACAACAAAACAAAATCGTCCATATATTATCGAATGTGAATAGCACTACCTATGCGAAATCACCACTATGACAAACTGGGTCTCTTCGGAGACCCTTTTTTTTACATCAGCAGAAAAGAAAACGCTGGCTTCGATCCGCTGGGAGTCCGTGATGCAAAAAGTACTATGGTACTTTTGGGCAAAAAAAAACCCCCAGACATTTCTGTCTAGGGGCTGAGTTGGGAGGAAAGACCTGTTAAGAATGGGGCGGTGAAAGGAATATAAAACCGCCCCAAGTATCCAATAACCCACAGGTAAAAGGCTATTGGTATTCATATTAGATTATTCTTCTGATAATCCAAGAATTTTTAATACTGACTTAGCTAATTCCTTTCTGCCATAATGAATAAAATCATCATTACAATCACAGAGATCAGTATCGTTTAATTCTGTGTTTTCTACTTCATGTCTACACAGTTCAATGATCGCACCTAACTTAGATGTATCCTCAATGACCTCATCTTTTAATCTACTCATATCTAATCCTTTCTATCTAAAATATAACCAACAATAATTCCAAATGTCGCTACTGACATAAGGGATGAATATGCGGATAATAATTCTTTGTCATTATCCGCAACTGCGGATGTACTCAATAAGCAGAGTACACCCATAAAAATTGAAGAGCCTATGAATAAAATCCTCATGGTGCATACCATAAAACTACAACTATCCATAAACCCACAATACCACCTAAAAGAAGTGTAAGTGATACCGCATCAACAATTGTCTTTAAGACTTCTAACCAATTGATCTTCATGACTTGATCTCCAACTCGTTAGCAATCCTAGCAACAAGCTTCTTGTCTAGGTCTCTGTTTGCCTTACCTATGTCCTCATGAACTGCATGAAGAACATCACCGCTTGGTAAGGTCTTAGACATAAGAAACAGGTTAGGTATTACAAAGGGAGTAAACTCATATCCTTTAGTAAATCCCTGTTTGTCAGTATACCCATTGGCTTCAGTTCTTTTGGTGAAAGCAAAGTCAACAAAGTTACCCTTGTATAACGTCTTGCCCTCACTCTTGACCCAATCCAATTCAACATAAGATTGTTTCTTTTCATCGTACTTTTTATAAACACTTAGGTTCATAGGGAATAAAGGTCTGTTTCCCATGTTTGACTTGGCAAAGTTACCGCAACGCTCTTTCCACATAGGTGATACTTGCAACGTCCATTCTCTCCTGCCTGCGGTCTTAGTGGTCATCTGGCAGGTACGCTTCAAGAATGGTCTAGTAGAATACTTAACCTTATCCTCTGAGTTCCAATCATACTTTTCGTTATAAGGAAAAAATGACATGGGCAATTCACTTTGCAGGTCTGAATTAATCTTAGCATCCGCTAACAGACCCTTAGACTTTCTATTCAAGTCAACATACTTTGTGCCACTCTCAGATTCTATGTAAGTGTCACAACGAACATCAATATAATCATCTGCTTTAGGGAAGCTATGCCTTAGTCCTTGTTCAGCGTGATATCTTGAGTCACCTAAACGACTATCGATGCTAGAGAAATAGACAGTATTTCTTAAAGAAAATCTAAGGTCTCTTAAAGAATCTAGCTGATGCACAAAACCCATAAGGTTTTCCCCAACATCATTGCCAGAGTGATTACGAGAAAACTCAGAAAAGTTTTTAGAGAAAACAAAAGATTGTCTTATGTCTCCGCCTGTAGTGGCTTCTCTTTTTATAACAACAGACTTGCTACCCATACGTCTTCGATTGTTACCAGAGTAGTCTATATGGTACGTTCTTTTCTTATCGTCAGAAATATCAGATATAAAATCTTTTGGTATGTCTAATATCTCTCTCTGAAGATTTACACATTGCTCAAGCTTTTTCTTAGCAATGTATTCTTTGACCTGTCGCTCCTTCTTGTTATGTGTGGCGGTCTTCCAATACCATCTAGGTCTTTGGTTATAGATGTAGTCTTTAGCTTCCTGCCTAGTGTCAAATGTTTCAGAGTGTCCGCTATCAGAGATAACTTCCCACTCTCCTACACCATTGGTGCATTTTACTATTGTAAATTTTTCCATCTCGATTCCTTTTCTTAATGGTGTTTCATTAGGGCAACCCTAAAGAGAATACAAAAAGTACCATAGTACTTTTGCACTCTCACAAAGGTTGCAGGGGGCAATGCCCCCCACAATTAATCATCGATAAATATTGTTGTGCCATAAGGTGGCAGGTAATAATTGCCAAGCTTTTCTTTAGATTGGCAACATATCCAGATAATGTCACAAGGCTCATCGAACTGCGGTTCTTCACCGTAGTCACCGATCTCACAATCAGTAAAGATAACAAGCTTCTTGAAATTAAAGTCCTGCCAGTTCTCATCGACATATTTGAAAGCAGGTCTAATTCTAGTACCGCCTGTACCATTGATCTTTAGCGAGTCTATCTCCTCACCTTTCTCAAACCGCTTGATACCATCAACGTCAACTCTGGATGTAAACGGTATGACAGTAATGGAGTCTGGTTTGATATCTTTAGATAGAGCGTTCATCTCTGAGAAACCTCTATCTCTTTGCTTCTTATCCACAGAAGCAGAGGTATCTTGAAGCACTCCGATATCACCACATGACATACCCACGATTGTAGGTGTAATGGCATTCCATGTAAGATGCTTCTTGTTAAGCTTCCTATATGTGTAGGTAGAGTCATTGTCACCGCCCTGCCATGCAAAGGTAAATGCTTCCTGCCATTCAACCTTAGACTCTTCAACTCTGTTTAGAACCTCTTGAATCTCCTGGTTTATTGCACCCACCTGTTTTGCTTTGATACCTGCTTGAACAATTTTTCTATCAATAGACTTGCTGAGTTTTTCTAACTGCTCTGGGTTCATCTCTGTGCCGTCATCGTTAGTAGGCTTCTCAATCTCACCGCCCCATGATTGTTGCGGTTCATCCTTAACAGCGTCCTTGTTCTGCTCAAGCACCTTGTATATTTCTTCTGCGGTCATCTTCTTACACTTGTCTCTAGTGAGACCTAAGTCTGGCATTTCAACTAAAGCACCTTTTGGCAATTGTAACCGTAGGTCTGGTTTACGAAACGATGCCATACCAAAGAAACGGTCTCTCTGATAATCATAAGACTCGATGTTATTGTTGACCTTTAGATCACAGGCAAAGTTCCACAACTTAGGGTCTCTGTTTCCCATTCGTATGTGATGCTTGTCTACTATGTGCATTATCTCATGTACAAGCACAGTAGCATTTTCGA
>CAACVD010000530.1_pt1 | contig 18584 bp, 17 predicted proteins | sample 2381771 | NCBI WGS metagenome assembly CAACVD01 (sample SAMEA5211965, study PRJEB30684) | marine metagenome | biome: Marine; feature: Epipelagic; material: Water | collected 2015-10-15 | depth 15 m | reverse complement strand
ACGAGCAGACGGGTGTCTTCTACTACAGAAGCAAGAACCCAGAAGGTGGATTCCAGAACCCTCCAATCAGAGAGATCGGAAATAGCATCCGAAACATTAACGAGCTCATCGGCTTATACAACCACTATCTCCGTATGATCCGTGATGCTACGGGAATCAACGAAGTGATGGATGCTTCTACACCTAAGTCGGATTCACTGGTAGGTGTAAGACAACAAGCCTTAGCCGCAGCGAACAACGCGATCTACGATATCACAAATTCTTCTATGGTTCTTTATAAGAAGGTGTGCTCTGACATTGTAAAGTGCGTTCAGGTTATTCACCCAGACGCCGTTCTTTACAAGATCTATGAGAACGCCATAGGAAAAGAAAACATGAAGGTGCTTAGCTCCTTCAGAAACTTAGCTATGTACAACTTTGGTGTCAAGGTTGTCAAGGACATGGAGGAAGCCGAGCGACAGTATCTTGAACAAAACATTCAGGTAGCTCTCGGCCAGAAAGAGATAGACCTTGAGGATGCGATTGCTGTAAGGCAGTTAAAAGACCTGGGCCAGGCAGAGCGTCTTTTGATTGTTCGCAGAAAGAAGAGGATGGCGCAGAACCAGCAGATGGCTATGCAAAACTCTCAGCAGCAAGCTCAGGTCCAGCAGCAGTCAGCCCAGTCCGCCTCTCAGGCTAGACAGCAAGAAATGCAGATGGAGGCACAGATTAAATCTCAAGAGATGCAGCTCAAGGCTCAACTGGAGGCTCAACTCGAACAAGTAAAGCACGGATTCAGGAGGGAGATCGAAATGATCAAAGCTCAGGCGACCCTCGGATTTAAGGAAGACGACAAGAATTTCAAGGAGAAGCTTGAGGTGCTGAAAGAGGATAGAAAAGACGATAGGGTGGTAAAACAAGCTGACGAGCAGAGCAAGCTGATTGATCAACGACAAAACAAAACAGAGGAATAATGGCGTCTACCATAAACTTAGATACATCTCAGAGAGTTGACATAATCTGTCGGAAGGGCGACACTTTTTCTTTGAGGTTGACCCTAACTGACAGTGCAACACCTCCAGCTGCCAGCTTTGCGAGTGGGGACACCTTCCGAATGGAAGTTAGGGACTCTGACACAGGAGATCCTGTCGCGAATACCGCAGACCCTACTGTGGACTTCACGATTACAGTGACGGCAGACGGAGACGACGTTACAGCAAAGTATGTCGATCTCACCCTCTCTGCGGAAACAATGAAGACCATGCCTTCTGGCTTGTACGTTTATGACGTCGAACAAAAAACGGACGACAGCACACCTGTAGTTTCTACTTTGATTTACGGCACACTTAAGATTAACGAGGATATCACAATAACAGCCTAAAGATGTGCCATGCCAGTAAGTGTATCCCAACCATCAAAGATTGCTGTATCAAGCTCTAACGGAGGAGTAATAAACATCTCTGTAATTGCTTCTGAGGAGACTAAAGTGGTTTCCCTCACGACCGCTGCTGCCAACAATGTTTCTATTGCTGGTGCAATTGGTGCAGGTCCTGCTGGTGCAACAGGACCACAAGGCCCTACTGGATCACAAGGTCCTGCGGGCGCGGATGGTGCTACTGGTGCTACTGGTGCTACTGGACCACAAGGTGAGACTGGACCACAAGGTGTGCAGGGACCACAAGGCGCGACTGGTGCTGCGGGTGCGGATGGTGCGGATGGAGATTCTGAAACACTAGACACAGCCATCAGTGTTTTCCTTCCAGACGGAGGAAACTTTGGTAAGTTCTCACACACTGACACTATTGCTGTTGGGGACGGAACAAAAACCGCTATTGATATCATCAGAGAGGCGCTTTCTCAGCTGGGTAATATCTCCGCGCCTTCTATCGACGTAACTCCAAGTAACGTAGGTTTTAGCGACACCGCAATCACGAATGCCACAGCGCAGATTGAGGCTTCTGTCACAAACCCGAATACGTCTCAAGGGTCTACAATCACATTCAAGTTTTACAAGAAGATCGGGTCTGGGTCATTTAATCTGATTCACACAGAAACTGGAGTTACTGGATCCTCTGCAAGCTACACTCACAGTGAGCTGTACAGCTTTGCCTTTGCTACGGAGAATCCAACCAACGAGCACATTACCTGGAAGGTAAGTGCCGAAGAACCAGACAACGGTCAGGGTGAGGTGTTCAGCTCTGAAGTCACATACAACCCCACGTATACTGCCCCCCGTCTTCTAAATGTCAGCAACAACAACGGAATCAGCTTGCAGAGAGCTACAAATGCAACAGCTACTGTGTCTTCTGATGAGACGGATTCAAACAGGCAACTATACAACGGAGAAAGCAATCTGAAGTTTAAGGTCGAGGTGGAAACCTCTGGTGTCGGCCTTGATAGCTATGCGGTTCTAAACGAAAGCAATGCGCTTGTTGGTAGTGTAACAGACATCTCATCAGAGTCCCTTGACTCAAATGGAAGAACAGGAACGTTCACCATTAATATTGATGATGGCGATGTTGCTATTGGAGACTCCAATACTTACAAGGTTAAGCTGTGGGATAATGTCAGACCATACTCTAGCCTCAGTTCTACTCACTGTGATTTTGAGGACGCTTCTTATGAAGTAAACAGAGTACCAATAAAGATGATCATGAGCTCTACTGCGCTTACCTCATCTAGTAGTGATTCTGATTTCCAGAACATGTATGACGGGGTTACTTCCAACAACGGAATATCTAGTTACCCTGAAAACATAACATCTACGGGAGACTTGGCAGATGCGAACACATCTCAGCTCAGTGTGTCCATGATTGTTCCAAACACTCAAGCTATTAACGATTTTGTTTATGTGTTTGTTCCTTCTTACTACTTCTCGAACGGAAGCGGAGGATATCAAGACTTAACTGGTGGCGGTAATTTAAATCAAGACTTTATTGAAGACTTTGGGGGTAACAACTTTACACAAAGAATCGAAGAGCCCCCACAAGTAACTGGTGATTTCTGGCTCCTAAAAGAAGGGCTGGACTTTCAAGTTCAATTTGGAACTTCAACCAATAAAATTCCATTTCATGTATTGAGGCTGTACACAGCCTTGGCTAACATTGGCCTCAGAGGTACTTACTACTTACTAAGAAACACGGAAGGATAAAATGCCAGAGTTTAACGGACCCTTATCGCACTCTTCTGATTCAGCTAAAATCCTTGAGCTTGCTCTTCAGCAAACAAGAGGTATAGGTATTTTCGATACCGTTGCTGAACGAAACTCACTAGGTGAGGCGAATCGTTCTTCGCCCTACCTGGCATACATGTGCAATGACGATAAGCTGTACGTTTATGACGGTCCTCGCCAGTCTGTTTCTGGTCTCGACAACAAGTTTCAAGGGGTTGACAATTCAGATTGGCAAAACACCAACAACTGGACTGCGGTTGGGTCTAACACTGGCTCTGGAATAGATAACGTCCATGAAGATACAACCCCACAGCTTGGAGGCAACCTTGACGTTCACTACAACGGAACAACGAGATCGATAATTAACTCAAACAGTGGGGACGATATTCAGTTTACACCTACCGTGACGGGTAAGATTAATCTGGACGGGCTTGTGTTTTTCAAGGAGTTTACCTCTGCTCCCGATGCTTTTGAGGGTGGGATGTACAGAGACAACAACGATAACCTGTATTTTGGTGTTAGTTGATTTAGCGTATATTTGCATCAACTTTTTGAGAAGAAAAAAAACAAAATAGCATATTATGGCAGAGTGGAAAAAAATTCTGTTAGAAGGCCTTGACCTTACTAGCACGGACGTAACTAATAATACGTTCACCGTATCAGACAGTGAGTCAACTCCAAACACGAGTCCTATCGCCCTTGGTGATACCCTTACTTTTGCGGCTTCTGGAGACCTTTCGGTTATCGAAAGCGCGGGTACAGTTACCTACTCATTTACGGCTGGATCAGTCACTAACGCCTTCTCGACAATTGACGCTCCGAACGGAACAGACCCAGAGGCAACGTCTGCGACGGACACTCTGACTCTTACTAACGGTAACGGTATCACAATCACTGGTGATTCTAGCAATGATACCATTGACATCAAAGTTCCAGACGGAGGTATTGATACTTTGCAGCTTGCGGCTAATGCAGTAACAACCGTTAAGATTACAGACGCAAATGTTTCAACCGCCAAGCTCGCTGCCGATGCTGTCACGAATGCTAAGTTGGCAGACGACGCGGTTCAAACGGCGAACATTGTAGATTCTAACGTCACTCTTGCTAAGATTGCAAATATCGCTACTGCTAAAGTTCTTGGTAACGCTTCTGGCGGCAACGCTGCTCCTTCAGAGCTGACGATTGATGCTGACTTATCGTCCGTTTCGGCAAACGACGACACACTTGCTTCCGCTAAGGCCATTAAGGCTTACGTGGACGGCCTTACTGGGTCAAACATTACGGGCTTCCTCGTTGATAACGCCGATGACACAACTAGTGGTACGCTTACGGCGGCTGGATATATAGGGCCGAGCTTAAAGGTTGCAGATGCGTCTGGGACCGACCAAGCGGGTGGCTTGTTGAGCATTAACGCTGGAGCGGGTACTGGTACTGGTACTGGTGGTTCTATTAAGTTCAATGTCGCAGATTCAACCTCCTCCTCCTCAGGCACGAGTGTAAACGGTTTCACTACGGCGATGTCGATTGATGAAACTGGATTGGTTACAATCAATGGAGGGCTTGATGTAAATGGTACTCTCACCACTATTGACACCACTAACCTACGGGTCGAGGACCACTTGATTCAACTCAACAACACGGCCAGCCCAAACACCACGAACGCTAATGATGGTGGTATTGAGGTTATGACTGGCGACGCCACTTCAGATCCTCAAGTCTTCTGGAGTAACAACGCCCACTTGGCTGGGTGGTCTCTCAGAAAGGCAGGGAGCGCAACCACCGCTGGTCGAATTATGGTTCAAGGTAGTACCGCTGGCGACCCCACATCCGCTCCTATCGCGGGTGTTGGAACGATGCACTACGCATCGACAAGCAAGTCAATGTTTGTTTATGTAGATAGCGAATAAATTGGGACTCCTAAACAAGGGCAGGGAGGTCGGCGGTATTTCCACTGACACCCTGACCCAGCAGGAGCTTACGTTTATTTTAAAGTGTCTTCACGAGAACACTTTTGAAGGAAAAGACGTACTTTTGCTGGCAGACATAGTAAAAAAACTTCAGAACCAACTGAAGGCTAAATAATTTCAAACCTTAAATTCAATTCATATGAAATTAGAGATCAACGAAGTTTACTTCCTTAACGAAGTAGTAAAGACAGCCAGCATCAAAGCCTCAGATGCCCGAACGGTATCCGATTTGATGAACAAGTTAGAGAAGGAGTTTCTTCGACTACAGAAACTGGAAGAGAAAAAAGCGTAAGCTATAGATGGCGACCTGGAAGAAAATATTGCTAGAGGGTGATGCGGTAACTGAAAACTTGTCTACCTCTGATCTCACTTCAACATCGGCGACCAGGACTTTCTCCATGCCCGATGGGGCTTCTTTGTTTCGTATTCAAAACGGAGCATCATCACCAGACGATTTATTATCACTGGTAAATGCTGCGGACAATGCCTCTACGGTAACTCTTACTGGAGGAATACAACTAGTAGAAGACGGAGCTGGAAATCAGGGATGTCTTAAGTTGTTTGAAGGCGGCGGCAGTAGCCAATACGTTTGTTTGATGGCAAACGGTGCGGCCACTGCCGATCAGACCATTACTTTCCCTGCGGCTGGTCCAGGTGCTGCAAACAAAATTCTTGAGTCTGACGCTTCTGGTAATCTGTCATGGATCGACACACCTTCTGGTGGCGGAGTCACCATAGACAACTACGCAGATACACGTCTTCTTACAGCGGGAAGTAGCAGCTCTAATATAGACGCAGAGTCTGCCCTGACTTTTGATGGGTATACACTTGATGTGCTTGGTCACATAGAGTACACTGCTGACGCCAACAATAGGACTGGTGAGATTTGGGATGCTGGGGATGCTGGACGCTATGAAACGAATGCGAACGTTTCCGCTGGCGATATGCATATATGGAAAAAGACTGGAAGCGTAACAGCATTCAAAATCTACACCCTTAATGGAAGTACTCAGTTACCAGAGTTATTAGATGCCGCCACCTCTTCTACGAACATCAATCAGATTGCTGGGCTTTGTCCAATAACCAGCTCTACTGGAAACAAGTTCTACGTTCGCTGCATGGCTACCATTCCAGCAGCCTCTGTGAGTGGCTCTTACAGCAACAGTGCTGGGGACCCCGTTTATTTAGACCCTTCGAGTGCTGGTCAGCTTACACTAACGGAACCTTCGTCGGGGGCTTTTGTAAGGCAAATGGGGTACGTCCTTTCTTCAGTTTCCATCTCATCAACAACCTACTACGTGATTTGGTTTGACCCATCTCCTAACTACATAAGAGTGTAATAGTGAGGTATGCCAGACATTGTATCATATAACGGAATAGCCGTGGCAGACATAGTTTCAATAAACGGATTTGATGTCCCTTCGGGTGGGGGGACTTCAACAACTACACCTACCATTTCCGTAAGTGCTGGAATATTCGGTGTGGTCACAGCCACCGTAACAAACCACTCTGACTACACCAACCCAAACTACAATGCATCCGTATCTATAGGCGGAACTGAGATTCTTGCCGATAATGCTGTAAAACATTCATTAGATACTGGAGACGATTCTGTTTCTGCCGTAATGACTTTGACGGACACCAACTCCAATCAAGGAACTAGAACAATTTCTGTAAGAGCGCAAGAGTTTGGGGATAATATACAGTCTTCAGCTGTAACCGCAACATACGACCTGAATCACTTAAGTGGGCGATACATAAGGGTTCGTGGAGTTAATGCAGATGGCTCAAATACGTCGAATCGCCTCGCGATATACGACCTGAGATTCTATGAGGACTTCGGTCAGTCTGGGACCATTGGTACTGACGCGCATCCATCATACCTTTCTGCTGACACCTCTATTGGTAATTTATATCACATAACTGCGGGTCACACTCGATCTGGATACCCTATGTATAAGGCTTTTGATTCTTCCACTAGTATTTTTAGCATGTGGTGGGCTTTAGGTACAACCGCTGCAAACAACTGGATACAGATACATTTTGACCCTACCGCTAGTTCAAATAAGTTTGCGACTCCACCCACTTTGAAAAGCATGAGCATTGGATTAAACAATCAATCTACCGCTGACTTTATTGCAATACAAACAAGCTCGGATGGAAGCAACTTTACAACGCAAAGCATCTTAGCTATACCAAACAACGATACAAGCACATCATTTACTTTTGGATAATGGGATATTCAGAACAGTTACAAGCCGTTATTGACGTTGTTGGAGAGCAAGAGATACTTGATTGTTTGTCTTCAAAGATCGTTGCCGACAAAGTATCGGTTGCCTCAGTTCTATCCATGGATGCAGACGGAAACCTCACGCAGGAGGACAAAGACATCATCGCCACCCTGTAATTTTGTTTTTATTATCTTTGCCTTATGGCATTGAGTAAAAGCGAAAAAGCAAAACTTAAGAGGTACGGACTTTCTGGTTTAAGTAAGCCTAAGAGAACGTCAGGCGGCAAGAAGTCGCACATCGTTGCTGTTCGCGTAAACGGCAAAGTCAAGATCATTCGATTTGGTCAGAGGGGCGCCAGCACAGCTGGCAAGCCTAAGAAGGGAGAGAGCGCTCGCATGAAGGCGAAGCGTAAGTCGTTTAAAGCACGACACAGAAAGAATATTGCTAAAGGACCTAGTAGCGCTGCCTACTGGGCTAATAAGGTTAAGTGGTAATGAACGCTGTTAAGTACAACAAGGGCGGTAAGCTCAAGGTTAGCTCCGCTACTAAATCTGTTGCCCCTCCTGCTGGTTTTCATTGGATGGAGGAGAGGGGGAGATACTTTCTTATGAAGGGTGACTACAAGCCACATCCTGGCGCTGTTAAAGAGGCTAAGTTCAAACTCGTTAGCCACTCATGAAGGCGAAGAAGAAGTTTAATGCCAAGTATACTCGTGGCAGCTCTAACGTAGGCAAGAGAAAAAAGCTTATGGCTGAGATCGCCGCTATCTATAAGAAGCATAGAGGCACTAAGTCAAAGAGAAAGAAGAAAGGATTCCCACCTGCTGTAGCTGCTCGACTCAAGAGGCTCATGGCACAAAGAGACAAAATATGAAACTCAAAAAAACATCAGACGATCAGGTCGGATTAAAAAAGCTTCCAGAAGAGGTGAGAAACAAGATGGGCTACATGGAAGATGGTGGCGTATTGAAGTACAGGAAAGGAGGTAAGGTCAAGAAGAAGAAAAAGGGTGGAGGAATGGCTGGGTTGTCTGCGGCACAGAAAGAAGTGTACCGTAGAGGTTTGGCTGCATATATGTCTTCTGGCAATAGACCAAAGGTGTCTCAACACGCCTGGGCTATGGCTAGAGTAAAGAGCGCTTTTGGAAAGCGTGAAGCAGCTAAGATCCGCGCCAAAAAAGGCAAGAAGAAATAGTTTATATATTTGCATTCAATTAAATAAAAATGGAAGAAAATACACAACCCGTAGAAGCAGTGGAGCAAGAAGCTCCCGCCTCTGCACCCGAACCGTCATTTAGCTTTGTCTCTGATGAAGAAGTGGCGGCTATACAACAACAACCTCAAGCCCCAGCCGTAGAAGAACAGCCTACGGTAGAGGATACCCCAGAGGTACAACAAGAAATTTCTCAAGAGCCAACGGAAGCGCAACCAGAGGCTCAACCAGAATATGCACCAGAAGATATTGAAGGAGCAGTCTTCAACTTCCTTAGCGAAAGGCTTGGAAGAGACATCAACTCCTTTGATGACCTGACGGCGCAACAACAGGAGCAAAGAGAGCTCGACCAACGAATCTCTGTAATCGCTGACTTCGTAGAGAAGACAGGTCGCGACCCTCGCGATTGGTTTGTTTATCAGTCTATGAACCCTTCCGAAATGGATGACGTGACTGCTATTCAGATCCAGATGAGCACAGAGTACCCTAACCTTTCTTCACAGGAGGTTAATATGTTGGTTTCGAGCAAGTACAAAATTGATCCCGATCTGCACTCAGAGGAGGAGGTTCAACTTTCGCGCCTGCAAATGAAGATCGATGCGGAGAACGCTCGAAGAGGTATTGATGATATGCGATTGCAGTATCAAGCCCCTTTGCAAGAGCAGTCAGAGCAGGAGTCTTTGATCGATGATAATTGGGTTTCAAGCATGCGAAACGAGCTTGACGCAATGGATGGCATTGAGTTCGACCTCGGAAACGGGAGCAACTTTACGTTTGGCATTGACGGAAACTACAAGAATCAATTAGCTGAGAAAAACACTCGCCTTGACGAGTTCTTTGACCCTTACGTGCGTGAGGATGGCAGTTGGGATTACGATATGCTGAATATGCACAGAGCCGTTATCGATAACGTAGACAAAATCGTTCAGTCTGTTTACAAGCAGGGGATGGCGGATGCGCAGCGAACGGTAGTGCAGAATGCAGCTAATTCAACCCCTACGTCTCCTAATCAAGGAAGCGCACCAACACAACCCGACTCTTTGACCCAGCAATTAAAAGAAGCGCTAGGGGCAAATAAAAGCGGGTTTGGATTTATCTAATTCTTAAAAAAAAGAAACTATGGCTTTAAATAACAAAACTGGGGCAGATGTCGGACCATTGGGTCTGGATGCAACCCCCAGTAATTACACTACTCTCGGATCTCTTATCGATCCGACAAAACCAGACGTAAGAGACCTCTACGTTGAGACTTTCGGTGACCAGGGTATTACTGGTTTCTTGGAGTTGACTGGCGCAAAGAAGAGCGCAGGAACAGCTGACGAGACTCACTGGTACGAAGAAGGTAGACTTCACAGAACCTTGAAGGTTACTGTAGCTGACTCTGGTGCTTGCACCATCACAGAGCGCGACGGCTCTACTACTGCTGCTGACTTGAAGGCGTTTAAGTGTGTCCGTGTTAATGACGTATTGTTGGCCGCTAACGGCGAGCGACTCGTTGTTACAGCTAGAAACGCCTCTGATGCTACCTTCACTGCTCAGACATTGGCCGCTGCTGATCCATCGACTGGAACTGGCATCGTCATGAACATCATCGGAAACACCTACGAGCAGGGTTCTGATCAACCAACAGAGTACTTCGAGACAGCTTTGACTCTCCGTAAGAATCCTTTCGTTATCGTAAAGGAGAGCTTCGAGGTGAGCGGTTCTCAAGCTACAAACATCGGCTGGTTGAACGTGAACGGTGAGTACAGATGGTACCACAAGAACGAGATGGACGCACGTAAGCGCTTCATGAACGAAAGAGAGGCTATGTTGGTCTACTCTCAGAAGGGTGCTAACACTTTGTCTAGCGGCGGTGTTATTGCTGGTTCTGAGGGTTATGTTGCTGCCGTTGAAGACAGAGGCATCGTTAGTGCTGCTGCTGATGACGTTGATTTCGCAACTTTGTCTGACATCGACGATATCATCATTCAGTTGGACAAGGAGGGCGCTCCTGCTGAGTACGCTATGTACCTCAACAGAGCGTTGTCTTTGAAGATTGACGACATGCTCGCCACAGGCGCTGCTTCTTCTTTGACTTCTGGTCTCGCTACTCAGTATGGTGCTTTCAACAATGACAAAGACATGGCTGTTGCTCTCGGCTTTAAGTCGTTTACTCGTGGTGGTTACAACTTCCACAAGCACGACTGGAAGCTGTTGAACGATCCTACCATGGGTGGTTTGACTGGAGCAGGAAGCATGCAGGGTGCTTTGATTCCTATGACTCAAGTTGCTGACGCTCAGACTGGCGTTAAGTCTCCTTCTTTGGAGATGAACTACAAGTCTGCTGGAAACTACAACAGAGACATGGAGCACTGGATTGAAGGTGGTGGTGTCCTCGGATACAACACCGACGGTAAGGACAGAGCTAAGTTCAACTACCGTTCTGAGTGTAACCTTTGCGTGAGAGCTGCTAACCAGCACGTTCTCTTGAAGGCTCACTAATAAAATATGGTAATTGGGCGGGGGAATTGGCCCCCGCTCTTTTACTTCTTCTTGAAATTTTAATTTAAATTCATTATGACTGAAAAAAAGAAAGGACCAGGGCGTCCTAAAAAAGCCCAGGGTTTAGACCCTATTGTTACCCGAAGAGAAAACAAAAAACCATCTACTACTGCGGTAGAATACGAGCTAACATCTCCAAATGGGGCTCTCTTTATGATGCGTAAAGCAAGCTTTACCTTTTATGACGAGGACAGAAACGAAGTAAGGCAGTGTAGATACTGCGAAAAAGAAAAGTCAATCTTTGTTGATGAGCAGTCCGAAAAAGCAATATTGAGTCCGCTGGTATTTACTTACGGGAAGCTTTTTGTCCCAAAGGAAAAACCAAATCTGCGAGCTTTTCTGGATATGCACACCTCTAATGAAGCTAACGGAGGGAACCTTTTCCGCCGAGTTGATTCGGAGAAGATCGCAACCGAAACACTGGAGGACGAGTTTTTGCTGAACGATGCTATTTCGCTTCTGCGAACAAAGCCTTTGGATGAGCTCTTGCCTGTAGCTACAGCCCTTAGCATTAACGTGGACAGACCAGTTGATGAGATTAAGTATGACTTGCTTCAAAAAGCAAAAGCATCACCTTCTGACTTTATTAGTTCCTTTGACAACCCAGTTGTCGCAATGAAAGCCAAGGTGAAGAAAGCTGTTGACTACCAGGTGATCAAAGCTGAAGAGTCTGAAGTGAAGTGGTTCGACACTAACAAGCATATTATATCGGTCCCTGTGGGCCAAGACCCAGTTGACGTATTCGTGCGTTACTGCATGACGGAGGCTGGCGCCCCTGTCTCTGCTGAAATCGAACGTCAGCTTGGCTGATTCCATATATATATCCCTGAAAGAGCCTCCGAAAGGGGGCTTTTTCTTTTTCGTATATTTGCTTCATGGCACAAGGAGCTAGTATACAGACTGTTTACGAGACGCTTAGGGACCTTGCTAACAAGGACGCCCAGGGTTTTGTGACTGACGCTGAGTTCAATCGCTTTGCGATTATCGCTCAACAAAACATCTTCAACTCTCTTTTTGATGAGCTGAAAGACTCATTGCGCTTGTCTCGTGCGGGGTTCAACCCAGGAAGGGACAAGTCTAGAACAAAGAGAATCCAAGAGGACTTGGCTTACTTCTCAAAAAAGCAAACAATCACCAAGGGTACTGATGGTTTTGACAAGCCCGATGACCTCTCTAGAATAATCGGCATCTACACGGCTGGCTCTATACTCTTGGACCAGTCCACTAAGAAGCCAGTTGAGGTTTGCTATGACGAAGAGAAGATTGAAAGAATCCTGCTGAACAACCTTAGCGCACCTACAGAAGACTTTCCTGTCGCTTTGGTTTCGGAAGATATTCAGGTGTTCCCTACTAGTGTAAGAAAGATTGAGGTCAGATACTACAAGACACCACAGGGGAGAACGCTGACTGGAGTCCGAACCACAGACATGCCTAACTACACTTCTGGTAGCGGAAAGGTTGACTTTGAGCTGCCAGATCATTACGCATCTGACTTGGTTTACGAGATAGGGAAGATGATCGGTCTGAACTTGAGAGACCAACAGATAGTGGCCTACACAGGTCAGGAGATGCAAACTAGGAAACAAGCAGAGACATTCTAATGGCTAGGAACACAGTACCACTCAATCAGGTTGTAAGCGACTTCATCATCACTCTTGCTGACGACGACTATGCAGGGCATGCTTCTGACACACAAATCAGGACTCATGCTCTTCGTGGTATTCGAGATATGGGCTTTGATATGTCGAATGTGATCAAGTCTCTTAAAATAGGTGTAGACACCAGCAACAACACTGTCGAGCTCCCTGACGATTTCGTTGGTTTGAATAAAATCGGCGTCGTGGGTAGCGATGGGGTTGTCTATGTCTTAGGCGAAAACAGAAACATAAATCAATCTAGAGCTTATGCAGACGCTACAGGCGCGAAGGTAGGTGGGGCATCGAGCGCCGTGGATACAGACGGTGACGGGGTGGCAGATAGAATTGACTCTAAGTCGGCTACTGGCGGCGCCGTATCGTCAACCGACGACATCACCCAAGGGTTTGACTCATATCTGTTCAGAAACTACGTCTACGGGGCCTCTAATGGCTTGTACGGAATTGGCGGAGGTCACCTTCACGGCAACTTTAGGATGAACCTAGATCAAAACAGAATTGAACTAGAGAGTAACAATAGTATAAGTGAGGTTGTTATCGAGTATGTGGCTGACGAAGCTCGCTCAAAGAATCCTTCTGTTCATGTGTACGCAGAAGAAGCCCTGATGGCTTATGTGTACTACAAGATTATCGAAAGAAAGTCTTCTGTGCCAGCAAATGAAAAGGCGAGAGCAAGAACAGAATACTACAACGAAAGAAGGAAGGCCAACTCACGAATTAAGACCTTCTCAAAGGAAGAGGCGTTGAAGACAATCAGAAAGAACTTTAAGCAATCTCCTAAGTTCTAATGGCTATTGATAAAATCAAACTTAGAGCTCTCGCGAAAGACAAAGATGAGAGGCTCTTTGCTGAAGGCGATATGCTGGACGCGAAGAACATCACTGTATCTACAGAGGGGGAATCGACCAGCGGCGTAGTCAAAAACGTAAAGAGCACGGTTCCTGGGACAGCGGCCACTACTTCTGATCAGATACCTAGCGAAGCAGCTAGGGTGATCGGTAGCGTGTCTGATCACTCTAGAGGTAAGGCGTACTTCTTTGTTTGGTCAACCACAGCTTCTAATCACGGTATTTATCAGTACGATACAGCCACAGATACTTACAAGGTTGTGCTGAAGACATCTGTATTTGCTTTTCAGCAGTACGGATTCGTAAAGGCAGACCTTATTAATGGCGACTTCCAAAAAGACGGAAGCAACCAAACGATTATCTACTTTACCGATAATCACAATCCACCCAGAAAGATCAACGCTGATAGAGCTATCGCTGGCGAATTTAGCGAGTACGAAACAGGTGAGATAGAACACGCCATCTCGGCGATCAAAGCTCCCAACTTGTTCCCTCCTACTGTGGAGCTCGTCACAGATACGAGCAGGACCACAAATAATCTGTATGGTTCTGTCTTGCAGTTTGCTATACAGTACGTGTACAAGGATGGCGAACGGTCTGTACTCTCCCCTCACTCAAAGGTTGTTTACCCTAAGTACATGACCGTTCAGGGTATTGTGGATTCCGATGCTGACCTTGAAGACGGTTTCTCAGCTGAGAATCTAGCGAAGATTAACACCAGGTGGCTTAACACAACGCCCTCTCTTTTTGATTACGAAAAGGAGGTGTCTAAGATCAGGATTTTAGCCAGGGACAAGAACACGAACCCGTTCTTCATCGTAGATGAGTTTGATCCTAACTCCAGTCTTACTAGGAACAACAGAACCATCTATGATAAAAACACAGGTATATACGACTTCTTCAATGACGGTCTGTACCTGTTCGAAAGCAGCGAGGTTACAGACAAGGTTTTTGATGACGTCCCACAAAAAGCAACAGGACAAGCCATAACAGGCAACAGATTAATGTACTCTTCTGTTAATGCTGGGTACGACAACTATGCTGCGCGAGCTGATATCGCGGTAAACTATGAGGCGGAACCAGCGGTCGCTTTTGCTTCTCAGGATGACGAGTCTGTAGATATCTTGCATGCCGCTGAGATTTCTCAAAGCAATACTGGCAAAATCAGGCTCGACTTTTCTAGCCTTTCGTCAACGATTCCTGCAAACACCATCATAACGGTTGGGTTTGACTACAAGCCCACAAACTTTAGCAACTGGGGTTATTACGACCAAGCAGGCGCAAGCCAAACTAATGATGCTGACAACCCGCTTTACTCTCTTACGTTTGATCTTGATGGCACGCCCACAACGCTTAGGGTTGGTCAAGCAGAGGATAGTCAAAACATAAACGCTTACAACGAGATTGGAACCGCTGCTTCTCCTGGCGATGCAAGGGGGGCCATGGTTGTTGAGTTTGACGCTGGTGGAATAGACTATAAAAGGTATTCTGTTCAGGTCTTCATAGAAGAAGAAATGACCAGGGCTAACGCTATTTCCAAGATAAACACTGCTATTGAATCTGAGATAAATACATACAAGTACTTTGATTCCTCTGACTATATCACTTGGGCCCTTCGGAACAACGATGGAAATATTGCCTACATCCTGCAATCAAAGCAGCTGGACTTTGATGTAGTTTTCGAAGGCACGGTCAGCGGAACAAATATTGACCTCACGCCCAAGATGTGGAACTTTGAGTTACCGTTAGGGGAGTTGCATGACGGATTGGGGAACACTTTTAGCTCTAGTGATGCAAAACTGTGGATTTACGATGACGTTGGCACAATTCAGCAAAACAACGTACAAACGGGCTCTCTTACATCATTTATTAAGTACACATACTTCACTAGCTCGGTAGGGCCAAAGCTTGACATTCACGGCGTTCCGACTAGTGACGACGTAGGATCTAAGTTCGATAACTATGTCCACACCGACACCCCCCAAACAAATGGAGGTAAGGGCTTTTCATATTTATCTAGACAGTCCTTCGCTAGGAGATCGTTTAAGGCTGGTTCTAATCACAAGTTCGGAGTTGTTTATTTCGATGAATACGGTCGCCCAGGGTATGTGAACGAACTTGGAGACACATATGTGAAGCCATTCGGAGATTCTGCCAGGAGCTCTGAACACGGTCCTTGCACCATATCCATAACCTTTGAGAACGACGCTCCAGACTGGGCTAAGTCGTATCAGATTGTCTACTCAGATATGGGTAGCTGGGAGAGCTTTACTACGTTTGTCGTGGGCGGAGGCTTCTTCAAAAAGACCAAGGTTGAAGATGAAGACCCTTCTGAGACCGACGCAAAGCTGGTCACAGAGCGAGACAAGCTTTACCTAAGTTTAAATACGCTTGTTAAATACCAGGTAGACAAAGGCGCTTTAAAAAATTACGTTTATACGCCTGGAGACAAGCTGAGAATCATTAGCTACAGGGACACCCACTCTGCCACCGATAACACTTACTTTGATTATTCTGATAAATACATCTTCGATGTTGTAGGAATTGAAACCCTAACCAGTCATATCGACGAATCTACAGACGAAAGCACCACTGGGGTTCACACAAACAGAAGGGGAAGGTTTCTGGTTGTTTCGCCGCCTCAAGGTCAGTACCCCACAAATTTTGACCCAGACAAACCAAACTCTGAGGGTAACTTCTGGGATCATGAGTGCGTAGTAGAGATATTAACACCTAGAAAGACTCCGCCTACTGAAATATTCTACGAGATAGGAGAGTCAAGGCAGGTTTTGGGAACACGTCAGCTTACTTCAAGCAGCAATGAAAACCACAATGATGGGGATGCTATTGAAATCACAGAGGGTAGTGTATACTACGGCACCAGATCTGTGGTGACCCCAAATGTATATGGTAGCAATACCTTCTTCAGCACAACAAACATTGAGGATTTTGATTATGACGTGCGTCCGCTTGAATCTATGGATGCGTCCGACTTTATTGAGTCTAGATGCTGGAGCCGTGGAAGAGCTCACGTTAAGTATGATGATGCCGCTAATATCGACTACCCCAACAGAATAGTATACAGCTCTGAGTTCAACGACCCGCTTGGGAACATCACATTCAACCAGTTTAACCCTGGTTCGCTTTCGTTCAAAGATCTGCCGAGAAACTTCGGCGCTGTAAACTACATAAACGAGTACAATCAGAATCTCGTTGCTCTTCAGGAAAACAAGTTGTCACTTATTCCTGTGTCTAGGAATGTGATCGAATATGCTGATGGAGCGTCAGCCATCACGGCTAACAAGTCTGTGCTTGGGACTCACAAGGAAGCAAACGGAGACTTTGGTGTCGGCGATGATCAGTCCTCTGTCTTTGTGCGTGACGGAATGGTGTTTTTCGCCGATAGGTCTCGACAGAAGATTCTTATGGCTGCTGGAGCCAATATGGTCCCTATTTCTGACGTTGAGATGAGCTCATTCTTTGAGGATGAATTTAATGCAGAGGCGTTGGCAGACGGAAGCGGAGGCGGAGTTATCACTGGATATGACCCAGAAGACAATATTCTGTTCGTTACGATTGAGGCTAAAGCGGATTCAGGGTCTGATGCGTATTCAGGAACGACAGTCGGGTACTCTATCTCGAACAAGAGATGGATTAGTAGATACGACTTCCAGCCTTCGAACTACGCTACCATCGATAACAAGATGCTTTCTGGCTTCAAGTATGACGACACTACGCACTACTTGTTCAATAGCCACTCAGGCACTACGAGAAACCAGTTTTACGGGACGTCTTACCCATCTTCCGTAAAGGTCGTATCAAAACTTTCTCCTTCTCAACCGAAGGTGTTTAATGCGCTGTCTTATGAGGGTAGCTCAGGATTATGGACAGTTGCTGACGAGGGTGTAAAGACGAATCTCGACCAGGACTCAAAAGGCGCTGTGGCATTCACCGAAAAGGAAGGCTCGTATTACGCTCAGTTCCCAAAGGTAAAAGCCGACAACTACGTATATATCGGAGAAGGTGTCAGTAATGACGGAACAACAATAACGCTTTCTAACATGCCAAGGATCAACAGATTAGGGGTAAGGGCGGTTGGTCTTCTTGTGTTCTGGGAAAGCGGAGGAACTTACACTCAGATTTCTTCCTCTCCTGCTATCACTAGCTACAGCCAAGCAGATGGAACCATCACCATTGTTTCGACTCCAGGCGCTCAAGACTTTGTTGGCAACGACATCTACGTCAAGATTGACAACGACGAAGACTCAATGCGTGGACATTGGGCAGAAATAGAACTATCGAACAGCAGCACCTCGGCTCACGAGCTCTACTGCGTAAACACTCACATCACCCCATCTAAGTTGCACCACCCTTTAGGTCAACAATAATTATATTTGCACATGGCTGAACTCAAAGACTTACTAAAATACATCCCAGAAGCTGTAGGATACTTCCAGGGACGACGTGCAATCAAAGATGAAGTAGCTCGAATGAGAGAGCAGGATCCTGTGCGTCAAGATCGCATTGAGATGGACCCAGGCTTACAGCAGGCGTTCAGAGAAGGAAACACTCGTGGGGACGTTGACCAGCAACTGAGTATCGATCGTTCGATGCAAGAAGCGATGAGAAGAAACCCAGGAAACATCGCTAAAGCTATCGAGGCTGGTCAGGCGGCCAGCTCCAAAACGAGAGCAGCTGACAACCTCAGAAGAATCAGAAACCTGCAAACCGCTGGTACGCTGGGACAGAGGCTGAATCAGCTTAACTCTACTATCGACTTGGGTAACGAGGCGCGAGAGAGACAACAAGAGGATAGAATTGCAAAGGCTGAGTTCCAGAAGAGAAGACTGAATATGAGGGGGCTTAGCACTCTTTCTAGTGCTTTAGGCGAGGGCCTAGACGCTTTTGGAAACGCAGATAAAGAGGTTAAATTAGGCAGTGAGGGTCGAGCCGAGCGAGGCGTGGCCCGTGGCATCG
>CAACVD010000529.1_pt1 | contig 18598 bp, 23 predicted proteins | sample 2381771 | NCBI WGS metagenome assembly CAACVD01 (sample SAMEA5211965, study PRJEB30684) | marine metagenome | biome: Marine; feature: Epipelagic; material: Water | collected 2015-10-15 | depth 15 m | reverse complement strand
AATAAATCGGTATCATGTTTTCCGCCTTGATATTTACCCTTTTTTAATGCATAACCGAAAATGAAATGGAGGTTGCCCAAGTGAAAACAATGCCAACGGCCCCCGTAATTTTGGAGGGTTTTGCAATCGATGTTTGGCAAAAAACAACCAACGAATTATATGAATTGGGAATGTTGCACAATGTTGATTTGGAATTATTATCGGCATATTGTTACGAAATGGGGGTTTATTTCGAAATGGCTGAAATATTAAAAAAGGGTAAAACGGAAGATATTTATAATCAAAAGGGGGAATTAATCGGCCGCAAAGCCAGGCCCGAAGTTAAGATTCAACGGGATGCATTGGCTTTCGCATTAAAGATTGCCGCCAATTTTGGATTCACACCATCAGCAAGGGCAACGATTTCAATGCCCGAAAAATCGGATGATATATTTTTGGATTTATGATGAATGAAAAATATTACTTTGATGCCGAGGCCGGAGAAAAGCCAATAAAATTCATTGAGCAATATTGTGTTCATGTTAAGGGCAAATGGGCCAACAAACCATTTTTATTGGAGGAATGGCAAAAGGATTTCATCCGAAAAATATTTGGATGGAAACATACCGAATCCGGATTACGAAAATATCGCCAAGTTTATTTGGAGTTGCCAAGGAAAAACGGCAAATCAAATTTGATTGCATGCCTTGGATTATATTTGCTTTTGGTTGAAAGGGAATTTGGAAAGGAAATTTATTCATGCGCCGGCGATCGGGAACAGGCCAAAATCGTTTTTAATATTGCGAAATCAATGATGCAAATGAATCCGAAATTATCCAAGTTAGCGAAACCATTTCGGGATTCAATTGTGGTTGATAAAACGAATTCATTTTACAAGGCCATATCATCCGATTCATCAACGAAACATGGATATTCAGCATCGGCCATTTTGTTCGATGAAATGCATGTTCAACCGAATCGGGATTTATACGATACAATGGTAACATCCCAGGGAGCAAGGGAACAACCATTATTAATTATGATAACAACGGCCGGGATATATGATCCGAATTCGATATGTTGGGAGGTTCATGATTATGCTATCAAGGTTCGGGATTCCATTATTGAGGATGAGGCATTTTTACCAATTATTTATTCGGCCGATTTAGAGGATGATTGGACTAAGGAGGAAACATGGAAAAAAGCCAATCCCGGATATGGAACAATAATATCCCCCGATTACATAAAAAGCGAATGCGAAAAAGCCCAACAAATTGTCGCAATGGAATCCACATTTAGGAGATTATATCTGAATCAATGGGTATCTTCCGTATCCCGTTGGATTGCCGATGATGTATATATGAAATGCAATATCCATCCAATAATACCAAAGGAATTCAAAAATCGAAAATGTTGGGCCGGTTTGGATTTATCATCCGTTCGAGATTTAACGGCATTGGTTTTCGTTTTTCCGGATGATGATGGCGAACGATTCGATGTGATTCCCTATTTCTTTGCACCTAAAGAAACGGCATATATTCGAAGCCGCCGGGATAAGGTTCCGTATTTAGATTGGGCCAAAGATGAATCAACGGGAATGATATTAACCGATGGAACGATAACGGATTATAATGTTGTTAAATCGAAAATATTGGAATTGTGCGAATTGTTTGATGTGAAATCAATTGGATTTGATCGATGGAATTCCACAATGTTGGTTACTTCATTAATTGATGAGGGGGTAAATATGGTTCCATGGGGCCAAGGATATGCGAGTTTATCAGCCCCCACAAAAATGATGGAATCATTGGTATTATCACAATCTATCAATCATGGGGGGAATCCCGTTTTACGATGGATGATGGATTGCATCGCAATGAGTACGGATCCGGCCGGGAACATAAAACCGAACAAAGCAAAATCAAGCCCGAACGGGCGCATCGATGGAATCGTTTCATTAATTATGGGATTGGGGATATATATGGCATCCGATACAAAAGATGATACAAGTTCATACGATGATCGGGGGATTATGTTTCTTTGATGTTAACAAAATTTGATAAAAATTTTACAAAAAAATCGCAAAAGCGATTTAATTAAAAAGGGTATATTTGCAAAAACAAACAAAAATGGAACAAACAATTATTATTACAACGGCAACATTAACGGGAATATTATTTTATCGAATATTAAAATCATTATTTTTCCCATCATATCGAATAATCGAAACCAATCGATATTCATTTATCGGTAAACAAAAATTGTATTATGCCCAAAAAACCGATTTAATCGGTTGGGAAAATATATATTCAATCGGACATGATACCATTGATGAGGCCCAACAATGTTTGGAACATCATAAAAAAAACAAAAAACAAAAATCAAAAGTAATCCATAAATATTAGATTTTTCATTATTGTTTGATTGGGATATTTGAGAGGGTATCCCGTTAACCCCGGGTTGTTGTTTACCTGGGGTTTTTTTATTATCCGAACAATATTTACATTTGTATTGGATAATTATCACAATATTTAATGGGATTATTTGATAGGTTTTTTGGAGGTTCTAAAAAGGAAAATCGAGGCGTAACATATGGTTACCCAACGAGCGGATTAACATTATTCGGATTAGGAGCCGGAAAACAAATCAACGAGAAAACGGCATTAACATTTTCGGCCGTTTATTCATGTGTTCGTGTATTATCGGAATCCATTGGCCAATTGCCTGTTCATGTATTTAAAAGGGAATCGGATGGCGATCGAGTACATTCAATGGATCATCCAATTTCTCAAATTGTCAATCGACAACCATCCCCAATTTATACCCCATTTTCTTTTTATTCAACAATGGCATCGAATTGCCTTTTATGGGGAAATTCATATGCGGTTATCGAACGAAATGGAGCAATGAGGCCAACAAGGTTGGATATCATCCATCCATCATTGGTAACACCGATGTTCGATGATAACAACAATGTTTTTTATGAGGTTCGTTCGGATGGATTGGAAAAATCCCCCGCAAAACGATATGATGCAAAAGAAATTATCCATTTCCGAGGGTTTTCATATGATGGCATCAACGGAATATCGCCAATTGCATTGCACAAGGATTCAATCGGATTAGGCATGGCGGCCGTTGAATATGGAGCATCATTTTTTGGAAATGGCGCATCATTATCCGGAGTATTGGAACATCCATCAAAATTAAGCAAAGAGGCATCGGAGCGATTAATAAATTCATGGAATTCAAAATATCAAGGTTCGGCCCAAGCAGGAAAAACCGCCGTATTGGAGGAGGGTTTGAAATACAAAGCGATATCAATGCCGCCGGATCAAGCGCAATTCATTGCAACGAGAAAATTTAGCGTTGAGGATGTGGCCCGAATATTTAGGGTTCCACAACATATGATTCAGAATCTCGACAATGCAACATATTCCAATATCGAACAACAATCAATCGATTATGTTGTTCACTCATTAACGCCATGGTTGGTTCAAATGGAACAAGAAATGAACCAAAAATTATTCCGAGAAAATGAAAGGGTTGATCATTATGTAAAATTCAATACAAATGGATTATTACGAGGCGATCAAAAATCCCGAGGCGATTATTATCAAACATTATGGAACATTGGAGCCATTTCAATTGATGAAATCCGAGGTTTTGAGGATATGAACAAATTACCAAATGGCCAAGGGGAAAAACATTTTATTCCATTAAATTATACCGAATTGGGTAATACGGCACAAACAAACGAAAACAACGAATAATGGCCACGGATTATCCAAAAAAAGGGGATGATAAAAAAGTATCATTAAGGAATTCGAACTTTGATCGATTTCCTTTTGATTGGGCCATCAAGGTAAAAGATCAAACCCCGGAAATATGGGATGCCGGAGGAAACATCAGAGGAAACGAAGCATTCAAATTATATGAAAGGGCATTGGATGGCGATGATGCGCCATCGGTTATGGATTGGATTCGAGAGCGTGAAGCGTGGGCGGCCCGACATTTTGAGGATGGTAGGCAATTCAAAGGGGATACCGATCCAACATTATCAAATATTGCCGGAGTTGTTGCCCAAATAAAATGGGGCGTTGTTGGTACATTAGGCGAACAAGGAATGAAAGATGCAATTTTATCATTAACGAAAAAATTGGAGGGCAAAAGGGCGGTAAATAAACAAGTAGAAACCGGGTTGAAAAACAAGGTTGAGGATCATAATAAAGAAATTACCGATATGAATTTGGATTGGGATGCATCGGTTAATTATCAAATGTTGTTAGAAGTGTTTGAACGAGGGGTTGGCGCATTTAAAACGAATCCCGAATCAGTTAGGCCCGGAATGAATGCGGAATCATGGGCATATGCCCGTGTTAATTCATTTTTGTATGCATTAAAAAAGGGTAAATATCAAGGCGGAAAACATGATACCGATTTATTACCCGATAATCATCCCATAAAAAAGGAAATGGAAATGGAAAATAAAAATTTGAATTTAGAAAATCGACATATTCAAAAAATTGAGGAAACCGATGAATCAATAATTATTTATTACGGAAAATCGGAGGCCGATGTTGAAATGGTTGATGAACAAGATATGCCGGAAGATATGCCGGAAAATGAACCAATGGAGGAAATGCCGGAGGAAAATGAACATTATGATGATGATGAACATATGAAAAGATCATCCGATGTTGAGAAACGAAATTTTTCGTTGGATAATGTTGAAATTCGAAGCGATGAAAACGGAAAAAAACGAGTTGTTGGTTATGGTTCGGTTTTCAATAAATTATCGGAAGATTTGGGCGGATTTCGTGAAATGATAATGCCAGGCGCATTTGATTCCGTAATGGATAACGATGTTCGATTATTATTCAACCATGATCAAAATTTGGTTTTGGGCCGAACGGCATCGGGAACATTACAAATTTCAGTTGATGAAAATGGATTGCGATATTCGGCGGAATTACCGGATACAACATTTGCCAAAGATTTAACAAAATTGATGGAAAGGGGCGATATCAACCAATCATCATTTTCGTTTGTTATTGAAAACGATTCATGGGAACAAACCGAAAACGGGATGCCATTGCGTAAGATTAACAAGGTGAAAAGGTTATATGATACATCAATCGTTACAACCCCGGCTTATCCGGATGCGGGCGTTGGATTGCGTTCACTTGAAAAGCATAAAATCGAAAACGGATTAAAAAAGGATGTTAATGATCGTAAAAACGAGGAATTGGATTTACATCGCCGATCATTGGCATCATATAAAGTAAAAATGGCGAAATTAAAATAAATTTATATATGAAAACGAAAATTGAATTAATGGAGGAGCGTGCAATTGCGATCGAGGAAATGGATTCAATCGTTACATTATGCGAAACTGAAAATCGTGAATTAAACGATGATGAGGTTGCAAAATTTGACGAATTGGAAACAAGGGCCAACGATTTAAAAGCAAAAGCCGATCAATCTCAAAAAATTGAAAACATGAGAAAGGAATTATCAAGTAAAAACGAAAAGAACGAATCAAAGGAAATTCGTTCAAAATATTCTTATTTGAAAGCGATCGGAGGGTTGATGAATAACAACCTCGATGGCGTTGAATTAGAAATGCACCAAGAGGCGCAACATGAAGCGAGATCAACGGGTAAATCAATTAATGGCCTAGGGGTTCCATCAATGATTCTCGAAAATCGTGCTAATGTATTGGAAAACGGAACGGCGGGAATCGATGTTGTTGATTTTGCCGAATCTTTACAGGGCGAATCGATATTATCTAAATTAGGAGCGCAATTCCTTAATGGATTAACATCGGATGCTAGAATTCCAATCATGAGTGCTACGAGTGTAGCATGGGAGGGCGAAACGGATGCAACGGCCGATGGCGGTTCAGCACTTTCGAACCTAACATTAAGCCCAACAAGATTGGCAACATTTGTTAACTTATCAAAGCAATTAATCGCTCAACATAATGTAAGCGTTGAAAATGCATTTGTTAACGATATAGCGAGAGCGGTTGCGGCCAAAATCGATGAGGCGGTATTTACAACAACGGCGGGTGCGCCAAACTTTATCGGTACGGGTAAAACCCCAATTGATAAAACTGATATCGTTGATCTAATGTTGGCAATGGAGGAAGAAGTTGCCGGAAACAAAGGATTAGCCGGGAATTTAGGTTATGCAATTTCTCATAAATTAATGGCCGAGGTTAAAAGAGGCGCATTGGTATCATCTGTATCATCAATGTACAACGATGGAATGTTAAACGGATATCCTGTTTACTTTACGCCGTTCTTAGGTGATCCAACAACGGATGATGAGGGTGCTTTCTTTGGAGATTGGAGCCAATTGGTTGTTTGTTCATGGAATGGCCTGGATATCACAATCGATCCATATTCGGAAGCGGTTAACGGAATGGTGAAAATCGTTCTTAATTCGTACTATGATTTCGGATTAAAGCAAGGCGATGCTATTTCTTTGGGTGCTTATAGCGGAACCAATTCATAATAATTGATTTGATCAATTAGTTTTGTTTGTGTTTGATTGGCCGGGGTTGAAATATACCCCGGCACAATCATAAATTAAAAAATCAATGGGAACATATACATACAATCGTTTAAAAAGAACAACCGAGCCAACGCAATTACCGGTTTCATTGGCAACCGCAAAAGAACATTTGAGGGTTGATCATTCGGATGATGATACATATATTACGGGATTGATTTGGGCCGCAACGAGAACGATTGAGGATTACACAAAAAAAGCAATCAGCCAAACAACATTCGAACAATATATGGATGAATGGCCCGAAAAATATATTGAATTAGTTATCGGGCATGATAAAGATTTTACATTACAAACAATAAAATATTATCGGGAGGATGGAACATTGCAAACATTATCATCAACCCTTTACACATTGGATTCATCATATAATCCGGCCCGAATATATTGGAACACAACATTTTCAGAACCAACAAGGAATGATGATAAAAAACAAATCATCGTAACATTTTTGGCCGGTAACGATATTTCATCGAACGCAATACCATATCCCGTTCAACAAGCATTATTATTGATTATTGGCCATTTATATGAAAACCGAATGGCCGTTACCAATACATTGAATCGGGAATTGCCAATGGGGGTTGAATCATTATTGGATGGATTTAAAATATTTTCAGCATAATGAATTTTGGTAAATTTGATAGAAAAATCCGCATTTACACCCCAACGAGATCCAAAAATTCTTATGGGGAGGATGTAATCGATACGCAATCATATATCGATGTATGGGCGCAAATCAAACCAAAAACAACCGGATCGGGAACCGATTTCGAGGGGGAACAATTTACCCGAACCGAAATGGTTGATATTTTTATTCGATATTCATCAGCAACCAAAACAATCGGATCAAACAATTACATATTATATAATTCCAAATATTATACAATCGAATCAGTACAAGAGATTGGCCGGGCCGAGGGTTTAAAATTGGAATGCAATGTTAAACAAACAAACAACCCGGTTACATAATGGCGATGAGAGTATCAGATAAAATGGGAGCGGCCGGAGGAGGTGCGGGGCATCAACCGGTATTGGAATTTCCGGAAAAGGAAATGAATGATGCCATCAGAAAATTGAATAAATTATTTCCCAAAAGTGATAATGGGTTGAAACGAACATTGCAATCGGGAATGGCTTTTGCGATGCGCCCGGCAAAATCAGATTTAAAAAAACGAATTCCCGCATCGGGCCGTAAGCATTCCGGTAGGTTGAAAAAATCGATTAAGATATTCAAGGGGAAACCAACCCGAACACAATGGCCGGCGGTATTTTTGGGGCCGGTTGTTAAGGTTCCAAAAAAAGTAAGGAGGCAAAAGGGGGAATCAAAGAAATCAGCAAAATCCCGATATGATGCATGGGTTAAAAAATCATCCGGATTTTACTTATATTTCCTGGAATATGGTTTTTCCCCCGGCCCGGATGGATCGTTTGTTGCCGGTAAAAACTATTTGCAAAAAACAATGCAATCAACGGGGGATGCGGTTTTGAATAGATTAGCAACGGATGTTTCAAAAGTGATTGATAAAAGATTTAAAAAGCGATTCGGATAATGGAAATTGGAAAAGCAATATATCGAATTTTATTTGCCGATTCCGATGTTAATGGAATGGTTGGAACAAGGATATTTCCAAATCGTATCCCGATTGATAATGCGGTTCCATCAATCGTTTATAACGTTGTAACAACCGATCCGAGTAATACAAAAAACGGGGTATCAAAATTGGATACTATTTCCATTGATATTGCGGTTTTCGGTAAAACTTATGATTTAGCAAATAGATTGGCGGGGTACGTTAGAACGGCAATGGATTATCAATATACCGATCAATCCCCGGTTGTTGGAATAGATATCCAACAAATAACATTTAACGGGCAATCGGATGAATTTGATGAAAACTTTGGCGATCATGGAATTCATTATATCAATTTGGAATTTAATATCCGCCAAAAATTATAGAATTATGAAAAAATACGAATTAATAAAAGATTTCAAAAGAAAGGGGAAAACATCCCCAAAGGGAGCAATCGTTGAATTATCCAACGAAAACGCAATCAAATTTGCGGAAAATGGATATATCGAAATGGATGGGGTAAAAAAGAAATCAGCCCCCAAAAAAGCAACATCAAAAAAGGTTGAAAAACCGGTTGATGAAATTAAAATTGAAGATTAATAATTATTAAATTTAAGTAAAAATGGCAATAGTAAACGGAACATCACTCATTTTGGAGGTAAGTACCGATGGCGGAACAAACTATTACGCAACGGCATTTGCAACATCATGTTCATTATCCATCAACATGGATACAAGAGATATTACAACAAAATCCTCATCGGGTTTTGCTGAAAAGTTAGAAGCGGTTAAATCATGGAGTATTGAGGCCGAGGGGTTGCAAGATTTCCAACCAACACTAGCGGCTACATTAACCGAATTCGATGAATTATTTACGCAGTTAAACAATAGAACGGCGATAAAAGTAAAATTCAAAACCGCAACAACGGGCGATTATTTTTATTCGGGGGATGTATTTATTACATCGCTTTCAATGGATGCGCCAATGGAGGACAATGTTACTTATTCCGTAAGTTTAGAGGGAACGGGTGCATTAAGTGAATCAACAAATTAATATTATTTGAGGCATAATTGGGGGCGTAAAAACCCCCAAAGTTGCCCCAAAATATATTTTTAGGGATGCCTAAAAAAAGTTTAATAAATCAAAAATCGCTAACCTAGTGATTTAATGCTAATAAACGAACGGTTCCATCCCGTTATGGTTGTACCATAAAACATGGATAATTGATTAAAACGGCTCAAAATAGCCTTAAATCAAAAGTATTAAAACAAACAAAAAACCAATAAAACACAACGAAAAATGAGTTACGAGATTGTAAAAGTTAAAAACGAAAACGGAAAAATGGATGCAATGCCATGCCGTTTTGGGATGAATTCGCTCCGCATATTTACAAAAATGAGCGGCATCGAATTGATGGAAATTGAGAAGATTGGGGAAAACATGGATTTGGATATGGCAATCCAATTGGCATGGTGCGGCCTAAAAGATGGGCATCGAAAAGCCGGAAAGGATTTCGATTTATCGGTTGATGATGTTGCGGATATGTTGGATTATGATATGGATTCATTAACAAAAATAATGGATGTTTTCGCAAATCAATTTAATGCAATGGTTCCAAATAAATCGGGAAACGATACGGGGGCGGCATCCCCGAAAAAGGCGAAAAAATAACATGGGAGCAAATTGAATCCATTGCATATGGGCAAATGGATATGAATCCCGATGAATTTTGGAATATGTTGCCAAGGGAGTTTTTTTTAAAACAACATGGATTTAATGATCAAGTTGAAAGGAACGAACGAAACCAATGGGAAATGATTAGATGGCAAACGGCCTATTTATTACAACCCCATATGAAAAAAGGCAAAAAAATGAAGCCAACGGATTTGATAAAATTTCCATGGGAGGAAAAGAAATCCAAAAGCCGGGCGGAAATTTTGAAAAACCGAAAGGAAATGGAATATTATGCCAAGTTATATGGTTCTAAAGTAAAAACGAGCAATGGCGAAAAATAAAACTTTAAATTTACGATTGGGATTAGATTCCCGACAATTCCAAAAAGGATTGGCCAAGGCGCAACGATCGATGCGAAAATTTGGCGGTAAAATGAAAAATGTTGGATCATCGATTACATCCAACATTACAATGCCATTTGCGGCGGTAGCCGGTGCCGGTATCAAAATGAGTATCGATTTAACCAAATCGTTTACGAAAATTGAAACATTGGTTGGCATATCATCGGAAAAGGTTGCCGAAATGCGCCAAGAGGTAATGAGTTTATCCGGCGAAACGGCAAAAGGCCCCCAGGAATTAGCCGATGCATTATTTACCATTACATCCGCCGGATTAAGAGGTTCGGAGGCCATGGATGTTCTCGAATCATCGGCAAAAGCATCAGCCGTTGGATTAGGAGAAACCCAAGATATCGCCCGAGCGGTAACGGGGGTTTTGGCATCATATGGTGCGGAAAACATATCATCAGCCGAAGCAACCGATACATTAATGGCGGTTGTTCGTGAGGGTAATTTGGAGGCATCATCATTGGCCCCGGTATTGGGCCGGGTAACGGGTATTGCCTCACAATTAGGGATATCATTCGCCGAAGTTGGGGGATCGATTGCAACATTTACCCGATTGGGGGTATCATCGGAGGAGGCCGTTACGGGATTGCGAGGGGTAATGAATGCATTATTAAAACCAACGGATCAATCCCGAGAGGCATTGGATTCCATTGGGATGAGTTTTGATGAATTGAGGGCATCGGTTAAGGATAAAGGATTAGCCGAAACATTGATTGGATTAACCGAGAAATTCAAGGGTAACGATGAGGGGTTGGCCCAATTGATTCCAAATGTGAGGGGATTATCGGCGGTTTTGGGTACGGCGGCATCCCAAGGGGATGATTATCGAAAAATCGTTGATAATATAAACAATTCCCAAGGAATATTGGATGAGGGTTTTGATCGAGTATCAAAAGATTCCGGTTTCAAATTGCAACAATCATTCCAACAATTGAAAAAAGTTGGTATGGAAATTGGTTCCCGAGTTTTGCCATTGGTTGTTAAATTGGCAACATTTATTCAAAAAGGGGCGGCGGCATTTATGAACCTATCGGGGCCGGTTAAAGCATTATCGGTTGGATTGGTGGCAATCGTTGCCGCATCGGGGCCATTGCTAACATTATTCGGTTCATTAACTACACTTTTAACGGGATTATTATCGCCAACAATGTTGGTTGTTGCGGCATTGATTGGGGCCGGGGTTTTAATTTATAAAAATTGGGAACCTGTCAAAAAAACATTGGTTGATGTAATTAATTATTTTATCACATTATACAACGAATCGATCGTTTTTAGAGGCATCATTGAGGGGGTAACATTAGTTTTCAAACAAGCATATGCAAATTTGGTATTTTTTGCCAAGGCCGGTTGGGCTATAATAAAACAATTTGGGGCTAATTTCAAATCGTTATTTGGAGGAATCGGCGATATTATTGCCGGGGTATTTACTTTTGATTTGGATAAATTAAAATCCGGATTGAAAGGGGTAACGGAATCAATGGATAATGTTTTCGATCCATCTAAAAACACCGAATTAAAGGCCGCAATCGATGAGCATGGCGAAACAATTGCCAACAATTTGGCAACCGCCATTGATAACACAATGGGCCAAAGAGATCCAATCGAATTGGTTACGGAGGAGGATATACAAAACGGGGTTGATAATGTTGCCGGGTTTTTAACTGATATTAAAAATAAAATACAAGGCGCATTTACCCCATCCGGAGGAGGAGCAACAACAACAACCCAACCCGAAATGGGGCCGGAAACATTTGATAATTCATATTTCGAGGATGAACAATCAACATTGGAAAATTCATCAAGAAATTGGGGCGAATGGGCGGCAAAAGGCCAAGAGAATTTGGATAAATTCAATTCAACATTTGGCCAAGCATTCGGGCAAATGGGGGCGATAATGAATCAATTTTATGCCAACGCTAGAGAAAAACTAAAGCAACAAACGGCAACCCAAGTTGAGGAGGCGGAATTACAACATGAAAATCGATTGGCGGAAATTGATCGAATGTTGATATCCGATGAGGAAAAAAATAAATTAATAGAACAAGCCGAAACCGATCATGCCAATAATATAACAACCATTGAGGATAATGCGGCGGCGGAATCGAGAAAAATTGCAAGGAAACAGGCCAAATCGGATAAGGTACAAGCGGCATTGGGAGTTGCCGTAAATACCGCATCGGGTATTATGAAAGCCGTTGCGGCCTCACCATTAACGGCGGGAATGCCATGGGCGGGAATAATTGGCGGAATGGGAGCGGTACAATTGGCGGCCGTATTGGCGGCTCCATTACCCGCATTAGCATCCGGGGGATTGGCATTTGGCGAATCATTGGCGTTGGTTGGGGATAACCGAAACGCTAGAATGGATCCCGAGGTTATTGCACCCCTTTCTAAATTAGAGGGAATGATGGGCGGATCGGCGGTTCAAGTTTACGGAACGATTAGGGGTGAGGATATTGTATTATCATCTGATCGATTTAATAGGAGAAAACAACGAGTTTTGGGATAATGGCATACGCAACAAGACAATACGGGGAATTCAAAGATGATTTGGGCCGAAGATGGAAAGTAGAAATTTTACAAAATGGTTATACGGGAGGGGTTACAACTTTCAATGTTGATGAGAGGGGTTTTGAATTAACATATCCGGGAGAGGGCCAGGATATTTACGCTCCAATAAAAGCATCCGAATGTACATTTGGATTAATATCAACATCGGGGGTTCAAGATTTATTGATTCAACAAATATTTGAAAATTCCGAGGGCGAATTTATATTAAAAATTGGGGTTGATGTTGCCGGAGGAAATTCATATGTTCCATATTGGAGGGGGGTTATCGTTGCCGATACAATAGAGGAAAAGGATGAATATTACCCAAGATTATATGAAGTTCGGGCATCATGTGGATTGGAATTCCTAAAATCCAAAAGGGCCAATGATATTACCGCAATTAGAAACATTTTAACAAATACCCAAGTTAATTTCCCCCAAGCAATTAACAATACAACCGCCAATTCCAATTCATATGATTATTTATTTTCACATTTTGATATAATTTTAAAATGTTTATTGTTGATTCCAACATCGGATGAGGTTGATCCGCATGATAATTTTATTAATTCATCGGTTCAATGGTGGGAATCAAATATGCCAACCCCAACACAAAACAAATCGCCATTGCAATATTGTGCAAATCGCCCATTTGCATTTGGGAAATTAGAAAATGGGGCGGTTAAGGAATGGAAAACATGTTATGATATATTAAAAGAACTTTGTACATTATGGGGGATGAGAATAATGCAATCGGAGGGCCGATGGTATTTATTTCAATATAATAGCATTTGTAATATGGCATCCAATTCCGTTTGGTATCGTAGATTCAACAAATCGGGGGCCATTTTAGGGAGTGGAACGGCGCAATATTTCGTTACTGAGGGCGATCCATCAACAAAACCATTTAAAAAATTGGAGGGTGGAGTTTTTCAAACATATCCATTAATTAATCGAATAATCGTTGAGCATGATAAATTATTTGATTGGTTAACCCCGGCCGGTTTTATTTCAGCAATTCCCGATATTGAAATACAAACATCATTGCCGGCATCCGTTTCATCAACCGACTATATCGATACATTTTTAGCGGCCGAAACAACCAATACCCAGGCATTAATGATTCAAGGGGTTTTCACATGGAAATCCAATTTAGCCATGAACACAACAAATTTCCCGGGTATTTCGTTTTCGTTAGGGGGTTCGGGATATCGAATATATTTTTATATGGTTGTAAAGGCCGGGAATCAATATTTATTTTACAATGGAGCAACGGGATATCGGGAATGGAGTACGAATTTTACCGGCATATATTTAGGAAATGAGGATTTAGCATCATCATCGGCAACCAATGTTACGGATACATTTTTTCAGCCCGGATACATTCAGCCGTTACCGGTTACCGATAATATTGAATTTTACCCGTATTATCGAATAAAAAGGGAAACAAATATTGGAACATGGGTTACAGTAACATCATACACCGATTCTGATTTCGATGTTGATATACTCGATCAAAATAATAATATTGCATCATCGCAATCCATTTTACCTAACGGCGGATCGGAATGCCGTTTTTATTTAACCGATTCAACGGGCCAAGTTATCGCCCAACAACGATTCACATTTCAGAACCAACGATCGGGAATTGATGTTACTTCACCAAATGATGTTACCATTTCAACAATTTTCGGGAATGCCTCAGATTATGGAATTACCGATGTTTTTACCGGTAACAATATAACAACGGCCGGAACAATTGGAACGGATTGGTTTTATCATGCCAATGATGATTGGGATCGTGCGGGAATAGGAACGGCAACAACGATTGAGGATTTAAATTATAATATGTTGGTAATGTTGGGGGTTGAAAGGTTACAAGCGCAACCCAATGCGCCGAAATTATACATTGGAACATTAGCCAAAACAAAAACAACAACATCGCAATTATTTCAATTCCATGAAATGTTTGTTGATGAGGATGAGGATTATTGGATTCCCAATGGCATAAAATTTTCAGCCAGGGCGGGGGAAACCCAAGGCGAATGGGTTGAGGTAATATTTGATTCAACTAATGGGGTTGTTCAAGGAACAATTAATAATAATTTGAATGTTGGATTGAATTCCGGCAACATAACATCATTATAAAATGCCAGGAAAAGGAGTGTTATCATTAAAAGGTTTTTTTCAAACATTTGCCGTTGGTATAATTAACGAAACCATTTTTGAAGGTTCATCGAAAACAACGATCCAAGTTAAATTCGAAAACATTCAATCGGGAGTTATTAGGAGCGGCGATGTACTGAATGTATTTGATGCCGATGGTAATATCACCGAATTAACATTAACATCAAATGTTACAAGTTCGGCAACAACAATATCATTTTCATCGAGATCGTTTGATAATCAAATTTCCGTTGGTTCGATTTTATATTATCAAGGTGCTAGATTACATAACAAAATTTCAGCCCGAAAATTATATGCCCAACAAAGCATATATTTAACCGCCGGAACCAATGGAAATGATTATTTAACGGCATTTGGAACATCATCATTTTCGGTAAATAGTGCGGTACAATTGGCCAATGGTAATTCAAAGCCCAATCGATGGGGTTCACAATATGGAATATTTGTTGCCCCGAATGATTGTGAAATTACAAAGATAAAAGGAACGGCATCAAGCAATGCGGGAACGGGGGATGATGCGGTAATTTCCGTATGGGAAATTGCTCCAAATTACGGATCAACATCAAATGTTACATTGAACCTTATCAATTCATTTACACTTACAAGCCAAAACAATCAAAATCATATTTTTGATATTGACAATGAACCGGCTCATGATTTATCGGAGGGGGATGTTGTTTTTTTTAGTATTAAGAGAACCGGCGAAAAGGCATCCGGAATCAAATGGTATGCCGATATCGGGTTGGAAATAAAAATGCATGGATAATGAAAGAGTTTTTTAAACAAACATGGGATATCATCCCTTTGAATGTTTCAGTATTAGCGATATCATTAACACAAATTGAAGTGATATTGAAAATTTTACTATTGCTAATAACAATATTCATTTCAATTGATAAATATATCAGTTACAAAAAAAGGGGAAAAGATGGCAAAAAATAATTTTACATCATTTATTGAAAAACCGCCAAAAAAAAGGAAAGGAATTCACTCGAAAAATAAAAGCCGAACAAAGGGCGGAAAACAATATAAAAAATTGAAAGTTGGCCAAGGATGATTGAAAAGGATTTAAAATTATCGGTTGGAAATATAATTTGGATTGTTGGTATAATCTTCACAATGGGAATCGCATATTCACAAATCGCCCAATTGGATGAGGATATTGTTGTTCTCGAAAATAGATTGGAAAAGAAAATAAAAATCATTAATGAATGTGAGGATCGGATAATTGAATTAGAAAAGGAATTGGCCCGTATGGGTAATTGTAAACACATGAGAAAATGAAAAAAAATATTTGTAAATTATTATTCAAATTAAGTTTTGGAAAAATATGCCTCGGGCATTGTAAAAAAAAGTAATAATGAAAAATTACGAACCATTATTTTATTCCTGGGATGAATTCGCTTGCCCATCATTGCCCGGATCGGGAGTGAATATGGATATTGAATTCGTAAAATTATTGGATGAATTACGGGGCAAATTTGGAAAACCAATAAAAATAAATTCGGGATTTCGTACAATGGAACATAATGCATCATTAAAAAATTCATCTCCCAATTCATCGCATTTAAAAGGATTGGCCGTTGATATACATTGCAACAATTCCATCGATCGTTACGAATTGATCAGATTGGCAATGGAATTGGATTTACGAATTGGATGCGGGAAATCATTTTTGCATATCGACAACGACAAAACAAAAGCGCAAAAGGTATTATGGACATATTAGGAATTGGAAAATTAATATCCGGGGTTCTGAAAGGATCGGATAAAATAATCGATGAAGTAATTACAAACGATGAGGAGCGAATATTGGCAAAAGCCAAATTGAAATCATTATATAACGATTTGGAAATATCATCGCAAAATGCCGTTACGGAACGATGGAAATCCGATAATAATTCGCATCCATTGGCCCGAATGATTCGCCCATTAACATTGATATTTGTAACATTGGTTTTTGTGATTATTTCATTTATGGATGGTAATGTTGCCGATTTCAAATTGAATCCAATTTATGTTCCAATATGGAATTCATTATTATTAGCCATTTACGGATCATATTTCATCGGGAGAACAATTGAAAAGCGTGGGCCAAAAAAATAAACAATATCGATTAAAACCGGATGAGGCGAATTTAGTAATGGAATATCGCCAAAACAAAGATTTACGGGAGGAATGTGAAAAACATGGGATTCCTTTTCACTCGGTTAAACATTATTGGCACAAATCAAAAAAGTTTTCAATCATGGCAAAGGGTGGCGATCCCGATCCCGAATTGCTGAAAAATGAATTGGTTGAATTAATAAAAGATTATGCGCCCAAATATCCGGATATCAAATATCCAAAACATAATGATCCATGTTTGTTGATAGTAAATCCGGCGGATGTTCATATTGGTAAATATGGTTCGGAGGCCGAACATGATGATCCATATAATGTTGTAATTGCCCGCAAAAGGGTAATTGAGGGCATACAAGGCATATTAAATTACGCCCAAGGGTATAACATCAAAAAAATATTATTTGCCGTTGGGAACGATATATTACATACGGATGGGCATAACAAAACAACATCCGGAACCCCGCAATCCGTTCATATGGAATGGCATGAACATTTTGTTATTGCATTGGAGTTATATGTTGAAGCGGTTGAAATGCTTATGCAAATCGCCCCGGTTGATTGCATACACTCAATGAGTAATCATGATTATTATTCCGGGTTCCATTTGGCTCATTGCTTGAAATCCTGGTATCGAAATTCAAAACATGTATCGGTTGATGCATCGCCATCCCATCGAAAATATTACAAATTTGGAAATTCATTATTGGGATTCAGTCATGGGGATGGGGCAAAAATGAATGATTTACCATTGATAATGGCGAATGAATCAAAACAATGGGATTCAACGAACCATCGTTATTGGTTTTTACATCATGTTCACCATAAAATAAAACATCGATGGTTGGATGGAAAGGATTATCACGGATGTTCGGTTGAATATATGCGATCACCATCGGGAACGGATTCATGGCATCATCGCAATGGATATCAAGGATCAGCCAAAGCAATTGAGGGTTTTATTATTTCAGAAAAAAACGGCCAAATTGCCCGATTAAATTATATATTTGGCAACGATTCGAAATAAAATCGATGTTTTTGGTTAGAATTTAGGCCCGGAATTTAAGGATTTCGGGTTTTTTTATGCCTAAAATTGCCATTTTATTGAAAACAACGAACATTTTTTACCCCCTATTTACTAGAGTAAAACAAAAAAAACACATAAAAATCAATAAAATATGTTGAAAATGTTTGGTAATATGTTGAAAGGTTGTATATTTACAACATCAAACAACGGGGAATGATTCCCACAAAATTAAAAACAACAAACAAAAATGGAAAATTCAGTTAAACAACAAACAAGAAAAATTGGAGTTGCCGGAGGTTTTATCAATCAAATGATGGGCAACAATAGATCAACCCCAAAAGTTAGCGAGGGCGCAACGATATTAATGTACTCGGATCGCCATGCATACGAGGTTATCGAGGTATCAAAGGATGGAAATTCATGTGTTATTCGTGAAATGGATACAACAAATATTGGATCATCTTATGGCGATGAAAGATATACATACAAATCAAATGTTGAT
>CAACVD010000528.1_pt1 | contig 18615 bp, 33 predicted proteins | sample 2381771 | NCBI WGS metagenome assembly CAACVD01 (sample SAMEA5211965, study PRJEB30684) | marine metagenome | biome: Marine; feature: Epipelagic; material: Water | collected 2015-10-15 | depth 15 m | reverse complement strand
TTTCGTCACTTAAGGAATTGAATGTCTTCATTCACAAATCTCCAAATGCCGCCACTGCCTTTTCACCTGTCATGAATGCTTCTTGGATACCTTGTCCATATGCTTCTAACAAGGTTGGGGTTTCTTCAATTATGCGATTGTTTGCTTCTATAACTTTTGCTTGTCTTACAATACCGTCTGTGTAAAATTTAAACTTCTTGGTATTGTCTGCAACTATTGTGCCTGTGTTGCCAGCCGCTTCATTATATTCGTTTTGTGCCATGCTGGCTTTAATCATGTCTTCTGCAATTTCGGCGCCGCCTCCGGTGAACACACCAGTTTGTCCAAATGCAATTTTTTTAATCTCATCTCTGTATTCTTTGAAACCTGGCATACTTTCGTCCATGGTTTCTAACAGGGCGTCTGCACTCTTTGTGAGTCCTCCTATCGCCGCATCTGTGACACCAGACGTGACTTCGGCTAATTTTTCAAATGCACCTGTCATCGCACCAATACCTCCCGCGATAACAACTGCTCCAGCGATGAGCGGATGCCTCGAGGATATGACTGCGAGTAATTTCAATGAGGTGATAGTGAGTGCAATGGCTTTGACTAATTTGCCTGCAAACGCAAACGCAATGGCAGTCACACCCAAAGCAATCTTCAATCCAAAGAATATACCAAATGCTTTTGCAAGTAAATCTAAGTTTTGAATAACAAGAACAATTGATTCCTTGGCAAATAAAAATGCTTTGGTTAAGTTGATTCCAATTGACTTCACTGCCGCATCATTTTCTTGTATGAAAGTGGTAAGTTCTGTTGCAGTATCACCTATGGCTTTGGCAAGTCCTTGTTTACCAATGGCAAACTGTGCATCTTTTACTGCGATGTTGAAGTTGGAAAATTGTATGGATAGGTTGTCTAATAAATTTGCTGTGGCATCACCAAATCGTTCGTCAATGGTTTCTCCAAGAACATTTAATATTTTTTCTGTGTTGCCGGCTTCTTTTGAAAACTTTCCTATCTCAGATCTTGTGACACCAAGTTTTTCTTTGATGATATCATAAATCGGAAAACCCCTGTCTGCTAATCTATCTAAGTTTTGAAGTTCAACAGTTTGTGATGCTAATGATCTACTGTAAATGTCTGTGATGGCTTCCAAGGATCCAATTTGATCAGTGGTAACCGCCGCGGCATTGGCAAAACGTGTCAGTAATTCGTTGGTGGGATCTATACCGTTGGCAGCCAATTTGATATAAGTCTGTGTAAGTTCTTCTACACCAAATTGTGTTTTGGTTGAAAATTTAGTGATAAAATCAAATGCTTCTGCACCAGCAGTTGCGGATCCTGTTACCGTTGCCAGTGTGGTGTTTAAGTCTTGGAATCTTGCGGATGTATCAATAATACCTTTGATTAATCCTGCACCCCCAATGGCACCCAATGCAGTCACAGCCAAACCAGCAACTCTGTTCACACCCAATAGACCGGTGTTGATGCCTTTTAATCTTGTGCTTACATTTCTTAAGGCGACACTTGTTTTATCAAGAACGCGAACTTCTATGTCTTGGCGGACTGTTGCCATGTTTCTTAGACTCCTTCTGTTTCAATTCAAAATATGCTTGCCACATTTGAATTTCCAGGACACTTAACTGCATCACTTCTGTAATGCTCTTTCCTAATGTTTCACCAATAAACATCAGGGCTTGGAGTTCAGTGTCCTCTTTTAGTTTTTTGCGATAGCCTCGTAATCAGAATGCCCCGAATTCAAGACTGTGCAAACCCTTAGAATTACTTTTGGATCCACTTCAGTCATCAAAGATGTTTTGTCCATTCTTGAAAACATCGGAGTGCCCTCAGGAGTAAGTGCTTTGGCAATCAGTGATTCCACTAATGCTTCTACAACTTTACCGCCCTGTTGTAATTCAATTATTTTTGCTTCTGTGGCAAAACTTGAAACGGGTCTGTAATAGACATCTGTCTCCCATTCTGGCACAGTAAGTTTTTGCAATTCTCCTCCCAATTGGGATTTGAAGTGCTTGGTTGCTTTTGTCATAACGTTTGGTGTGTTTGTCATTTTTTATTTTCTCCTTTTTAAACGTGTGGACTCAACAGTTGGCTTGATAATACCACGTGGTGATTGTTTACTACGCGGACGTCCCAGCCTCGGGTCGAAATCCAGCAATCCTACGTAAGGCGTTCGGTTGTCAATGTTGTATCCATTTCTGGAACGACGTTTACGCCAACCCCGTCTTGCCTTACCTGTATCTATTGGCGTGTTCGCTTTGGCAACATTTAATACGTTGTCAGCAAAACCATCTAACAATCGGTCTCGGTCCCTTTTGAGACCCTGCATTGTTTTTGCTATCTTTGTTGCCTTGAACGAAAGCATTATCCTACACGGAACCTTCTGTTAATACACCACTTCCTTGGAAGTTGGCAGTAAAAGTTACCATGTCATCGAATGATGCACTTCTTTCAATTGAAGTAATCAGGATTTCACCTGAATACTTTTTGCTACCCGAAGCAGTTGATGTAATGAACTCACCAGTGATGATACCACTGTCTGTTGCACTTACATTTTCTCCTGTAGCATCCAAGTCGAATGCAACACCGTTTGTTGTCATATGTGCGGTGTCATACATGCCTTCAAAACTTCCTGAGAAATTTGTCAAACCTTTTTTGTATGTTCTCGCTCCATCGCCAAATACTGTGTCTTCGATTACGTCTTGGGTGTGTGTCAGTGTCCAACTTCTTACCTCTGCGATAGCAACTGTGCTACCTCCAGCGGAGTCAGTTCTATCCACTTTCACTTGTCCTAATTCGCCTTATACTGCACTCTCAGTCAACACGCCACTGCCTTGAAAGTTTGCAGTGAATGTAACCATATCATCGAAAGACGCATTTCTTTCTATTGATGTTATTAATATCTCTCCAGAATATTTTTTACTTCCTGTTAAGGTAGATGTTAAAAATTCTCCTGTTAAGATTCCTGTGTGATCTTCGGATCCGAAATCATTTGTTCTGTCCAAATCAAACACAGCACCGTTGGTTCCGACGTGTCCAGTGTCATACATGCCCTCGAAACTTCCTGAAAAGTTTGTGAGTCCTTTTTTGTATGTTCTGGCGCCATCTCCAAGAACTGTGTCTTCTATCACGTCTTGTGTGTGAGTTATTGTCCAAGATCTAACTTCCGCAACTGCAACTGTTGATGCCGCAGAATCCACGTTGTCGATTTTAACTTGTCCTAACTCGCCTGTTAGTGTTGCCATCGTTATTCCTCCTGTTGGCTACCTTCGATGTCATCCACCAGTTCCAGCATACTGTCACCTTCAAAAACTTCATCTTCGATGTTGTCCTTGACGACTTCTGCTTTTGCTTTTGTGATTGTCATCTCTGGTTTTGTTTTCGTCACTTTTGCGGATGCCTTTGGCTTGCTTGGTGACTTCTTCTTGACTGGGGCAGACACCATTGTCCAACCTTCGTCTTGAAACCTGTTTATTCTGTTTGCAGGCACTTTTTTTATTCGCCCGTCTTTCTGTATTTCAACGTATTTCATATGCCCTCCTATGCGGCAGTGGTTGTGTAAGTGTAATGCACTTCACAAGTTACCGTAAATTCTCCTAATGGTGGTTGTCTATCTTGATTGACTTCAACCAATGTTACTCTGGTTTTCACAGCGGTGCCGCTGTCTAATTCTCTTGTCCTGTCTTCATTCAATGTTTCTTCTATGCGTTCAATCATTTCATTTCTTTTCTCATCCACTGACTGCACAAAACCTTCTCTGCCATCCGAACGCACAAAACCTTGTATCAACATTTCTAACACAGCACGCCTGTTGCCACCCATGGTGTGTTCTTCTCTGGTTTCATCGCCAGTGGTAATCAGTATTGCTGGAAATTGTGTGAGTGCCAACTTTTGCACATCGAAAGGCTCTCTGGTAACGAATACAGGACGCGGTGGATCCATGTCCCCTAAAACTTCTTTTATATTTTTTGCTATTGATTCTCTTATAGACATTATCTCTTCAATCGAAGAGAGACAGTCGCTTCACGTTCTGAGTCCGAGAAAGTTCCGCTGGAGTCACTGTCATATGCCACTCCAAATCTCATTTCATCGTCCAGTTCACGTTCGTATTCGCGTCTGTAAAATTCCATCTTACGTTCGAAGATGTCTTGATCTTGATCAAACTTTGCCAACTTTGGAAAGATATGAAATCCAAGTGCTCGAAGCACGGTGCATTTCGTCCACTGTGTGGCATCCAATTGATCTGAATTTAATCTGCCGGCACCTGGCGAAAGCCTACTGATATCGTAAACAGATAGATTGTAAGTCGGCCACCAACGTGTTTGTAAATCTCTAAGAACGTCTGTTGCCGCGTTGTTTATTTCAGTCTGAATGTCTATGATACCAAGTTCGTCGATGTTGGGTTCAACTTGTTTAACATCTGAGAGTGTAGCAGGTTTAAATGCCATCGTTTGTATTATCCTTTAATTTTACAGGCGAAGTCCTTCTTCATCCTTCTTACTATTTACGTCTTTTATTTGGTTTTTGGGGGGCATACATGACATCCCGGAAATATTGCCCCCCAAACTGTTATACTATGATTACAGTGATGATGCTGATGTTTTAACATCTACACCATAAGAGTCGTGTAGTTCACCTACCGCATAAACGGCAGTTGCAACAAGTTCTGTTGCTCTTAAACTTGCGTCTCTTTGAGTTTCAATGTTAATATCTCTCATCATTGCTAAGCCGAGAGCATCTCTCGAGAATACTGCACCTGAGTAAGCAGTTGCAGAATCTTCTACCACGTTAGACGTTTCAAAGATATCTATTCCTACTATTCTTCCGATGTAGCCTTCTCTCATTGCATCATTCTGTAAAACACCTGCGTTTGGATTTACAAAAGTATTTGTCAATGTTGACTTTAATGCATGGGTCTGCTCTGGATTAAAAATTCCATAATAAGGACCCGGCACTCCCGCCGCTCTTAGTTTAGTTGCCGCTTGTGAAAGCGTTGCGATTGTTAAGTCGTCACCATCATTACCTACTGAATTTGAAAATCCAGAGAATAATGCTGTTAAGTCTCTATCAATCTTTTTAGCGATTGCCTCACCAAAAAGTTTACCTAAGTCTTGAACGACATCACTTTCACTTGCATCTCTGGATAGATCTGTAAGTGTTGTCATGATACCGTTTTCAGATACTGTTAAGTCACTTTTTGCAGTTGCCACTTCAGTGTTACTCAAGTCAGCCGCTTCTGATACAGCCGCCGCACTCACTGTTGGGTATTTTGGCACCTGTAGTATTTTTCCTGATCTCAATGGCATAGTAAAGTTTCTTACTAAGCCTTTCATGATAGTTGTTTCTGACGCAACAAACATTGCCTCTGCTACCAATGGTGAAATCAGATCGTTTAACGAAGTTGTTGTTGATTCGTTAGCCATTTTCTTCTTCTCCTATTTGTGTGTGGAGTTATCTGCCATATTGCTGTTTTCTCCACGTTTTATATTTTTCTCTGTCAGCCGGCTTGTTCATATCAAGTTTGGCGACATCGATTTCACCCACAGGATTTACATTTCCTACTGCACCATTTGTCCCAGCACCCGAAGGTCCTGCGGCAACAAAGTGCGGGTTGGTATGTAAAAATTCCGAAACCAGTGTTTCAACACCCAAAGGTTCCCCCTTGTCGTTGTATCTCACTTGTCCGTTAGTATCCATCACATCAACTGTGCCTTGTTCATTCAACTTCAATTTGCCTTTCAACAATGCAACCACTTGTTCGGGGTTGATTGCTTTTGCTCTTGAAGCCGCTGACAACACAGCACCGTCGACTTTGATAGCATGGAGTTCGTCTTGATATTGATTAATTTTGGCATTGAATTTCTCCGCCTGTTCCTTAACCACTTGATCAAACTCACCTCGCTTTTTGGCTTCCTCCTGTCTTTGGGATTCTTCCTGTTCTATCAATGTGCGATACTTGTCCATGTCAACACCGTCATATTTTTTTTCAAGTTTTGCTCTCTCTCGCGCCACTCTTTGCGATATTAACTTGTCTACTTCATCCTGTGTAAAGCCCTGTTTTTCAACGTCTTGTTGGGGGACAGTTTCCTGCTCCGTTACCGTGGTAGCCTCCGTATTAGTAGTTTCTTCAACCATCATATTCTCCTTTTTATTGTCTTGTTAGACCCGCTATATGCGTGATACTTTATTTACCGCTTAACCACGAGATCTTTTTGATCTGCGGCTACGGGTTTTTTTCTTGTCTTCTTCTTTTTTACGTTTCATACTTGTTGAACGTTTACCACCTCGCTTTGCCATGATATGCTCCTCCTCTAAATGTAAATGCACCTTGTGGTGAATTATTAAAATTAACTGTGATAGGAAATAGGAAGTCAATGAGATACCCAACTGCATCTGCCATATGATCGTATCCTGTGTCCTTGTCCACAATATTAGTGCCTTCTTTATACACCAATCTCTCTAAACTGTTTAAAACATGTTTTGCCTTGTAATCAACACGCATGCCAACTTCTCCATTTGCATTTTGTAGTTTGGCATTCACAGCATTAATTCTATCTCTCACTGGTGTGTGACTGTTTCTCACACGCACCACAAAGCCTGCGTTTTGTAAAATACTCAAATCTGTTTTGCCTCCTGCAGAAGAACGTCTTTGTTTGCAACTTGGATCCGGATATACCATCACCTTGGCACCAGGATATCTGTTTTTAAGTTCCTGGCAAACTTCTTCTGTGTTTGAACTTTGCATGTGTATCTCATCGTGTATGTTCACCATGCCACGTTCATCTATGTTGGCAATGCACAGACACATGTTGCCCACGTTGAAATCCATGCCAACATGTAGGATGCCTTGGTAATCCGGCAGTTTGTCTAAGTGTGTATCTCTCTCAAAATTATAAAACACTCTGCCGGAGTATGTGTTAAACGTCGCCTCATATTCTTGTTGAAATGTTTTAAAGTCCATGTCACGTTTGGCTTGTTCAAGTTCTGTTTCATCTACCCTGCCACCATCGATTGTTTTGTATTGCCAAGCATTCCAATCATCCAATTCTTGTGCTTCTGTGTAAAGTTCGTGTCCCCAACTGCCAACACCTTTTGGTGTGAGTGTGAACAATGCTTTGCCTTTTCTATCTGATAGTGCAGGACGTATTACTTCACGCCATAACCTTGGATCCAAATCTTGTGCTTCGTCCAGTGAGACAAATGTAAGTCCAACGCCACGTAGACTGTCTGGATTGTCCGCACCTTTCAGTGCAATGGTGGATCCATTCTTCAAACGCACAGTAAGTTCTGCTTCATTTTTTTTCTTCACCCATGATAAACTTTTTAATTTGTCTGTGAGTTGTTGCCAAGCAATAGTTTTCGCTTGTCTATAGGATGGTGCAATGTAATAACAATTGGCATTTGGTTCCGTGGCATGTTTACACAGTTCACGTATGGCAAGGTGTGTTTTGCCAAAACGTCTGCCTGTCACAGCAACACGAAATCTACTGTCGTCACTACAGATTGATGCTTGTGCTGGCGATAACATTATTTCTTAAGCAATCTTCTTGCCCAACTTAATCCAGCATTGCCTCCCCATGCCAAATATGCTTGTGTGCCAGGAGTGTTTTTGCCAGGCTTGTAATAAGTTTTTGCACGTGACAAAAATGAAAATGTCCTACGCACAGTTTCCATTGAAACATTTTTGCCTTTGGAATATTGGTTTGCTCTTTGTAATCCTACTGGCGTCATTCCCTTACGACTGGGTGGCGCCGCATCTCTTAACTTCAATGCTCTCTTGGCATTGGCTTTCATTTGTTGTGATGGTTTAGGCATCTTGCAGTAGTCCTCCTCTTTTTAATTCTTGTAATCTTTTTTCTGTGATGAACTCATCTTCTTCATAAAGTTCTTTGTTATACTTTTCATGGTTTACCCAATCTTGGTGTGCTCGGTGTCCATGTTCGATCATGTCGCACAATAAAACTTTTCTTTTTTTATGCAAAAGTTTTGCAAGTTCCATGCAAGCCTTCCTACATCTTTGTGCGGCTGTTTTGTTTTTCTTGTTGTGCCATTTGCGTAAATTTTTGTCATACTCAATCATCAACAATCTGATGTGTTCTTCTAATTCAGTCCAATAAAGTTCTTGGGGAAGTTCTGGATATTTGAAGGACATTACTTGTTCCTTCGTTGTTGTGCCTTACGCCTCACATCTAAATCATGTTTTCTGGAACCACGCAAAAAAGAATTTACTCTGCCCATTGCCCATGCCGCCATGGATACACCTGGACGTGAACCCGAACCCAGATATGCGCCTTCACCTCTTCTGTAAACTTGTTTCAATTCACCAAAAGTGAACTTGCCACTGTTGGTGGCTTTCATCCTTAAATTTTTATCAATGCTACTTCGTTTTGCCAAGTTTCATCCTCCTATCAATCAGTGACTGAGGTATTTTTTTGCCTTGTGCATAGAGTGTGCTGATACGTTTGATAACAGTTGCCAACTCCTTGCGTTGGTTACCTTTCACGCCAGTCAAATATTTTTTGGGAATGCCTGTGGATTTGTCTTTGGCTACTTTTCTATTCTTCGCCATCTTGCCTTGCCATATCAATGTCTTGTTGCGTTATCTCAGGATGTAACTCTAACATTTCTTGATCGGTGAGGCCTTCTTCAATCATCTCTTTGATGTGTGCCTGCCTACCCTCTGGTGTAGTGACAGGATGCTCCATACCACCATCATCAATTATTTCTTCATACAGTTGATCGTCATCAACAAGTGTTCTTAATATTTGTTCATCAACGTAATCGTTGATTTTTGGATTCAATATTTTACTGTCTTTGGCAAGTTTGAACATTGCAATATCATTTGCTTTGTCTTGTATTGAGAACGAACGTGGATATTTTATTTCTCCGGAGAACACCATGTCATTCAACAATGCAAACATTCTGAAAATATTTTCTTCAGCATGTTCTAAGTTGGATGCAAAGTCAGACAGTTTTGCATTTAACATTTGAAATTCAGTTTGTAATCCAATGCCAGATAATCTTCTACTTTCGATTGAACGTATGCCACCCAAACAAGCCTGCCTATCAATAGATTGAACAGTTTTTTCCATGGAACCTAACACGGACTCTATGTTTTGCCCGCTTGGTTGCAACAAGTAAGGTTTTAGTCCTGGATCCAGTGTGGATGGCATTTGTATGATTGCACCGGCACCAGCAGCCGCTTCCACGTCTGGTGTCTTAACCAAACTTGGATGGTTTGTAAGCGAAATCAATTGTAGTATTTCACTTGTCATATCAAACAACTGTTTTTGTGCATCTGCTACATCACCCAGTGGCGAAATGCCCACGCCTCTGTTTGGTGAGCGATTTGAGTAAACAACCATTGCTGGAATCATTCCTAAAGTGTTAGGTGTTGAACTTTCCAGGTAGCCATTTTGTAAATCATCTTCGCCATCATATTTGTAAACGTTAATTTCTTCCGGCAACATTTCTCTAACATACTGTTCATTCTTGTTAGGAGATTCCTTTACCTTAAAATAGTTCAATGTGTATTTGCCGTTTGGTTGTCTCACATAGTTCCAATCCAAAACATTCTCTGGCGTGTAAATTGAAATGTAAGGGCGGATATCTTGTTCTAATTCTTCTGCTCTTGTGCCAACTTGTATTTGTGGTTTGTCCATCACAACCCAAACATGTCCATATATCATAGACTGGATGCTTATTTCTCTCATGATGGCATCAAAACTTCTTCCGTCTAAGTCTGCATCGTTCATAAATGCTTTCAACATTTCTTGATCTAAGGATTCTAAATCTCTTACTATCGGACGTCTGTAAAGAAATGAATTGTAAATGCCAGCAATGGACTTGACGTGATTGTCTAATGCTGTGGTGCGTAATCTTTTGATGTAATCTTCTTGAGATTCGTAATAATATTTTTCAAGGTATTCACCCATTTCATATTCCATGCCACCTGCATAGGAGTCAGACAAAAATGTCCAACGTGGCAGATATCTATGATAGAGAGGATGTGCTTGTAGTAGCAGTTGGGCATCAATGGCGTTGCCTGCTGATAGTCTAAGTCTCATGTTATACGCCATTATTTGTCTCCTTCACTTGTGGGAATGTCGTCATCACTCCATGGTAGCGGCACCGTGTTGCCATCTTTGTTAGGTGCGTCCTCATGCCCCAAATATTGTTTTGATAACCAAATTAACATTCTGGTATCTCCTTGTAATCCTTTTTCCATCATCGCTCTTCTCAAAGATTTTCTTCCTGCATCATAACCTTTTTCGATTAAACTTTTGTATTTGCGTTTCACAGTTTTTTCTGCCAAGCCAACCACCTGTGCAATCTCGGCATATGAACATTGTATGGTTGCCAATCTCCATATTGTTTCTCTATCAACTGTCTTGTATTTGCCTTTTTGGCTTTTGATGCTGTCGTTGTCAAATTCCATTACAGTTGCCTTTCCACGCATTTAATTCTAAAACTTCTTGAGTCCTGTCTGTTGGCTGATGAATCCGATGTTGAAAAAGTAAGTCTGTATTCAACATTGTAAATTTGTCCTGCTTCGCCACCTGATAGGATTGCTGAAGCAAGAAAGTTTGTGTGTGATGTGGAGTCAACAGCCAGTGATGTGCTGTCGTCATTTTCATTAGACGCAGTCACTGAAAGTGAGGCAATGGTATAACCTTCCGGCATCCAATTGGTAAAGTCTAAAGTATAATCTAATGTTGCAAATGGATCCTTCTCAATGAATACTCCTTTTGCATCTCTTTTAAATCCAGTAAGTGTTGCCATTAACCTTTCCTTATATCTCTTACACCAAACACGTCTACCAGCACTTGTCCTTGATTGACTTTGAATGTGCGGGTTTCAGACGCCACTGTTTGGAGTCTTGTTTCTTGCATTACTTTATTTACACGATTTTCACTTGTTATTGTCTCTTTTCGCGTTTCTTGTTCAATTAATGCTGTTCTTGTTTCTGTAGGCACAACAAATATTCTGAACGGGTCGAAAATTAGATTGGTGCCAACAGTAAGTGTAGACAGCACTCCGCCCAGTGTTGCAGTAAATTGCCTTATCCTTGTTGGAACGATTGATGCTGATGCAATGCCTGTCGCAGAAATGATGCCTGACGCAAAAAGTGTTGCAACCGTGCTCATAGCACCACTGCCAGCCATTGTGGCAACGCCACTTACAACAGCAATACCTGCCGATGACATTGATGCGGCTGATGTAAATGTTGCAGATGCTTGTCTTAATCTATCACCTGATGCTGTTAAAGTTGCGGGCCCAACAAATAGTGCTGTGCCTCTAAACGTGACACTTGCCGCTTGGACAGTGGCACCAGTTGCTGAAAGTGTTGCACTGGCTGGACGCAACAATCCTGCTGATGCAGAAACTGTGGCACTTGCTGACACACTGACTGTGCCTTTTGCAATAACAACAGCACTTGCTGAGAGTGTGGCACTACCTGCCTTGAGAACTGTGCCTCTAAATGTTGCGGATGCATCAACAGTGGCTGAAAGTGCTCCGGTGATGTTTGCATTACCAATGAATGTTGCATTGGCTAATGATGAAACTTGTGCATTGGCACTGAGTGTGGCAACGCCTCCAATCAATATGTCTGATTGACTTACACTTACCGGGGGCCCGAATTTTTCTTGTGTGGGGTTGCCCCAGGTGCCTATGTTGTCAAATGTTTTGCCAAATGTATTACAATCGAGTGTGGCTGTGCCTCCTCGAATAATACTTGGTGTTGCCGATACCGATGCACTGGCACTGATTGACGCTGTGCCAAATTTTAAAATGTCAGCGTCTGCACTGACTGACGCACTGGCAGAAACTGTTGCCGATGCCTGTGTGAATATGTTTAAGGTGACAGTTGCAGAGGCACTGAGATCTGCTACGCCTTCTGTCGTAGGCTCCGCAAAATATCCATCTGCAACGTAATCGGTTTCAACATAGTTGTCGGATTCAATTACCCTCGAAACATATGATTGAGGGCGCCCCGAACTGTCCTCGATTCCAACACCACCAGTGGTTTGTGCTAAATCTCCGGACTCGTCATAGTAACCGGTTACAACATATCTAAAACTTGTCATAACCTGTTTAACCTTATGCTAATGTAATAGTAAGGTTTCCTGTGCTTATTTGGAAAGTGTCTCCAGTTTCTATTGTCTTTGATGAATCCAATGCTCCATGTAAAAGCAAGTTGCCTGTGCCTGGAGTTGAGGAATCATATATTCCAATATGAGAGATTGTGCCGAACGCCGAAGTTGCTGTTGGAAAAGTAATATTGGCATCGTTAGATGCACTACCTCCTGATGCCGCTCCGAATGTTGCTTCAACTCTAAAGTATCCGCCTGTGGTTGAGTCCTGAGCACTTCCGCCTACCTCAGTTGCCTGAGACGCGGACTCGTTTGGTGATTGTGTGTGTAAACCTACATACACTTTGGCAGGTTTTGTAAAACTTGTAGTTCCTAAAACATGATCTAAAAGTTTGTTTTCTGCAAAATCAGATAATGCTGACATAATTGTTTCTCCTTTTATAAAAGTAAATTTTTTGTTTTGTTATAACAGTTGTATTTACGGGATTTTGGGCAATTATACGCTTAACAAACGAACATGTCCGGGTCCAAATGTCAGCATGGCATTGTCATTGCCAAATCTTGCCAACGTTGGATTGTTTGACGTGCTGGAACCTCCATCTATGGTTGTCACAAGAGTGAAAGTGTTTGTTGAGTAAACATATTTGTAGAGTGTGTGTGTGACTGTGCCGTCGCCATCATTGGTTTGTCCACAGTAAAGAAAAACATTGTTGGTGGGTCCAACCCAACAACCGCTGCCAAGGAATGTGTTACCAATGCCTGTGGCAGAAACTGTGGCTGTCTTGTAAGTGGTGTCTCCATTTCGGTAGGCATGCATTACCAACTTGCCTCCACCAGCGTCTGCTTCAATTTGCAATGCAATGTCACTGAAGCCTGTGGTTTCGAAAGGTGGTGTCATAAATGTTGCATCAACCTCCGCCATTGTGGTGCCACCTGCACTATCCGATGTGTAGTCATCAAAACCCAAACCAGTGAACTCACCTCTGGTGTTGTCTGCACCATTCACTGCATACTTGAATGCCTTGAATTGGTTTGCGTTGCTGTCATTGACTTGGAAAAAAATTGCTGTGTCATCGTCCACGAAGCCTGGCACTTGTTCTATGAATTGCTTTGCCTGTGCTGGAGAATTAAAAAGTGCAATCTCAGTCTGTGTCATTTCTGGTGTGGATGTTTTGGCATCCGTCACGCTGTATTCTATAATCTCATTGTCATCATACTGTATGAAGTTGCCATCACTTCTTCTGATACCACTGCCACCGAAAATGTTAAATCCTTCTGCAGGTGAAATCAAATCGCTCTGCACCAATGTGGATCCTGACATGTAGTATGTTCTAAACTTGCCTGTCCTATCACCTAAAATTACGGCGCCATCTGCTGTCCTTGCCAATGTGCCTGTTGAACTGCTACCTGCTGTTTTGTCGAACTGACTGGCTTGGTTGTGTATAACTTGACTGCCAAAACTGATGCTGGTGCCTGCTCTGGTAACCAACTTAACTGCCATGTAGTCATCACCTGCACTGGAGTTGTCTTCATGATAAACTATCAGTCCATAGTTGCCTGTGATTTGTGAAAATCCGTATTGTGTTTCTGCACCACTCAATGTGAAGGTGGTGTCTTTGGTGCCGTCCCATGTTGTCCAATCCTTGCCAGACACTAAGAACAATGGTGCTGTGAAAGGCATTACTTTGCGTCCAGTATTGCGTTTCCGTAAAGATTAGTTCCGTCTGAAACAAATGCAAACACATCTTTGGCGCCTGCGTCTGTGGTAAGTGTTGGGTCCGCTCCACCTGGAAACTTATACACGGAATTGAAAGTTAATGTGTGACTGCCGACTGAATCCTGTGTGACTATCAAAATGTATGTGCCACCTGCCACTTGATTGCTGGGTGCTCCTAATGTTCTGTTGTCACCCAATTCAACCTGTGCCACTTGATTTTGACTTACGTCCCAACTGATAGTCGAGGCATCCGTGAGTGCTGTCAAACCAAAAACTTGTGCCCTGGTATAAGTTTGACTTTCATCTGTGACTGCATTGTTGTCTTTTCTTTCCAACGCACCTGTGGATGAATTGTAAACCAATATGTCGCCGTTGGCTATGCTGTCTGTATCAACGAAATCAATAATGTTATTAACATTAGTGATTGTAGAATTAATGTCGGGTCTTGCCGCACTGATTAAATCTCCTGCCGCATCAGTTGTAGTGGTTGCGGCTTTATCACTTGTAGAGGGCCATGCCATTACTCTTCTGCTCCTTCAGTCCAACTGCCACTGTTCATATGAAAGATTGATATTTCGAATGGACGACTGTTGCTGTTTGTGTTTACCAATGCCTTAAACCTTGTAAGGCATGTTGCTTTGTCATCAAAGTTTTCAGTGGTTTCACTGTCTCCTTGATTTTGTATGATTGTAATTTTGTGTTCTGCCATTTATATCTCCTACGGGTTAGCACTTGTTCTTGTATCGCCGGATCCGGGTCCGTTTGTGTTGTCGTTGTCTGTGACACTTCCGGAACCATCGGTAATGTCTCTGATTGTGGCAGTAAGGTTACCACCATTTTCAAGTCCACTGCCTTCGTTATACAAATACAAGTCCGGACGTGTTGCACCACCACTGGTGCCTTGTGTGCCACCATCCACATAACCATCTGTGTTGGATGCATTAAAATAAAATGCCCTAACAGAACTGTCCGTGAAATCAATTGCTGTATCATATATCCAAGTGGGTCCTATGTCCCAAGCCGCACCTGCACCTCCAAATGCACCACTGAACGCTGACATGTTCCATTCCGCATCTGTGTCATCCAAATCAATTGTGCCTGAAGTATCCGACGGATGTGAAATGGATTGATCTGCGCCATCCAAATACAATTCACAGTTTGCACCTGTGGTTGACATTCTCAACATGATGCAATGCCATTCACCGTCCAACAATGCCGCATCCAATGTGGCGTTGTCTCCGTAATCTTTGGTTGTTGTTCTGGCACCACCTGCGCCTATGAAGAAGGCATTAAATTTTCTATTACTGCCAGTTCTGTCAATGAAGATTTCAATTGTTCTTGTGCCCCCTGATGCCATGTCGCCTCTGACAAACTGCCAAAGCATACCATAGTCACCACCGTTCATGTCTCCCGGCAATCCCCTAAACCATGTCACGATGCTGACATCAGTTGTGTTGGTATGGTTGTTGCCCCCACTGTTGGGATCTATTTGTGCGTATGCATGGTTGGCATTACTTGCACCACCTTCATTGTCCGCACCAACGGCACCTGTTGTGAAACCTTGTGATGTTGCCGCCGAAACTGCCACACCACTTGTTAATACTGCTCTCGCTAATCCTAAAGGTGCCATACTATGCCGCGTATGCCTTGGCTAAGTTGCCTAACTTTTCGTTACCTGTATTGAAGATTGTAACCACGTCAATGGCATTCGCCGCTGTTGAAAGGGTGGGTGTGCCACCTGCAAATTTTACAGCAGTGGAGGAGTCGTCTCCAAAGGAGCCTGTTTGACTGCCAGTGCCATCTTGTTTAATGATGAGGGTTACTGTTTGTCCAGTGCTTAAATTTGTAATAACAAACTGTCTGTTGCCTCCCAATGTCACTGTGTGTATTGGAGCCAAGTTGCAGTCGACTGTGATTGTTGTGGAGTCTGTCAATGCGTTGACGTCTTCCGTGTATGTTTCGTTGATGCGTAGGTTGCCTTGTATGTCTACATCAGCACCACCTGGTGCAATCTCAATGTTTGCTGATGTGTCCGAAGTAATTTTATTGTCCAACAAGTTTAATGAATCCACTCCAATGGAATTAGCCGCCACTGATGTGAATGTTGGCGTCAAGGATCCAGTCACTGTTAGTGTGGGTCCACTGACTGCTGTGGTGATGTTGTTGGCACCTGCGACTTTGATGTCGTCACCAGGTGTAAATTGCGTTCCTGAGGAATCGTCTCCTACCACAGTTATACCTGTGTCAAGGAAATGAACGAAGTTCCCATCAAGTTCCGCATGTGTCAAAGCAGAACCCTTGTTGGTTGCTTTGGTGTTTGCTGTTGTTCTTAAATTAACTGTCATAGTATTTGTTCCTTTGCAATATTTATGTATTCAAACTATGTTTTATTGTTGAAGTGTTCGTAATAGTTGGTGTTTTGTGCCAATTTTTTCCTTGCCTGTTGCAACATGCTTCGTTGTTGCACAATCAACAAGGGTGTTTTGAAATTGTAATCGCCTATGGGCAAGGGTGCATCCTCTGATTCCGGATGCATGAACAAAAATTCCATGTCATCCCTGCGATACAAATAATGCAGATGTTCTGTGGAAGTCTCCATGTCAAAATATTCCCAGTCCCAGTCACACACACAAACATGGGCAGGTAGTTTTTTTGCCACTATGTCTGGTATGGTGTCATACAATGACTCCACTGAACTATGGAGAGTGATATCAATGGAGTCAATGTATTTTTTTAGATAGGGGCAGATTGCCAACCCATCCAAATCATTGTTTGGCATCATAAGAGTTTCGAGATAACTCCTTATGCTGGACAATTCTGATTGTGTCATTGTTTTGTATGTGAGGTTTTGGATTGCTGTCGCCGAACGTGTGTATCCAAACCTTTTCCTTCCTGTTGTTGAAAAGTTTTTTCCAATGTGTTGCCCACTGTGAATCCAAATGTTTAGGGCGTCTGTGTCTTGCAATAATTTTGTCCATGGCAGGTGATTCCAAACTGTCCGAGAACATGGAATCAAATCCCCATAGGTGCACATTGTATCCTTGATTGAGACATTCACGCACAGCATAGATGCCACAGTTGTATCGGTGTATGTCATCCCAAACTTTCTCAACCTTTATCCTGTCCAGCATTTCATAGTGTCTCAGTTGCAACATACTTCTGTTGCTCACCCAAAACTTCGCTGTTGGATACACATTGTTGTCATGCATCCAAGCAATTGGTTGGCTGTCTATCACAGCAATGATGTCTGGATTGATGCCGGGTTCGATTAGGTTGCATCCAACCACTAAGTCTTTTTCTTTGGGTGTGTGTTCATTATACAACACACGACTGGGTCCATTGCCATACACTTGGGCAGTTTTTACCACAGCCTCATGTCCTTGTATTCTTGTGAGTGTCCCATCGATAACATTAAACCTGCTATCGTTGGATACCACCATCCTTGTGTGAATCCAAACAACCAACTGGCAAGTATGATTACTCCAGTGATTGTGAATGTTGGTATCAAATATCTGTCATTGCGTTCCGGTAGTTTCATGATGTCTCCTTATCCTATTATTTCCCAATGTTGTTCTCGTTGATTCCAGTGTTGGTATCTTTTGAGTGCCATGTGATGTGGATTGACACAAATTTGTTTGCATCCCCTCACATCCAAGGGCTCGTCCGCTGTTTCACAGCAATTGGTTATGATTGCGTTGTTGTGGACAGCATCGATGCAACCTTTGATTTCACCGATATACAACAACCAAGCCATGCGGAATGGATGTATGAACTTGCCGTTGTGGAACTGTTCGTTGGTGCGGGTGTCTTCTCTACAGGTGATGTAGAAATCCACTGACGTGGTTATCTTGTTCGCTTTCCATCTGTGACAACCATTCAACTTGCGTTTGTCTATAGATGCGTGCCAACGATACCATGGTGTGGTGCCTTTGTATTGTCCTTCTGTGGCTTCAATGAACAGTTCGTCCATGATGAAGTAAGGCATGTTCTTGTTGCGTTCAGTCAGTATGTTTACTGTTGGATATGTCATTCCTTGCTCTCCAGTTTCATTTGCATGATGTCCAAGTCCAATTGAAGGTTGATGACATCCTTGTGCAATTGATCTAATTTTTCTTGCAGTTTAAACAAGTCCTGTTCGAAGTGTGTTTGCAGATGTATGCAACTTTCTAAAGTTTTGCTCATACGATGCATCCAATCATATGGGTCCACTGGTTGAAAGCCTCCTAATCCGTTCATCTTGCTCATAACTTATTTATTTGAATTTATGAATATAAATAAAATACATGAAAAAACGAACAAAACACGACACATACAAACCAGGACACAATTCATATGGTGACTATGCGGACAGCAAACACCCATTGAACTGTTTGGCTTGGCGCATGAAGTTCTTAAGACATCGTTGCCAAGCAAAATACAGACAAGAAGAATATGATTTGAAATACGAAGATTATTTGGATGTGTGGTTTGACAGCGGCAAATTCACCCGTGCCAGACGCAACAAGAACTGTTATCAAATGAAGCGAATAGATGCCAGCAAGGCTTGGCATCGCGACAATGTGTATATCACCAAAAACCATTGGTTGCAAATGTTGAAACCAGGCAGTGAAATACACCATTTGAAATACACAGTGACTGGTTATTCCGAACAAGACACAGTCAAGAAATGATGGCTGGCATACGAGACTGGTTGCAAGTGCAATTCGAATTTGTAGCAGAACTTTGGCGTAATCCAGTGTGGCGCCGCTACCAAAAACACCTTGCATTCCAACGCAAGATGCGTGAATTACGCAAAAGAGA
>CAACVD010000526.1_pt1 | contig 18633 bp, 31 predicted proteins | sample 2381771 | NCBI WGS metagenome assembly CAACVD01 (sample SAMEA5211965, study PRJEB30684) | marine metagenome | biome: Marine; feature: Epipelagic; material: Water | collected 2015-10-15 | depth 15 m | reverse complement strand
TTTAAAGCGCCAGAAAAATTTGAAACATATGAATCACCACAATTAAAAGAAGAAGTAAGTACAGAAGTATTTCAAGAAACCAGCTCATCTATAAAGCAGCCGAAGAAAGTGGAAAATGAGGAGATGTCAATAAAAACAAAAAAAGAAGAAAAAAAAGAATTGTCACAAACAACAGAGTCCACAGAAGACAACGAACAAACGCAGGACTCATCAGAAAATCAACAAGTGTCTCAAAAAAATAGTTCAGAACCCAAAAAAAATGTTTCATTAAAAAAGACTATGGAAAAAATTGATGCTAAAGTCAAGGATATTGGTACCAATTTAGGTTTAAAAAATATTGTAAAATTAAAGGCAATGGTAGATAACGCTATTATTTTAGAATATGCGAATAAGGTTTTTTATAAAGAAAAAAGAATTTATGAAAATCAAGCAAATATTAGAGATAATAGAATATTATACGCTAATGTTTCCCTCGTTTCTTATACACAAAACGATCCGATATTTACAAAAGAAAAAGAACTGTTTACAATTAAACTCGAAAAAGAAAAATTGGAAAAAGAAATCGAGGTTTTAAAAAATGGATTTTAAAGATTTTAAAAAATTAATTAAATTTAGAGATAAAGAGTCAAAAAAAATGGCTCAAACAACTTATACATTTAAGCAAAGGCAAAGTAGACCTCGTGCAAAACAAAATGTAATTAACCCAAAACTTACAGGTATTTAAATGATTGCAAAATGCCAGGAGTGTGGAAAAGATTTTGAAAAGGATGAATATCAAATAAAGCCTTTTTGCAGTGATGATTGTAGACAAGAAGCTTTAGCTAAATTAGAATCAAGTATAGATGAATGCCTGAGTTGTCAATAAATGAAGGATCTTTTCAAGAGTACGATTATAATATAGAATACGAGGAGAAATGGAAAAAATTAAAAATCAATTGGCAGGAATTGCAGCCTTGGTTGGAGTTTTGGGCGCAATAGGTGCAGGATTCGTAACTTATGGAGAAATGCAAGAAAAATTAAATTCTCTTGCAGGCTTAGATTTAAATCCATTACTCAAAGAAGTAGCGTCTCAAAATGTTAAAATAGAAAAACAAAATAATAAAATCGCTGTATTAGAAAAAACAATACAGGTATTAGAACTTAATATCAAAGAATTAAAATTATCAGGAAAGAATCCATTAGCAAACTAATTTCTAAGAATAGATTATGAAACTCACTACAAACTTTTCTTTGGCAGAAATGACAGCGAGCCAAACGGCAGCTCGCAAAGGAATTCCAAATAATCCAACACCAGGTCAAATCGAAAATTTAAGAAAACTTTGTGAGTCTATCTTACAACCGATTCGTAATCATTACGATGCACCAGTTATCATATCATCAGGTTTTAGATCACCTGAGTTATGTGTTTTAATTGGTAGCTCAATTGATTCACAACACGCAAAAGGTCAGGCCGCAGATCTACAAGTTTCTGGTGTTGATAATGAAGCACTTGCAACATGGATTAAAAATAACCTTGATTTCGACCAGCTAATTCTCGAGTTCTACAAAAAAGAAGAAGGACCTCATAGCGGGTGGATCCATGTGTCTTACGAAGGCAAGGGCAATCGTAAGCAAAGTTTACAAGCAACGAGATCAGAAAAAACAGGAAAGACGGTTTATTCACCATGGTAATCGGAAGATCACAAATGACCAAACAAGTAGAAGGACAACTAAGAGGAGCTAGAGATGAGAAAAAAAGATCCAAAAATAGGAACAGGAAAAAAACCAAAAGGATCGGGCAGAAGACTTTATACAGACGAAAATCCTAGAGATACTGTAAGTATTAAATTTGCAACTGAAAAGGATGCAAGAGATACTGTAAGAAAAGTCAAAAATGTTTCAAAACCTTTTGCTAGAAAAATACAAATATTAACAGTTATGGAACAACGTGCTAAAGTAATGGGAAAAAACAAGGTAGCGCAAATTGCAAAAAAAGGAAAAGAATCCATACGCAAAAGTCGTAAGGTCTAGAAAATACCGACCACAAGTGATACAATCAAAAAAGTTATATAACAGAAAGAAGCTTAAAGATGACAAAACTATGTCCTAGAGGCAAAGCGGCCGCTAAAAGAAAATTTAAGGTTTATCCCTCAGCATATGCGAACGCATATGCCTCAAGAATATGTGCAGGAAAAATAAAAGATCCTTCAGGTGTAAAAAGAAAAGATTTTAAAGGACCAAAACCAGCAGGTAAAAAATTAGGTGGAGAAGCAAAAACAAAAATTAAAAAATTAATAGGTGGTCTGAAAAAAGCATCTAAGACACATGCTGGTCAAGCTAAAACATTAAAAACTTTAACAGCAAATGTTGGGAAAGCTATTAATAAATTTGAGGGAGCTAAACTAGCTGGTAAGAAAAAAGGTGGTTACATTGGTTCTCATATAAAATCTAATTTAGCAGGTGAGCCAGTTTCTAATAAATCATATGAGGATTATTATAAAGGTATGATCTAATGGCTAAGAGTGGACTAAAAAAATGGTTTAGCCAAAAATGGGTAGATATAGGATCTAAGAAAAAAGATGGATCTTTTGCAAAATGTGGAAGATCAAAGCAAAAGGCAGATGCTAAGAGAAAATATCCAAAATGTGTGCCTTTAGCAAAAGCTAAAAGAATGTCCGAGAGTCAAAGACGTTCTGCAGTAGCCAGAAAAAGAGCTGCTGGTAATCCAGGTGGTAAACCTACAAACGTAAGCACGTTTACAAAGAAATACTATGGGGGTATGATAGACTTATGAGCAAAAATAAAAACACAGACACAATCAAAATTACACCAACCATAAAAGGCAAGCCTTTAAAATCAAGACCTTTTAGCAAATCAAGATCTGCTGGACCTATGCAAAAAAGAGATTATAAATTTGATAAGAAAAAAAAAGGTGGTATGAGCGATAAAGATAAAAAAGTTATACCTTTGATGCCAACTGGTATTATCTACAAAGGTAAAGCAAAAGATTATCCAGGAATTAAAAAAATTATAAAAGATAAAAACAAAAAAGCAGAAGGTGGTATGATGTTAAAAAATCCAAAAAAAGCAGACTTAGATAAAGACGGTAAATTATCTAGTTACGAGAAAAAAAGAGGAATGGCTATAGAAAAAAATATGAAGCCCTCAAAAAAAATGGGTGGCGGAATGATGAAATATTCAAAAGGCGGTGAAATGAAAAGAGGTTATGGAGCTGCGAGAACTTCTGGTATGGGATTACAAGATGAGAAATTAGTACCAGGTAAATCAATGGACTACTATAAAGATTTAATGTAATGAATTATGGCAACTTCAGGAACTACATCATTCAATCTCGAAATAGACGAGGTAATACAAGAAGCATATAATAGATGTGGTGTACGTACTAACTCAGGGTACGATTTAAAAAGAGCAAGAAGAAATCTTAATATTTTATTTTCAGAGTGGGGTAATCGTGGCGTTCATTTATGGAAAGTTGAACAACAGACACAGGCATTAACTGCAGGAACAATATCTTACAATGTCCCTTCAAATGCTTCAGATGTATTAGAAGCTTTTATTTCAACAACATCAGGGACTGACTCCTCTACAAATGATATCTCATTATCTAAAATTGATAGATCAGCTTATGCTGCTTTACCAAACAAAGGTTCTACAGGACAGCCTTCACAATATTTTGTAGATAGACAAATCATTCCTGTCATTAATTTATATCTCGCTCCAGATGCAAGCACCTATACACATTTAAAATATTTTACAATTAATAGAATCGAAGATGCTGGTGCCTATACTAATACAGCAGATGTTGCATTTAGATTTCAACCATGCATGGTTTCTGGACTAGCATATTATTTATCATTTATGAGTAATCCAAATCAAACTGCAAATCTTAAATTAGTATATGAAGATGAACTACAAAGAGCTCTTAATGAAGATGGTCAAAGGGCTTCAGTATATATCTCACCACAAACATTTTATGGAGATGGAGTATAATGGGTAAACAAGCAACAGGACGATACGCACAAGCTATATCTGATCGATCTGGTCAAGCTTTTCCATATAAAGAAATGGTAAAAGAATGGACAGGGGCTTTAGTTCATATATCAGAATTTGAACCTAAACATCCTCAATTAAATCCAAGAAACCCAGGAGCAGATGCTCAAGGATTAAGAAATGCAAGACCACAAAACTTTACAGTGTCATCTGGAGGCGGAGGAGGTATTGTAGCAAACTTAGTTTTACCAGGAGATTTTGCTTTTTCGTCTACAGGAATGCAGCCTGATGATGGTTCAGCACAAAATAGAAAAAGACAAGCTAAAACAAATGTTGGTCAAGTAACCGTGGTGGTATCATAATGGCAATAAGTTATTCAGATTTTTTAACACAAGTAAGAAATTATACAGAAGTTGATTCAAATGTTTTATCTGACACTTTATTAGATCAATTTATTAGACAAACAGAACTCGATATTGCAGGTAAAATTGATTATGATGATTTAAGAAAATATGTAACTTCTAATTTTGTTACTGGTCAGAGATATATATCATTACCCTCAGATAACGTAGTCATAAGATCTGTACAAGTGTTTGATGGATCGGGAGATAGAAATTTTTTAGAAAAAAGAGATACAAGTTTCATATCAGAGTTTAATAATTCTGAAGCAACTGGATTACCTAAATATTATGCAATGTGGGATGATTTCAATATTGTAGTAGCTCCCACACCTAATTCTACTTATCAAGTTCAATTAAATTACATAATAGATCCACCTCATTTTACATCTACAAACAATACTTTTATTGCTCAATATCAAGACGGATTGCTACTTTATGGTGTGCTTTCTCAAGCTTTTTCTTATTTAAAAGGTCCGATGGATATGTACAACCTCTATAAAAGCAAGTATGATACTAGTATTGAGGCTTTTGCTCTTCAACAGATGGGTAGAAGAAGACGTGGAGAGTATGATGAAGGAGTACCTAGAATAAAAGTACCGTCACCCTCTCCTTAAATTTTTTAGGAGGAAAAAATGGCAATTACAACAAACGCAATATGCAACACATTTAAAGAAGAGATTCTTGAAGGTGTGCATGATTTTACACCAACAAGTGGTGATGTATTTAAATTAGCACTATATACAAACAGTGCAACTATCGGTGCAGATACAACTGCTTATCCTGGAGATAGCACAGGCGGACAAGTATCAAACACAGGTCAATACGCACAAGGTGGCGGTGCACTTGTTAATGCATTAGTGTCAAATAACGGCGGCACAGCATTCGTTGATTTTAGTGACTTATCATTTACTGGAGTAACCTTAACTGCAAGAGGAGCTTTGATTTATAATACTTCAAACTCTAATAAAGCAGTTGCGGTATTAGACTTCGGTGGCGATAAAACAGCTACAGCAGGAACTTTTACAATTCAGTTCCCTAACGCAAACGACACACAAGCAATTATTAGAATAGCGTAATATGAATAATGGCAACTGGATGGGGCAATAAAACTTGGGGTGCATCGGAATGGGGAGACCTAGCCGATGAAACCGTAGTTGTCTCATCCATTGTCGCAACATCATCAATAGGTTCTTCAACCACAGAAGCAGATGCAAATGTTACTGCATCATCTTTATTAGCAACATCTTCACCTGGTCAAGTAACACAAGATATTTCTTTAAATTTACCTGTTACAGGTATTGAAGCAACTTCATCAACTGGGCAAGCTGTATCAGAAATTGGAATAGAACAATCTGGTATATCTACAACTTCATCCATAGGTACTGTAAGCATAGATGAAAACTTCTTAGTGGGTGCAGGATGGGGAAGAGAAGTTTGGGGTAGTTTTGTTTGGGGAGATAATTATTCAGTATTAGCAAACGGTATTGGTTTAACAGCTACAATTGGTAATGAAGATGCGTTTACAGATGTAACCGTAGCAGTTTCAGGACAAGAATTACAATCAGCAATTACTGCAGTTGGAACTTCAGCAAACTCAGATAATGAAATTGCACATAGTTTCTTACTTACAGGTTCTTTAGGATCATTCGTAATTACAGGAGATGCTTTAATTGAACTCTCAGGTATGTCAGCAACCGTATCAATAGGTTCAGTAGAAGCTGCACCGAAACAAGAAGTTGACGTAACAGGTATCCAATTAACGGCAAATTTAGGTAATAGTGATCAAATTGGAAATGCAAATATTTCATTAACAGGTATAGGTGCTACAAGTGCCGTAGGAGATATTATCCCAGTATCTGTTTATGATGCCACAGGATCAGAAGCGACAACTTCTATAGGTTCTGTAACCGTTATTGGACAAGCAGTTGTTAATCCTACAGGTGTGACATTGACTATATCAACAATTTCGCCTAATATCATTGCGTGGGCTGAAGTTGACACAGGAACACCAGTAACATGGTCTGAGGTTGACCTAGCAGCTTAATAGAGTTAAAATTATTTAAGGAGTTAAAATATATTTATGGCATCGACATTTTCATCAGATCTTAAACTAGAATTAATGGCTACTGGCGAAAACGCTGGTACATGGGGTGATAATACAAATAACAATTTAAATCTTATTCAACAAGCAATCGCAGGTTATGAAGCAGTAGCACTTTCAGATGGTGGAACTGTAGCTCTTGCAATGACAGATAAAACAATCTCAAATGCAAGAAACATGGTAATTAAATTTACTGGAACTTTAACTTCAGCTTCGAATGTAACTATTCCAAATTCTATTGAAAAATTTTACATCTTTGATTTATCAGCAGTAACTGGTGTTACAAACTTAACGATTAAAACAGTTTCAGGAACTGGTTTTACAGCTGGAGAAGCTAAAATCGTAGCCGCTTATTCTGATGGAACAAATTTAAATGAAATTGCTCTAGATACTTTAGGTGGAACAATTGCAACCGCTCAAATTGCAGATAATGCTGTAACAACAGCAAAAATTTCAGATAATCAAATTATAACTGCAAAAATTTCTGATAACCAAGTAACTACAGCAAAAATTTCAGACAACCAAATTACAACTGCAAAAGTTTCTGATTTACAAATCACAACTGCAAAAATTGCAAATGACTCTGTAACTCCAGATAAATTATCTGATACAGCGGTAACTCCAGGAAGCTATACTTCAGCTTCAATTACAGTCGACCAACAAGGAAGACTTACTGCAGCATCATCAGGTTCTGCAGGTGCAGGTGGATACAATTTAGCTTTTTCTGCTAAAGGTCCTGCTTCTGGAACTTACACTGCAAATGCAGCAGCAACACAAATTGGTGTTTACATGGTTGCAGGTGGTGGAGGTGGAGGAACTGGTCCAACAGCTATTACAATTAGTGGTGGATATGGTGGAGCAGGTTTTTATACTACTGCAATCTCAGCACCATTTGCAAAATCATACGCAATAGGAGCACCAGGATCTGCTGGGGGAAATCCAGGAAGAGCTGGATCTGCTGGTGGAAATACAAGCATAACAGATGTTGGAACAGTTAACGGTGGTGGTGGAGGTCCTAACACAAACAATAGTAGTATTACAGGAACCCCTGGAAACGCACCTGGAGCGACTGTAGATTTAGGAACTTATCAAGGACTGGCGAGAAACAATTTAGGTACAAATAACCAACCAAATCCATTTACTGGAAGATTTGGTTTTGCAAGTGGGGGTCCTGACCCAGGAAACCCTGGTATATTAAACATTTATGAAAACACAGGATCAGGTTAATAATGGCATACGTAATTTATAGAACAGATATAACAGGGTCGTCTTGTGTAAGGTTTGTTAAAGATGATACAGACTTAGCCTTAAGACCAGCTGATTCAAATGAAGTCGCTATTACAGTTACAGACTCTGTTTTTCAAGACTTAATCACAGATGTAAAAGACACTTCTACTTACAGTGGCACGACTGCGACTATAAACGATGTAGATGCAGTAAGTTTATCTGAAGAAGATTTCAAAGATCAAAAAGAAAAAATTGAAAACAGACTTATGTCTTTTAAAAATGCTTTTGATAATGATTTAGCAACAAGAGCAAATACTTATCTAACAGCTTTGGGTAATGTAGATGTATCTTCTATAACTTTTCCATTAGCAAAAACTGTTAATAAGTATATGAAAGACGAAAACTCTGATCTTGAAATCATTCATCCTTGGATGCTTTACTAAATTAATTTCTCTGTTATACAAAAATTCATGTTTGATAAAGAGATAGAGTTTAGTGCGCATGAATTAATTATTTCAGATAAATCGGTATATCCAAAACCTATAAAACTTAACATACCTGAATGGTATAAAAATCTTAAACATACTGTAGGAGATGAAACTATTAAAGGATGTATTCCTTTTATGGATTCTTTAACAACGGGGTATGTTTTATCTTTGCCTCAAGATTTTAAACTTTTTCATAATACCACCAACCCTGAAACAGGGGAAGAAAACCAAATTGCTTTAGTTCCTTCGCATGCACATCATTCTTATATTGAAGATTACCTCCTAAGCGAGTGTAATTTAAACATGAAAGCAGAGGCACATCCACCGAAACAAGTAGAGGGCTCACCGTTAGTTAAAAAAAATAATAATTGTCCATTTTTTAAAATATTAAATCCGTGGAAAATAAAAACTCCCCCAGGATATTCATGTTTATTTGTTCCACCACTAAATAATTCTGATGATAGGTTTTCAATAATACCAGGTATTGTAGATACCGATACATTTCCTGCATATATAAATTTTCCATGTATTGTAAATGGAGATAAATATAAAACACTTGAAACTGATTTAAAAAAAGGTACACCTTATGTTCAGATAATACCTTTTAAAAGAGATAATTGGAGAATGAAAACAGATTTTATAAAACAAGTTGATAAAGTAAAAAGTAAAATTTATTTGTTTAGAGCCGCAGGAAAAATAATTAATAGATATAAGAATTTTTTTTGGAGTAAAAAATCATGGAAATAAATAAATTTGTAAAAACGTTTGATAATGTCCTTTCTGTTCCAACTTGTAAAAAATTTTTAAGAGTAAAGGATAAATTTTTTATAGAGGAAGATGGTTTGGTAGGTGGTTGTAATGAGAAAAAACCTGAGATAAGAAAAGTTTCAGTGCACCATACTAGTGGTAGAGATTGGAAAACAAAAACTGAAGTTCATTGGAATAATTTTTTTGTACATCATTTTGTAAATTTAGTTAGTAAACTTTATTTAAAACCTTTCAAAGAAGAATTAAGTTTAGGCTTTGATATCATAGACATGCAATATTTAACTTATAGAGATAATGATTTTTATGTTGATCATATAGACGCTTCAGCGGTAAATAATAGGGCTCTGACATGTTTACTTATGCTCAATGATGATTTTGATGGTGGTGAACTATGTGTTAATGATCCATATGGAGGCACTACAAAAACTATTCAGCCAAAATCTGGTCGATGTACAATATTTCCAAGTAATTTTATGTTTCCACATAATGTTAGACCTGTAACAAGAGGAGTGAGGTATACAATAGTGGCATGGTTCGCTTAGGAAAAGATTTTAAATATAAAAAAATTGAAAACTTTTTAAGTGAAGAAGAGGTTTTACTTTTTCAAATTTATTCTGATATAAGACATAAAAATAATCTAAAAAATTTTGATTACCATCAAACTGATACTTGCGATACTTATTACTATGTTGATCCTCTTGCAGAAACATTATTATGTAAAAAAATTGATTTGATGGAAAAAGAAACAGGGTTATCTCTTCATCCATCTTATTCGTTTTGGAGAACATATACTTATTTGTCTGACTTAAGAGCACATAAGGACAGACCCTCTTGTGAAATTAGTGTAACTGTGATGATTGGATCCGATGGAACAAAATGGCCAATCTATATGGAAGGTGAACCAATAGATTTAAATCCAGGAGATGCTGTAATATATTTAGGGCATGAATTAGAACACTGGAGAGAAGAATTTGAAGGAGATTGGCATACGCAAGTATTTTTACACTATGTAAGACAAGACGGGCCTCACAAGGATTTTAAATTTGATAGAAAAAGTTTTTATGGTAGAAAAGAAATATGATAATTTATGTAGATAAAAATAAAAACGGGGTATATCGATTTAATTTAAAAGAAAGATTAAAAATTTTATTTTTTGGTAAAATAGTTTATTCACAAGTTGATTTAAAAAAATCAATGAACGCTTGGATGACTGCTTTATTTAATTTGAATGATCAATTAGATGAAGATGTACAAAAAATGCAATCTAATCCACATGAGCCCATCTAATGTTATAAGTGCTTTTGCCTTACCTATTCAAATTTTAAAAAATATTCATCCGCCTCAACAAGAATATTTTTTAGGAATATATAAAATTAAATTTGAGGGTAGGTACAAAACAAATGTTTTTTCTTTAAAAGAAAATTTATTAGATAGTTCTGATTTAAAAAATTTAGCCAATATAATAGATCAAAAAGCTAAAGAATTTATGACTGATGTTTTAAGTTTAAAAAATGATATTTATAGGGTAAATTCTTGGGCTGCTCGTTCACAAGGTAACCATCATTCACACATGCATCCAGGTGCTTTTATAAGCGTAGTTTATTATTTAAAAGCAAATTCAGGTGATTTAATTATTACCGATCTTAGAGATCCTTTACAAAAAGGATTTAATTTTGAATACGCTATTAAAAATTACAATGTATTTAATTCTAAAGAATACACCATAGAAGCTAGAACAGGTGACATGGTGATTTTTCCAGGTTGGCTTAAACATGAGACATCCAAAGTTTCAAGCGATAGAATTATTATAGGGGCTAATTATTTTTTAAAAGGCCCAGTAGGTTTTAAAAAAAATTATAGTTTAGTGAATTTATGAATTTATTAGAAATCAAACAACCTATTTTAGTTGATGATGTTTTACCTCCTCAAGAAAATTTAGAAATTCTTAAATTACTTTCTTCTAGACCTTGGGGAATACAACATGAAACATCCAATAAATCAGATAAAGTTTTAGCAGCTTTTGACAACAATACCGCACACACAGGTTTTGCTCATGTCACTATGGATTCTATTGATCATAATTACCCAGGTCATCCAGAAGACCCTCTCTTTATATATGCAAGATTAATAACTAATTTGATTTTATTTAAATTAAATGTGCCTCAACCAAATCTATATAGAGTTCATTGGAATTATTATACTCAAGGCCAGCAAGGTATTGGGCATACAGATCATGATTCAAATAGATTTATATCTATCTTATATAATCCTCACACAACGGATGGAGGTACTGAAATATTAGATAAATTCTACCCTGATAAAATGGGTCAGGCAAAAGTCTTCAAAAGCAGTTGGATCCATAGAGGGATTACGGTTAAAAAAGATAAGGCAAGAGCCTCTTTGAACATTGTCTTATTTTATTAGTATTATAGACTATTAAATAGTGTATAATACTATTATAATTAGGATTATGCCTTTAAACTTAGTTAATATAAGACCAGGATTTAACAAACAAATAACCGATACTGCAGCAGAAGGTCAGTATGTAGATGGTGATTTTGTTCGTTTTAGATATGGATTACCAGAAAAGGTGGGAGGCTGGTCTAAAATCACATCTAATACACTTGTTGGAGTAACTCGAGATCAACATCAATATACAGACTTAGATGGAAGAATTTATGCTGCTTTAGGCACAAATAAAGCGTTAATTATTTATTATGAATCTGCTTTCTACGACATAACTCCTTTAGAAACTGCGCAGACAGGAGGTTCATTTACGACAAATGGTACAACAACAGTTACTGTTACACTTCCAGGACACAGCGTAGAGGCAGGAGATTTATTTACATTTACTTCAGTTACACCTCCTACTGGAGCTGGATATACTGCAGGTGATTTTGAGAACACGACATACGAAGTGACCGCACGATTAAGCGGTAATCAATTTACTGTAACCATGGCAACAGCTGCCTCTAACAGCGGATCTTCAGGATCATGTACAATTAATCGTTATGTAAAAGCAGGACCAATTGGCCAAACTTTTGGTTACGGTTTTGGTACTGGGGGATATGGAGGATCAACTGGTGTAACAACTTTACTTAATGGCGCATTACTAAACGATAGTAATGGTACTGGAGGCTCTGGTACTACAATCACAGTGGACTCTACAACTAATTTTCCTTCAGCTGGTGTTATAAAAGTTGATGACGAATTAATATCTTATACAGGCATTACTACAACATCTTTAACTGGTATTACAAGAGCAGTAAATGGAACTTCAACTGCAGCTCATGCGGATGATACATCTATAGAAGTTTTTTTAACTTGGGGCGAAGCATCTTTATCATCATCTGTAACTTTAGCGCCAGCGAACTGGAAACTAGATAATTTTGGTCAAATATTAACTGCAACAATTTATAGTGGTAGAACATTTATTTGGCAACCTATTCAAAATACAGCTAATGCTCTACAGACAAGAGCTACTATAATGACAGGAGCACCCACTAATACTTTAATGAGTTTAACTTCTGATCAAGATAGACATTTTATACATTTTGGAACTGAAACAACTATAGGGGATACAGGATCTTTGGATAAAATGTTTATAAGATTTTCTGATCAAGAAAGCACTTCTGACTACACTCCTACCTCTATTAATACTGCAGGAACATTTAGACTTGATGACGGAACTGAAATACGAGCAGTCATACGTGCAAAAGATTATATTTTAATTTGTACTGATACTGCAGCTTATACGATGCAGTTTGTTGGTGCTCCATTTACATTTAGTATAAGAAAAGTTGGATCTAATTGTGGATGTATTGGTCCTCATGCAATTCAATTTAAAGATGGTATTGTGTATTGGATGGATGATTCTGGAGGATTTAATTATTTTAATGGAACCGTGCAATCGATGGATTGTCCAGTAGAGGATTTTGTGTTCACCACAAACAATCCAGGTGATCTTGGTTTAAATTATACTTCAGGTAAACTCGTACATTGTGGTAACAATTGTTTATTTGATGAAGTGACTTGGTATTATCCATCTGCTAATTCAAACGTTGTTGATAGAACTGTAACATGGAATCATGGTGAGAAATGTTGGTACACATCTTCACTATCACGAACTACCGCCAACGATGCACAATTATATTCAAAGCCATACAAAACATCTTGGGATGCCTCAGCAACGTATACATTTCCAACTGTTCAAGGAGCATCAAATACAAATGGCGCAACAACTTACTGGGCTCACGAAGTTGGTACAGACCAAGTCGCAGATGGGACAACAACTGCAATTTTAGCTTTTATAGAATCTGGGGACTTTCAATTACATCAAGGTGGAGATGGTGAGTTTTTCACTAAGGTAAGAAGATTTATTCCTGATTTTAAGAGATTAAACGGGAATGCACAAATTACAATTTTATTAAAAGACTTTCCAAGCGATACTGCAGCTTCATCTTCTTTAGGACCTTTTTCTATTAACAGTTCAACTCAAAAAGTAGATACAAGAGCAAGAGGAAGGGCTGCAGCATTAAAAATTGAAAATACATCAAGCGGTGAAACTTGGAGATATGGAACTTTTAGAGCAGATGTACAACCAGACGGTAGAAGATAATGGCTAAGATAGATGTTTACATACCTGATCCAACACCAGTTTATGATGCTAATAATCAACAACAAATTGTTCAAGCATTAAATCAAATTAAAAATCAACTAAATACAACCTATATTAATCAGATGAAAGAAGAACAAGAAAGATTTACTTGGTTTTTAAGTAACAGTGAAAAGAACTAATGACTAACATTTATAAAAACGCAAATTTTGATTTAACTACGACAGATGTCACGGATGTTTATACTTGTCCGTCTAACTCAAGAGCAATTATACAAAATATACATGTTGCAAATGTTGGATCTGGAAACACAGAAATAAAAGCTTTTATACATGATAACTCTGCATCAAGAGCTTTTCAGTTTGCAGAACATACGGTTAATGCAGGTGACTCTAAATCTGTATCAGATGGCACCGTTATATTAGAAGAAAACGATAAGTTACAGTTACAAGCAGCATCAGCTAATATATTTGAAGGTACCTGTTCAATATTAGAAATCAGTAGGACAAACGAAAATGGCTAAAAAAGCAAAAGGTTTCGGAGTCGATAACTATATAAAGCGTAAAAGAAAAAAACGTAAAGGCAGGGTTGCAAAATCACCTAATAAAAGTTATACAAAAAAGAAATCAATAGGACAAGGTAAACCAATATGAGTGATCCAATAAGAATACCAGCACAGGTTAAAGAAATTGTAAAAAATAAAAGAACTGGGCAAGTCTATACAGACAAAGCCGAGTTTGATGCAGATGTAGCAAACACAGCTACAGATACTACTGCAGATGATTTCAGACAAGATCTAGAAATTACTGTTGCTTCGATGACAACAAAAAGTGACGCTAATTAATCTTTTATGAAACCAATTGGCGGTACGGAGTTACAGTACAGATTACTTTATAAATATGTAGATCATAAACTTTTAAATAACTTTCAAATCACCACTTCAGTACCAGAAAAATATCCATTATCTAAAGATCAAATCAATATTCTTTGGGAACAAAATTCATATGACCAACCTAATATTGTTCCATGGATGAAAGATAAAGCTAATCATTCTAAATACGACTGGTACGTATTTAATAGTCACTGGAGTGCAGAAAAATATAGAATGGTATTTAAATTACCACCCCATAAATGCACGGTTATTAAAAATGCAATTGATGTGTTTCCAGGACGAGCTGTCTATAAACAAGGACAAAAATTAAAATTACTTTATACGTCTACACCTTGGAGAGGATTGAGTGTGTTACTGGGAGCAATGCAACTGATTAAAAACCCTTTAATTGAGCTTGATGTGTACTCATCTACTCAAATTTATGGTGATACATTTAAAGAAAAGAACGATGACATTTACAAACCATTATACGATCAAGCAAAACAATTACCTAATGTAAATTATAAAGGTTATGTTTCTAATCAGGAACTGATGAAGCAAATGTACAATTATCACATCTTTGCTTATCCAAACATTTGGGAAGAAACATCATGTATATCAGCTATTGAAGCGTTAGCCTGTGGCCTTCATGGTATTGTGACGAATTATGGTGCTTTGTTCGAGACATGTTCTGAATGGCCAACATATGTTCAGTATGATAGTAACTACAGAAACCTTGCATCGATGTTTGCTTATGCGATAGAAGGCATAGCTGAACAATTACATACAAAAGGGATGCAAGATATGTTAACTAAACAACAAGAATTTTATGAAAAGTTTTATAATTGGAATAACAGAAAACATGAATGGACTAATTTTTTAACAGGAGTATTAAATGCAAAATCATGAGCCGATATGGTTTAACAAGGAAGACGAAACACGAATCACGGAACACGCTACTGATCTAAAACCTTATTCAATATTTGTTGCAACACCTGTACACAGCGAGTGTTCTATTCACTATACTCAAGCTTTATTAGATTTTCAAAAATGGGCGATGAAAGAAAAGGTAAGAGTATCTTTTCAAATCATGAAATCATCTTTAATTACACAAGGACGTAATATGTGCGTCTCGGCTTTTTTAAATTCTGATCACACACATTTATTATTTATTGATTCAGATATTGCGTTTGATCCATTATCTCCAATGCGATTAGTTGCTTGTGATAAAGATGTTATTTCTGTTCCATATCCATTAAAAGATATGAATTGGGATAAAGCCTATCACCTTATAAAAGAAGGTAAAATTAAATCAGCAAGAGATTTAAAAACAAAAGGTTTTTACAGATATCCCATGAAAGTGCCTGATAACAATGCAATTAAAATAAAAGATAATGTTATTGAAGTTACACACTCACCTACTGGATTTATGATGATTAAAAGAGAAGTGTTTACTAAAATGATCAAAGCTTATCCAGATTTAGTTATTAATCAAGATCAGGTAATTAATGGTAAGAATGAAAGATTAAAGAATATGTACAACTTTTTTGATACTATGTTTATACCCGAAAAAGGTCATTATTTAGGTGAAGATTTTGCATTCTGTAAAAGATGGAAAGACATAGGTGGTAAATGCCATGCTTGGATCATGGATCATATAACACATATTGGAGAACACCAGTATCATGGTCGATTTGGAGATGAGTTGATCAAGATAGATTAATAAGATAAAATCAATAAAAACAGGAATTATAATTAATTATGGCAAACCCTTTAGCAATAGCATTAGCACTATACGGCGGATACAAAGGCTACAAAGCTGGTAAAGAGCGAGGTGGCACAGCAGGTGGTATCTTAGGCGGAATCCTAGGAGCTGCTGGTGGTTATTATGGTGGTCAATATGTTGGTGGTAAAATGGGATTACCCAACTCACAAATGACTCTCCCTTTTCAACAACAAACTGCAGTACAAACAGCAACTAACTTACCTGGATCAACACCGATTAGTTCAATTAGTAGTGTAGGTGGTGTACCTATGGGTCAAGTTGGAGCAAGTACAGTTCCAAGCTCAACAACACCAGGTCTTTTAGGAAAATTTAAAGGTATGACGACTGGTCAACAAGCATTAACACTTGGAAGTTTAGCAGGACTAGGTGCATATGCATCAGGAGCATTTAAACCAGAGCCATATAAAAGAACTCAGTTTACTTATAACGTGGCTTACCCAGAATTATATAGAAACAGACAATTCTTTGTTCAAGATCCACAATCAGGACAAGTTGTTGAACAAGCAAAATTAGATTACATTCCAGAAGAAAATACAAAATTTGTCGGACAAGATAGATTTGGTCCTTATGGTATGGCAACGAAAACGATGAACACAGGTGGTTTAGTTGAAATCGCAAAATTTAATGAAGGTGGTATGCCAGTAAAATCAACTCATGATGAAAACGATATTAACAATTATAAAAGAACAAATGGATATGTTGCTGATCATACTGATGGTGCAAACAAAGATGAAGACACTATCTTAGCACAACTTGCAGATGGAGAATTTGTTACAAGAACAGATGGTATTCTAGGTGCGGGTATTGTTATGGGAGCAGACCCATCTAATGAAAAAGAGATGAGAAAAAAAGGTGCTGAGTTCTTTTATGATCAACAAAAAAAAATGAAACGATTATATGACCTCTTCAACAAAAGAGCGAAGACCGTTAATTAAAGTTGGCGTAGATATTATTCCTGTAAAAAAAACAGAAGTAAATCATTTCTGGGATCTTTGTCAATTTATGATCATTGAAGGACTTAAATATAACGGTTCAAAAATGACAGCCCCACAACTTAAAGAAGATATACAAGAAGGTTTTTACCAATTATATATTTTATTTGGTTCAGAGGATGGAATAGAAAATAAAGTGTATGGTGTTCTCGTTACACGGATCACGGACCACCCTCAACTTAGACAGTGTGAAGTCGAATTATTAACGGGAAAAAAAAGAGAACTTTGGGAAGATAAGGTTATCACTCTTTTAGAGCAATTAGCTGTGATGAATGATTGTCATAGAATAAGTATTTTAGCTAGACCTGGCTGGAAAAAGCTTGGTGAAAAAAATGGATATAGAGTAAAAAATTATGAATTTGTAAAAGAGATATTATGAAGTTGATTACTTATATACCCCCTAAACATGTTGAAATTTTTTGGAATGATTTAAAGCCATTATGCCAAAGATCTGTACCTTATACCTATGGAAGATATAAAGTTGAAGATATGTATGATATTGTTATGTCTGGAAGTCATCAGCTTTGGGCAGCTCAAATCGATGGGGTCTTTAAAGGTGTCGTAATTACTAATATAATGAGATATCCGCAAAAAACGTATTTAGCTATGCATTTTTGTGGAGGATTTGATTTAAAAGAATGGAAAGAACCTATGTTATCTAAGTTAAGAAAATTTGCAATTGAACAAAAATGTGACGGTATTGAGTCAACTGGAAGAAAAGGTTGGGAAAAGATTTTTAAAAATAATGGTTACAAAGCTAAATGGATAACATACGAATTACCTTTAAAGGAGGCAGCTAATGGGTAAAGGCGGCGGAGGAGGATCAGCACCAGCTCCAGATACTACAACACAATTTATTAGAGAAGCACCAGGTATAGAAGAACGAAAACTGGAGTTGATGGATCTTGCACGTTCCACGGCTCAAACTCCTATTTCTATTCCTGATATTCAAGTTCAACAATTATCACCTTTAGAACAAGCAGCAATTACACAAGCTGGTCAGACAGGTGTGGGTGCAGGAGCAGTTGGACAAGCAATCACAGGAACACAAGCTGCTATGGGTGCGCCTAACATTCAACAATTTTATAATCCTTATCAATCGTATGTGTTAGATGAAATTAATAGACAATCTGCAATGAGACAAAATCAACTTGCAGGACAATCTGTTATGGCAGGAGCGTTTGGTGGAGGAAGACAAGGTATTCAAGCTGCCGAAGAAGAAAGAGCAAGACTTGGACAAATTGGACAAGCACAAGCTGCAGGTTTCCAAACTGCTTTAGGTGCGGCTCAAGCTCAACAGGCAAGAGAATTATCTGGTGCAGCACAACTTGCTAATCTTGGTCAAGCACAACAATCAATGGTTGGCACAGATATTCAAAGACAGTTAACTGCAG
>CAACVD010000525.1_pt1 | contig 18690 bp, 20 predicted proteins | sample 2381771 | NCBI WGS metagenome assembly CAACVD01 (sample SAMEA5211965, study PRJEB30684) | marine metagenome | biome: Marine; feature: Epipelagic; material: Water | collected 2015-10-15 | depth 15 m | reverse complement strand
CTAGCTTTTCTTTTGCCCAACACAATCTATCCCAAAGATGTGTGCCTTGAAATTCTGGTGTTTCTATTGTCATGCTAGGTCTCCGTGTATTGAACAGCACAAGATGTCTGGGTCTTCACCTGATGGTGCTTCGTCATTATCTGTGTGAAATGTACGAGGTGTATAAGCTGAAGTTGTAGGATTTGAATCATATCTATGAGTAACAAATAAAACATCATTAGTTGCAGCTCTTTGAACAGTAAAATTGTAAACATAATTTGCGTTAGACATAGCATTTGTAAGATTTGGTGTATGTCTACCTAAACTTGTATCTGTTACAGAAGTAGTATTTAAACTGTCATTTACAGTAACTGTACTTGTTCCAGTAATGTTAACCCATTGTTTAGCACTACCATTCACAACATAATCTGTATCCACAGACTTAGCTGTGCCTGTTATCTGTCCACTTGTTGATAATGTATCAAATGCTATTGTTCCGTTTGCCATTATGCCAAGTCTCCGTGTACTATTATATGAACTGGGTCGTGGTCATTGCTTGTACTAGCATGGTGTATAACTTGAAAGCCATCTCCAGTTGTTGCTTGTGCTTGGTTAGTTGAAGTTACAAAACTATGAAAGTTAGAATCTCCAGAACCAATGATACTTCCTGCAATCGGATGTTCAGCAGTTCCTAGATTAGATGAGTATGTATGAGAGTAATCACCAGTTGATACATCTGTTATACCACCTATATTAAAACTATCAACTATTCCTACAGTTCCAGTTCCATCCATAGTAAGCCACGACTTAGCTAACCCTTGCTGTATACTTGTCTGTGCTGAACCCTCACCTCTAATAGTCATAGAGTTTGCACTTGCACTAACTACAGGTGTTGAGCCAATAGTTACTGTCGTTGCAGTAGACTTGCCTGTAATTGTGTCTGTTACAATTTCACTCATGCTAGGTCTCCGTGTACTGTTCCCATAACTACATTACTATCTGTTGCTCCCACAGTATGATTATTTTCTACAATGTAACACCTACACCCACTAGTAGTTTGATTTGATTCGTCATATTGTAAGGCAAGGTGACCAGTACCTGAGTCTGCATTTGTCATGTGAGCATAATCGTCATTACCCATATTAGTGGTAAAAGCAAAACTAAAATCACCAGTGCCATTATCCGTAATTCCAGATTGATTAAAACTATCTCTTGTTGATGCAGTACTTGCATCACTATCAATATTAGTAAAAAACTTACACAACCCTTGTTGTAAATCTGTAGTGGTATTGCCACCTTCGCTTTTTACAGAGCCAGTAAAACCTGTGCTACCACGACCTGTTATGTTATCTACTTTTAAACTGCTCACGATATAACCAACCTTCCACCACTGTTCACTGTCAATGTAATCCCACTGTTTACAGTAAGCGTTCCTGTAACCTGTGCATTTTCTGTGGCAAGTATTGTTATGTTTGTATCTAACGCTTGTGCATTAGTTCTGAACATACCACCATTCTTGAAGTTACCTTTGAACTCTGCTGTAGGTGTAATTGTTCCTGCTGATAACTCAAGGAAGTACACAAAGATATTGTTTGTGCCACTTGAAGGTGCAGCCGAGAATGTCAATGTTGAGCCATCAGGTACAGTATAAGCTGAACTATCTTGGACAACACCATCAACACTTACAAGTATATCTTGTACTGAACCTATTGTTCTTCCAAGTGCAAAGGTTGTATCAGAACCATCACCATTAAATCTTACAACAGCTGGTGGAGCTTGAAAATTAGCAGGTACTACGTTTCCAATATAAGCCATATTTACTCCTATGTACTAATTGCATCTACCACAGACACCCAAACATCTGCCGAACTTGCAACACTTGCCTTTACTTTTAAGGCATCACCTGACACCATTACAATTTTAGCACCACCATCAAGAATCTGCAGTGTTCCTCCTACTGGTATTGGTGCATCTTTAACTATATGTATATCGTTAGAACCATCATTGATGTAAACTTCTACTGTAATCTGTGCTGTATGCACATTGGCTACTGTTATTCCAACTATGGCATCATCTGAGTTTGCAGTTCTTAGTGTCGTTGCACCAGTGCCAACTGCATTTGCTGTATTTCTTTCAAAATCTTGTGCCATTTACTTCTCCTTTACAATGCTATTGCCATTGCAGTAGCAAATCCTTTTGTTGCCAGGGTTGTTGCATCTACAGCTGCATCTTGCCAAGCTGAACCACTATATACCCTTAACACATTTGATGTCGTATTAAAATATAAATCACCAGCATTCAAAGCATCACCATCATTGTCAACACTTGGATCGCTTGATTTGGCTCCTAAATATGTGTCATCAAAGTTATCTGCTGCTGTCTCTGCTGCTGTTTGTGCAGCCTCTGCAGCTGTTTGTGCAGTTTGTGCTGCAGTAGCACTTGTAGCTGCATTAGTAGCACTAGTAGCAGCTTCAGAAGCCTTTGTAGTAGCTGTTGTTGCTGATGTAGCTGCCTCTGTAGCTTTTGTCGTAGCAGTCGTTGCAGAAGCAGCAGCATTTGTCTCTGATGTTCCAGCATTTGTAGCTGATGTAGCAGCTGCTGTAGCTGAAGTAGCAGCATTCGTTGCAGATGTACTTGCTTCAGATGCTTTGGTAGATGCCGTTGTCGCAGAAGATGCTGCATTTGTCGCAGATGTACTTGCTTCACTAGCCTTAGTTGTTGCTGTAGTTGCACTTGTCGCTGCATTTGTTTCGCTTGTAGCTGCGTTAGTTGCAGAAGTAGCTGCTTCGCTTGCTTTAGTTGTAGCAGTTGTTGCACTAGCTGCTGCTGCCGTAGCACTGGATGCTGCACTTACAGCGTCTACTAATAACTCAAAATGATCTGTATCTGTTAGGCTATCCCCAACAACAGCGTCTGCAACACATATGTAAACATTGTTAAGTTGTGCTGTAGTGGTTGATTTTATTATATCTCTTACGACATATGCTTCTGTTGTTACTGTTGCATCTGTGCCTTTAAATGTTCCTAGCTCCTGTGTAACAGACAACTCACCTGAGCCATCAAAAGCTAGTATTTTGTTTGCCCTGGATGTTGCACCCACTGTAAATTCAGTAGATGTCATAGTATTGGTTCTTGATAACTTAATACTTCTGTCTAATTCTTCTTGTTGCTGTTGTGCAATAAATGTAAGCCTGTCTAGTGCATCTTCATGGCTTTCTGCTGGAAACGGATCATTGGCTGTATAGTCTGTAGACTGTGTTTGTGCCATGTTACGTCTAATAACGACTGTAACCCCACTAGCAGGTGCACTACCAAAGACAACATTACCACCACTCGCACTACCTGCGTTTGTTACTGTGTAATGAGTTGTAAGTGTTTGCACTGTTTCAGTACCAGCAGCTGATCTAAGTATAACAGTAAGGTCTGCATCTGCGAATATCTTAAAAGCATACGCAAATGTTGTGGTACTTCCATTACCACTATAACTGTTTTTTGTAGTTGTGCTACTAACTGTCATGCCTACCTCATTTTTTCGTTATATACTTTTTTTGTTATTTTGCCAAGATTAATATTCTAGCTTAGCATTTTGTGGCAATCCTTCCATTGTTTTATTTAAAACATTTTTTATACCAACTGCGTTTTGAAAAGGTGCCAAGCTATTAAAAGCTCTTTGTTGACCCTTTGACCATTGATACTCATCATTAAATAATGCTCTCAAACCACCGACTCCAGCTTTAACAGCATCATCACCCATAGCAAACAAAGGCACCCCTTTCAGTAAATTAGATGGCAAGCCTGTTGTTCTTCCATAAGCAAAAGCTGGATCTTCTCCAAATGCCCATGCTATAGTGTCAAATGCAGACGGAAACAAACTTGCCCAACCTGCTCTTTGGAAGGCAGCTTTGCCAATTTCTTCTATTGACAACCTTTCATCTAAAAACTTCTTTTTGTCATCTCTTCCTATCGCATTTACATGAGTTTGAAGTGTATAAGATAAGCCACCAAAAAAACATGAATACATCATTGCTGTAAACGCAGCAAAATCTCTTCTATTTATATTATGTAAAAATTGTTTAGAATACGAAACAAGCATAAAAGTTCTAAACTGTGTAACCATTTTACCCATTGTGCCTGTCATATGTATATTAAGGTTTCCAACGTCATTTTGCTGTATGCTTTGCCTTGCCCATCTTGATATTGAGTATATAAAAGCATCTCTTGCGTCTTCATCAGTCCAATTTGACAAGTTAATTCTTTTTACTTTTCTTGAATTACCAAAAAAAGCAGAAGGTCCAAGTACAACATTTTCATTTATTTGATTAAAAACTCTTTGACTCATAGCTTCATCCAAACCCAAAGACTCAAGTCTTCTCACTATATCTTTTTGTCTCTCGGTTCCATTTACTGTTAAACTTTTAAATCCTCTTGCAAAATTGATGCTTTTTATACCACTTGCTAAATCAACAAGCTGTTGTGTTGCTATTTTTGCAGAAGCTCTTTCTAAAAATAATGTTATTTGTGCCATACCAGATAAATCTGCAGTAACCCTTTTTAAAGGCTGTATTACAGATGTAGCAGCATCAACAAAGTTACTAAATGCTCCCCCTTGACCTCTAGCTAAAACGTCTTCAGGATCAAATTTATTTGTTGCATTATGTATTAATCTGTCTGAACCAACTCCACCAAATGCCTCAATATCATTCATAACAGGGTCTTCTATGTCACCATTTCTAACTCTTTTAAGTAAAGATTTAAACTCTGGCACAACTCTTAAAAGACCAGTAATTCCATCTATTGAAACAGCATTACCTAATTCTGCTACTTGTGCAAACCCTACTTGGTTCATAACTCTTATAAAGCTGTAATCCATTAAAAGTCTAGCAAGTCTTGGTCCCAAAGCAGTTGGGTCTGACACCTTTGGACTAGGTCTTCCTGAAATTAATTGATACAAAACCTCAAGTTTTTCAATATCAGCTTTTGGATCTATTCCTAAATCATCAGCTTCTTCTTGTATAATATCTAATCTTCTTTTAAAATCAGAGTCAGACACTATACCCTTTTTTGCTAAAGCAGTTTTACCAACTACTTGATTAACATAAACATTAAAGACCTCTTCTGTGTCTCTGTTCATTAAATCTTTTATTGATAATGTATCCCCTCTCTCTGTAATTGAAGTTTCAATATCAAAATTTAATCTTTTTCTTGTCCTAGGCAAACCCTTTTCTGGCTTTGCATGAATTTGATTTAATAAAGATTCAATGTCTGCACCACTTAAAAGTTCTTCTTCTTCTAAAACTTCTTTCAAAACTTCTCGATTGCTTGTGCTAAACAATCTTGCAAGACCAGAGTCCATACCCATATCTCTTTTTACTATATTTCGTGCCATGTTTTTACCAATTTTTTCAGCTATTGGTCTTCCCATATCTGGGTTTGCTCTTAACAATGCTTGCGTAAGCAATCTTGGTATTGCTTTTTCTCCATACTTTTTTCTTATTTCTCTAAATTTTTTTGCATCCCACAAATGTGCAAAATAAGTTGGATTTTCTGGAATACTATCAAAACCTCTTAAATTTGCATCCTTACCCTTTTTGAGCATTGTTGCCATTTCTTTCCTAAAAACATTCGCAGCATCAATTACTGCTTGATTTGTTGATGATCCAGGCAACTCAATTTCATCTGCAACTAACCTTCCAAAATCTTTGCGTGACTTACCATAATTTCTTGTAAACCAATTTTTTCCGTTATCCTTTGCCCAAGATTTGTAGGATCCTTCATATACTCTATAAAATCTAGCTGATGTTGCTTTTGTTTCTGTGGTTTTTATTAAATCTGCTGTAAATTGACCACCACTGACAGCGTCTTCTGCTAATATATCAGCTAAAGCTCTGACAGTAGCAATCTTGCTATTTTTAAGTTGCCCTATCATATCAAATCTTACTTCGCCAAAAGTGGAAAATGCAGCACCTTGTGCATCTTCTATAACATCATCTGCACCTCTTCTAAACTCATCAAACTGCACTGCTGGACTCATAGGGTTCTCAGCAGCACCTACACCAACTATACCTTGATCTTGCATAGCTTGTGCAACGTCACTTACCTGTGCTTTGTTTGCATCATTCATTGTTCTAGCTGCTGCGTTTTCATAAAATTCAGTGTTCTTAGGACCAAAAATACTGCCTGTTGCCCCACCTAAAATTAAACCACCTGCTGCTGCATACAAAATATCATAAGGATCTTTTATCTCATTTTGAGAAACTAAATATGCCTCGATTCCTGCAGACGTTGCACCAGCTGACAATCCAGTTCTAAATGCCCTTTGTAACCTAGTAGCCTTGGATGTCCATATAGCAGGTGCTAAAACACCTTCAGATAATATAGTGGCACCTACTGCGACTGGATCTATTGTAGCTGCACCAATCCTAAGTAAAGTTCCTTTCCATCCATACTTTGCTAGAACTTCCTCATTTTCTAAACTTTGTTTTACCCTGTCTCTTAATTTAATACCATGTTTCAAACTACGAGCATCTTCTACAAAATCCCTATATTCTAATGGTATATCTTTAGTCAATTCTTCATAGTTTTCATCTGTCAATTCAAAGTCAGGATCTATCTCATATTCCTCAAGCTGAGTAGCAACCCAAGACATTGCATTGTCTTCTTTAAATGCAGCTTTTGTGGCTGTTAAAAAGTCTGTTTGCTCTGATAATTTTGCATACTCATCCTCAAGTCGTTTCTCTTCTAACAAGCTAAATGGTCTTGCTCTTTCTATAGATTTTGGTGTTAAAGCCATTAAGGAAACCTTTGTTCTATTACTTCAGCTTGACCAGAAACAAGTGCCTCTGCCTCTAAAAACTTTTTGTTTTTTTCTTTAATTTTATTTTTTGTATATTCTGTCATATTTTTGTTTTTCTTAATTTCTGCAGATAATTTATTTATATCTTCTTTTGAAAAAGTTGTTTTAATCCTTACAGTTTCACGCTTTCCTTGTTTAATAGTATCTTCCACTATGTTGCTTACAAGCATTCCATTAGAATATAAAAAATACTTATCAGCTCTGCCGTATGCAGGTATCAAAGCCATCTCTTCATCTTCATATTCTGTATTTGTTTTTTTAAACTCATCTGTAATAAGATCTGTTTTTATTTGGAAATCAGTAGGTAAATTATTTAGTTTGCGTATCAAATGACCATTAATATTTTGATAACTATTTATAATTGCTTCTGCAGCCTTTACTGGTATTTTATCTTTGTTTGTTCCATACCTAGAAAGAAACTCCATGTATTTTTCTGCCTGAACATTAATTGATGAAAGATTATGTATATTATCACCTTTACCAAAAAAACTCTCTAGTTTGTCTTTAACCTCTAATTGTGCTACCTGCAAAGCGTCTTTTGTAAACTTAGTTACAGGTACGCCAGTTTGCCAAGCATCTGAAACTCTTTTTATAGATTCACTCATACTAAAGCCCATATCATTGTTTAATATGACAGCTTCATAAAAAGCCTGGTCTTCTAAATCTGTATAATTACTTAAAACCTTGTCTCCCAATAATTTTATTTCTTTATACAAAAGAACCTTACCTTGAACTGATGAAGCCATTTCATCACTAAAAGGTCCTTGCCCTTCAGTAACACCTGCTTGTAATAATGTTTTGTAAGGTTTGTGTACTAAATTGTTAGCTTGTATTCTTTGCAAAATCATATCTTTGTTTTGATTTGCTAACGATATTTCAGTTATTTTTTCCCTGTCAGATTGTGAATATTGGTCAGCTACAAATTCAAATGTCCCTGATTTTACAGCATTAATACCGATATTTAATCTTTGCATCTCAATTTGTTCTTTTTTAAGACTATTTTCAAGTTTTGTTATTTTGACTATCAAATCACCTGACTTATCCCCATACGTAAGTGTATTTAGTAGCTTATTACCTCTTAGTTGAGTTTCTAACAAATATTTTGATTTTGATAATTCTTCATTGACCATTTCTAAATCAACGCCTGATGGATTTGTTGTATACTTTTGTATCATTGAGTCAGCCTTATTGTATGCGTTCACAGCTGACGAATACAAAACATCTTGAGCTTTTTCATCACTTAAACTGCCAGTAGCAATTAAAACAGATTCACCAAATAAATTTGGAGATGTATGTGGTAAATTATTTATAGTACCATAGCTTTCATTTTGTTGCTTTTCTGTATACTCTTTGCTCTTTTTTTGTAAAAAGCTAATTAACTTTATTTTATTTTGTGTTCCAATTTGTTGTGGATTAATCGATATGTTTTGACCATCTTCCAATGTGTAAGAAAATGGTCTGTTTTTTTCTAAAGAGTTTTGTATGTTTTCTACATCTTGACTTGAGTAATCGTAGTCATCTAAGTTTTCTAATAAGTTTATATAAGTTTCATTATATATTTTTGTTTTTTGCTTTTCCAAAACACTTTTTTGTACAAGTTTTTGTGTGCTTGTTAAATTACTGCCTGTTATTTCTTTTTCTGCTTTATCAAAGTCTTTATTTAGTATGTGCATTGCAACAGATTCTTTTGAAAGTGCTTTACTCCACTCATCAAAAGTTTTGTATGTTAACCCTATATTAGATCCATTAAGATAAGAATCTTCATATAATTTTTTTACATTTTTTTTATTAACCTCAAACAAAGGACTCTCTTTTGAAAGTATTTTTGTGCTTTCTAAGAACTTCAACATAAGATTATTGTTTTTTTCTGATTCTAAAACCCTCCCTTTTTTAAAAGCAGATTGTTTTGCTATTGTTGATTTCTGTAAACCAATCTCATCAAGTCTTAATGAAATGCTTTTCCTCATACTTTCTGTAAGATTTTTGTTGGTTTTTAATTTGTTTTTAGCTTTGTTTACAACAGAGTTTACCTCACCTTGTGCTGTTGCAGTGTCTGTAGCCTTGCTCTTCAAAATAGCGTCATTAACTTTTGATATTACATCTTCTTGAGCAGCCAAAGATTCTGTTTTTTCTATTGCTTGTTTTTCAGCATTACCAAAATTAAAAGCTATATTTTCTGCTGTTTTTGCAAAATTTTGTACTGCTCTTGATGGTGCTGTAAAAGCTCCTTCATTTGGTGCTCTTGATAATGCACCTGTAGCTAAATCGACTTGTCTTTTATATGTTGGTATTCTTGGCATAACTTATCCTAATAATGTTGCAGCTCTTGATCCAGATTGTAATAAAGATTGATACCCTTGTATTTTTGCAGCACTTGCTTTTGCACCACCTTCTGCTCTAGCTAAAACAGCGTCTTGTTTTTTCTTTGTTTGCTCTATTTCTGATGCGTATTGTATTCTCAATGCGTCTTCTTCGATACCAAAATGTGTCTCAGCTAATGCCATTAAAGGACTACCTGACATTGTAATACCAGATGCTGCTGTTGCAACTCTTTGTTGAGATACTAGCTTTTCACCCTGGTCCCTTAATTGTGCCTCTTGATCTGCCTTTTGCCTAGCTAACAAAATTGCTTCTTGTTCGGCAACTTGTGCTTCATAGTCAGCTAACTGTTTAAGTGCTTTAGCTTGAGATTTACTAGCTTTGAACCCAAGGATTCCAGAAGCCATTGTTGCTCCAGCTGCTGCATATATTAATGGTGGTGCCATTACGCTACCCTCGCAAAACGATAATAGTCTGAACCATCAGGACCAAACTTCTTCATTAAACCTTCGTTCTCAAACCCTAACCACTCAACATATCTTATGGCTTGCTTATCACCTGTATGAACGCTTGCCTGTATGCGTTGTAGTTTGTTGTCTTCTTGTACATGATCTAATAGCAAACTAGAATACTTAGCTGCTGCAAACGGCATTTTGTAAGCATGACTTGACATCATAAACCATGCTTCGCCTACGTTTTGCCACAATCCATATACGCCACCTATCATAAACACCTTACTTTCTAGCAATGCTGTGTACGCACTTAAACAAGTTTCTTTCATCATAGCTGCTTTTGAGCTTTCTGGAAAATGAAAATTTGTTTCAATCATATTCAAGTCTTCTTTTTCAAATTTCTTTATCTTAAGCATCAAACGTATTAGACCTTCTCATTATAGCTAATATTGTCATTGGCAATGGCTGTGTTTGCCTTATAACAATCTTTGCGTCATTGTCATAGCCTGATGGAAAAGATATTTCTTTATCGCCATTAAACAATGGTACAGCTGTATCCATAGCCATACTACTGTCTCTAAATGGCAATCTATCAAGATTAGATGTATCAGGACCTAACTCTGCACCCACTGTCTGAAAGAACCTAGCTGTAACACCATGTATTCTCTTTATCTTGCCCTGGGCAACACCATCTTCTGCACCTGCTTCCATACGCAATGTTTCAAGCGTAGATGTGTAACCATACCCAACATGAACCTTGGTAGCACTTCTATCAAGTGTAATTGCACCATTGCTGACTGTTTTATCGGCGTGTGCAGCACCATCTGCTAAAATAGTTACTGTGACACCCTCAAGATGATTTAAGCCTGTGATAGACGTTGTAGCACTGCCACTGTATGTCAACCCACTATCCACAAAAAAAGCATCATTTACATCATCATTAAAATATAATGATTTAAGAAATACTATATGTCTTACTGTCGCACTGTTTATTGTTCTTTTAACAGTAAGATACACTTGATCTTCTGCACCACTAGGGATGGCTGTAATGCTTTCTACTACACCACTGCCACCTAAACTGTGCTCATGCCATCCTACTGTAGCGTTTGCTCTGTCGTATGTCAGTCCTATCAACCTGCCATCACCATGAACAAACCACAATAATAGCTCTGGTTCCTGCTGCCATACCATATCAGTCAAGCCACCTCTAGCCAAATGATCTGCTAACACAGTCAAATCAACACCTAGCAATCCATCTGTGTCTAAGTCAAAAGTTATTTCTTTTACCTTCTCACCACCTTTTTGTATGAGTATGGTACTGTTTCCTGCTCTCAGTGGTCTTACGTTACCAGTACCGAATGTTGTTTCTCGTAATACGTTTACGTTTGTAGGTGTTACTGGCTCTGATCCTGCACCACCTGATAAGGTAAATTCAGCACTTGTAGTCAATAACTGCAGGAATCTAGCTGGAAGTAGATGTTTTATTACGTTAACTTGGTCAGAAGCTATAGTAACATTGATTGCATCATCATCATTTGTACCAGGTGTATGGTTCTCAAAATCAGCAGACTTAGAGCCGAATATTGTCTGTGGCTGACCTACAGTACCTGCAAAGTATAATCTTTCTTCATAGAACGCCACTGCCCTTGGAAACTTTTGATCTCCGTCAAATGCACCCAGTGACCATCTTGTATTTGCATTGCTTGAGCCTACAGCACTATCTGGTAGTTTTGAATTACCAAACTGATCTTCATGCACTGTCGCTGTAACATTTTGTGCATCTGTAAACGCAGTTATCCTTACATGACCATGATTATTATGTTGATATTGCCAATCAATAGAACCATATGTTTCCGTTCCAGATAAATGAACTGGTGCTGTATTACCACTTGTTTGCGTTGAACCAGTTACGTTTTTGTAAACATGACCATTAAATCTTACTGTAGCATTGTTTGCATAACTTGTTGATGCTGCCCATTCATCATGTTCTATCTCAAGTATCTCACGAAATCTTATGTATCTTCCTACATCATCACTGCTAAATAAGTTAGCCGAGGCTACGATTGTTACACTTCCTGTAGATGCTGAAGCATATAGTGTTGTTGTAGTTACGTTCTCATCAATCCAAGGACCATCAATAAAATCAATATCTGCTAAAGTAAAGCTGGTTGCTGTAGTTCTTGTTAGCTTTGCAGGTGCATGGTCTTTATGTGCAAGAAACAATACATCTGCTGATTGTGCATAGTTAATCTCAAATATCTCAGTTACGCTGTAAGTCGTTGTAACTTCTACTATTTTTCCTACTGTACCACCACTTGTATATGTAGTAAACGCAGAACTGTTAATGCCTGATAGCTGAAATGTATTTGTTGTTTTGTTAGCGACAGTAAACTCTTTGTTGTTTACCTCTGTCATACCACCAACACTTGCAATAAAGACCCTATCGCCATTATTCAAACCATGTGATGCAGCTGTTACAACTGCTGGGTTTGCTTTTGTTATTGCTGTAATATTTGTTGTTGCTTCTGTAAGTATTCCACCATCTTTAAAAAACCTTACATAGTTTGCACCAAACTCTAGTACATATGCCTGTTCATCAGAGAACTCAAAGTTAATTAATCTTACTTTTCCACCATCCTTGGAGCTACCTGCATAGTATGTACCAGGTCTGCGTGTTGCACCCCCTTGTGGAAATACAATCATATTACTTAGATCTTTTACAGCTTCATTATATTTCTGTAAATCAATACGCCCTTCTAATCGTGGAGAGATCTCACCTGCTCTGAAATTGGTGATGATAGACGATACTCTAGCCATATTAGAACCTTGCGTTAGTGTAAGTATCTGCCTGTAGTTGTTCTGGATAACCCTCTAGTGCATCCATGCTTCTAGCTTCACTTAGTCTTGCTTGATATAATGAATACATTGATTGAGCCAAAGCATTGCTTCCTGTTATAGCATAAGCTGTCTCTGAAGCTAATCTGTGAGCTATAGTGCTACTAAGCAAAGAATCATATAACTCTGTATCTGTTACCCTGCCTATATAAATTATAGAACAAGTGCTTTCATTCGATAGTATTTTTCTGCCTTCAATCTTATACATCACATTGCTATCATATGCTGCAATGTCATTATTTACGTTTGAGTTCCAAAAAGAAACAACCCTTAGACAAAAAGGATCTGTGGGTAATGTAAATTGTGTCGAAAATCCAAATGCAGGTGCATCACTATCTGCTGCCAAGGATGCTCTCGTAATGGCTACGTTCCAAGTGTGTGCTCTTAGAACTGCATCTCTTACTGTTTCAAATCGTCTATTACAAAGTCGTGCTTCTTTAGAGTTTTCTGTCAATGCAGTTATTGTAGCTGCACCAAGTAAATCCATAGCTTCGTTACAAATATCTACGACTGACGGCATATCAAACTCCTAAAGGTAAGGAGCAGATTAACTGCTCCTCACAAATGTTTTAGTTAACAACATAGTGTATGACGAAAGACATATCACCTGCTGTACCACCTGTTGCATTGAATGTTACTGCAACATAGTAATATCCACCAGGATCAGATGATGCACCACCATCTTCCCAAATCTGTTGACCAATGGTGTTTATGTCAGCAGCTTCGTTTCTTAACTCAGCTAATGCTGCACCATCAGCAACGGATGAGGCATATAGATCTTCGTCTATAACTGTTCCGTCTGATGTATATAGACCTACGTTGAATGTGCATGATCCACCTAATGAATCAGATCCAACCTGTAGTGACGAAATAGATGCGTTAGTTGGTATTGGTGCAAGCATAACAATATCATTGTCTGTGCTATCACCAGCGACTAAAGCCACTGTGCCCTGTGCTACACGCAAAACGCCATGTAACTCGTGAGCATTACTTGCAACTTGAGGACTAGCTTCAAAGTTAGCTACAAGTGTTGAATTTTTTGTAGTCATTTATTCACTCCCTTCCTTAAGCTGATTCATCACAATCGATTTGTACTACTTTGTTTTCTTCCATTCTAGTAGCACCAATGCTCATGCAGTAGTAGACCTGAGTAGAATAACCTTTATCTGCTCTCTCATCTATTCTTGCAGAAACATCTTTTCCAACACCTAAAGCAATACCATCTTCTGCCCAAGCAAAACATGATCTGATATTAGATGCAATCGATAGTCTGTTTGTTACAATAAATTTGAACCCTAAGAATGTGTCCACATCACCTTGTACAAGAGCCTTCACTGTGTTGAAGTCTGAGCTTGTTACTGATGTTGTGTTCAATAAGGCTTCAATCTGATTAGGACCAACAGCAATATATCTTGGTATTGATGGGTCAACGTCAGCTAAATCTAAGATCTTTTTAGCTTCAATTAACTTAGCAATAGACATATCTGCACTTCCATTTGCAATCTGATTAGCAGCAGCAAATGATGTTGATGTTGAACCTGTCTCGCCTGTAAAAGCTGTACCAAGTGCAGCAGAGATGATAACGTCATCCATTGCTCTACCCATTGCAGCAGCAGCTGCTTGTGCATAGGAAGATGTTGGATCGATTAACATTCTGACTTTATCCTGGTCATCAATTAAATCGGCATACTCATAGTCAGCTAGACTCACTCTTCTTCTTGCGTGAGGTGTGTCCATCTGTGGGGTGTCAGCATGGCGAGTGGTACGCAACTGAGCAGTAGCAACGCCTACCTGATCGAAAAAAGCATTTTTCCCTGTGATATTCTCTACACGAACTGCATCTCTTAGACGGCTTCCCATCTGCTGAGATAGCATCTGCACGTTAGCAGAATACTGTTGGACAAATGCTGTAGTTACTTGTGATGACATTTAAGTCTCCTTCGTAAAAGTTACATTTGATTTTATTTGCAGCGTGCTACCCTTTACGGACACTCCTAGTTTTTTGAGCCAACTTTAGGCTATCGTCTTTCCGATTGTCTTGAGGACTCGTTTCCGAGCTACCCTGCATAACCCATTCGTAATATATATCAGCAAGTTTGCTTGGATGCAACATATCTCTTTGCGTTCCAAATTCAACAGCAAGCCTCAAACATTCCAAACGAATATCTATTTGAGATATTTCATTAGCCATGAATATACCCCATTAACTCTTGCATACGTTCAACAGCACGCTGTCTACCTATAGGATCTTTTCTATTCCAGTAAGCGTGTTGCTTGTCGTTCATAATAGAATCTACTTCTTGTTGTGCCATTTGTGGTGTGTACGCCTTGTTTGTAGCGTTTTCAGATACAGTATCTTCGCTTGTAACTGTAGACTTAAACTCACCCATAGCAGCAAACGCCTTGATAAAAGCAGGATGATTACCAATCAACGTACCATCTTCTAGCTTCATCTGCAGTAAATCTGTGCCACCAAACTGCTCAACAACTTCTTTTGCAGCCGTAACTTTCTGTTCAAAAGCCTGACCCCATTCTTTTTGAAGCTCTGCAGCTGTTTGTTCTGCCTGTTGCTCTACTTGCTGTTGTGCAGCTTCTGCACTTTGAGCAACTGAACTCTTGTAATAATCTAATACACCTTGTGCTTGTTGTGGTGTAAGTCTTAGATTATGTGCAATATCTGCATAGTTTTTTGCAATATCCTCAGTAATAACATTACCATCAACAGCAAGCTGGTATCCATCTGCTGTGTCTGGTCTGCCTAACTTACTGTAAATATTATCTAAATCTTCATCTGTTGGATTTTTTGGCAATGGAACCTTATCGCTACCTATTAATCTCTGTGCATTTACATAACTCCTAGCTAAGTTACCAACATCTTTTATTGGTGATAAGCTAGGGTGCTCCCTTAATTCTTCTGGTATCATTTCAATGAAACTGTTACCAGACCCACCTTGTGCAACCTCGGCTGGTGTCTCCAGCGTTGTAGGCTGTACTGGTTCGGCTACCTGTTCAGCAACTTGTTCTGACATATTTACTCCTCTTTCATCATGTTATAAATGTGTAGTATGACTGCCCTTTTACCTTCTTCAAAGGCTGTAGCATTGGCATCTCCAGCTACATAACTTGAAGCACGCCAGTTACAGCGTAACTCCAAATCCTCTAAAACTTTTTTACCTGCATTATCTCCAAAGGTATCTTTATACATAACCTTAAGCTGTGCTATCTGGTCATTCATTTGCACCCACCATTCTTACAGCTTGTGCAGCTTGACCAGCAGAAGCAATGTCTTCTTGCTCCATCTGTCTTTGCATTTGCTCTTCTTGCATTATTGCACGCTGTTCTCTTTCCTCATCAATATCTGACTGTGGTCTTAATACTTTCTTTGGAACACCCAGTGCTTCTGTAAGATAGTTTACCAATCCATCAGGATCTATATGGTCACCAACTGGCAGTGATTGTGCTAGTGGCATCAATATTTCTAAGGCTCTCATCACGCCATTGACTGAACTAGACTTTTGTGCTCTTGCAAGTGGTGATACATATTCAATATCTATGTCTCTGCCTTGTAGTATTTCTGGTGGAATAGAAAGCATATCAGCACGCAACATCAAAGCAAAAGCTCTATCTATCAAAGGTCTAAGCATTTCGTTCATCAACCTACCAAGCACAGGACCTATCACTCTCATTCTTTCTTCTTGTCTTTGCATAACTTCTGTAGCTGTCATGTTTGGTGTACTACCACTTAGTAACTGGTCAACAAAGAAAGCAGAACGTATTGCTGTTCTTCGCTGCTCTTCCATGTTCAATCCAATAGGTATATTTGCACCTGTTTGTAATGGTGTAATCGTATCTCTTGAACCTGATCTATAAAAGTTGAGACCCCCAGGCTGGGTTCGTATGGGGAGCAAGAACCCATCATCAGGCACTAAGAGTGGAGGATCTATCATCTTCTGTGCTGCTTGTATGATTGTCTTTGACATTAGATTTATCATCTTGACATCTGGCAACGCAACCATAGCTGGAGATCTCCCCATCACTTCCCCTGTTGCCTTGAGAAAGCGTGGAACAACGTAAGGCAGTTCTTGGAAACCACTCTCTGCCAATATCATCTTTGTCTCTAAGCAAATATACATAGATGCAAATGGCATATTCTTATTATCTTGTTTTGTTGGATCTCTGTCTGTTCTTGGCATAACCACATGAAGTATCTCTACATTTTCATCTGGCTTCTTCTCGAATGTTCTTGCAATAAAATTACCTACGTTATCTATGCCAAACCTTTGCACAGCTTGTCTTGCAGGTAACTCATACTTTCTAAACACAGTATCAACAATACCATACTGATCTTCTGTTACATAAAACTCTGATATATGTCTTGTACTAAAACGTAATGTCTTGTCATCCATCTCAACAAACATACAGCCTGTACCAAACACAACTAGATCAACATACATCTCATGGACTTCTGTTTCAAAGTTTGACATGGTAAAAGCACGCATCATTCTCTGTGAACTATCTTCTAACCACCTTTGCACTTCCTCATCTCTGCCTAGCTCTTCATCTTTCATTGTTAGATGAAACCAAGGTGTAGCACCTGATGTAAGCATGCCATGCAAACTAGATGATAATAAATCTACTGCCTGTAAAGCTGTACCATCAAAGATAAGTTCCATTCGCTTTTCGCCACGACTTCTTTTCTTGACTACATCTGCTTTTCTTGGAAGCATATAATCAGCTAACTCCTGGTAATGGTTGTTCCAGTTATCTCGCTGTCCTTCTATGTATTCAAACCTAGAAACTATATCTTTGACATTCATCATAGCTTTATCCTAACAAAGTTGGTGTACCACCTGAACTGCTCATGCTTGTGGATGTTTCTCCTAAAGCACCAGCAACAATCGTGCTGCCACGACCTCTACGTTTCTTTCTTTCCTGTGCAACAGCCTCTTCTGACAATGCAGCTGCTCTTGCATAATCTGGTTCTGCTGGTGGCTCAGGTGCTGGTGGAGGTGGTGGTATATTTACTTTAGGTCTTAAAAACGACATTGCAATCTCCTACGTTACTGCTCTTTTTGAAGGTGCTCTTGTTAGCACGCCATAGCCTTCCATTATTGTACCAGCCTGTCCTGCTCGTTTAGTTCTACGTCTAGCATATCTTGTTGTTATAGGCTCATCATTTGGTATAACTTCTGGCGTAATCTCTGGTGTTCTTTCTGGTGTAATGTCTGCTCTTTGTACTGGTGTGCTGTCATCACCTTCTTGTGGACCACCACTGATAGGATCAAAATCAGGATCACCTGAATAAACACCTTCTCTTACAACGCCTTTATATTCACCACCAGGACCTAAGATCATTTCACCACCACGCCTTAACTCTCGTGCTTGCTGCTGTCTGGCTAATGAGCCAATAGTATTTATTGCAACACTACCAACTGTAGGAACAGGAACTTTTATCTGTCCTCTTTCTGCTTCTCTTTCTAATTTTTGTGCCTGTAAATTTTCTGCAAGTCTTGTAAATTCATATGGGTCTTGAACGCCAGTCTTAGCCATAGCCTGTCTTTGTCTATCTGCTCTTTGCTTTGCTATTCCTCTTACGTCAGCTTCTATGCCCATTCCTGAGCTATCACCACTAGGACCACCACCCATATTACTTTCCTTTCACCATATGCCACCCTAACTTCTCAGCTTCAGGTCTAAACCAATAGGCTTTTTTATAGCCACTACGCATAAGCATCCTCTTCAAAAAGAGGCATCCCATTCTTGTATAACCTTTTTTTGCAATAAAGTCTACCAACCAAACATCTTTGCCACCTCCCTTGTAGCCATCAACAGGAAAGTATTTAGTTTCGACATACTGATTTACCTGCTCCTCATTAGGAAAACCCCAGGTAGCAAACACCAATGGCTCATGTAAATCGTTCTTCATAATCCTATACTGTCTAATAGATAATGGTTTTTCAATATATTTCTGTATCATATCATCAGACCAGTTCTTATGATACTCGCTGACATCCACCATCTCTAGTGCATCTTCATAATCTTGACTATACATCATAGCGTAAACGGATTGTACTCATTTACAGCCACCGATTGTGGTGGTCTTGACATCTTAGTACGATTCTCCAACCCTACAGCTAAATATCTAAAAGCATCAGCAGCATGACTCGTAAAGTCATGCCTAGGCTGGTACAA
>CAACVD010000523.1_pt1 | contig 18706 bp, 20 predicted proteins | sample 2381771 | NCBI WGS metagenome assembly CAACVD01 (sample SAMEA5211965, study PRJEB30684) | marine metagenome | biome: Marine; feature: Epipelagic; material: Water | collected 2015-10-15 | depth 15 m | reverse complement strand
CAATTTCAGCTAGGGATTCACAACGCTTCGGTGTCTGTGAATGCCACCTGGAATCTTTCATTTCTTCTGCAGCTTTCTTCCAATCTTTAACTCTTAAAGCTTTCCAAAATTTGAGGAACTTAGATACACCTGTTGTCCCCAGTTGAAAAACCATCTCAAGAATTACCTCACCTACGTGTTGAGGCAAATCGTGACCGACTTTATCTTCTATTAACATATCGGCTCCTGCTGCCGCTCTGTTTAAATCCATTTCAAATATCTCCATGATTTCTTCCATGGGTATTTCTACTCCTTCAGCAAATCTTTCGAGCTCATGTGATTGTACGAGATGGCCTATGCCCACAGTTTTTTTGCCTAAACTGTCTAAGTATACAGAAGTCCTTAGACCTTCATGGTCCTGTACTCGTGCTTTCAATTCATCTGTAATTTTAATCATAAGTGGTATTATAACAGCTTAATAATTAAACCCAAGACCAAATCTAAAAGTGCCAGTGGGGTCTATTCCTATGTTATAATCAACTGGATTATCATTAAACATGAACGTATCTTCAAAATCTACGCCCTTATTAGGATTCAAAGGATCAAATTTAAATCTGTCTAAACCCATTTCAGTGCCAAAATTTCTTAATTGATTAATTTTATTAAAAATATTTTCCACTCCTGTGGCCTCTGCCATCATAGTGGATGGGTCCATATCGGAGACCCTTATGGGGTCGAAAACTTGTTGGTTAAAAAGTGGGTTGTTAGATGCATCTATATTTTGTAAAATTCCCTCTAAATTTTCATTAACTTTTTCACCTGGAGGGTTTAAAAATCTATTTAGCTTTTGTTTGCTACCTTCATACTTGTCTTTTATAAAATTTAATAGATCACCAGTGACTCCACCGCTCATTACTTTTTGACCAACAGCGCCTAACATATCTCCAGCTCCTCCAGCGATGTCTCCGATAAACTCACCTAGAGTTGGTGGTACAGCAGTTAATTCAGGTCTTGTCAGCGATAGTATGGTACCCCCTTTATCATCTTTAAAATTTTTGTTAACTAAGTTTAATCTTTCAAGACCAGTGGCATCTTCATAAGTAGTCCCTCCAGCCATGATTCCTTGATTGTAAAGATTTATTCTATCTAAAAATCTTTGAATGTTGGTGCCTCGTGGATATTTTTGTGCAATTCCGGAAGCCTCTTCTATAAATTTATCTTTACCCCCGGAAAAATCAAATATTTTTTGTTGGTCTTTAGGGCTATAATTAGTAATGGAATCACTACCCGCTTGATACCCACTACCCGCAGTGCTTGGAGAAATGGGTCTATTAGCTGGTGGTAGTCCTCGTTCTTTTTTAAACTGACCAAAGCTTCTTGTATCACCTGATTTTTTTTTTCTACCTCGAGCCATTATACTCGTCTCCTTAAGGACGCTTGTAATAATTCATCTTGTGGAAATAATACTTCAGCTCTCTGCGCTGATAAAGGTCTATCAATCACTTCATTGATGTTAGGAAGAACTGGTCTAGCTACTTGATCTTCTGTTGGAACTTTAACTTCAGCCTCAGGTGACTGTGCTTCATTAGAAGATATAGGTATAACTTTGTTGCTTACTTCAGATACTTTATTTTTTGTTTTGTTAACAATATCACCTACAAATTTAGCATTGTTCATATTACTTTTATTATCAAAGAACACTGATCCAAGATTAAAGGCTCTTGAGTTTGCAGCTCTAGATTGTATTTCATTAAAATCATTTTCTATATTAGAAAACAATTCTTTGTCTTGATCAAATAAATTTTTAAGTAATCTTGCTACATTTTCAACTCTTTTAGGATCTTTTAAAAAAGTTCCCTTAGCAGCGTCATCCATAGCTTGAGCAAAAGGTCTAATCACAAAAGGATTAGCAAACAGTCTTGATGAGTATCGAGCTGCTAACAAACCTATTAATGTTGGCACTACACCAGCGGTTACAGCACCACCTGTTGCAACTAAACCACCACCAGTTATAGATCTTAAAATAGACTTAGTACCACCAATCTGAGCTCTTCTAGCCAAGAAGGTAGACATGTTAAAGTTTTTATTATTAAAGAATAAAGCGGTAGCATTAGAGAAGTCTCTAAGTGTATCAACATCTAAAGCCTTTCCTGAGTCTCCCACTAAGTTTGCTTTCTTCAAAGCATGACCAAGTCCTTGTAACGTAGAGTTGTCTAGACTAGATACTTGATCTAATCCTAAATTCTTTTTAAATATTTCTGTGCTAAAACGAAGTGTGCCCATGTCTTCTAAGGCGGCTCTTGGTCCAAATCTTTCTGCACCTTCAGACACAAAAGAATCTCTAAATGATTTACCTACCTTAAACGCAACTGCGTCTTTAAACAATTGATCACCGCCATCGACTTTGGTAAATATTTTTCTTATTGTTTCTACTCCTTCAACTGAGTTAAACTTAAAAGCTTTTTCAAAAATATCATTCGTAAAGTCACCACCTAGTCTTATCTGATCTTCAATATAAAAATCTCCAACACCTTTAAAGTTACGGTTTATTGTGCCTCCAAAAAGAGTCACAGTCTGAGCATAGTTTTTGTCAGCATCTCTTAATTGTTTCATAAAAGCATCTCTCAGGTTGTTAAACTCTGCAGGGTTCATACCGGCAGGCATGACTGGTTTACCTCCCGCTGTATCTAATACTCTTTGTAAAGCTAAGAAATCATCAACACCTTCTTTGTATGTTCTTTTAGATCCTTGTTCTGTCATGTTGCCTATAGTACCGGCTATTGATGATCGAAGCGCCTTGAATCTATTATAGTCTACAAACTCTCCTCTGTTGTCATAGTTTTTAGGGTCAAGTATTTCTCTTAAAACTTTAAAAGCTTGTGCACTTGATTTATCTGGTGCTAAATCTTCATAAGCTGTTATTTTTTTTAGAAGTGGTTGAGCAACATTTCTTAACTCACGAATATCAAAAGCTTTTCCCATTTGTTGACCTATGTCGGCAACAAGGTTGTATTGTTTAACAACTTCTTTTATTGCTACATCATTAGCATCTAGAAAGGCTTTTCTAACATTAACACCCATCTCAGCTAAAATTGTAGCTGGTCCGCCCTGAGCGGCATTGGTTAAATCTTTAAAGCCAGGTATAATTGTATCACCTGTCTTTGCAAACTTTTCTGCGTTTTTCTTGTAAGCTTTTTGAAAGGCAGGACCAAAGAAAGGTATTCTACCAAACGTATTAGGAAAAGAATTTATGATAGGAATACTAGACACTTCTGCTCTACCTGGATCTACTCCTATAGCCTTTAACCTTTCATATACTTTAGGATCTACACCAACCAATTTGTTAAACCCTGCTTTAAATAAACCAAGAACAGGTCTGGCAGCAACGATGCCACCACCAAAAGCTAAATCAAACTGAGCTTCTTTTTTTAAATACTGCTTTAGTTCTTCTTGTGTCGGTCTGTTTACACCCTCTTCAAAACCGATCATGTCACCAAACTCATCAAAAGTAGGACTGTACAAAACACCTTTTTTATTAAGATCAGTAATTAAACCTTCGTATCCTGCTAAACTAGCTACTAAACCCGCGGTGCCTCCAAAAATACTACCGATAGCTGCACCAGGTAAACCAAAAAATCTACCAAACTTTGCACCTAATTTAGCTCCTGCAATCGCACCTCCCACACTAGCGGTTATATCGCTTGTAAGTTTAAGTGCAGGCAAAGGGTTAGGCCTGTTTGTAAAATACTTATATTTATCATCTATGTCTTTTACTCTTACAGACTCAGGATGTAACATGTCTTCTGTGTAACCAAAACGATTCATGTAACCTTGTATGTCTTGCATAATCACTTCTTCGGGCACACCTTTTTCCATGCCAACCTTACCAACTTGAACGATAATTTCTTTCATCTTATCAAGAGGTATCTTTGCAGTTTCAAAACGACCCGGATCTTGAGAATACTTTTGCGCTGATTGAGTAAAGTCAACACCAAACACACTAACCTTAGGAAGAACTGCATCTTTTGGTAAATCAGGTTCTGTCCCTGCTTCAACTAAATCACCTTCTGCCATTGCACGAACATCAGCTAAAGGAATACCAGGACTTAATTCAGGCATATTTGATTGTTGTTTACCTTTCATTATAGACTCTAAAACGTCAGCAAGACTCATAAAAGTTTTCATTATTGAATAGCCTCCTGTGTTATTGAATTAATAAACTCATTTAGATTATAGTAATCATCTTTTTGTGCATTGTTCTGACCTGTATTAATAGAATCATTCACAGCGTTTTCTTTTTGATTAAAGTTTACATTTAGATTGTTTTGATTATTGCCAGCGTATCTAATGGCATCACCACCTTTAAATTCAGTAATTGATCTTTTACCATCAAAGTATTGATACCTTGGAGCGTAAGCATCAGTGAAAGTATTGTCTATAATTGTGTTATAAGACTTTTCTAATAAATCTATATATGTATCAACTCTACCTCTAACTTGTTTAGGACCTGATGTTACATCTGTGATAGCAAAGTTAGCTAATGATTTTTCAATTGTATCTTTCAACAATCTTTGATCAGGTTGAATCGTTTGTGCGAAACCAAAACCTAACAAAGTAGAATAAGTTTGAACCTGTGAAATTTTATTTGATATTTTTATGTTCTTGCCAAACACGTTCACAGTCAATGCTTGATCATCAAAAGAATCAATAGGTCTTATGTCATATTCACCAGTTTTTAAGTCATAACCTATTTCACTTTGACCTAACGCATTTTGTATAACAGCTACTTTTTCTTTAGCTGCCTCTATTATTTCATCTTCAGACAATTCCATATTTTCACCCGAAGTTAACATGATATCAGTTGTAGGAGCGGCCATTAGAATTACTTGATCTTTTAATGAGCCGGGCTCTAGTAAAGCTAATTGTCTAAGAGTAAAACTATTATTACCAACTCTTATTTGATCACTTAATAATTCTTCTGTTTTTGCAACTAAAGCGTTTCTATAATTAAAACCAGAAGCTTCTAGTATTAAGTTCTCTTTCATTCTTTCTTTTTCTTCTGGTCTAAAGTCAGGATGATTGTCTATCTCTTGTAAGGAACCTTGAAGTTTTTCAACTCCGGCAATACTAAAATTATCTCCAACTCTTTGTTGAAAATTTTTATCGTTTTTAAATGCATCTACTACGTCAGAAAATTTAAAGGCAGTGTTTTGAAGTAGATAGGTAGCACCAACTAAAGAAAAAGTTGACTCGTCATCAGCTAAAATATCTGTTTTAAAAGAGTTAGCCACGGACATGTTTTTTAATATTTCTGTTAATAATTGATTAGGGCCACCTGATTTGTAGTAACCTTCAGGATCTCTTAGACCAAGTAAAAATTCACCAGGCTGATCTGTCTTTAACATCTCAAATCCAACTAAATTAACAGTTTTAGTTTTACCATCTTCTCCTTCAATGATAAAAGGCTGTGCTTGTAGGTAGGGCAATGCTTGTGCGTTTGAGTTAACAACAATAGGATTCACACTAGTATCGTAACCTAGTTTTTCTCCATTAGGACCAACAATTAATTTATGAATATATTGAGATTCATCAAAGGGTGCAGATAAGTCTAAAATTTTATCTGATTGAGCTTGAGCTGCTTCTATTAAATCTTTTTCTTTTTCTAAAGCTAGAGCGACTGCAGAAGCACCAATCTCTTGTTTTCGTGCTCTTTCTGCTGCTGATAATTTTATTGCGCTATCAAGCACAGGTTGACTAGCTTGACCTAACACATCTAAGAAACCAGTGAATCCTCTTTCACTTGTTTTACCAGATATTAAATTAGATGCTAACTGTAAAAGAAGAAGAGCAGGTGTTGTGGGATCATCGACATCCGTTTGCTCTGATAAAACTTTTTTTAATCTGTCAACCTCATCTTCAAAGTTAAAAGCTTCTTTTTGACTCTCCGCACTATCAAGCTCGCCTTGCAGCTCTGCTAAATAATCAGTCTCATTTTCCGCACTACCTGGTTCACCAGACCCCGACCCTCCTTCTAAATTTTGTTTTTCTTGCTCACTAACATCGTCTTCTAGTGCTGACTTTTTTCTTGCATCAACAATCTCTTGCATCACGTTAAGATCACCAGGGTTTGTTTCACTGAAAGGTTCCTTAGGTCTTAGTAGTTCAACTAATCGTTTTGTGCCTTCCTCCATACCTGCAGCATCATCTCTTGTAGCAAATACTGTATCAGGGGTTGGTGTTTTTTTAAGAAACTTAGGATCTGTAGGTCCAACTGCTTCAATGATATCATCACTAAGAGCAGATATTTCTGTTTGAGATACACCATACAAAGCTAGCTTAGAACTAAATCCAGGTTCTTGAGCTTTTTCAACTATGAAGTTTTTTCTCTCTTTACTACCTCTTGGGTATTCCTGATCAAAAGCTATGATCATGTTTTCACGTGGATTACCAAACAAGCCTGGCTTTACAGAGATACCATACGGATTAGTTTCTGTTTCAAATCTACCAACAGGGTCTAACAAACCTGATCTAGAGACATCTCCTCTTGAAGCACCGATACCGATCATACCTTCACCAATCGCTGTTTTACCAACATCAAGAAAAGGAGCTAATAGCTGATTGTATCCTTGTTTGTAATACTCAGGCACAGTACTAAACACCTGACCTATACCTTGTGAAAGAAAAGGATATGACCCTTCTGGATCTTGTACACCTTCAGCTCTCATATCGGCAGCTTTATTAAAACCACCTAAAATATCAAAGCCTAATAAGGCTCCACCTAAACTGTTTTGACCTGCCCCTGCTGGCAAACCGTATCGACTAACTCTTCTGCCTCGGTTGAAGCCTTGAACAAACATTTTTCTGTTATATACATCATTCATTATATATTAAATCCGCTTTGACCCAGTAATGAACTGATCCCCGCTAAACCAACGCCTGCACCAAGTAACTGACTAAACGGTGAAGGAGAAGGTTGTGTTTGAAATGTTGATTGTCCAGATGGTACGCCTCGTAAAATATCAGAAGCAAACTGTAATCGGCCGAAAGGTTCTCTTTGTGCTTCTAATGTATTTTGACGAGCAACGTCTCTTTGCATTTGATCTTGTCGTTGCTGTAAAGATCCTAATCCTAATAATTGTTGTATGTCTGCAAATCCTGATTGTTGTGCTCTAGTACCTAAGTTTCCTATTTGTTCCGCTAAACCTTGTTGTGCAATACCTCCAGCCAACGTTTGTTGACCTAGTTGACCAAGAGTAGCAGCTGATCGTAGTTGTTGTTGTTGAGCTTGTAAAAAATTTCTTTGTAGGTCTTCTGCTATTCTTCTTGATTTAATATCTTGTAAGTTTCTATCAAGTTCAGCTCTTTGCACCCCTTCACGGCCACCGCCAAAAGCACCTGCTCCGACTGCTTGAGCAGCAGCTGTGTTTCTAGCCATGTTTGCTTGTCTGTCTATTTCAGCTAATGCTTGTTGTGTAACCTGTTGTTGATACGGGTCCATAAATTGTTGAACACCTGATGGACCAACCATACCCACACCCTGTCCGATTGTGCCTATTCCTGCACCAAGTGTCGTTCCAGCGCCTGCTAATTGTTGAGTAGCAGAACCTAAGAAAGGTTGAAAAGCACCAATACCTGAAGACACGCCCGCGTTAGCTGCTGTTTGTGCTGCAGTAAAAGCAGTGTTTTGTAAAGGTTGAAACTGAGCAACACTAGCAGCAGGAATTGTTTGAGCGACGTTAGCAACTCCATTGGGTCCAAACACAGACTGTAAAAGTTGTTCTGCCCTTTCTTCAATAAAGGGTGGTTGTCTAATTATTTGTTCTGTTGTTGCCATTATGCTGTTCCTACCATATTACCTAATATACCTTTTTTCTGTGCGTCCTGTAAGCCATAAAAGAAAGAACCACCCATTTCTTTTGCTTGATCTAAACCTTTTGCACCCATACCGTAACCTATATCAGCCACCGTGTCAGCATTAACTACAAACTCTCCGTCAGCTAATTTTGCAAATACAGTGTCCTTGTTCGGTGATCCGCGGTCATCGGATATTGGACCTTCTCTCTCTAAAAATAAATCTCTTCTTGGACTATTTTCTTTAAAACTTGCTATGTTGCCGTTCATCATTTCAGCAACCCCACCATCAGGATTGAACTTACGGTCCATCATCATACCTTCTGCAGCTCCTATGGTGAGTTTTCTATCAGGCGTAAATTTAGGATTCTGAAATTGTTCAAACTTCATTCTTTCGTTTTCCATCTGTTCAAGTATTTCTTGTCTACGCTGCTCATCCAACATTCTTAGTAATTCTTCTTGTCTTTCAGTTAAACCGCTAGCTTGTTTACCCTGTTTAGCAGTCATAATACCGCCGTCAGCAGCTAAGCCATACGAATAGGTTCCGTCTGCTCCTACAACCGGAGCGATTAATTGAGCTAAACCTGTTGGTAATGATCCTTGACTGCCTGCTGCTGGTGACTGAGGCAACTCATCTTTATCGCTCTCATCAAAGAAACCCATTTGATCTAGCAATACACCAGCACCCAATACTAATTCTGGATTTTCTTTTCCAAAGCCTAAAACTTGACTCAAAATACCAGTATCACCGCCTGCCTCACCACTTAAAACATTTTCTCGTGCCATTTTTAATAATTCACCTTCAGGTGTGCCTGTGCCTAACCCCTTTAATCTGTTAAATTCTTTTAGTGTATCTCCACTGATTGTATTTCCTGTACTACCAAGACCTGTTAAGCGTGGATCATCGGGGCCGCCACCTATTGTCAAAGACTCCGCTCCTGCTTGACCTGGTAAGTATTTACCACCAAATCCAAAACCTTCCATGGTTGGAGAAAAATTACGTTGACTAAATGCTTTTAATATTCCTGTGTCACCACCGACAACACCAGGTATGTTACCCTTTGCAAAAAATTGTCCGATTGGACCTGAGCCACCAGATAAGAAACGTTGACCACCAGCGCCTATTGAACCAGCTAGTAATGCATTTTGAAAAGCTTCTTGACCAGGATCTCCTCTGACAAGAGAGCCTAAACCAGAACCTATGGCAGCACCCGCTGGACCTGCTATTGCATATCCAAGCGTACCACCAATCGCTGGTAAAATGTCTTTAACACCTTCAATAAATTTTTTTAACATTAGTCATCCCCGGTAGCTGCTCCACTAAATAAGTTTGGTGCAATTACATGCACATCTCTGCGGATATCCGCTTCAGTAGTCTCAGTTGCAGGGTTGGCTATGTCAGCATCCACTTCTTCGTGACTGCTATACTCTTGTCCTGTTTTAGTATTTGTTACAGTTGTTTCTACTTTTGCGCTATAGACAGGCACTTGTTTACCGTCAATCGTGTCATAGCGTAGAAGAACTGGTTCATCTACAATCTTTGCCATAGTATAGTTTTATAGGATAACCTTAGAAAATCAATAGGATTGTTGTTGCTAAATTATTGAGTCCAAATCGGATGTATACCAAGTAGCTAACACGAACCTTTTTCCTTTTGTGACAGGATTAACTCCATGTAGGTATTTTTTTCCATCAAAAAAAACAGTTTTTCCTATTTTAGGCTTTATTATGACACCATTATCAAATACTGTTTCTCCACCTAAATATCCCTCATTTAAATATGTAATGGATGTTAAATTAGTTGACTCTCTAGCCTCATCAAAATGCATATTTTGTTTAGAATTTTCTTTCCAAATAGTAATTTCAATCCTTTCTGGAAAGGCAGTTACACCTCTTTTACCTAAAAAATTAGTTGTATAAGAAACTATTTTTTTTGTAAAAGGTAAATCATATTCTTGAAGTAAAAGGATATTAATGTCTCGAAAAGGAGCTGCTTCTTCTTCTTTTGTTATTGATAGTTTTGTAAGATATTGACAAACTTCTTTATTTAAAAAATCCTCTTCAATTAGAATCATTTATTGTTGTTGTTTTATCTCTAAAACAGATACTTCGATCATTGCTCTAGAAGCAGCATTAGCCTGAACTTTTAAGGAGTCACCCTCAGCATATACCATACTAGTAGATATTGTATTTGTATCACTTGCAGAGACATCAACTTGAAATACTTGAAAGTCTGCACTACCATTATTATGGTCTACATTTACAGTAACTGCATTGGAACCATCATAATTATGAGTATTAATTGTTTTAACAATAAAAGTAGAAACAGGGACTGGAGGAGTTGCGGCTACATTGGCCGTTGGCACTGTAAATACAGTCGTTAAATCTGTGGTTGTAACATTTGCTATAAATCTTTTAAAAACGTCAGCCATTTAAAAACCACGTTCTTCTTGTGGCCTCCTCTTGTGTGTCTTGTGTATATTGAGTATTTAACTGTTGAATTAATTCTTCTAATTGTCTAATAAGTTCAGCAGACTGTTGGGCATCATACTCAGGTCTTGGATCAGGAAATCTTTGTAGTATTAATTTTGCCATGTTTTTATATTAAACTATATTCTATTCAGGAAAAGTAATATCTGAGTTAAAAGCAATTATTGTTTTTCTATCTCCCTGTTGTATCGTAGGTGATTTATGAGGCAAGAAAGCAGGAAAACTTAATATGTCCCCCTCTTTACAACTAACTTCAAAATTTTTAAATTGAGTTGAGGTTCCTTCTGAACATTCTAAAAAATATACGTTAGAAAAATTACATCCTGCATGTGTGTGCCAACCGTGTGTGCCATTCTCAATATATTGTTGGAACCAAAAATTTTTAATTTCAACATTAGGAGCACCTAACTGTGATGCCATATTTTCTAAATGTTTTTTTACAGCTTCGAAAAAAATAAATCTATATTCTCTATGCATATTCACAGGTAAATTCCAATCAGTGTGATAAAGTTTGCATTGTTTTTCATGTATTGGATTATTAGGAATTAAATTAATTTGGTCTAAAAGATTTTTTTTTATTTCAATGTGATTTTCAATCTTGCTCTTGAAAATAAAATTATCCATTATCTTCTACCATCAGGTTGTATATCAAAACGTTGTGTACCTAGTCTCCAAGCAGTGCCTGTTGTATTAGAAACAACATTAACTGTGAATTCTCTACCCCTACCACGCAGACTTACAAAGTCAGTATTGTCCTCGAAAGCCACTGTTTTTATTACACTTACACTATTATTAGGATAATTTTTAAATTCTAATTTAGCATTAAGTGTTCCCTCTTGATCTTCAATATCAGGAATTAATTTTGATACAAAAGCAAAATCGTTACCTTCTCCTATTTGTACAACACCTGATTTAACAAACGCTGTTATGGCTGCACCATCACCATTGTTCCCTGTTTCATGTAAAAAGACAGATGAAGCACCATTGCTAAGACCACTAATAACTTCATTGTTGGCTATTGCTGTAGTGCTGTATTCCGTTGCTACAGGATTGTCATAAACCTCTCTATCAATCCATGATGTTCTTGATAAAGTTCCAGTCCACCATGTTTGTTCTAAATAATTATAAGCGACTATAGCATTGATTTGATCAGATCCTGTTCTAGGATAAAACCACATAATCTCATTAAACTCTCCATTATGTCCTGCAAAAGCATTCTCAGAACCTGTTACATTAATGTTATTAAAAACAAATTGCTCTACAGTGCATGGCAACTTTTTTACGGAACCATCAAATAAAAAGAAAGAGTCTTGTGACATCCAATAACTGATACCATTAATATCTACACCTGCATGACTACCTATGATACCACAGTTTTGACCTAATTGTCTTAATCCAAATGTAAATGGTGGACCAATAAATTGTAAAGAATGTAGAGAAGTGTCTGTCCATACTAATATTTGACCTCTTGATCTTTCTGCAGCCACGATCCGTGATCCGTCAGCAATACGTAAAGATCCTGCAGTGTTTTCTGCTGTTGGCTGATAAGTGTTTCTATCCTCTTGATTTGAAAATCTTAATAATAAATCATCTTGCGAACCGGTTGTGCCTATCGTATTTTCTGTGCCAAAAAACAATAAATGCCTGTCAGGAGTAGAAACCAAACTTAATCTAGATGCAGTTGGAGCACCAGTAATAGCTGTGGCTCTTGTAGATACACCAGAAGTAGGACTCCATTCAAAGGCTCCTCCGTTTAATACTGTTGCAATTAATAATTGACCAAAGTTATCTAACGACCATTGTCTAGCTTCTAAGGTTACATTAGATGTTGCAGAGGGTGTGCCCCAGGTGCTTGAACCCCATGTATCTGTACCCCAACCAAAAGCTGAAGTAGATATCTCTGGACCAATATTTATTTGATATTTTGCATTACCTGAACCTCCACCACCAGATGTAGAGCCCGATGCAGCAGAGGTAGTTGTAACAACATAAGCATTGTTGTTTGCAACAGAGGTAACTTCAAATTCTTTATTCATATCTAAACCATCAATTGCAGAAAAAGAATCAAAAGTAACAAAATCACCTTTTACTGCTCCATGTCCAGTATCAGTTACTACTACTGAAGTTGTCGCGTTTGTTGTAAAAGGATTGGTTAAAGCTTGTGTTTCTCTAATAGGAGTAATGTCATAAGCTAGTCCTTCTTCATAAATATAGAGTTTTCTATCAGTGCCAAAAGCGTTGTACCTTGTACCGTCAAGAGCAACCCAAGCGTGTTGATCTCTAACCACACCTACTAATGTTGTAGAGAGAAACCTCTCCCATCCTTTTATTTTCTGAGCAGATCCCTGAAAGAATCGTACCATATCACCATCAGTCCACTTACCTTGTCCTGTATAATCAGTAACTTCTTTATTAATACCGGGAGCTGGTCTAAAATTTACTAATGGCATGACGTCAATATACTATATAATTTTAAAATTATTAGCTATTTTTTTGTTATTTATAGTCAAATACAATTGAATATCTGTGATTAAATTTACCTAGTATTGGAGGCATATTAGTTACAGAATGAGTAATTGATCCATTAAAAAATAGTATTGAATTTTCTAAAGCCTCTAAAACTACACCATTTTGTAGCTTTGTACCAAATTCTGGATAGGGACTAATCAAATAATATACACAGGTTAATTTAACTTTTTTGTGATCATGCCAACCATAACGGTTTTCCTCATTTGATAAATTTGCCCATGTATAATCTGGAACTGAATCACCTGAAATCTCAGAAAAAGCTTTGTGTAAATTTTGCCAATGGTTTGTATTCTTATATTGATTAAAAATATTAGGAGAAGTTTGATGAGGGCTAGTTAAAGAAACAGAATCAGGTCTATTAGTAAGTTCCCAATCAATATCTTTTTTTATTAATAATCTGTCTTCATTATTTAAAATGTTAAATTTTCTAATAAACTCATTATTATCGATAACAATTTTTTGTAGACTATCAGTCATTTTTTTTAGCAACTAAAGACCCAACATGACCTTTAAAGGCTCTATTACCAAAGTGAGTTAAAGGCATAGCTAAGTCAGCCCAAATCTCTCCACCGCACTCTTGCCATAAACGAGAAAAATAATAGTCTTCCGATAAATATCTTTTCTGCACTGCTCCTTCTTTAGTCTTTGTTTCGTAAGGACCTACTGCAAATAAATCATAACAGTTATCAGACTTGTAAGATTTGCCATTTACTATTTGATCAGACTCATACTTTCTTTCAGGAAACTTTTTCATCATAGTTCTAAACACTTCTCTTTTTACAAGCATCATTCCAGTCGCTGCTTCTTGCACAGGAAAAAATCCTCCTTGACCTTTTAAGTTTAAAGGATCATCAAAATTAATATTGTAGCCTAAGGCTCTTGCTTCTATTTCATCAGGCTGTGCTTCAGGGTTTTCTTCTAATATTTTTTTAATTTTTTCAATATGAAGATGTTTTCTTGGATAGATACCACAAGCTATGTCTTTATCTGCGCAAAGAAGTCTTTCAATATTTTGCCACGTAAAACCAATATCAGCGTCTATAAACAATAAATGAGTTGCTACAAAATCTTGTTGATCAAACATCATAGACACCATGGTATTTCTTGCTCGTGTAATTAGACTCTCGTTGCCCATAGTTTGTATCCTTAAATGTACATTGTTTGCAACTGTCCACGATTGTAATTCTAGCAATCCATGTAAAGTGCTCTCTGTTAACATCCCGCCATACATAGGCATTCCTAAAAATACTCTAAAATTTTGATCCTTTATTTCTTCTCTTTTAATCATTTACTCTCCTTTATGTTTTTGTGTAAACTATCTAAAATAATGTTTTTATCAAATCTCATAACACCAGGTGTATTACTAAAAAGATTAATATTTTTATCATAACAAAAACGCTCGTGTACATTTTCATCATTCCACAATACAACTCCTTTTGTATTACAAAATCTGTTTGCTGACATGTGGTTTAAAGAACTATCAATTGCTACAAATGATTTCGCATATTTTATTAAATGAGCGTAGTTTCTGTAATCTAATTGAATGTCTAGTTGAGCAGTATTATTAAAATGATTTTTTAAGGAAAACACATTAACTACGTTAAGTTTTAAATCAAAATTTATTACGTTAATAATTTCTTGAGCTTCCTGTCTAGTTAATGCTCTTGATCCAAAAAAATCTGTTTCTTTAGAGCCCTCATCACTTCCAATAAATTGTACTAAAATAAAACTTTCTAGCTTTTCCAGAAGAGGTTGTATTTCTTCCTCTTCTTCTTCTGAATAAAAAATCTCATTGTATAGAATTTCATTTGTATCTTGATTTAAGATTCTTCTAAAATTGTTAATCAAATGTATTTTGTTTCTATGAAAGTAAGGATCATATCCTTGAATCATGTAAATATTCTCGAACTTGTTAAAAAAAGTTGTTTTGTCTAAAAGAGGATTAAGTTGAGAATCATAACTAAAATTTACATTTGGATTATTAGTAAAAACTTTTGGCCACGTTGACATTACGTTTACTTTACCTAACTTAGCCAAACAATTTGTAAAACATATATTTTTTCCAATACCCCCGTCTAGAACATATAAATCTTGATTATACATTAAGAGTCTTTTTTTGCGCCTAACATCTCTCTCTTATCAAATTTATTTTCTTTGTATGGTCCGTCTTGATCAACATAGTGTAAAAATACTGTTATAAAATGATCGTGAGAACATATTTCTCTCCAATGAATTTTATCCATTCCTTTAAATATCACTGCATTATTAGGCAACATGGGAAACTTATGTTCAATTTTATATCTTTTATATTCTTCTTGATCATTGTAATATTTGTAATCGGAGGTTTCATCTTCCTCTCCAACAAATATTTCATAGGGCTGATCAGTAGGATGCGCTCCTAAACATAAAGCCACCGTATACTCACAAGATGCCCTATCTTTATGTATTTTTAAATCTGAGCCTTTGTCATAAATCCTAAAGAAAGAGTATGTTGGCCATAATTTTTTTCCAACATTTTGTTCTATAATAGGAGTGCTCATATCCATTAAAGTTTCCATTAAATAATCACCATGTTCACTAATTAAAGAATTAGTTTGTGGGTCTGCATCAAACTTTTTTTGATTAGAAAATTTTAATATTGAATAGGTATAAGTTAAATTTAAAATTTGTTTTGGTAAAAATTCTTTAATAAATATTGGTTGCATTATATAACCCATCCTATCAAAGCGTACCGCGTGCCTTTTGTTATTTTATTTACTTGATGAGGAAACATAAAATTGGATGGAAAAACAACTGCGTCACCAACATTTTGAGGAATAACATAATGTCCAGAAGGTAAATCAAAAACAAATTCTCCTCCTTCATACTCATTGTTTAAACAAACAGAAATAGACAAATGTCTATCATTAACCTCGTGTCCAAAATCATTATGAAAATTATATCCTGCTTTGTATTTATTTGTGTCATATCGTAAAATATCTAGTTGTGATATTTTTTTGATTTCAACGCTATGTTTATCTTTATAATGAGTTACACACTCAAATATTTTTTCTTTAGCTAAGTTTGAACAAATCTTTTCACCAAAAGATTTTGTTTCCAATATAGATCGAGTTAAACAATTTCTTATATCTTTATTAACACCACTTCCAACAGTTCCTGCTTCACCATAATCATTATCAAAATAATGAATTATTTTTTTACAAAGTTTTTGAGGTATTATTTTTCTTACTTCTAGAATGTATTCTTTCATAATTTTTACACAGAAAACTTAGTAAGTTATGCTATGTGCAGATAGGTAGTTATTCCTAGCTGTAGTTGCTGCTGTTACCGCTGCTGAATCATCAGCTGCACCAGCATCAGCATGACCATCGTATGTTGTTGTATAAGTATTATTTGCTTCACATCTTATAACAACATTTGTTGCCCACTGAGGAAAGGAGGATATTGCAAGATTGTCATTATTATTTGTATACTCAATTTCACCTGTGTTTGTTGTAGCATCCCACTGTAAAGCATGAATACCAGAATCTATTTCAGTATGAGATCTTACATTTAGGTGTACTGTATTATCCAGATAAACATCGGATTCAGTATTACCTGTGCCTTTAGCGGGCCCATCACCATCTAATGCTCCCGCAGAGTCAAAAATTATAGTAATTCTACTATTTACGGTTGTGTTGTTTACGGTTGTTGCCATCTTTTTTTACCTTTTTTTCCTTCTTTACTTTTATCTTATTATTACTTAATTGTCTAATGCTTTCATCTTGACCCTCTGGATTATTTTCTTCTATTGCTTTTTGATGATCACCTATTTTGCCAAATAAACTACTTATAGTTTTAATTTCTTTTCTTGTTTGAGGTTGAGCAGCTAAAATATTATTCATGACATTTTGACCTTTTACCATTTCATTTCTAAAAGACTCAGTTGCTGCTTGAACTCCAGCCGTTTTTGCTGAATTTTCTACAAGAAGTAAAGGAAGCCAAGCTATAGAACATCCCCACTCTTGCACATCCAAACCTGTTTGAGGGTGTTTGCCTTGAAGCATGTTATACCAAACACATTGATGTTTAATACATTTTTTGTTGAGTAACGGACATTTACCGTCAGGGTCGAATATGGGCATTAATCTTTGGCGGCTATAATTACGTTTGCATATTTAACGTTTGCAGCAGGTACAGTTACTGAGACATCAGCAGTTGCACTTGATAAAGATCCATTAAAAGGGTGAGAGTGACCACCACCACCACCTTGATTATAAACTACATTAGGAACCTCCACAAGATTTGATTGAGGTCGACCTGTAAGATATTGTAGTACATTTCTTCCAAGGTTTGGATTATTATTAGGACCAGGATTATATGCGTAAATACTATGTGTATGAGTAGCTATTGTTGGAGTAGATAAAGTTGTTGGACCAACAGTACCACTAACTGATCCTGAAACAGTTGCTGTATCTGTTCCAGATTTATTAGTTGTAGCTAAGAAAGAAGAGAAGTAAGCAGTAGAACCACCAGTGCCTCCACCTGAACCAGTGACGACTGACATAACAGCTTCTGATAATGCAGAAGCAGTGTCTTGTGTCCAACCTGTTGGAGCAGATGCTTGATAGAAAACTTGTTTTGTTCCAGAAGGAAAAGGTTCAACTCCACTTAAATTTGAACCGTCACCTGTAAATGTTGTAGCAGTAACAGCACCATTTGTTCTAAGAATAATTTGTCCTGAAGAACCCGCAGTGACAGTATCTTTAAAAGTTGTTGCTCCTAATTTGTCAACAGCATTATACATTTTAAAATTAGCAGAACCGTCATTATAAACATGTGAGTAGGCACCTTGAGCGATTGCAATACCATTTGCTGTATGCCCGGTCGCTGCTATAGTTAGAGTTTGTGAACCTGTTGTATTATTAAAGAAAACATATTCACTTTCAACAGCAGGAACAAAAACAACTATATCTCCAGTTAAAGCACCAGTTAACTCAATAACTTTATTTGCTGATTCTGCTGTTGCGTCTGCATTACCTGTTGTTAAAGTAATATTACTTGAACCCGCTACAGATTTAGATATATAACCTGCACCAAAAGCATCTAAAACGTCTAAATTATTATTAGTTCTTGTGCCCCATGTATTGGCGTTTGCGCCTGTTTCCATGAGTTCGAGTTTGAGTCTATCTGAGAATGAGCTTGCCATGTTTTTACCTTCCTAAAATATATCTTTTTTTGTTATTCAAGCAACACTTTTTAATGCACCTACTGCTATCTTTTTCTGATCAAAACTAGGTTTTCCTAAATGAGAAAGATCACTTTTAAAAAAAACCAATTTACCTTTTTTTGGTGTAATTTCACCAATATTTTCAAAAACGGTATTTCCATCAGAATCATTCAAATAAAGAATAAAAGAATAATCCTCTGTAGCACTATGATCATGAGAGATTTGTTCTCCTCCACTAAAATAGTGAATTAAATGCATGTGAAATAAGATAAGGTCTTTATTAATTTCTTTTAATATTCTACGAGATATTTCTTTTGGTGTTTCAAAGTTTAATATGTTCATAGTTTGAAAACCTTTTTTAGTACACTTTGCTGCTTCAGCGAGATTTTTTTCTTTAAATATTTCAAGCGTAGCTAATAAATCATCGACTACCCCATTCGATATTTGAAATTCTTCTAAGTTACGCTGCATTTACCTCTGTCCAAGTATTACTTGCTCCTGTAACTACTTTTGCCCAAGGAGTGCTGAAAGGATCTCCTAAAGCAGTCACCATGGAAAGTCCTGTAACATTCACTATTGCCTCACCGGTTGCAGTTTCTGTGCCTGTAGCAAAAGATAAAGCTACTGTAGACACGCTGACGATTACAC
>CAACVD010000522.1_pt1 | contig 18707 bp, 31 predicted proteins | sample 2381771 | NCBI WGS metagenome assembly CAACVD01 (sample SAMEA5211965, study PRJEB30684) | marine metagenome | biome: Marine; feature: Epipelagic; material: Water | collected 2015-10-15 | depth 15 m | reverse complement strand
CTGGCCAAACATTTCTTACGAATGGTAAAAAATTTTTTTGTGCTTGTTCTTGAACGGAATATTCTAATTTTTTTATTTTTAATTTTTGGGCTAGGAGTCTCGCCTCTTCTTGAGTTAGTGTTTCTATGGATTCCATCAATACTTTTTAGTCTATTGGCTGACAGAGTCAAACTTGCATAGCCTTCGGCTGTCAAGTACCTGCCACTACATTTAGGGGGTACCCCCATGGGCAACATACTATATCTAGTGGTTTTTGGCAAATAGGAAATCTAGCAGCGGCATGAGAGCCTGGTTTTCAGGTTTTACCAGTTACCTGGATCGCTTTAATTTATATGTGGATAAGTGTAAGAGGAAAGTAAAAATCCCCCCTATGCACAAATAGAGGGGATAAGATTAGAGAGTTATATTCGCTCAGTAATACCGAACTTTTGTGCAAGTTCCGACATTAGTTTCTGACCGAATGCTTTGACTTCGGGATTAGTGCTTTCTGTGACGAACTCAAAGATAGCATAATCCATATGCTGACATACTGCTTTATAGTTAATGTTTTTAGTCCATTCGTCATTAGAAGTCGTCTCAAGAATTTGTCTCTTAAGATTAGCAACTTCGGACTTCATAGCTTCATCAACTACTGTTTTGATATCAGTTAAAGTTAAATCATTTGACATATATCTTTCTCCTTTCTTCCCATAATTATAAGATACTTTCAAACCAAAATCAAACAAAAGATTATAAACTTTTATTCTCTGACATCACAACCATCTGGATCACCTGCTGGGGTGATGACTGTTATATATACCTAAGGGCAAGGATCCGTGGTGCTTCGCTGATGCAGATTTGGACTCGTGGGCGAGATTCGAACTCGCATAATCGTAGTTGCAATACGACACATAACCTTTCTGTCACCACGAGAGTTAGACACACCGAACACAACCTGTGCAGCACGCTACGGGTTTTTTATATATAGATAAGACCCAAGATCCGTGGGCAAACGCTGATGCAGACCTAAAACAAAACAAGACTGGCGACCCGGGCTACCGGGTACACCAACAATAATACTATAAGGAACTTCGTTGAAATCATCGCTATGCGGAAAGCATTTCCTGCATCTGACTCCACGCCTGGTCCTTCTGGGACAGCAGCAACTTAGCGCCATCAAACCAATCCAAGAACCAATATTCAAGCCGATGCAATTCTTTGTTTTCGTTAACGTAGCCTCGCAGCTCATCGCTGGGCCCGCCCCAACTAAACTGCCATCGCCAGTATCCTTCAGGCTGGTTCTCCCACGTATGCGGGGCCACATAGTCAAAGCCCAAATAATCAAACTCAGGATCTTGCAGATCCTGCTGACGGGACTTCCATTCATCTTTTATTCTATCTTCGCATTTCTTTTCCATCTTCTTTCTCCTTTATCCCATTTATATAGGATCTTTGACATGTTGTCAACACACCCAGTGTGGTTACCAGGGTCCCAGCTCCTGTATATATACCTAACGGTGCAAGGGTCGTGAGTCCAACCTGATGGAGAAAAATCCCTTGACAGGCATGGCTGTCCAACCCGCTGCCTGAAGTGCAGCTTTTATATCCTATCTTTCAAAGGAAAATTCGTGACGCACCCCTAATGGAGAACGCAACTCGCTGCCTGGTCCCCAGCTCAAAGGTCTACCTTATCTTCGAAAGATTCGTGGGCAAAAGGCAATGGAGAACGACACACGGCTGTATCAGCAGGTGACGCCGGAACCGGAAACTTTATATAATACTAGTGACGTGGGTCGTGAATCAAGCGTAATGGAGAACGACCAGCACCAGGATCCACCATGCGGGCTTCCTGAGTCTGGGGAACCGCAGAAGCAGTATACCTGCTAATGCAGCTGTACCGAAAGCCAGATGGAGAAGTGAACTAATCATGTCCCATTAATATAGGACTTTCGCCCTTTTGTCAACCAACTCCTGTGCCACAACTGGTGAGCCCGGGATGCAGCTCATGGCCTATATCAAGTGGCCGAGTCGCAAGATTCACGGTAATGGAGAAACCTTTCTAGCACACCCAGCAGTGTACCAGGGTGCCAGGGATAGGGGATAATGGCCAATGGCTCCGTCTCAATGCCCGCAATGGAGAGTTCACGGACCACGCCTCCCGAATATATATACAAGGCTCTATTAGGGAGGGTCTCGACCAAGATAAAATTTAACCCTCCAGCTTCATTGTAGCTGTAATTCCACGATATTTGACGTGGAGTCAATGCCACTTTTTTCATTCTAGTACATTTTAATTCAGCAAAAAACATGACAGGATAACCATTTTTACCACGAAAAACTCCATGTAAATCAGGTATGCCAGGTGAACTAAAAGATTCTATTCTAGTCCAATGTACTTTCGGAGTGATCTCCTTAAGTTTTTTCCAAAATCTAGTCTCTGGTTTTGTTGTCATATGGCACACCATCTTCGTTTTTTATGATGCTTTGTGATAATACTTTGCCAAATACACCAAACCAAAAATGCTTAAATACAGATGACTGTGCATTCCTCATAGCTCTTAGTGCTTTCATTTGACGTTGTATGTTCAATTCTATTTTGTCCATAACATATCTCCTTTCTTAATACTCATTCCAATACAATAAGGTATCATTGGAACTAAACTATTACCTAATGATTTAAGTCTGTCCACCCTTTTGGGTACCCCATGAGCCACTCTACCCACGTTGGGTTCAGACTGCCACCACTGTGTCCAGCTAACCTGCCCTTCTTCTTGGCTTTCTCGTAATTCACGTTGGGACCAGCGTCTCTCCAATCCCTCGCTGTTGGTGTCGGCATCATTGCCACTTTCTCTTCCAACTTCCCTCTCTGTGTTCCTCTGCTCTGTATGTTCTCTGTCTTCTCTGCCATAGCTGCTGATGCCCTGGGTGTTGGCCACATCAGATTCGGATGTCTGACTTGGTCGTTCAAACTGATGGGCATTTTCTTTTCTAATTTCATTTTCATCCTGGCTTCTGAACAAGGTCCCCTCATGCTGTGTGCATCCGGAGTGCGCCAATATCCAGACCCTTTCTCTTTGGTGGTTTGCACCGATGCTCGAAGCTGAAATACTAAACGCTCTTGCGGAGTAACCTTCACTCTCCAAGTTCTCAAGTACGGTGTCGAGACCGAGTTTAATGTGTCCACTAACATTTTCTCCAATAACCCAAGTCGGCCTAAGTTCTTTGACAAGTCTAAACATTTCTGGCCAGACGTGTCTCGGATCTTGCTCACCTTTTTGACGTCCAGCGATACTGAAGGGTTGACAGGGATATCCTCCTGTGATGATGTCGATTTTAGTATGTCCATTTGCTTGTAGTCTTTCATTATTTAACTCCTTTACATCGTCATAAATTGTAACCCACGGCCAATGCTTTCGTAAAACTTTTTGACAATATGGATCGTAATCACAAAATGCTACAGTATCAAAATAACCTGTAGCTTCTAATCCTAGACTAAATCCACCTATGCCAGAAAACAAGTCTAGGTGATTAAGTTTCGTTTGGTTCATCTGTGCCTGGTATGAATATAGGACTGTGTCCATCTTTTGCAGCTAATTCTGATTCAATGTATTTATACTTTTCATCTTTTCTAACAAGGTGACCAGTATACAATCTATCCATAACTTGATTTGGTGTTAACATTTCATGTGTTCTGTCAGAAAAAATTATTACATAAACATGAGTCTCACTAGTTTTAGTTAAAACTTTCCATCTTTTAAATCTGTGAATGGCTTTTTCAAAAGATTTAGATATGTATTCTTCCATCTTATGTTTACCTAATAATCTTTCTTCTCCACCTTGTAATGTTATTCTCCAAATTGGTTGCTCAAACATTCCTGTACCAGGATTTGTAAGACCTTCTTCCAATTGTTCTAATTTTGTTATTACTTTAGACATCTTTTAATTTTTTTATTCCTCCTTTCTTTACTTCTTGTTGTAGGGTGTATTTGATTTTTGGTAATATGATTTTTACCAAAGGGTTATTAAGATCATTTCTGCCAAATAAAGATATTCCTAAATGATTACACATAATATCAAACTCAGTTTTGTTTAGATCTAGCCTAGCATAAGTTCTTTTCATTCTAAATTCTCCTTATGTTTTACAATTTATCCCATAAATTTATGGAATGCAAGACTAATCTTTTGGGCTAACTTCAATGAAATCTGTATTTATACTGAATTGTTTTTCTATTTCTTTGAGTTTTTCTTCTACTTCAACCTTAGATAGTTGATCTATAGAACCTGTAAGTATTTCTTTTCTATCAATATATAATCCTGCTGCCTGGCCTCTGGACTTTTCAGCTGCAACTGCCGCTGCCCAATTTCCTGCTTCTTCAGCACCTCTAGATAACTCATCTAATCTTTTGATATGCCTTGAATAACTTACTTTATATTTCTCTTGCCATTCTCTACGTAATCTTTCTATCTCATCTACAACTAAAGGAAATATCTTAGGATTTTGTAGATTTGCAGCTTGTTGTTGTGCAGAAGCTTCTGAAAATCCTGCTTCAATAGCACATTCCTTTGCTGATAATCTGTCACCTTTCGATACTAATAAAAGTGCAAACTTATGTTGTTTTGTTGTTAGCTTTCTTACGTTGCCCATTTTAATTCTTCATAAAGATGTTTAATATATACAATATTATTAATAAAAACCATTGTTTTTCTTGCAAGGCATGTATAGTAAAAGTTACCAGGTAACCTATAAGTTACCTATAAGTTACCTATTAAATACAGTAAAATCAACTACTTAATACAAAAGTAACCTCAGTAACCTCATATTCTAATAATTATTGTAAAAGTAAAATAAAAATATATTCTATACAACTATATGCCAATATCACGAGCACAAATGCCAAAACAATTAACTGGTGGTAAAAAGAAAAAGTTGAAACGCCAGGCTGCAATTGCTATAAATATGAAAAAACGTGGTAAAAAACCGAAAGGAAAATAATTATGTCAAATGGTAAAGGACCCAAAATTCAGCCTAGAGGCGGTAAGGCAAAACTAGAACTATCAAAAGCTAAATCTCTTTTGGCTAAAAGAAAAGAGTCAGGCAGAAAAGACACTACAGATTTAATTCGATCATTAAACGCTGTAAAAGGTGTTGAGATATCAAAAGGTGTAAGTGCATCAGTCTTAAAAGGTGTTGCTAATAAAATTGCTAATGTTATCCCCGTTGCTGGTGTAGCTGGCAAAAAGAATAAGGACTAATCATGCCTAGTCATTACGATAAAAAAGATAAAGATAAGAAGAAAAAAAAGAAAAAGAAAAAGAAAAAAGATAAGAAGAAAAAAAAGTGAAACTACCAAAAAGACCTGATGTTATCGAAATAGGTCCTTTTAAAGTTCATTTAAAGCTCGTGAGCCACGATCTAGCCTACGAGGTAGGTGAACAGCAAGGCTCTTTTCATTCTAAACCACCTCTTACAATTGTGCTTGATGAAAACATCATGTTACTTGAAAACGAAAATACTTTTAACTTATTGGTTCACGAATTATTTCATTGTTGTTATTATCAATACAACTTAGATAAATGTACTGAAGAAGAAAATATTGTAAACGCATATGCTAATTTTGTCACAGAGCTTTTTACACGTAGTAATGCTAAAGATTATTTAATGTATTTAACAAAAAACAAACTTAACTAATGATTAAATTTTTCTTAGTAGGAATATTTTGTATGACTCAACCAAATTATGATTGTCAAAGAGTTGCTAGCACTATGTATTACCATACTTTAGAGCAATGTGAAGTAGCTGCATTTAATTTTGATCAAGTTATGAAAGCTAAATATCCAGAATCTAAAACACAACTACATTGTGTTGATGCTTTTCCTATTCCTCCGAATCCGGGTGCTTCTGTATAAGTTTATCTAAATACCACCTGGCTTTTTTTAAATCTTCTAATCCGTTCTTAAATTTTTGCCTCACGACATATTTAATCACATTACCACTAAAATAATCTAGCTTAAACTCTGCTATAAAATCAGATACTTGAATCTTTGAACCTACGTAATAAGTAGGATTTATATTATCCTTTTGACTCTTTTTCTCCATTACCGCACACACATTTTTTTTCTTCATCAAGCTCTAAGTTTACTTTACGAAGAAATTGGTTTATTTCTATTTGATCTGTAACCTGGTCCGTGAGCCGTGCTACAGTGTCCCTTAACTTTTTTACTTCGTCTCTTATCGTTTTTAATTCATCTTCCATTATCTTAACCTATCCTTATGTATCCTGGCCTGTCGATCACCAATCACCCATACCATATATCCAACAAATAATAATACTAAAGTATTCACTATTAATAGTCCTAAAATCACTTGCGCCTCCTATTCTTATATCTACTAGATCTACGTTTTCTTTTTTTAGATCCAAGTTTACGTCTTCCCTTATGAAATCCTGCTCTTCCTGTGTGTGCCAATTATTTATCTATACCTTTACCAACGTCAGTTCCAGGAACCTTTGATCTTAAATGTATATTAAATGCCATAGATCTACGCTCCCCTTCACTACGGAACGGATAAACCTGGTGCAATAACCAACTAGGAAATAAATATAAATCACCTATAATAGGTTTACACATCCACGAGTGTTTACTAAATGTATTGGGTACACTACCTACAAACTCTAAACAACCCACACTAGGATAATGATCTTCTCTTCGATATTCTTCTTCGTAATTAGGTGGTAACTTTAAAAACAAAACACCTGATAGCTGCGAATCATGTATATGTACAGGGTTAAAATCACCTGCATACTGACTAACAACCCACGAAGTATAACTCATATTAGTTTTTTCTGGATTAAATTGATTACCAACAGTCTTTAATATATACTCTGTCACCAATTTATTAACAATTGTTTCTAAGGATTTTACTTCACCTAACGATAAAGCGATTTCTTTCTTAACATTACCTGCTAAATTTTGACTGTAATCTAATTTTTTAGACTTATCATCGTCTTTTAAAATATCATTGGCCTTGCTATTTATTATATCTATAATGTTTTGTGGTACAGAACTTTTCATGATCCGTGGTCCGAAAGGCGTGTACAAATCATAACTAATCTGTTGATCTCTAACTTTTTCTGTCATCTATAATTCTCCTTGTAAGGTGGGGGACAAAAAAACTTTATCCCCCGAGGTCATGTAATGAGCCTGTCTCTCCAGGCTGTCACACCACTTCCTGCCCTTTTCGGGTAAGGATTGGATACTAGTCTCAATGATTTTTGCGAAGATATATGAAAAGGAGTATCCACTCATTCTAGGTGTCAGATGAACCCCCTTCGCTGTAGGGATTTGGTCTAAGGACTATTTCTTTTACAGTAACGTCCTTAATCTCGAATTGCGTAAACGGAGGTATTGGTTTGTAGTGAGGAGACCCAGGAGGAAAGTATAGTAGTTGTTTCCAATCTCTCTCGTTTACCTTCTCCTCGACAGCTTTGACGGCCTCCTCTAGCGTGTCGTGAAAAACTTTATAATGTATCGTTTGCGTCTGTTGCACCGCTATATCAAAATATTTGGGAATGTTGATAATATTATCAACTTTAACATCATTTTTTTCTTGTTTTAAGACCTTTACAGCAGCTTGTAGATTATCGTCTGCATGATCGGTCTCGACATATTTTAACAAAATATCAATTGCTTCGTCTTTTTTCATTCTTTTTTCTCCTATATAAAAACACCCGCACCAGATACAAGACATACCTGCATGATCTGGACAAAAACATTGCGAGCATAAATCATCTATCAATGTTCTTCTTCTTACATTCTTTCATAGTCAAATATTCTATGACTTTACCTACTGAGCGAAACTCATCTTCGCCTAGTTTTTTTAATAATTTCCAAATAGATAGCTTAACTGCTACCGATTTATATTTTAAAGCATCCATACTTTCTTTCTCCTAAAATAATAAGGTTAATACAGCTATTGCAATAAGTATCTGTTTCCAAAAAATGGCTAAGAACACTAATACAATAAATATATTTAACCAATGTATGCCCATAATTTACCTAATTATATGGGATTTGTCAATGAATAGTAGGTTTAACATCAAAATCCTCGTCTGGTTCAAAAACAATAGTTTTTTCAACATGAAATTCAGTCCCACAATTAGGACAAGAGTATACTTTTTTACCATCTTCTTCTTTTTCTTGGTCTACAGGAACTATAATCTCTTTACAATTGAAGCACTCTGCATCCAATACAGTTAATTTTTTATCGTCCCCCATGAATCCCCTATCTTTGGATCAACTTTACTAGGAACTTCTAACTCAATACAGTTTTCCATAATATCTTTGATCATATTTATTTGTTTTTCATCAAGACATGAACAATTCAATTCATCATGTACTTGTATGTGTGGTATTATACCAGCTTTGTAAACTTCTATCATTGCTTTTTTAGTTTGATCAGCAGCGCTACCTTGTATTAATTTATTAAGAGCTTTGTATATAAATGCTCTTTTAAGATTAGATCCATACTTTCTTATTGCTTCATCTCTAGGTAAAGCTTTATGTACACCCCATTTAGTAGGTTCCCATAAATCAAAATGACAGATACGACCTAATATAGTTCTTACCTGGCCATTATCATTAGCAGATTTACTAGCAAGACCCATTAACTCTTTTACAAAAGGTACTCTACTATGATATTTTTCAAATAATTCTTTTGTATCATCTTCATCTAAACCTAATTCACTTCCTAATTTTTTCTGTCCCATACCATAAAACAATCCTAAGTTCATTGTCTTAGCTGTTTTACGATCAATGACAGCCATATCAGCAGCTATTTGATGAAAGTCTGTATCAGGATTATCTTGATAAGAATGTACAAACTCATCTGCGCCTTCTAAACCACCATGAGTTAAAGCTGCAAAATGTACAACTAATCTAGGTTCTTGTTGTGAATAATCAAAGCTACCCCACTTATGTCCTTCTTCTGGTATAAACAAAGATCTTATCAAAGGACCGATGTTTTGATTTCTTGCTGGTATCTGCTGTAAGTTTGGATTAGACATGCTAAGCCTACCTGTAATTGTGCCACCTTGATCTGATTTTAATTGATTGATTTCACCATGTATACGTCCATTGTGTTCATGTTTTAATAATGAATCAATAAACGTAGACCTGGCTTTAAATAATTCTCTTGCTTCTACTATTTTTTTAGCCAGGGGATTTTCTAATGTTGCTAAAAAATTTTTATCAAAACTAGGTAAACCCGTGGGTGTTTTATTATAAGCAATTTTTTTCTTATCAAATGCTTGTGCCACAGACGAGGGTGCAAATATTTCTACATCAAAACCAACGTCCTTTTTTATTTGTTGCAGTAAAATCTTTTCTTTTGATTGTAATTCTTTTTTTAATTTATCTGCTTTTTCTAAATCTATTCGAACCCCTTGCCATTTCATTTCAACTAAAATAGGTAAAAGCTCAGATTCTATATTAAATATGTTATGTAATTCTTGCCTATTTATTTCTACTTTTAATGCTTTCCATAATCTTAATGTTAGATCTGCATCTTGTTCAGCATAGGGGCCTACATATTGATAAGGTAACTTGTACATTTCTGCTTTGGCATCTACTTGCCATGCTTGTGCAGCTTCATACAATAAACTTTCATCTTTCTTTTCTTGTATAAAATCTTTTGCTACAGCGTTTAAATTGTATTGACCTGGCATTCTATTCTCATCAATAATAGCCGCAGCTACCATTGTATCAATAATTCTACCTTTTACATTTATGCCCCAGCGTTTTAACCAACCGACATCATAACTTGCATTGTGAAATATTTTATCTGTATCGTTTTCAAAGTATTTTTTTAATTGTTGCTTAATTATATCTTCATCAAAATTACCACCACCTTCATGTCTTATAGGAAAATATCCTTTCCATCCATCTACAGCGACAGCAATACCTACTACATGTCCTCTATCTGTAGCCCAACCTGGTCCGGTGTCCTTGATACCTGGATCGTAAGTCTCTAAGTCAATAGCTATTTCTTTTGCTTCAGATAAATCTGGCAAACTTTGTGGAGGATTCCATTCTTTAGGAGGTTCAAATAAGGGTCTTTGGGTCGACATACTCAATCTCTACTTTCATTTCTCGTTGCTTCTTAGTAGGCATACGATTTATTCGTTTACCCAATTGTCTACCGCTTTTTCTAATAGACACCGTTTTTGCATCTATAAGTTTACAGTTTCCTTTATCATCCACAACTATTAAATCAAAAGGGCTATGAGGACACAAAGACATTGCTACCCAAAAACCTTTTTTTAAATACTTCGCAGCTACAGTTAACTCACCTAGCACACCTTTTTTACTTTTAGATATTATTTTTTTAGGCATAAAATAATTCTTTAAACTCTCTATCAGTATCTGATCTTACTAAATGTAAATTTTTCTTAGCTCTAGTAATACCAACATAAAAAACTCTTCTCTCATTATCAGGGTCTATGTAATAAGCTTCATCAGCTTTTCTTGGTAAATCAGCTAACAATGCTACATTATCTGCTTCTCCACCTTTTGCTCCGTGTATTGTAGATAAATTGATCCGTGGTTCGTCAGCCAACTTCTCATTTCTACGTAACAAAGACACTATATAACTAACTTCGTGTGCTGGCATACGGTCAAGTGCATGGTGCCATATTCGATGATCTGGTATTAATAAACCATGGTTTTCACTTAAATCTTCATAAGTATATAGTTTCTCAGGATCTGCATTTGATAATCCTTTATGACCATAAGCAACTCCTCTTTTAACAGTCATGTAATGATACATAGCCTTTACTTGATCTAATGATATTGCTTTTTTATTTTTAGCTATATCAGTCCAAGCTCGTATAGCCGTTAATCTTTTTTTACTAACTGATGGTTGACCATAAACAGAAAAGTAAAATCCTTTCAGTTTCATTTCATCAGCTAATTGTTCTAAGGTATAATTATCCCTGGCTAATACTAACCATTGACCTTTATCTTTTTCTATTTGTTGATAGACCGATCCTCTTGTAACATGTTTTGTTACTGTACCATTAGATGATTTAGTTTTTGGATTCCATACTTTTGGTATTCTATTTTTTACTTTATTAATAATATTTGTTGCAACTTTATGTACACTAGCAGGAACTCTATGTGATTTATCTAATATATATCTATCTCCTTGTAGACCTATCAAGTCTTCAGGATTAGCGCCTGCCCATTTAAATATAGATTGATCATCATCTCCTGCTATATACACCTCACCCGCCTTATCCATAATTCTATTTACCATAGCCCATTGTACTGGCAACAGATCTTGTGCTTCATCAATAATTAAAACATCTAATCCTGGTATCATTTCTTCTTCTTTTGTTTGACTAAATTGAATAATCATGTCTGTAAAATCATACAGCTTACGAGTCTTTTTATACTCTGTAATACCATCTGATATATATTTTATTTTCATCCAGCCACCTTCCATGTGTGGCATTTGATGAAACTGTTCCCACAAAGTAATGTTTCTTACTCTTGCCATGTCTATCACTTTGGCAAAAATATCATCTTGCATTTGAAATCCATATGTATCCATTTTACGATTTGTATTGGATAGTTTTATACCTAACAACTCTGATAACTCTTTATAATGATTATCTTTCATTATATCATCTTTAGTTAATCCTAATTGTCTAAACGCTAAACTGTGTAAGGTTCTAAAAAATATAAAATCTTTTTTATCTAAATAATTAAATCTAGCCATAGCCCTGGTCCGTGCTTCATTAGCAGCTTTCACTGTATAAGCAAAATAACCTATGCGACTTGGTTTTATACCAGCCTCTAATTTTTCTTCTACTTTACGCAAAAGATACTCAGTCTTGCCCGTACCAGGTGGCCCTAATATTATTTTAGTTTTCATTCAATTCTTTTTTATACATTTTGATAATCTCGTCTACAGTATGACCTTCATCAATTAAAAATCTAAATAACAATACTTGTGATTCAGTTAAGTTATCTGAAAGTTTTTCTCCTTTGTAATATATACTCATAACAATATCCTTAAATATTGTGCAAACACATAGACTACTAAAAACGTAACTAAACATATTATAAATTTATCCATTAGAATGGCACCTTTGGTTGTAAGTCAGGTAAAGGTAAATCAGATTTATCAGACTCTATCGCCTTTGGTGTAAACCATAAGTGATATACTTTACCCCTTATTTTTTTCTTGGTTGAGTCACCACCAAGTTCTCTAATCCTCGCACACATTTGCGTAGAACTAAAATTAGTAAATCTTTTTTTATTAAGATAATTTTCTAACGAAGATAATCTGAAGTAAGTTACTTCTTCATCTTCTGGTGACCATGCTTTGTCAATTAATATCTCATCAATAGTCATGGCTTCACCTTGATCATTCATAAATGATTCTAAATAGTTATCGAATCTACCTACTTTCGTAACTTCTTCTGGCATCTCTATAACTTCTACTAGAGCTAGTAATGCTTGTATTCTTGCATCCCAATCTTTGCCGTTCATTTTATTAGGTAATATATTTAATGAGTTCATACATGCTTTTCTAAATTTACTTTGATCAAAAAATTCATCAGTGCTAATACAAAGTCTTCTACCATCTACATTTAAAAACCATACTGACTCATCAGATTCATATTTTGTTAAATCTGTAACATCATGATCATAATCATTACCAATACCAAATTTTTTTGTTCTACATAAAGATGAATTACATACTGAACACATAGGCTGATCTTTACATTTGTACTGATACTCTTTCTTTTCATGTTGATTAACAGTTTTTAATACTTGTTTTGAAGGCAGTATTGGATCCATAAACTTATGATTAAACTCATCTATTTTATCTTGCCATTGATCTGGCCATTTCTTTTTGGCGTATACTGCGTATTGATATAAAGTATTATCTCTACCACCTTCTGGTATCTTCTCATTCATTAAATGTTCTAAACAAGGCGGTCCGTCAAAAACATCTTGACTTTTTCTAGTTGTTGATAATTGTTTTAGCTCTGTTTCTGTTAATGATAGTTTATTGTGAAGAGTGAAAAACTCTGTTAAACTAAAAGGTTTGCCATTTTCATCTATAGCATATCTATTATTAGTTTCTTTATGTGCACCAAAATAAGGTAAATTTAAAAAGTTACCTGTGTCCCCTCTATCTGCACGTATTTCAATTTGTTTAGGAAATATTTCACAGTTTGCAAATCCTAAAAAAGCTGCAAAGTCTGACAACTTATCTCTCATTAACAATGCTGTAACTGGTTCTTTAGTAAATATAAATATGTGCGCACCACCTGACTTAGACCTACACACAACTAAAGGTAAATTCTTTTTATGTATTCTTTGTACTAATTCTTTTAAATTAAGAGGATACATATCAACATCAATACATCCCCAATAACATCTTGAATCATCCATGATTGGTATAATTCCTAAACTAGGATCTTTACCATCAATGTGATCCTGCCACATTTGATCTGTGACCTGGCCTTTTGTTATATAAGCTTTACCACCTTGCTTACCATTTTCTTTTTGTTCACCTACACGATATTGTCCATATGCTCTATCAAGGCCTCTAAATATATTTTTAAATGTACCAATATCGTATTCTAACATAACCTAACCTTTGATAAAAAAAGGGGGGTTAAACCCCCCTAATAGACTTAAAATGGATTTGGACTTCCAACTGGTTGTTCCTGTTCTGGTTTAGCCGTAACTTCACCAGAAGCTATACTTTTATGAAACACTTTAGCTTCATTATATAACTCCATATTAGTAACAGGACCAAGCAAGTCTATCTCCCACCCGAACCATTTGCCTTTTTCGTTGTCTTCTTTTTTGACTTTCAGCGAGTACATATGGCTAAATGACGGTGGATTAAAAGAACCTTTGGATCCTGGTATCCTTATATTCAACATCATAGAGTTCCATTTTCTACTCTTTTTTAGTTGGGTGGCTTTCAATGTAATCAAAGCAGGACTGCCAACGCCTGTCTTTTGATCATAAAGAATTACAAAGTGGTTTGCATTTGTTTCAATGTAATTACCGTTGTCAAGATAATCTTTATTATCATCTTTATTCCTAGTAGTTTTTGATAGAATATCACTATTCGCATCATAAACATTGACTGGAGGTTGATTCTTACCTCTAACAGGTAGCCATTCAGCATATTGTCTTTGGTAAGCACACGGAATTACAACAATTCCCTCCTTTCCATCATAAGTTTGACTAGTGACAGTATTATATATCTGCCCCATTTTAAGATTTTCATCCTTGTCAAGCTCTTCTGATCCATTCATAAGGATCTTGAGTCTTGGTGTAGCTAGATCTTCGTTAGTAAGACCCCCTAAACCAGCTCCAGCATCTGCCTCATAGTCCTGCATAGGAACTATTGCATCAGCTTTCTTTTCCACAACCTCCTGTTGAGGTTTCTTTTGTGCGTTATTCGTCATCATTTTCTCCTTGTTATATTTTTCGTTTCTGTACGAGTTTTGTTTTATTGGCTACGTACACACCAAATTCGTCTGGCAAAGACACACCTTTTTTGTGTTGCTCAGTTACGAATGCTTTCATAGTTTGATAGTGAACATCTTCTTTTTCGTTGCTCGCCATCCCTAAATCTTCTATTGCAGTTTTTAATTTTATAGCTTGTGAGTCTTCTCCCATAGCAAAAGACACAGATACGTTATTCTTAATAAGATCACCATATCCGTTGTCCCTGAGCCAGGCATAACAAAACGACCTGTCAGCTACTTTAATTCCAGGTCTTACCTCTTCTGATATTTTAACTTCAGTACCATTTTCTAAGGTAATACTAGCAAGACCTTTTTCTGCTAAAAATTGTGGTATTTCTTCTTCTGATAATTTTCTTGCAGCTTCTTTTTTATCTTTAAGTTTATCCTCTAATTCGGATACTTCTTGTTCTGCAAATTCTAAAAGTTTACATTTATCTGCAAGAGCTTTTAGTGAAGTGTCATCTACGTCTTTAAAAACATCTTCTTCAAAGTTTATTGTTGTCTTCGTCATTCTCATTTCTCCTTATGTCAATCTCAATAGGATGATACTTTTCTCTTTTTCTATCCCATTTAAGAACTTTATAATATCCCATATTTATATCAGATGCAACAGAACATGCAATACCAATTATTGAGGGATCTCCAATAAGTAATAAATAATCGTCATCTGTAAAATCTTTTAGACCTTTTTTTAGTTGATCTACAATAGAATCAGAGCTTAGTAATAATTGAAAACCTGGGGGTATGAGTGGAATTAATTTACCATATTCCTCAGCACTGAGGATATCTTTGTATGGCATTTCTTGTATAACGTAAACTGTCATTCTATTTTCTATCCCACTATTATAGACTTGATTTATTTTTTTGCAAGTATATAATTATGGGATAAACAAGGAGAATTTAGAAATGAACGATTATAAGTATAAAACAAAACCGTTTAAACATCAAAAAGAAACTTTAGAAAAATCTTGGGATAAGAAAAACTACGCTTTTTTTATGGAGATGGGAACAGGTAAATCTAAAGTGTTAATTGATAACATGGCACTACTTCATGATAAAAGAAAAATTAATGGTGCTTTGATTGTGGCACCAAAAGGTGTTTACAGAAATTGGATGATATCTGAGTTACCAAAACATTTACCAGATAGAGTAGAACATACTATTGTGTGTTGGACACCTACACCTAATAAAAAAGAAAAAGCACTATTAGAATCATTAAATGTTTTTTCAGAAAAACTTAAAATATTTTTAATAAACGTAGAAGCGCTTAGCACCACTAAAGGATACTCAGCTGCTTTAGAATTTTTAAAATCTCATGCTGTTTTAATGGCAGTTGATGAGTCTACTACAATTAAATCACCTACAGCAAATAGAACTAAGAGTGCAATTAAATTAGGTATGCATGCAAAGTATCGTAGAATACTAACAGGTTCACCTGTTACAAAGTCACCTTTAGATTTATATACACAGTGTGGTTTTTTAAATGATGAACTATTAGGTTATACATCTTTTTGGGCATTTAAATCTAGGTACGCTTTGATGGCACAGAGAAACGCTGCAGGTGGTGCGCACACATATCAACACATTATTAAATACATAAGATTAGATGAGTTAAATGAAAAATTAGAAAAGTTTTCTACAAGAGTTTTAAAAGAAGATTGTTTAGATTTACCAGAAAAACTTTATACAAAAAGATTTATTGAACTCACACCTGATCAAGTAAAAGCTTATAAAGAAATGAAAGACTTTGCTGTAGCAGAATTAGAAGGTAATTCAATGACAGCATTTTCAGCTTTAACGCAAATGATGAGGTTACATCAAATAACCTGTGGTCACATGACTACAGACGAAGGTAAAATAATAGAAATAAAAAATAATAGAATAAAAGAATTGTTAAGTTTCTTAGATGAAACAGATGGTAAAGTTATTATCTGGGCAAACTATAGACATGACATAAAAAATATTACTAAAGAATTGGAGAAAAAATATGGAGCAGAAAGCACATCTAGTTTTTTTGGCGATACGCCTATGGACGAAAGGGATCAGATTGTATCTGATTTTCAAGATAAAGAAAGTGATCTTAAATATATGGTCGCTAATCCAAAGACCGGAGGATATGGCCTCACTCTTACTGCTAGTCACACTGTTGTGTATTATAGCAACAGCTACGACTTAGAAATTAGATTACAATCTGAAGACAGAACTCACAGAATTGGTCAAGAAAATAAAGTTACTTACGTAGACTTTATTGCAGAAAAAACTATTGACGAAAAGATAGTTCAATGTCTAAGGTCAAAAATAGATATAGCCACAGAGGTGTTAGGAGAAGACTTGAAAAGCTGGCTAGTATAATATAATTTACACTTATGCCTTATTTAAATCATAACTTACCTCCATTTAGTGCTTATATAAGAGACGAATACCTTTACGATCATGAAAAAGGTCATGGTGATTTTACTTTTGCAGATGTGCATACGGTAAATAGTTTAGAAAGAAGAGCATTATTGTTTGAATGTTTATTACCTAATGGTGTTAACTGGACTAGAAGACCCATACATGCATTTTGTTGGAAAAAAGATGCACCTAAGCATAATTTAAATATACATCAGTATTGGGATTGTTTTTCACCTTACGTTGACGTGCAAAGAAGAAATAGATTAGCAAATTGTAGAGCAGAGTTAGTTGATTACAAAGGTGTAAAAAGAAAAGGCACTTACATGTTTACAATTGATTGGGCCTGGGAAAATAAAGCAGCTATGTTAGATACTAATTTTAGTGAAGACCCTGAACATAAATGTGCGCACATGTTTCGTATGGATGACGGTAACTTTTTTGCTTATCCAAACAATAGAACTATTTGGTATGACGATGCTTTTATGGAAGATAGACTTGAAGAAAATCCAGGATATAAAATTGATCAAAACTTTTATACTGTAGAAAATACTAGAGAAGAAGATACTAAAACAGATGATTCGTACATGACTCAATTTGAAAGACCTGATTCCAACGCTATTTAGTGAAGATATTTTTTGATCATATAACTGGTAAAATAACCAATTATGATCTTATATACTCTCTTATCTTAGCAGAGTTTGATAAACATGAATATGATTATGCTTTAAATAATGGTTGGATACCGCTCTCATGGTATTACACAAAAATAAAACATATTACTTGGATAAATGCTAGATCTTCACGATTACAATTATCAGATTTTACTTTTTCAAAAAAACAAAAATACACCTTAAATAAAAAAGATATCAAAACAGTATTCTATGATTGTATTAATGATGATCTAAAAGACACTTGTGCAGAGATCTATAAAAAATACATAAGGTATAAAAAATATTATGAAAAAAATAATGAAGAAGAAAGCGAAGAATTTATGCGGGATGATCCGATTGATTGGAAGTATTTTGTATATTATTATAAAGAAAAACCGATAGCTTTTACTGAATTTATGTTAATCAATGATCATTTTATGACTGGTCAATTTGCTTGGGACTATCAAGACGTAAAATTAGGCATGGGTAGTTACGCTACCTTACAAGAAATAAGATGGGCAAGAAACAATAGTTTTAATAAATATTATTTTTCTTATAGTTATGAAAACAGCAGTGCATATAAATCAAAGTATGACGGGTTTGAATTTTGGACAGGTAGAAAATGGTGCAAAGATAAAGATCTCTATAAAAAATTATGTGAGAATGATGATAAGATAAATACCTTAGAAGATTTAAACGAAAGTCAAGATAAATATTTTAATTTAGTTTTTGGCACTCATACCACTTAAAGGATTATTAAGAGCTTTATTTATTTTTAAGTCTAAATTATCCTCAAGTAGTTTCATTTCATCTAATAATTCTCTAGCATCTTCTTTTTGTCTATCCTCAACATCATTTACTATTTCTGTAATATGTCTTACGTCACCTTCCATTTGACGTAGATCTGTTTTTAAATCATCTTTAAGTTCACGACTTACTTGAGCTATTAAATTAACTTCTTCTAATACTATATCTAACTCACTTTTTAAACCATCTACTTTTTGTATTACAATTTCCATTTGTGATTTAGTTTCAGATTCTAATACAGCTATTTTTTTATCAAATCCTGAGAGGTCTGGCTCGGTATACGTTAAAATCTTCTCTTTCATATCCAAGTAATCCT
>CAACVD010000521.1_pt1 | contig 18726 bp, 12 predicted proteins | sample 2381771 | NCBI WGS metagenome assembly CAACVD01 (sample SAMEA5211965, study PRJEB30684) | marine metagenome | biome: Marine; feature: Epipelagic; material: Water | collected 2015-10-15 | depth 15 m | reverse complement strand
TGTAATATTTTAAATTGTGTGTCGGTTTCTATAAGGTAAAACATACCTTAATATATGAAAAATTTTACTAATATCCACCTCCTCCACCACCAGAAGATGCACCTCCTTCTGTTGGAGGTGTCAAAGTTGTATTATCCATTATTTCTTGTTGTTCTCTTCTTCTTTTTTCCATATTTCTTTTTCTATTTCGTTCCAGCATTTTTCTAGCTTCTTCTGGTGTATTCATTTTAAGGCCAAGTTGTTTTAGTTTTTCTAATCTTTCTAATTCTCTTATTTCTTTTAATTCTGGGTTATCTACTATTTTATCAAAGGCTAATCTTTCATTTTCTTCTTGTTGTTTCATTATATTATCCATATGATCCTCAAAAGTATTAAATGCATCATTAGGCATAATTTTCCATGATTTACAATGCCAACCTGACCTTACTAAAGCACCCCATTTAGAACAATTTTTATTTTGTTGATTAAAAAATATACAATTACCACATTGAGGTGGACCCATATCTACTGTATTTTCATGAGGGTTAAAAACAGCAAGAGGTCTAGGTTTATATGTAGGAGGTAAATTTGGTGGGATTTCATTACCAGGTGGTGTACCCGGATAAAACCTACCTACTATATTATATAAACTCCACTCAGCTGGATCTCCTTCTGGTTTAATATAAAATTCATCTAAAAGTGGAAAGGCATTTTTTATACCTGAGACTATTTTTCTTTCTTGTTCTAAAGAATTAAAATTTTTAGTATAAACATCCCCTTCAAGATACCATAATATATATCCTACTGTGTATAAATTTCGATCATAATGCATTCTTTTTTTTATATAATTATCAAAAGAATTTTTTGTAATTTCTAAAACATTTTCAGGATTATTATTTTTAGTAATATAGTATCTTCTATAGTATCCTCTTTCATAATCTTCATCAAAAGGTGATACTTTTGAATTTTTAATATTTTTATGCCCTTTATTAATTTCTTTATTATTAGGGTTAAATCTATTATACTGTCTTACATTATAAGAGTTACCAAATTTTTCTTTATTTGGATTTGGTTTTGGTATTAGTCTTTTTCCTGGATTAGTACTATCTCTGCCTATAAAAAAATCTCCCGTACTAGTTTCCATCATGGGTCCTACATAAGGGGCTTCATTAGAAGCTATTACAAACTGATCAGGGCCTGCTGATTTAAATTTTACTGATTGTTTTGGAAAATAAGGCATATTTACATATTTTAATTATTTTTTATTAATCGGCCATATAGATTTCATATGGAGTAGGTTCTCCACTATCTGTAGTTCCGTATGGATTATTACCTTTTGCTGCTTTAGCTGATTCTAAATCAGTGATAGTAATTTTACTATTTACATCTCCAACATCATCTGTAGCATTTTTATTAAACCCTTGTAATATTAATATAGCATTGGAATGTTTTGCACTATATGCACCAGGAACTTTTTCATCTCCTTTTGTTTGAGTTCCACTATAAAAATCATATTCTAGTTGGTATTGTCCTCCCGAAGATACATTACCCATTAAGGTTGTTGTACCATTTTCTACTCTTTCTTGTGCTAAGGCGTATGTTTCTGATAATGTCCATTGACGACTACCACCAAATATCTCAGAATTAAATACAACGGGATCTTTCCAACCAAAACCCTCAGTAGCTATAATGTTTATACATTCTTCTCTTGTCATTCCATATGAAGCATTAGCTTGTACAACATCTATTCTCATAAAACCTTTTCCTGTAATGTATTCTTGATCTTCTCCTTTCCAACATTTATTTCTATGATAATAAACACCTTTTAAATTATAGCTATCGCTCCACCAGTCTCTCCAGTCGTCAGCACCATTTGAATCTAATTCACCATTTGCATTATATCCTGATCCTAAATTAAAGTTTTTATAAAAATTCCTTTGTCTAAATGCAAATTGAATATAATACCAAGGAGTAAATTTATTTACTCTATCTTCTACTAATTCTCCAGTATTTATATCTACATATTGGCCTTCATTTTGGTCAAATTTTAAGTTACTCATTTGTTCTTGTTGTGTAACTCCTATACAAATACCTACAAATAGGCCTTTTCTATTATTTATTACTCCTATCATATTATCACTACCAAAATCAAGTAATCTTTCATTATTTACTTTAGCAGATGCACGTACAGAAGTTTTTCTATCTGGGTTTCTTCCTAATTTGATGAATACAGGTTCACCAAATCCTCTAATAAGATCCATTTCAGGATCTATGTTTCTTTGTTCTTCATCTATTACACCCTGATATACATCTGTTTGTTGTTGTTCTTCTGGAAGATAATTAACTCCTGTTGATTCCCAGAAGTGGTTGTATCCTCCTTCACGTGTATTTTCTAAATCTTCTTCTTCACCTGGTAACATTATTAAATGTCCTTCAATTTTAGTATTCCAGTCACCTCCCGCTGTAATATCTTGTGATTCTTTCATCGTTACAAAACCTACATTAGCACTAGCATAGGCTACAGGTAATCTGCTAGGATCTATTGTAAATACATTACCTATAACTATACCACTAATTCCATCTAATTCTGCTTTAAATTTTAGAGGTATTACGGCTCCAATTTTAGGTATAAAATCTTCTTTTTTCTTAAAACCTTTATAATAAAGTTCATCTCCTATAGCACCATCATAAGGGTATAAAGTTAATTCTCTTTGTACTTCAGCATAAACTGATTCTAATGTTCTAGCCATACTACCTACTAATTCTGGTTTAAGAGAATCTCCGTCATCGTCTGTTTTTGCATACTTACCTTTTAACATTTTTACTCTATGTTCAAAAATAGTATCTACTTTATCTCTTATATCATTTACTAATTTATCGTATGCTACAGATTTATCTCTTCTTTCTTTAGATGTTACATTTTGTCTTTCTTCTTCTCTTTTAGGAACATGAAATCTACTTCTAATATTTCTATTTAAAGCTGCAAATGTAGTTTGATCTAAATCTGTTGCATTATCTGGATTTTGAACTGAAGTTGCTATTGTAGTAGATAAAGCACTTGGTACTGTTGAATCATATTGAAAATTTCTACAAATAGAATCATTACTTTGTATTTTTAATTCGTGTACACCATATTTTTCTAAGTCTTCTTCTTCTTGAAATTGTAAATCAATAACTCTTGATTGATTAGGTCTTTCAATATCATTATGTAGTATAAAGTTATGTGTGTTTCCAGTTGCAGCAGTTACACCATCCCATATTTTTTTAAGATAATCAAAAAGATTAAAATCTTCTATAGGATTCCCCTCATCATCATATCTTTCATTTCTATATACTTTTTGTAAATGTCTTATGTTTAAATATATATGTCCTATTATTCTTTTATATTCAGCTCCTACATTAGGTCCTGTTTCAGCTGTAAGGGTTCTTCTATTAGTATCTAATATTCCATAAAGTGCTGTTGTTAATCCTACTACTGGGTTTAGTACTAGTAATCCTACTGTAGCTGCTTGAGTTAATTTTGAATCAAAAAATTTTCCATGGTCTGATCCTTCAGCAACTTGATTAGGAGTAATACATATTGCAGGATTTACAGACATATCTACTAAATCATTTACATTTACAGAACCATTATAATCTAAACCAAAATTATACCATTTAGTATCATCTTCATATACTTCTGTTCTTTGAATTACACCATTTTCAAAATAAGGTATAGAAAATCTAGGCAATCTAGTATATAAAAAAGGTTCTATAGCTGCATTATCTTCATTTGCTCCTAATCTTTTTTGTTCATCTTCATGAACTGTTCTAACTGTTTGTATTGTCATTAAAGGTTTACCTGCTGCATCTTTATTTATGACAAAATCATTTATGAAAAAACATAAAGCATCCCATCTAATAAAGGGTTGGTTAATATAAAAACCTTCTCCTCTTTCTCCACTTACGTATTGATCTTCGGTAAGAATATATTTTTTTAATTGTTCTAATTGAGTAGCACTATCACCTAAATTAGTAAAATTTCCATCTGCGTCTTTTTGATCTAATCTAAATAAAGGAAATAATTCTTCTCCTTTTGATAAATTTTTAGCTCTTTTAGCATTTACAAAACCTGATACTAAAGGTACAAATGCTGCTGAGTAACCTCCTAAAGCAACAGCTGCTGTAAACATTCCTCCTAATATTGCAGGATCAGATAATGCTTTCCATGAAAAATATAAAAAATTAGTAATACCCCATCTATCTTCTCCTTTATTATTTGTGGTTTCATCTACAGCAGTTGAAAATTGTTCAAATAAATCTAACCCTAATTCCATAGCATCTGCTGTTCTTTTTAAAGCTGTCATTTTTTCACCTTTAAGTGATTCTAATATTTCTCCCATTCCTATAATTTCAGTCTCACAATCATATCCTCCATCTGGTCTAGCTGTGTATTTAAAGTTTTTACACATTCCATTCATACCATCATAATTACCTCCTGATAGTATTTTTTCTTCTAAAATATCAGTATTTAATTGACTTAAATCATATTCTCTAATAAACCATTTTCCTAATGTTTTATCAAAAGGAAAGTAATTTGTAACTCTCTTACCATCATTATCAATATAATTTGTCCAACCCCATTCTAATAAAATAGGTATTCCAGGTCTCATATATAATAATTCTAAAGCTTCTAATTGTTTTCTACTATGACAAATAAATTTTACTTTAGCTTCTCTAAGAGAACCATATGCTGATTTAGTTCTAATATTAACAGAAGTTATACCGGGCATAGGGACAGCACCATAATCATCCCTTCCAGGTTCAGAAGCAATAGAAGGGTCTCCATACGCTGTACCAAATTTTTGACCTGTTGTACCTATTATACCTTGTCTTTTTGCAATTGAATATGAATAGGCTTCTTCCCTTCTTCTAGTAGTTTTAGTGTATCCCTTTTCCCATTCCATTCCTACAATTTTATCTGTTCTAGGGTCTTTTTTAACTTGTACACTTTTATCACTAAATTTTTGTAGTGTTCTATCCATAGCTAATGTACCTCCTTGTAATATATACCTTCTAGCTAAACCACTACCTTTTAATTGACTGGCTTTATAATATTTACTATTAGTTGCTAATTCTTCAGCTCCTTTTTCATTTAAATCTGTTCCTGAAGCCATACGTATCACACATGTTTTTTGTTGGTATGTGTAAAAGGCACCTGCAGGGATATTTACTGCATCAAATGTGTTGTTATCAATTTTTATATTAGTTTTAAATTTCGTATCTCTAGGTCCTCCTCCCCCATTACCTTGATGACCTTCGTTACCCCTTGATACTATAGCTTCTCTAATACCTAATTGGCGTTTAACAAATTTTCTAAAACTTTCTTTAAATATAGACATATCTATCGATTTAAACTATGAAATGTTAATACAATTACTTCTGGATTATTAGGTATTCTTAGTGTTATACCTGGTTTTAAACCAAAACCATCTCCCTTTACTATACCGGGATTAGCTGATGCTATTATCCACCATAGGTCAACATCATCATAAAATTTATAAGCTAAACTATCTAACCTATCAACACCACTTGTCATAATATAAAGATCTGAGGCACTCAAGGGAATTTCTGGATATTTTATATGTCTGTAGTTTCTTTTATTATTACTATCTGTTTTTACTCTAATATTTTTTAATCTATTCATGATTTATTTTTTAGTTTGGTTTTTTTAAAAAATCATATTTACTAGTATTATTTAAAATATTTTCTTTTTGTTCATCCGTTAAATTAAAATTGATTTTATTATTTACATCAAAATTAGGTGGATTATTATTAAATTTTTTCAAATTATCTATTTGTTTTAAATCTCTTTCTATTCTTTCATAGTATTGACTAGTTTGCCATCCAGTACGACCTACTCTATCAGTTGGTAAACTCAAGTCTTGTTGAGGTGAAAAATCTATAGGTGGCGGCACAAAAACAGGTGGTGGAGCTACCACAGGTGGAGGAACTACCACAGGTGGAGGAACTACCACAGGTGGAGGAACTACGACAGGTGGTGGTGGTTCTTTAAGGAAAGCTAACCATGGTGGTACACTTCCTCCCATATGAGCATCATGTACTGTGTCTCTTTCATTAAGTCTATTCCATTGTCTTGTTTTATTTTTACTTCTATGTGGTAAAATAAATGGTGATTTTGAAACAGATTTTTGTGGAATAAATGTATGGATTGGTTGAAAACTACATTTTACTTCTAAAATGTGAGGCAAAATAGCAGCACCATCTTTATCAGGTCCATCTTCTAAGTGATTAATTGCTATTTCAAAGGGGAATTCTGTGTTCCAGCTTATTCCTACTTTTGTAAAAAAGCCTGGTACTCTTTCCATATAATTACCTATTGTAAGTCTACATAAAGATCCTCTCATTCTAGTTCCTTTATAATCAGGAGCTGTTTGTGTTAATAGATAATTTAATTTTCTATAAAGAGGTAGCATTTCATGTCTAGTTTGAGCAGCTATTTTAAATTTAAAATCAAATCCTCTTTTAAATCCTTTATATGTGTAAAAATCTTCTGCTCTACCATTGTATTTATATGAATTCCAATCACCTGTATAACTATCACTAAAACTATCTAAAAAGGCTCTAAATAACATAGCATTTCTTTTTGATGGGTCATCTCCATCTAAAGCTTCTATTTTAAATCTTACAAGATCTCTCATGAAAGAACGTTCTCTTCCATCATCTTTATAAACATCTAAAGCATTTATTTTATCAATTGTATCAGGTTCAAATTTATCATAATCATTAGTAGGTTGACCATAATGGGTTTGTCCTCGTGTAGTTAGTATTTTTTGATCTCCAGGATTACCTGTATTTACTCTAGTTTCTCTATAAAAACCAATTACGTTCAAATTTGTATTAGCTTTATAATTAGAAACTGCAGGGTCATCTATGTTAACTCCTCTATTTTCAGGTTCTTCAAAACCTCTTTTTACTAGTCTAAAATCTTGTACATCACTAAGGTTTATTTTTGCATGGTTAAAAATTAATCCTTCATTTTCGTCTGTTAAAGATCCAACTTTACCAGGTAAATTATTATAATCTGATGTTAAATTTTCTTTTGCATCGGTATTTTTATAAATTCCTACATTTGTTCTACGAAATTGTTCTGCAACTAAATTAGGACTAAATAAAGAAACACCTGGATTTATATCTTGAAATGCATCTGCCGTATCAACATGATAACGATATGCCTCATTAGTTACACCTAACTGTCTATAAAGAGAATCATTATTAAATAAATTATTAAGGGCATAAGCTTCATAATTATTAAAAACACCACGTTTTAATACTCGTACTGATGGCTTAGGTATAGTATCTCCTATTCTAATAACAGCATTATGATCTGTATAATGTGTTGTAAGATCATTATATCCATCTCCAGTTAATGATTTAAAATTTAGACTTACAGTATCTGCAGTGTCATTACCAAATCTTGGAGCAGGAAGTCTATAAGCATACCAATAACTTAAGTCATATCTATCAGAGACTCCATATTCGTAATTATAGATTCCTGTTTCTCTATTAGCTACGGGATAATAATCACTAATAAACTTACCACCAAAACCATTATAATGGGATATTAAACTTAAATCTCCAGTTTTTTTATCTCCTATTCTTATTTGTGCTCTATCATTTACATAATGTAAACCTAAATTTTCTCCTTCAGCATTAGAATCTAACCTACTATGACCTGCTACCTGACCATCTGCTTCTACTCTATTTAAAGCATTATACCTTGAATATACAGGTAAAAAATGAAAAGGAATGCCTTCAAAACCATCTATACTCAATTGTGGGTATTGAGAAGGTAATATTCCTCCATAAACATAACCATCTTTATATAAACTTCTATCTAATAATAAGGCATTAGTATTTTGTGATCCATAAATCTTATCATTACCTTCATCTATAAAGGGGGCATATTTTCTAATAGTAGTATTACCTATACCATATAATGAATGGGGTCCACCAGAATATGAATATAAAGGTTCTCCATTTTTATTGGTAAAATTATCTAAAACACTACTTACAGCACTACCTACCTTTCTAAAAAAGTTACCTACTTTGCTTCCTTGTTTTTTGCTAGGATCTGGTTTTTGACCTCCTTTATCTTCTGATTCATGTTCTTTAGAAGTTAAAATATGTTGGTTAAAAAGAACTGTTAACTTTGAATTAGGATCTGCTTCTTGATCATCATTATCTCCTAATATAGTATTAGAATCAGCGTACCCACTATTAAAACCTAAAAAACTAAGTGCACCATCTCTTCTAAATCTTAAACCCGTTCCTTCTACTCCTATTTGAGTTAATGTATTAAGAGGATTATAATTCCTAGCATTTGCAGGATCTATTCCTCTTACGGGTTCACTAACTCTAGGATTTGTTCTTTGTAAACCTACTTGTTTAAGGTTCCAAAGTAACCCTTTAGGTGTTATACCCCATTTTGTAATTCGAGCTACATCTGTTAAATTTCTTTCTAAATGAGTAACTGCTCCCCCTCTAATAAAGCCATCTGTTATAGTATCTAATACTCCTCCTACAGCTGTGTCAGAAAGTTTTAATGGGTTTTTAATAAAAGGTTCTGGACTAAAACCTAAATTAGGTCTATCAAAAGCGGGAAATTTACCAAATTTAAAACTTTTTTGTCTAAATTGTGTTGATTCAATAGTAGGATTACCTTCTCCATCTGTGCTAAAAGTTGTAGTTCCATCAAATATAGGTGTAATAGAGTTATTATAATTAAATCCTCCATTTTCTTCTGTGTTAAAATGGTTAGGGTAACCTCCTAATGCTGAACCTGCATTACCTAAGGTTCCATTTTCTGCTCCTTGTAGTAAATTTCTTAATCCCATATTTTAATATGTTGTTCCTGTTTCAGGATTTACGTATCCTCCATTAGGAGGTAATCCACCATCTAAATCAGCAAAACCACCTCCTGCTATAGGAGCAGGATTTAAAGTAGGCCAATTAGAACCTGGTTGTCCTTGACCATAACTTGCACCTGGATTTATAGGGCTATTATATTGGTTTTGTAATAAATTTACATGTAAATCCGAATTCATACCATTATCAAAAGTAGCTTCACCAATTGTACCTACACCATTTAAATCTAAATTAGAAGGACCAGTTTGAGCTGTTGAATTATTAAATGGGTTATTTCCTGCACCATATGAGTATTGGTATAACTGTAATAGAGAATCAGGATTATGTATTGTAGAGTTAGTACCTTGATCCCAAGTAGCTTCACCAATTGTACTTACACCATTTAAATCTAAATTTGAGGGGCCTGTTTGGGCTGTTGAATTGTTAAATGGATTATTTCCTGCACCGTATGAGTATTGATATTGTTCAAGTAATGAATCTGGATTATGAAATGTAGAATCTGTTCCTAAATTAAAATTATTTGGTTGTTCTCCATTTAAATCTAAACTTGAAGGTGATACAGGTATTGAAGTAGGATTTATATACTGATAATAATTTAATAATGAATCTACATTATGTAATGTAGAATTAGAACCTAAATCAAAATTAGGACCTTGAAATCCATTTAAGTCTAAAGTAGTAGCATTTACATTAGCTATAGAGTTACCATATTGATAAGAATAATTAAATAATAAAGATTCTTCATGTAAAGTATCTATTAAATTAAATATTCCTCCAGGTTCAGGTCCATTATCAAATTGAGGTCCTGGTAAACCATTTAAATCTGCATAATTTTGTAATAAAGGGATATTAGCTAATGAGTCTTGTTGAAGAGTAGAACTAGGTCCTAAATCAAAAACACCATTTCCATTATCTACTCCATTTAAATCTAAAATAGAAGGACCTACATTATCATTTGAATTTCCATAATTATATTGATATTGATTTATTAATGAGTCTACTTGAAAAATAGAATTAGGACCTAAATCAAATAGAGGACCCATTTGTCCACTCATATTACCTACAGGTTCAGTACCCTGAACTAAATCTAATTGTGATTGTAAATTTATTAATGCCATCTTAATTTTTATTATACATATTAAGCATATGAACCTCTATCTAATTGTTTTGAACGTTGTACTTTACCACCCGCAAATCTTGCAGAATAATCGTCATATACTATTTCATTCCTTACTTGCACATTAGACATTGCTCCTGCTAATTGATCATAATCTATAGCAGGTGGTGGTGGGGGTGGAGCTTTTGCAGCTCGAATAGATTGATTCATTACTACATCATCTCCTTTTGTTCCACCCAAATTAGTACCTGCTATCACTGTGTCTTTATCATTTAGTCTTATTGCTCCTTCAGGCATTAATAGTGTTCTTTTTCCATATCCATCAGACATAACATCATTTCCTTTTTCACCCCCAAATTTAGATATTATTGAAGCTCCCATAGCACCTGCTATAGCTGCTAAAGCAAACATTAATACTACATTAAGAGGAAAAGGTGCTGATGCTCCGGCTATAAAAGCTTTTGATATCATAGTACCCACAGATCTCATTAAATTTATCATTCCTACTGCAGCTGTTCTTACACTTAAAACAAATTCTCTCATTTTTAAAACATTTAATTTTCTTTGAAGTACTACATTTGCTATTCTTATTCCTCTAGTTATTTTTTCATAAGTTAATATAGCGAGAGTACTTAATGCTATAGCTCCTACTATTCCTTGTAAAATACTCATATTTGAAAAATCTAGTGTTGCTAAATTTACCATACTTTCAAATATATAACCTACTGCTTGTGCTATAGGGCCTACTATAGTCATTAGACCCGCTAGACCATCTATAAATCCTGCTAAAGGACCCCCCACAATATCAACAAATATTCCTTTTAATTTCAGAACAGCATCATTAAATTTATCTTGAGCATCTCTTGCTTCTAATTGTTGTGCTAATTCCTCATTACCTGCTGCTCTTGCTTCTTCAGCTAATTGTTTTAAATTTTCTTTTTGTAATAATTGATCTGATAATTCATCAACTGTTAATCCTACAGCTGAAGCTAAAGCTCTTTGTTGTAATACATTTAATTTTGTAAAATCACTAAAATCACCTACATTTTTATTTATTTCTCTTGTTAATGTTTCATAATCACCAGTTAAAGCTGCTAATCTTGCTTTTTCTAAATTTAATTGTTTTCCTAATAATAATTCTGCTTCTAATTCTTTTTCTATACTTTGTTCAAAATTAAGTAATGCATCCCCTGCCTTAGCTACATTTTCTAATTCCATTCCAAATTGTTTAGCTACTGCTACTGCTTTTGCTATAGCTTCTGGATTTGCAGCTAATTGTGCTCTTATTTGTCCCGTAACCCTACCTGTAGCTTCTAATACTGATTTTATATTTAATCTAGCTCCTGTTTCTTTTTCTGCTGCTTTAACAGCACCAATAGAATCTAATTTTATTTTTTCTAAACTTTTACCTGATACTATAGATGCTTTTGCAAAATTAGCTGTAGCTTCAGCGGATAGCCCCATTTTTTCTTGTAAAATGGCAGCTTGTGTTACTACTTCGGGGAATGTATTTATTAAAGATGTACCTCCTACACCAAATTGTTCTGATAAAGAAAAAAATGCTTTTTGTAATCTATCAGTATTTACGAAAGCATCTCCAGATGCAGCAGCAACTGCTGTAAATTCTGCTCTTAGTTTTTGTGCTTCTCCATAACTTAAAGCTAAATTTTGTCTTATTGCTTTTATTTGACTAGAAAAATCAAAAGCTATAGCTAATAGGGCTTCAAATGAAAACATATTAGATGTAATTGATTGTCCTATTGCCCCAAACATAGTTTTTACACCTTGTAGTTTGCCTGTAAGGCCATCTTGTAATTTGCCTTGTTCTTCTAAATCTTGAACTGCTTCTTTATATTTTTTACCAACTCCATCTAAATTTAGGCCTACTTTTTTTCCTATTTCACTTAGTCCATTTAGTAATTTGCTTGAAGTTCCTAATGCATTATTTATTCTTACAGTTGAATCTAATTCCTTTAATTTATCTTCATAAATTTTTTTAGCTAAGTCTTTATTTTTAGCTAAAGGTCCAAATTGCGCTTTTTCTGATGCTTCTTTTAATACTTTAGCTTTTAAGATATCATTTTCAATATCTTTTATTTCGCGTAATTCTTTATTTTGGGAGTCTAATAAGTCTTTATTTTTTTTAGCTTCTTTTGCTATTTCTCTAACTATATTCAGTCTTTCTTGAGAAGCACTAATTTGTTTTTGTTCTAAACCTGCAGCTTCTCTTAGATTTTGTAAATCTTCAAATGTAGTTTTTTTGTTTTCGGCCATCTAAGAATTAATGTTTTATTATAAATATAGAAAAAATAAAGGCATCTATGATGCCTTTAAAAGTTATAAGTAGAAGATGGTGATATATTGGGTCTATGTATTTTTTTATCTCCTATTTTTGAGTTTCCTTTCGCTTTATCCATTTCATCTTGTTGTTTTTGATTAAATTCATTGATTTTTTTAATATGAAATATTCTTAACCAAGTAGGCATATTATATACCTCAGTATGGCCAAACCCTCCATTTCCATGGTATACTAAATCATGAATTTGACCAAATAATATATTACGATATGTCGGCGTCAGGCCAAAAAAAGTTAACCCCAATGGGCAGCGATACGCCCTCCTGCAGCGAACCATCCGGCAATTCTAAATCGACAATTAAGTCAATATCAGGCTGAATGGAATTTATATAGGTTCTTAATGCTCTTGAATCTCTAGCTAAAAGATTATTGTCAACAAAATCTCTTACTGTTTTTTTATTATAATCACCATCTATAGATTGAATTATGTGTTTCCATCTAGTAGTAGATGCTACATTAGTTAATTTTGAAATTTTTTCTAAACCTTTTATTTCATTTAAAACTTTTTCATCATCTTTGTGTGTAAGAAATTTAAATGTAATTATTTTTTTAGAATAAGGCAAAACAAATTCAAATTCATTTGGGTTATCTTTTTTTACTATTAAAGATTCATCTAATTCTTTATCTTTTATTTCACCTAAGTCTACAGTTACTTCTTGTTCTAAATATTTAAATGTATATTCATTACCATACCCAAGAATTCTAGCTGCTACTAATATTGCGTTTTTATCTCCTATTAATAAATCATTATAATCAAATTTAGTAATTATTAAAGATTTTAATAATTTATCTATTACAGTACCATTTTTAATTAAATTTTGGTTAGTCAATATATCTTCTTCTTTGGCTGTCATATATTTAATTTCAATAGTGCCTTTAGAAAGAGGATGGTCTTTAGGATAAAGTAAACCTTTTGATGGTAAAGTGACTTCTTCTGAGGGAAATGTTTGTTTATTTTCTTCCATAACGATGTTTATTTATTAAAACTGTTTCAGATATACATATATTTAAAATAAAGAAAAGCGCCAAAATAGGCGCTTTTTTTTAAATTTATTTTTTATTTGAATTTATATTTAATTTTACCTCCTTCTATATATACACCATTAGGTTCACGTATAATTTGACCATTAATATTAAATAATCTATTATCTTTAACAGATTTGTTTAATATTTCTTCCATACCACTAATGCATGGTAATCCTGTTTCACAATCAATATATTCAGTAGTAAGAATTTCTTCATATATGTATTCTGTTTCTATTATAGTATCAAATATAGTTTCGTAAATATATTCATATTCAATAACATCTACATAAACGGTATCATAAAGTGTTTCATAAATATATTCTATAACAGGAACTTCAACATATACTGTATCACATTCCTCTATAATAGGATCTGGGCATTCTTCTATTGTTGTTGCAATTGCATTATCTCCTTCATCAGATGTATCTACACAATCAGCATATCCATCATTTATATAAAAATCGGGAACACATCCGTTTGGTGAGTATACTGTCCAGTTTGTTATATCATCTCCACAATAAAATCCTCCTGCTATAGCGCAATCTAGGCAGTTGTTTGGTAAATCATTTTGTGCATAAAGTCCTAGACTTATTATCACAAATAAAAATGTAAGTAGTTTTTTCATAATCTTTAATTTTTTAGGTTAGTACTCTTATGGTAGGTAATATATTTATACAAATATATTCGGATATACATATAGAAATAAGGACAAAAAAAGCGCTAAAATAAGCGCTTTTCTTTTAATATTAAATATTATATTAGTAATTTAAGATAGCATAATCCATTCTAATAGTTATACTTATACTTGCTGGTGCTTCACCTGCGGCCCAATCCATTTCTCCAAAATTGGCTTGTTTACAATAAGCTCCTTTACAAATCCATTCTTCTACAACATCACCTACAGGACCCAAAGCATTAAATCTAATATCTTTTTTATAGAAATCAGAATAACCATCTCTACCTGTAACTGATTCATGTGACAATCTTACCCATTCCATTACTGCTTGCGCACCTGAAGGGGTAACTGGATCATATAATTCAGCTGTAATATCTTGCCAATCAGCTTTTCCTTTAAGTTTTCTTTTCATATTGATGTGATCTAATGTTACATCACCAAATTGAATATTAGGTCTACCTACTTTTTTTACTAAGAATGCTGGAATTCCGTCTATATACATTACAAACCTATTTTGCATTTTAGGTTCAAATGCAGTAAACATCATTTCATTTGTATTTAAAATTGCCATCTTTAATTATTTATTTTATTTTTATTATTTTATTATAAATATAATATTTTTAAACTTTTTAGTAGCCTCCGCCACCTCCTCCAGCAGTTCCTCCACCTCCTGCTCCTCCTGCAGTATCAAATGTAGCACCTGTTGGTAATACGTTAAAGTCTAAGACTATAAATTCTGCTGTTTTAGTAGGTTGTAAAAATATAGCTCCTACTAATTGATTTCTATCAATAACTTCTGGCGTATTGTTACTTTCATCCATTTGTACTCTAAATGCAAATAATCCTTGTCTTTGTTGTACTGATTCTAGATATGGGTTAACTATATTTAAGAATCTATTTCTAGTAGCTATTGTGTTTTGTTCAAATACTAAATATCTAGAAGAACTTGCAATAAATTTCTTAAGTGCTATTAATAATCTTCTAACATTAATTCTATTTAAAGCTGTAGATCTTTCTTGTAATGTTTTCTGACCCCAAATACAAACTCCTGTTTGAGGGAATGTTGCTATTGGGTTAATTTTAGCATCATATAGAGTATCTCTTTCTGATTGATTTAATCTTATTTTAGCTTCAAGTACATTTCCTAATACTCCTCTATTTAAACCTGCTGGTGCAAACCATTCAGCAGCAATTGCATCTGAAGCTGCTATAGCTCCTGGAACTATTACTGATGGTGGGACTAGAATTGGTTTATTTTGTGATGAATCTAATACTTTAACCCAAGGGTAATAAACAGCAGCATAATTAGTATCTAAACCATCTGCGTCTTCTACTGTTTGATTTATAGTAGAAGTTGCTATACTTAAATCCATTACATAGAAACAATCGCCTCTTTCTTCAACCATGTCTATTGCAGCATTAGTAATACTTGAATGTATACCTTTTATTACTCCTGGTAATACTAACATGTTTATGTCATATTCGTCTTGATTAGATAATATGTCTATTGCTTTTTTATACCCTGTATATCCAGCAGCTGTTGTACTACTAACATCAAATCCAAATAAATTGGCTGTACCTGCTGTCGCGCTTGAATAATTTGCAGCTAATGTGCTTTCTGCTCCTGTAAATTTAACTATCCATGGTGCTATACCATCATCTCCACCTTGGAATGGTACTGAGAATTTTAATTGGCTAGCGAGTGGTCCTAAATTAGGATTTGTTTTTATAGAAGCACTTAATGATCCTGACCATAAACTAGAACTTGGATGACCAAAATTATTTTCTACATTAAAGGCACCTGCTATATTGTCTTCTAAAGTAGTTGAAATAGGATCTAAGAAATTTTCATTGTCTGCGTCTTTTTCTAAGAATTTAAATCCTAAATATCCTTTTGTATTATAAGTAATAGGAGTAACACTAGAATCTGTTAACGTTTGTACATTTTCAAATGAACATGAAGGTATTACAGCGGCTGGTGTAAATGATGCTCCTGGGTATGGATTATATATAGCAGCAAATCCTTTAGGAGATAATTTTGGAGATGTTGATCTTTCACCAACTGCTGTGGCTACTTCTACTCTAATATAATTTGAAATATTTGGATAGTTACCTAATAATTCTACTTTACTTAAAGTTTCATTATATTGAGGATATCTATCTCCAATTCTTCTAGATATATAGTTTACACTATTTGGATCTAAAGTTAAATTATTATATTGTTCTAATACTACTGGACTCTTATCTGTATCGTTAAATCTTCTTAAGATTAAAGAGAATTGTGAATATTGTTCAACTCCATCAATATCAGCAGGTTCTCTTAAATTTGCAATAGATATTTTATATTCATGGCATAAATGTTTACCATGATCTAAAGTATGAATAGTAAATAAATCTTGTGTTGCTTTAGTTGCATTTAAGAATTGTGATGTAATTGTAGGTGTTGAAGCATATCCATATCCTTCAGTTGTAGATGTTAAACCTGGTCCTCCTTTATATGCTACATTTTTAGAATCATCTTGAGATAGTAAAACTAATTGTCTACTACTATTTACACCACCATATCCAGTAACGTCTACACCTTGTGTTGTTGTAGCAACTGAAGCTGTAGTAGCGCTAAAACTAGTGGATATATCTAAAGATCCTCCTGATTCTGCTGATGTAACAGTAACTACATTAGTTGACGAAGCTGTAGCTGTAAATCCACCTAATCCATCAATTGCTGTTGCTAAACTAATTGCTATTGCACTTGCACTAACATGAGCCGCTGCTGATGCTGCATTAATTGTTGCAGCTGTCATACTTCCTGAATTTCCTAATCCAGTAGAAGCAACTAGTGTAGTTAAACCAGCAGTTGAGTTATTAAAAAATATTGTATTTTGTACTCCATCAGCATCTGTCAAGAAGAAACCCCCTGAGGCTATTAATGCTGTGTCTTGTAAGCTACTTGTTATTATACCTAAATCACTAGGAATAGTAATGGTAGAAACTTCTGCGGTAGTAGCACCTATAATGTCTGTTTGTATACTTTTAAAGTTTTGGTAAGTGTAACCAGGAAAACCATTTGTGCTTCCTCCTGAATAATCAACTACACCAATTTTACTATTATTTGGATTTTTTCCTATTTGTTTAAATAAATAATTAGCATTAGTAGGATTTATAGATGCTGATATAGTTGTGTTAGTAACATTACTTCCTTTAAGAAATATATTAAAATCTTCACCTGCAGTACCACTTCCTGAACCTAAAAATTCTGTGTCTGATAAAGTAGGGTTAACATTTGTTGATTTAGATGGCCAAATTATACCTAATACTACATTTCCATTTGAACCAGAAACTGCTATACCTACAGGTTCATTAGTTCCTCCAGTAAAAGTATATCCTCCACCTGCTAAGACTCTACATACTGTTACTGATCCTGCATTTTTTAAATATTCTCTAGCTGTTTGAGGTACAAACGTATTTTTACTTAGTGGTCCAAATCTTCTTTCGAATTCTGCAAAGCTTCTAACTACTGTTGGTACAAAAGCTGGACCTTTTTCGGTTGGACCTATAATTGCTGCTCCTATTTGTCCTACACCTTGGGGTAGAAAACTTAGGTCATTTTCTCTGGTAAATACACCTGGGGAAATAATTTGTTCTGCCATCTTTATTTATTTATTTTAAAATTATAAAATTTTATTATTGTTGCTCCTATATAAATATAAAAGAAATATATAAACCAAAACTAAAATTAACAAATAGTTTAAAACTATTCATTAATAAATATAAAGAAAAAGTCAAAAAATTATTTTGTAGGTGTAAATTCTCTTGTTTTAATATCTAAAGTACCCTTACCATATTTTTTATTTAAGGATGCAGCTAAAGTTTTTTCTTTTTCTTCAATAGAATTTAAAGTAGTTAAAGCTTGTTCTTTTGCTTCTTTTAATTTTATTTCTGAGATACTTAATTGACCCAATTGATAAGTAATTTGGTTAAATTCATTTTGTAAAGATTCTATTTCTTTTATTTCTTCATCTGTGAATTTTTTTACACCAGCATTATTAGGTATAGGATTTTCTTTTACATTATTATTTACTGAAGTATTTTCTTGTTGTTTTACTTGTTCAGCAAATTGTGAGGGGGAAGGAACTTTTTGTTTTATAGCCATAACTTAATTAATTAATGTTTATATATACATATATTAAAAAAATAAAAACATTATGATTTTATTAGTTTGATATAACCTCCATATAATTTTTGATTACCTCTAGTTGCCCACATTATTGAAACATAATTTCCATTCCCACCTATAACATTAGATGTTAGTGCTAGTTCTGTATTAGGATCACCTGCATTAGAAACAGCTGCTGCTGTAGATACATCATAGCTGCTTGAAAATACTCTAAATTCATCAGATGCAGAAGAGCCTTTAACCATTGCATGGGTAGCCTTATACCCTTTAGGTATTATTTTTTGAGCATGATATGTTGCTCTTGCATTATTATCTGCTATTGAACCTCCATCACCTTCTATTTCACCTGCTACAGTAATTCCTACTTTATCTGTTACATGATCAAAATCTGTTGGTGTTAAATATATATAATCTTCATATATTGAACCTATATTACTACCATAATAAATAGCTGTTTCTATAGATGTACT